>Ga0247727_10000149_pt1 | contig 156330 bp, 120 predicted proteins | sample WisWelCaveWW1625_FD_202498 | JGI IMG/M metagenome (GOLD analysis project Ga0247727, IMG submission 202498) | Biofilm microbial communities from Wishing Well Cave, Virginia, United States - WW16-25 | ecosystem: Environmental > Aquatic > Deep subsurface > Groundwater > Cave microbial mat... | reverse complement strand
CAGCTTCAGCAGGCTTTGGCGGTACAGGACCTTCTGCTACGGCTCGAACTAAGCCCCGAAGATCGAGCGGCGCTTCTTTCCGCAGTTCCTCCCATCAGCAAGATCGGCAGGACCGTGGATCTTGTCCTGAGAAAGGAACAAAACTGGGAGGCGCTACGGAAAGCTTTCGAGGAGGCCGGTTCTGAAGAGGAGAGGGTGGCTGTGCTCAAGGAGTATATCCCCAATTTGAGCAGCAAGGCGGTCAGTCTGCTCGCTCGGCAGGGAGAAGAGGAAATTAATGTGCTGCGGAGCCTTCAGCTTTACAAGAGGTTCCAAGAAACCCTGGCGGAAGCCCTTTCGGAATTCGAAGGGTTTAAGGCCGCGGGACTTGGCAAAGAGGAGTTTGAGGGGCTCGATCTCTGGCATCTCTGGATCGGCCTAAAACAGCTGAAAAGCGATGCGACGGGAGAACAGGTTCAAAACGTAATTTCAGCTGCCATTCTGGCCTCACCGGCGATGAGCGACCCAGCTCGCCGAGCGGCTGCAGGAATCCTCGGTCTGGAGGAGTCGGTCCTAGAGCCTATCGAGGGCTTGGCAGGCGAATGGAGAGACGTGCTCACCCTTGCGGCGACCCACGCTCTGGTAAAACAGAATTTCTCGGAAATCGGTGCACAGATGGCAATCGTACGTTCCGTGGTAGGCACCTACTCCGGTGATCCATTCCTTACATTTGCTCTGAGCGATGTGGTGAAACTCGCAATCTATCAGAACCGGTCCGAGGATGAGATTCGGTCAGCGATCGGCCTTTACCTCGCACTCAACCGTCCGGTGAAGGGGAGGCCGGTTCTCGAGACGACTTCTCTTGAAGACGCGCTGCTCATCCGGGGAAGAGTGGTCGGCGTCGTTGAGACAGAGGTCGATGCTTACTTGGAAAATCTGAGGAAGCAAGGTTTTGACGTCCGGACCGCCCGCGAATTCCTGGAGGCGATCCAAATCTTTCCACAAGGCCTCGCAGATTACGAAGAACGGGCAAGGCGGCATTTCCTTGGCTTTGATCAGAGAACGAGTACTCTCGCCATTAAAGGACATCACGGAAAGATCCGGTTAGGGATTCGAGGTGCCACTCAGGAGATGCTCAAAAATGCGGGAATTCGATTTGAAAACGGGGCCTGGATTATCGAAGCCGTGACTGAGGACGGTCAGACCCATCGGATCCGGATGACGGAGACGGCTACGGAGCATTTTATTCTCGTAGGGGATCGGGTGGTGCAGGAAGCGCGAATCAGGGCTCAGAGCGCGATTTTTGCCGGGGTGAACGCAAGAGACGGACGCTCCGCGCGAATCAAGTGGACCGATCCTGAAATCCCGCTTCAAGTGTTAAGCGAGGTGGTTCCGACCGCCGGGGGGGATCGGGTTGTGGTGAATTACGACACCGGCCTCTCGGAGATTAAAGCCGGTTCGTTCCAGGCGGTTTATGACGCGAGCGACGGAAGTGTCGTCGCGTCACTGACACGAGACACGCTGAGTTCTGAGAATCTCGACGCGGGAAGTATTTTAAGGATGGGCTATCAATTGAGAGAAGGGGAACTCGAGCGGAATGTTTACGGCGATCCTGTTCAGTATGAGGGCGGGCCTATCACGCTCCCGCCGCAAACGACTCTCGAACCGGATGTGGAATCGGGAGACGTCCGAGTCGTGATTCAGGATCGCGACGGGAGCGAGCAAGGGAGTTTCGTTGTCGGGCGGACCGCCGCAGAGGTTTCGCAAACCGCGGCGGAAGAGCTGAGAGACCAGGGGATTGAGCTCAATGAATTACTCAGCATCGCTCAATTCAGCGAGGATTGGGAGGGAATGAGCCCTGCCGAACGGCGGGGCGTTCAACTGTCCCGAAAGACAGCCCTCAAGCAGAAGGTTGCCCAGGAGATTTATCTCCGTTTACCGAAGGAGCTCCGGAAGCAGTTTGTGGAGTGGTTTAAAGGCAAGGCCCCCCTTCTCTCCGATGTCGTGCTCTTGAATGAGATGAAGAACTACGTCGAAGCGCTTACCCTCGAAGCAGGCCAGAAGCAGGCGATCTTGAAAGAAATTACAGACATGAAGACTGAATTCTTTAGAGACCTGAAGATGTTTCTCAGATTGGGGATTAATCTGAGAAGGGGGGCGAAAAATCCGATTCCGGATATTCTAGGCCGGGCAATGGAAGAGACCCAATATGACTCACCGGAGGCGCAGGAGATTTTTGAGGCGGCGATCGAGAAGTACATAGAACAAAACCCGTGGCTGACACGGGAGCGGCTGCTGGCCGATTCTCCGATCGCCTTGATTGAGAAGATCGTCCAGACGAGCAGTGAGTTAAAAGCAAAGTTTGATCAATGGAAAACAGAGGGAAGCGAGGCTGCAAACAAGGCCCCAACCATCGAGGGGTGGCTCAGCTTTCAATTAAATGCCGATCGGCCTACCTTGAGTCAGGTCGCGAAGCTCTTTGGAGAACAATTAAAAGGTGAAAAGCCGGGGCCGCTCTTGGAACTCCTATCGGATCTTGAGCACCACGCCGGACTGGTTGAGTCGCTTGAAACTAATCAGCTTGCGATCGCTGCAAGTATCCGCTCCAAGAGGACCGTGACGAAGGAAGAAGAGGTTCGTTTGACCGCTACCCTGAGCTACTTTGCCCGTGAGGCAAAATCGTGGGATATCCTGCATTTTATCCGACTGGCTCATTATTCCAAGAATAACGCGATTACGGGTGCCTTGAAGGAAGGGAAGTACGAGTTAGCGGCTGAATTGATCATCGAGGAACTGGGGCGCCTCGAGGGAAGCCGGGGCAACGTGCCGCAGGTCGGTCACCCGCAGTATAAGCCTTTGAGAAAAGAGCTTGCGGATATGCTCGAGAACGGCGCAAAGAAAGGAAAGCGGGATTTTGCCGAGTTTCGATTTGAGCCGGGCTCGCAGGTGGCTAATCTCCCGGTTGTCAGGGACCGAATCGAGGAGCTGATCCAAACAAAGGGAATGACCCGGGAAGCTGCGACCGTAGAGGCCAATCGGGAGTGGCGCGCCAAGAACGGCTACCGAGACCATCCGGTTCCTGCCCTGATTTTCCACGGGGACGCGGCAAAGAAGGTCGGCAAATACTGGCAGTTTGTGGGCGGAGACTGGGGAGCGAATTCCGGAGCCGAGAGCTTTGTGGCAACCGATTTCACGGACGACGCCCTGAGAGCCCAAAACTTGCCGGAGAAGCGGACCCGCACGGGAAATCTTCTTTCAAAGAGCGGTCTTTTGGTTGTGGACGAACGCTGGACCGATCAGTCGTACTTCCACGAGGAGTTGCACCTTCTCTACCCGCGGCCGTACTTCCTGCGGCCTGACAACGGGCCCATGGGGATCATGTTGGAAGAGGTCATGAACTATTCGGCACAGATCCTTTCCCGAAGCGTAGACCGGGAGAATGGGCGGGCCTACGACATTCAGATGATTTACCCGAAGTTGGAGGAATATGCGAAGCGGTATCAGTTTGATCTCGATCTTATGCGGAGCGCCCTCGAGGGATTCATCTATCTTTATCAAAATGTCGGGCCTGCGCTTGCGCAGGATATATTGAGGAACACGAGAAGCGTCGAAGACCTCTTGTGGTGGCACTACTATCGCCCCGATCAAATCCAGGGCCTGATTGAGACGGAGCGGAGTAGAGGGGAAGTTAAAAGTTCTTTGGATGCCCAGGGAAAGCCCCAGGTTGAGCGGGAGTCTTTCAGGGTGAGGATCGAAGCGCTTGTCGGCCAGAAGTCTTGGGAGGAGCTTCGCGGAATGCTGCAACGAGGGGGAGCGGACGGCGCCTGGACGGCTTACTACCTCTTCAAAAATCACTACGGGAGGTCTGAGGTGAGAGGAGAGGTTCTTGATCGATATGTCACGGGAGCGGGGGCGTATAAAGAGTTAATGGGGCTCCTGGTTAACATTTCAGACGTTTATCCGGGCGACCGGAACGGCAGCATTCGGGATCCCCTGATACAGGGAATTCTTCAAACCATCGCCCGGCAGGCGACACCGGAGCAACTCAACAGTATTTTTAAGCGGATCCTCAATGAGGACAAGTCGGTTGATTCCGAGGGCCTCGCTCGTACTCCCGCCGCGAAGGCGTGGGAAGCCTTGAACTGGTCAATCGAGAATCCTGCGGTGGCTGAGTTCCTGAGGACAAACTATCTGTCGAGGGAAGATCGCAGCTACCGCTGGCTAGTCACAGAGGATGTGGGGAACGTTGAGAAGATCTGGGCCGTTCGGAAGGGGCCGACCGCCTTGGATCTCCTGCATCACGCAGAGCGAAAGTTTGAGCAGGCGGTGAGCCAGACCTGGAGCGGCACGGCACCGATCGTTCCGGGCGCCAAGGTATTCATGGCCACAGGAGCCCGCCGGACCGGCTACTCGTCCGAAAGTGTCGGTTATCAATTGGGCTTCATGTTACACAACCACGGTAGGAGGCAGAATAAAGTTCAGGTTCTTTGGTCTGGAAAGTGGGCCAATTACGACGGACTGATGCAAGTAAGCCGCCGACGCGCCGACGGGAGCACGGAACGGATCGGCTACTCCTATATCAATACGGATTTGGGACTTCTCAAAAAACAGGTGATCGACACGCAGAAGGGAGATCGGGCGTTTACAAAATCACAGCTGAGGGCGGCTGACGGCCGGGTGTTTGATATCCCGCAAGATTGGATTGATGAACATAACAGCCTGGACGGCGGCCGGCTTCAGGCCCTTGCTTACTCACTGGCGGATGCCGGGATCAATTTCGAAATAGAGCTGGTGGAAGACGGCTTCCTCATGAAGGCGGAATTCAAGTCGTGGAAGACGCTTGCACAAGCGGGGGCGGTCGAAACCTTCGTCATCAACGGAGAGGGGCAAAGCATTACCGAGCCGATGAGCGATACGGAGCAGAAGGAGTTTCAGGATCGAGTCGCAGCGCCTGCAGCAGAGGCGGTGACACCGGAGAAGGTCAAAGCCTTGGCAGAGCGTCTGGGAATTGATTTGAGCCAGGTTGAGCCAGGCCTCTGGCCGCAACTCTATCCGGGTCTTTTGGCCCTGGAACAGGCAAAGTTGGAAGGAAAAAGCGGCGCAGAGCAGGATTCAAAGCGTTCCGAAATTAGAACAGCAATTGCTGAACTCGGTGCATTGCCTGTGACGGCGGAAGAGGCGAGGCTTACGGAAATTATCGAAGAGTTAAGACGAATGGGGATGCCGGAGAAGTGGATCGCGTGGTATGCCCAAGTCATTCTCGACGTCCAAAATACGGACAAAGAGTCTAATCAGGTGATTTTTGACGCGGCGGCTCACCTCGCCTCGGAAGCGGGGGGAATCAAGGGGCTTGAGGCGGTGATCGGCAAGATGCCGATTGAAGTGACGACTCCCGCCTTTGAGCCGCGGCTTGAAGAGCATCATTTTGGGTTTATCGACCACGCCAGGGGCCGGATCGTGGTGAATGGCGCAAAACTTGCAAACGGCTTCACGCAGGCGGGCGAAGCGTTCTCGGTTGGAGACGCGATCTCTCTTCTGCAGAGAATAAAGAGTGTGGCGGCGTTTCTGGCGCACGAGTATAAACATTTTGAAGACTTGAGCACCGGAGTCCCGATGCCGCGGCTTCAAATGGAGCTCCGCGCCTATTCCGAGAACCTCAGGCTCTGGAAGATCTTTGACGAGGAGCTTCGCTTCCGGGAGGAGCCCCTGCAATATCAAGAGATGACGCAGACCATCGAGGCTTTGATCGATCTTGCCACAACCCGGGACGAGGATCTGGGTCCGAATGTATTCGCAAAAGCGGTTGCGATTCAGATTATTGAGGGAAGCATCAATCCCTCCGCGATCCGGGACCTTAACACGATGATTCGGCACAAAGTCGTTGCTGTCGGCGTGCAGGCAGAGCAACAACTCCGCAGGACCGGCTTCGCCGATTTGGAATATCGGACGGATCTCAGTGACATACCGGGGATGATCGAAGAGATCAAACACGGCACGACCGCGGGGCACGTCTCGATCCTTATTCCTCGAAGCGATCCGCAGGCAAGTGAAAGAACCGCCCAATTTGTGAAGGCGGGGTTTGCCGTATTCACCTATGAAGAAGCAGAGCCTGTCAATGTCGCGCATTTGGGGCGGTTGGCGGCTTGGATGGGTCTTGACCAGTTCCAGAAACTGACTCAGGCCACGATTACCCGTCAGGGCTTTAACGTGGAATCGCTCCTCCTGGTGAATCGCGCAATCCAGTCGCTCATCCGGGAAGTGGCGGTTCGCAGCGCGCTCCTTATCGCCGCGTAACCTGCCAATTTGACGTTGGCTTTCCGCTCGAAATCCTTATAATAGAAGGCTTCTTATGTCAAAACGAACCCTTGAGGATCTAAGTCTGTCTGGGAAAAGGGTGCTTATTCGGGCCGATTTCAACGTTCCCCTGAATGAAAAGGGGCAGATTACGGACGATAGTCGTATCGTGAAGACCCTTCCTACGATTCAATACGCACTCCAGAAGCGGGCGAAGGTGATTCTCATGTCCCATCTCGGCCGGCCAGAGGGCCAAAAAAACCCCCAATATAGCCTCCTTCCGGTGGCGAATCGGTTGTCAGAACTCCTCAAACAGAAGGTGGGGTTTGCTTCAGACTGCATCGGGCCGGAGACCGAGAAAAAGGCGGCCGAGCTCAAGGAGGGGGAGGTCCTTCTATTAGAGAATGTCCGGTTCCACGCGGAGGAGGAGAAAAACGATAAGAATTTTGCTCAGGCGCTCGCTCGGCTTGCCGATCTTTATGTGAACGACGCCTTCGGCGCGGCCCACCGGGCTCACGCGTCGACCGAAGCGGTGGCGCACCTTTTGCCGAGCGCAGCGGGATTTCTCCTCAGCCGGGAAATCGAATATTTCGAGAAGGTGGTAAAATCACCGGAGCGCCCTTTTGTGACGATTCTGGGTGGCGCGAAGGTATCGGACAAGATCAAGGTGGTCGGGAATCTTTTGGATAAGACAGACGCGCTCCTGATTGGCGGGGCAATGGCCTATCCTTTTTGTAAAGTGAAAGGGCATTCGATCGGAAATTCCAAGTTTGAAGCTTCAGGCGTTGAGCTCGCTCAAAAGATTCTAAAGGAGGCCGAGAAAAAAGGGGTCGAAGTCCTTCTCCCCCTCGATCACGTGGTGGCAGAAAAGTTGGAGAAGGGAGTTCCAACCCGGATTGTCGAGCAAGAGATTCCTCAAGGCTGGATGGGCCTGGATGTCGGGCCCCAGACCGTGGGGGAATTCAAAACGGTCTTGTCGAACGCAAAAACAATCCTATGGAATGGCCCCGTTGGAGTTTCCGAGGTCCCTCCTTTTGATCGGGGGAGCCGGGAGATTGCGCAATTTATTAGCGGGTTAAAGGCGATCACCATTATTGGGGGCGGCGATACGGCCGCTGCGGTGAAAGAGTTTGGACTTGAGGAAAAAATGAGTCACGTTTCGACCGGAGGAGGCGCTTCCTTAGAATACTTGGAAGGAAGAGTCCTTCCGGGAGTCGCCGCGCTTCCTGAGAAGAACGCAAAACCAATGGAGAAAGTAGGAAAGTCATGAGTCGTCGTCCTTTGATTGCAGGGAACTGGAAAATGTATAAAACGATCTCGGAGGCGGTGACCACGGTGGCGAGCATCCGGGCGGGGGTCCACAAGGCGACGGAATGTGACATCGTCATCTGTCCTCCTTATACGACGCTTGCGGCAGTAGGGCAGGCGCTCAAGGATTGTTCGATTGAGCTGGGGGCCCAGGATATGCACCCTGAAACGGAGGGTGCCTTCACGGGGGAGATTTCTCCTTTAATGCTGAAGGAGGTTGGTTGTCGCTATGTGATTCTCGGCCACTCGGAGCGGCGGAAATATTTTCAAGAAAAAGACGAATTGATTAACAGGAAGGTCAAGACGGCCCTCAAGTACAGCCTGGTTCCGATTGTTTGTATCGGTGAGACGCTGGAAGAGCGGGAAGCGAAAAAGGCGTTTGAAGTCGTTAAGGGCCAGTTCGAAGGTTCCCTAAAGGATCTTACCGCTGAGGACATTGAGCGGACGGTGATTGCTTATGAACCGGTCTGGGCCATTGGAACCGGAAGGACCGCAACACCCGAGCAGGCGGAGCAAATGCATTCGTATATCCGGAGACTCCTGAATGAGAAGTACGGCGAAGAGAGCGGCTCACGGGTCCTTATTCTTTACGGAGGGAGCGTTCGTCCCGACAATATGGCAGCTTTGATGCAGAAGCCGAATGTTGACGGAGCGCTGGTGGGAGGAGCTTCGCTGAAGGCGGAATCGTTTGCTCAGATTGTAAGGAACGCAGTTCAGTCGGAATCGGAAGTTGGGGAGGGGGCGTCATGAGCATTCTTCTTGTCATTGTCCACGTCGTCGTCTGTTTGATCTTGGTTGCCGTGATTCTCTTGCAGGCCGGCCGAGGCCAGGGTCTGGTCGGCTCAAGCTTCACCGCGGGCGGGGTCCAAAGCCTTTTCGGAACTCGGGCGGCGGACTTTCTGACGAAAGCAACGACCGTGGCCGCGTGCCTTTTTCTTGTCACCTGTATTGGGCTGGATATTATTGAAGCGCACCGGAGCCGCTCCCTTTTTGAGACGAAGCGGCCGGCTGCGCCTGTCGATGTAGAGCAGATTCAGAAGGTCCTTGAAAAAATAAAGGCGGAGGAGGCGGTGAAACCGGGAGAGAAACCGGCGGAGCCGGCCGAGGGGGAACAGAAACCGGCCGAAGCAGCGGCAACTGCTGGGGAAAAGGGATAAATGGCGGAGCTCAGAAAGGACATTGTCACGGGGCGTTGGGTGATTATCGCGACGGCGAGAGGAAAGCGGCCGACCGACTTCTCTCCCGATGTGAAGGAGAACAAGGGAAAACAGAATTGTCCCTTCTGTGAAGGGAACGAGGCGATGACGCCCCCTGAGATCACCGCGCTCCGTCCGAGCGGCGGCCGGAAAGACAGCCCGGGCTGGAAGGTTCGGGTCGTTCCAAACAAGTATCCGGCCCTCGGAATCGATTTTCCTCTGACGAAGAAGGGCGTCGGCATTTTCGACCAGATGACCGGCTTCGGGGCCCACGAGGTGATCATTGAGTCGACCGAACACGACAAGGCGACAGAAGACCTCTCGATAGAGCAGATCCGCGAAGTGATCACGGTCTGCCAGGACCGGATTCAGGACCTCCACCAGGATACGCGCTTCCGTTACTGTCTTCTTTTCAAAAATGAGGGCCCGCAAGCGGGTGCCTCCTTAAGCCACCCCCACCTGCAGCTCATCGCAACGCCGGTCACGCCGATTCGGGTAAAAGAGAAGCTCATCGGCGCGGAGGCCTATTACAAGCAGAGAGAACGGTGTGTTTTCTGTGACGTGATCGCGTTGGAGAAGGAAACGGGAGCGCGGATCGTTTACGAAAACGAGTACTTTGTTTCGATCTGCCCCTTTGCGTCGCGATTTCCTTTCGAGATGTGCATTCTCCCGAAACACCACGAACTCAACTTCCACGAATCACGGATTCATACCCAGGAAATGGCCGAGTGCATTAAAGTGACTCTTCAAAAGCTCGACAAGGCACTGAACCGGCCACAATACAATTACCTGGTTCACACCGCACCGAACCTGTTTGCACGGCGCGGCTATTGGCATACGATTCACGAGGACTACCACTGGCATATCGAGATCATTCCCCGTCTCACCAAGGTCGCCGGTTTCGAATGGGGAACAGGATTCTATATCAACCCCACGAGTCCGGAAGAAGCAGCCAAGTACCTTCGCGAGGCAGAGGTCACCGGCTGAGAGGGCTTTGGCCAAGGTCGAAGAGCATTTCACTCCGATCCGCTATCTAAAGGGAATCGGACCCCGCCGCGCCGAAGCGCTCGAAAAGCTCGGCGTGCGCACCCTGACGGACCTCCTTTATCTTTTTCCCCGCCGTTACGAGGACCGCTCCCGCTTCGTCAAAATCGAGGAAGTCTCTCTTTCCGACAGCGCCACCCTCCGGGGAGAGATCTTGACCCTGGGAATCCGAAAGCTCAAACAGATGCCCCTTTTTGAAATGGTGGTGGGGGATGAGACCGCAATGATTCACGCGGTCTGGTTCAATCAGCCCTATCTCAAAAACCAATTTAAGGTGGGAATGAAGGTGATTCTGAGCGGCCGGGTTGAATTCTACGAAAAAAGGCTCCAAATGAATTCGCCCGAGTATGAAATCGTGGAAAGTGACGATGAAAGTCCGATTCATATGGGCCGAATCACGCCGATTTATCCTTTAACTGAGGGGCTTTTTCAGCGCTCACTTCGAAGTATCATGAAGGAGGCGACGGAGAAGGTAACGGAAAAAGAGGCGCAGGAGTTTCTTCCGCCCGACGTTTTGAGTTCGCTTGAACTTCCCTCACTTAACGAGGCTATCCGCGAGATGCATTTTCCAACGAGTTTCGAAAAGCTCGAAGAGGCGCGCAAGCGAGTGGTCTTCGATGAATTCTTTCTCTTCTTGGTGGAGCTTCTCGGGCGGCTGAAGGTCCAAAGGGAACGGCAAGACGCGGTTTCCTTGAAAGACGATGGTATGTTGTCGGAGGAGTTTAAAAGGGCCCTCCCTTTCACGCTCACGCAAGATCAGGAAGAAGGGCTTCGGGAAATTGCCGAAGATTGCGGAAAGCCCTTTCCGATGAGCCGGCTGCTCCAGGGAGAGGTCGGTTCGGGAAAGACGGTGGTGGCGGCCTTTGCGGTTTTCTTGGCGTCTCGAAAGGGTCAACAGTCGGCCTTCTTAGTGCCAACCGAAATCCTCGCCGAGCAGCACGCACGGACCCTGGATCGGATCCTGAAGCCTCTCGGAGTGAACTTAGAGCTTTTAACGTCGAGCACTCCTTCAGAGAAACGAATCGAGATTTTGAAGGCGCTCGGGGAAGGGAAGCTTCAGGTTCTTGTGGGAACGCACGCCCTCCTTCAGGAAGAGGTCCGGTTTCGTTCCCTCGCGCTGGTCGTGATCGATGAACAGCATAAATTTGGAGTACGTCAGCGAAGTCAGCTCCTGGGGGGAACGCCGCGGCCGCATCTCCTCGTGATGACCGCGACGCCGATTCCCCGGACACTCGCTTTAACCCTCTACGGGGATATGGATGTTTCTCTCATCAAGGAACTCCCAAAGGGAAGAATACCGGTGAAGACTTATTGGATTGTACGTGAGAAACAGCGGGAGGTGCTGCTCCACATTCGTGAAAGGGTTCTTCAGGGGGACCAGGCGTACCTCGTCTTTCCGACCATTGATGAGAGCGAGAAGGCAGACCTTTTCGCGGCCCGAGAAGAATACGAACGCCTTTCGGAGAAGGAATTCCGGGACCTCAAGGTGGGGCTCGTACACGGCCGCGTGGCGCGGGAGGAACGCGAAGAGATCATGCAGAGATTCCGCGAGGGAAAGATTCAAGTGCTTGTGGCGACCTCGGTGATTGAAGTGGGAGTCGATAATCCGAATGCCACAATGATGGTGATTGAAAATGCGGAACGATTCGGGCTTTCTCAGCTTCATCAATTGCGGGGACGGGTCGGGAGAGGACGGAAGGAATCGGAGTGCTACCTTTTTGGGGACCCGAAGACGGAAGAGGGAAAAAGAAGGCTGAGGATTCTTACAAAAACGAATGATGGGTTTGTGATCGCCGAGGAAGATCTAAGGCTGAGGGGTCCGGGAGAGCTTTTGGGGACGCGGCAATCCGGGGAGCCTTATTTTCGCGTGGCAGATCTCAATCGGGACGTTTCGATTCTCCTGTTAGCGCGCGAGAGGGCCACGAAGGTGCTCAAAGAGGACCCCGAGCTTTCTTCCTCTGCTTGGGTGGGCTTACGGACGGAGCTTGCGCGCCGTGAAGCCCGGGACCGCCTGGGATGAGGATTATCGGGGGGGAGTTCCGTTCAAGGCGGCTTGTTTTTCCGAAGACGAAAGAGACCCGTCCGATGACGGATCGAATGAAGGAGACGCTCTTTAACATTCTCGGCGAGGGGATCGAAGGGGCAAGGGTGCTGGATCTTTTTGCCGGAAGCGGGAGTCTGGGACTAGAAGCCTTGAGTCGCGGGGCATCAGAAGTGACCTTTGTTGAGCGTGGAGTTTGGGCCCACAAGTCGATTCGAACCAATCTCAAAAACCTTGGTCTTGAGAAGAGGGCGCACCTCCTTTCCCAGGAGGTCTTTGGGGCCCTTCGGGGGCTCGCCGGGAGGGGGGAAAGCTTCACCGTAATTTTTCTCGATCCCCCTTATAACAAAGGACTTGTGAAAAAGCTGTTGATCCACCTGGATCAATCTGATATATTAGCGCCCTTTACGCAGGTCATTGTGCACCGCTCAAGGCAAGAAAAATTGCCCGAGATGCTCGAAAGGCTACAGTTGCTTCGGGAACGGGAAGTCGGGCAAGCTTGCCTTTCTTTTTTGTCCACAAAAAATTAACTTATGGATGTACGGCGGGTGAGTAAAGAGAAGCGGCGGGCCATTTATCCGGGTTCCTTTGACCCGGTGACCTACGGACACATCGATCTCATCAAGCGGGCCCTTTCGCTTTTTGACGAAGTTTATGTGGTGGTGGCTGATAACCTTGAGAAACAGCCCCTGTTCTCTGTCCAGGAACGGATGGAGCTTCTGAAGCGCTCCGTGGGGAAAATGAAGGGCGTTTACGTGGAAAGTTTCGACGGCCTCACCGTGGAATTCGCCAGGAGGAAGGGGGCGCGAAGCATCATTCGGGGGCTTCGGGCCACCTCCGATTTCGACTACGAATTCCAGATGGCGCTCACGAACCGCGAGCTGTCCAAAGAGGTCGACACCATATTCCTGATGCCTTCCGAGACGCACTTTTATCTTTCTTCCAAGCTCATTAAGGAAATCGCGGAGCGCGGAGGCGACGTGTCAGGATTTGTGCCCAATTTTGTCGCCCTGAAGATAAAAGAAAAGATGGGCCGATGAGGTGGGTCGGTTATGAAGATTCAAGTCCGTCTCCTGCGGGAGGAAGAATCGAGAACAGTTCACGAGACCTACGATCCGAAGGCGCTTGACCTGGAATTCGTGGATCTGAAGTATTCAGACTCGGTTGTCCTGGACGGAACGGTTGAGAAGTTTCAAGACACGGTCACCTTTCGGGGCCGGCTCGGAAGCCGCGTGCAGCACATCTGTGCGCGTTGCTTGAAAGAGATCGAGGAAAAAGTCGATCAGCCGTTTGAATTGATGTATGACGTCAAGGGGAAGGAAGAAGTGGAAACGTTGGAAGACCTGCGAGAGATATTGATCCTGGAGCACCCGATCAAGTTTCTTTGTCGGGAGGAGTGTTTAGGGTTCTGTCCGCAGTGCGGAACGAATCTCAACGAAAGTCCTTGTTCCTGCCCCAAATAATCTCAAAAAGTTAACGGAATTATCGGAAGGAAAACCCAATGGCCAATCCAAAAAGAAGGCATTCAAATACGAGAACCCGGCTTCGCCGGGCGCACGACGCGCTGAAGACGGTGACGCTTACCAACTGCCCTCAGTGCAAGACCCCGATTCTCCCGCACCGCATTTGCCCGGCGTGCGGCCATTACCGGGGAAGGCAGGTCGTGACCGTCGCGGTGAAGGAGAAGACGAAGGAATGATCCGGATTGCCGTAGACGGAATGGGGGGCGATTACGCTCCCCGGGTTGTCGTCGACGGGGCGGTCCTGGCCGCGAACGATTTCCCGGATCTGGAAATCGTTCTCGTGGGCCAGCCGGAGCCCCTTAAAAGGGAGCTCAATCGACACAAGGTGGTGGGCGGGAAGATCGTGATTGAGCCAGCCACTGAAGTGATCGAAATGGGCGATTCGCCGGTCCAGGCGATCAGGAAGAAGAAAAATTCTTCTATGCTCGTTTCGATCGATCTGATGAAGCAGAAGAAAGCAGACGCTTTCGTTACTGCAGGAAATACCGGAGCCGCAGTCGCCGCCTCAACCCTAAATCTGGGCCTGCTGCCCGGGATTCGCCGCCCCGGAATCGCGATCAGCATCCCAAGCCTACGAGGGATTTCGATCGCAATGGATGTCGGTGCGAACATTAACCCGAGCCCCGAAGAACTTTACCAGTACGCCGTGATGGCGGATATTTACGCGCGGGCGATCTACAACAAGAAAAGCCCGACCGTAGGTCTCCTCAATATCGGTGAAGAGGAATCGAAGGGCACGGACGTCCTGAAAGAGGCCTACAAACTCCTGCGGGATTCATCGCTTAATTTCGTCGGCAACATCGAAGGTCGCGACTTCTTTACCGGAAAAGCGGACTGCATCATCTGCGACGGATTTGTCGGAAACGTGGTCTTGAAGATGTGTGAGAGTATGGTGGAGACGGCGCTCAATCTTCTTTCCCGCGAGCTGAGGAAGAGTCCCGTTTCCCTGTTGGGTGCCTGGCTTTGTAAGCCGGCTCTCGAGGCGATTCGAAAGGAAACGAATTACGAAGAAGCGGGGGGCGCCCCCCTCCTCGGAGTCAACGGCCGCGTCATTATCAGCCACGGAATTTCCTCCGCCCGCGCGATTCGAAATGCGATTAAAGTCGCGGGAGAGTCCGTGATCAAACGGGTGAACGAGCGGATTGTGGAAGAGCTCGGGAACGGAACGGTCAAGGCCGGTGCTTACGGAAAATCTTCCGGAGCCTCCTGAGGGAATGCCCTCCTTCTGAAATGAGTGCCAAGCAAGCCGGCATCAAAGGCCTCGGAATTTACCTGCCCGATCGGATTCTCACCAATTTCGACCTCGAGAAGATGGTCGAAACCTCCGACGAATGGATCCGCACCCGGACCGGTGTCCGTGAGAGGCGGATCGCCGAACCGGGGGAGTGCTCGAGTGACCTCGGAAGCCGGGCCGCGCTGGCAGCGATTCAAGACGCCAAGCTTACCCCCAAAGACATCCATCTCATCATCGTCGCCACGATCACGCCCGATATGTTTTTTCCTTCAACTGCCTGCATGATTCAGCAAAAGATTGGAGCCGAGTGTCCGGCATTTGACATCGCAGCCGCCTGTTCCGGATTTCCTTATGCCCTGGCGGTGGCGGAGGGGTTCATCCGGAGCGGAATGTACCGGAACATTCTGGTGGTCGGAGCGGAGGTCCTCTCAGGGTTCATCGATTGGAAAGATCGCTCCACCTGTGTCCTTTTTGGGGACGGGGCCGGAGCCGCCGTGGTCTCCGAGGCAAAGGACGGGCACGGAATTCGAGCGACTTATCTCGGGGCCGACGGGACGCAGGGAGAACTTCTAAGAATCCCCGGCGGAGGATCAAAAATCCCTCCCAGCGAAGAAAGTGTGAAATCGGGTCAGCATTTCTTGAAAATGCAGGGCTCGGAGATTTTCAAGCTCGCGGTTCGGAAAATGGAGGAGGCGATTATGGAGGTTCTGAGTCGCGGGGGCCTCAAGCCAAAAGATGTTGATTGCCTGATTCCTCACCAAGCGAACCTCCGGATCCTCCAGGCCGTCGGCGAGCGGGTCCAAATTCCTCTCGAAAAAGTTTTCGTGAATGTCGAAAGATACGGGAATATGTCGAGCGCCTCGACCGTGATCGCCCTCTACGAAGCGGTGAAGCAGGGAAAGATCAAAGAAGGTTCCAACGTGGTCCTGGTCGCCTTCGGAGGCGGGATTACCTGGGCCTCCTGTTTGGTGAAGTGGTGATTGAAATGAATCCGCAAAAGATCGGCTTCCTCTTTCCGGGCCAAGGGGCGCAATTCGTCGGGATGGGGAAGGAATGGGCCGGATTATTCGAGAAGGCGCGTCGGGTCTACGAAGAGGCCGATCAGATCTTGAGGACTCCGATTTCCAAAATCTGTTTTGAGGGACCGGAAGAAAGCCTGACGCGAACCCTTTACGCCCAGCCGGCCATCTTTGTGACAAGCCTCGCCCTTCTCTCCGTATTGGAAGAAAAACTGCCGGAACTGAAGGCTTCCTTCGTAGCCGGACTGAGCCTCGGGGAATTCACCGCGCTGGTGGCGGCAGGATCGCTCAGTTTTGAAGAAGGCTTAAAGCTCGTTCAAGCCCGGGCTCAATTGATGGAGAAGGCGGCAGAAAATCACCCGGGGACCATGGTCTCGATTATTGGACTGAGCCAGGAAATTTGCACGGGAATCGCCAAGGAAAGCGGAGCGGAAATGGCGAATCTGAACGCCCCGGATCAATTCGTTCTCTCCGGGAAGGCTGAGGCGGTGGAACGGGCGGCTCTCGCTGCCGAGCAAAAAGGGGCCAAGCGCGCCCTTCGGTTGAAGGTCGGGGGGGCGTTTCATTCTTCTCTAATGAATGAAGCAAAGGAAGGTCTCCTTGAGGCTCTGAGGAAGGTGACGATTCGGCCTCCTCAGTGTGCGTTTGTTCCGAATGCTTCGGCCGTGCCTGAGCGCGATCCGGAGAAGATTCGAAGGCTCCTGGGGGATCAGTTGACGAGCCCTGTCCGTTGGATTGAAACGATCGGGCGGGCTAAAGAGGCCGGTCTGCAGCGCCTGATCGAGCCGGGTCCTGGACGAGTGCTCAAAGGGCTTACCAAGCGGATCGAACCGACGCTTGAGGTCCTTTCCTTTGAAAGGACATCTGATTTGGAAGCGCTTGAGACAGCGCTTGCGAAGGTGTGACGATGCTCCTCCAAGATAAAGTGGCGATTGTCACGGGAGCGAGCCGAGGAATCGGTAAATCGATTGCCGTGGAATTCGCAAAACAAGGCGCCAAAGTGACGATTTTGGCGACTTCCCTCGAGGCGTTGAAGGAAGTTCAGACGGAAATCGAGGCGATCCGTCCGGGGAGTTCTACTTTGGCGCAAGTCAATGTGACTAATGGAGATGAGATCAGTTTGCTAGTCAAGAAAACCCTTGACACTCATGGGAGGGTAGATATACTTGTGAACAATGCCGGCACGACGCGCGACAATTTGCTCGCGCTCATGACGGAAAAAGAGTGGGACGAAGTTCTTTCGACCAATCTTAAAAGCGTTTTCTTAGCGACGAAGGCCTGTACGCGGCCGATGGTGAAGCAGCGATCCGGCGTGATCATTAACATCGCTTCGGTCATCGGGATCACCGGCAATGCCGGTCAGTCCAATTACGCGGCATCCAAGGCTGGAATCATTGCCTTTACAAAAAGTGCAGCGAGAGAGCTCGCGAAGCGGAATATCCGCGTAAACGCGATTGCACCCGGGTTCATCCGAACCCGAATGACGGACCGGCTCTCGCCAGAGGTCCAACAGCGTATTCTCGACCAAATTCCCCTCGGTCGATACGGCGAACCCGAAGACGTGGCCCAAGTGGCGGTATTTTTGGCGTCCGATGGGGCACGATATCTGACGGGTCAAGTGGTGGTAGTGGATGGAGGACTTGTAACGTAACTCACAAGTAACAAACATGAGCAAGGAGGAAGGCATGGCCGTTCAGGAAAAAATCACCGAGATTATAGTAGAGCAGCTGGGAGTAAAGCCCGAAGAGGTGACACCCGAAGCGTCGTTTGTCGACGACTTGGGCGCGGATTCGCTGGACACCGTCGAACTCGTGATGGCGCTGGAAGAAGAGTTCGGTCTTGAAATCCCGGACGAAGACGCAGAGAAGATCCAAACCGTCGGGGATGCCATCAAGTACATCGAGGAAAAGGGGAAGCAGAAGTAGGCTTTCTTCTGATTCCTCTTTCTTCGCTTTTTCAGAATGAAGAGACGTGTCGTGGTGACGGGGGTCGGTATGATCACCCCCGTAGGGAAGACAGCTGAGGAAACCTGGCGGAACATCATTGACGGAAAAAGCGGTACCGGTCGCCTCAGCCAGATTGAATCTGCGCAGTTTAATTCCAAAGTTGCCGCTGAAGTCAAAGATTTCGACCCTACCCAGTATCTCAGTCCCAAAGAGTTAAAAAAGACAGACCGCTTCGTCCAATTTGCGGTCGGGGCGGCTCAGGACGCCGTCAATGATTCCGCGATCGATATTTCCAAGGAAGATCCCTACCGTTTCGGGGTCCTGGTTGGATCCGGGATCGGCGGTCTTCGAGTCATTGAAGAGCAGCACCGAATCTATCTCGAAAAGGGCGCAAGCCGGATTTCCCCCTTCCTCATTCCGATGCTGATCGTGAACATGGCCCCAGGTACGATCTCGATCCGCTTTAAGATTCGCGGCCCCAATAACTGCGTCGCCACCGCGTGTGCCACCGGGTCCAATGCGGTGGGGGATGCCTTCAGAATCATTCAACGGGATGAAGCGGACATGATGATCGCCGGAGGAACAGAATCGTGCATTACGCCGCTCGGTTTTGGCGGATTTGACGCGATGAAAGCCTTGAGCACTCGTAACGACGAAGCGGAGTCGGCGTCGCGCCCCTTTGATAAGACGCGCGATGGGTTTGTGATGGGAGAAGGTTGCGGGCTCATCATCCTGGAAGAGCTTGAGCACGCTAAGAAGCGGGGGGCGAAAATCTACTGCGAAATGGTGGGCTACGGGATGACCTCGGATGCGACCCACATTACGGCCCCGGACCCAAAGGGGGAAGGGGCGGCGCGCTGTATGGTGAACGCCCTGGTCGACGCGGGGATAAAGCCGGAAGAGGTCACCTATATCAATGCCCACGGGACTTCCACTCCCCTCAATGACAAGGTAGAGACAATCGCGATCAAGAAGGCTCTGGGGGAAGATGTCGCGAAAAAAGTCATGGTGAGCTCCATTAAGGGGCATATGGGGCACCTTTTGGGGGCGGCCGGAGGGGTGGAGGCGGCGGTCTGTGCCCTCGCGATCCACCAGGAGATCGTTCCTCCGACCATCAACTACCGGAATCCGGACCCCGAGTGCGAGCTCGACTATGTGCCGAATGAGGCCCGAAAGGCGCGGATTCGAGTGGCCCTTTCCAATTCCTTGGGGTTTGGAGGTCACAACGCCTGCATTGGCTTCAAAGCATTCCAAGAGTAGTCCCCCTCCTAAACTTGGCCCGATTTTTGCCGATATTTCTTACATAACTAAAGGGCCGGGCATGCGCGTTAAAAAAATCGAACTCCTAGGCTTTAAATCGTTCGCCGACCGGACGGAAATTCACCTTCACCCCGGCGTCACCTGTATCGTCGGCCCGAACGGCTGCGGCAAAAGCAATATCTCTGACGCGATCCGCTGGGTCTTCGGAGAACGGAGCGCCAAGCTGCTCCGGGGAACCCGGATGGAAGACGTGATCTTCAGCGGAAGCGACTTCCGAAAGCCGATGGGGTATGCGGAAGTCTCCCTCACCCTCGATAATTCCGACCACCTGCTCCCGATCCAATACGACGAAGTGGTCATTGCCCGCCGACTCGACCGCTCCGGCCAAAGCCAGTACTTCATTAATAAGACCCAGTGCCGTCTTCGGGACATTTTGGACCTGATCTTGGACACCGGAATGGGGTCGAATTCCTATTCAATGATCGAACAGGGACGGGTTGATGCGGTAATCAATTCTGATCCTTCCCAAAGGCGATTCCTGATCGAGGAAGCCGCCGGCATTTCCAAATATAAGGTGAAAAAGGAAGAGGCACTGAGGAAGCTGGAGCGGACCGAGCAAAACCTCCTCCGAATTCGCGATATCGTTTCTGAGGTGGAGCGGAATATTCAATACGCGGAGAAACAGGCGAAGCGGGCCGAACGGTACAAGGTCCAATTCGAAGAGCTCAAAAAATGTGAAATCCAAAAGGGGTTCCTCGAACTGTCAGAACTTGGGAGCGAAAAATCTGACGAGGAAGGCAAGCAGAAGGTAATTCAGGGAGAGCTGCAAGGGCTTGAAAAAACGCTTGAGGAAATCCTGAAGAAGGAAGATGACGAGAAACGGATTCTTAACACCCTTCTGGAAGAGGAGGGGAAACGTTCAACCCTATACTACGAGCTTCGGGGGGAAGCGCAGTCCCTGTCTCAAAAGAGGGAGTTTCAGAAGGAAAAGATTCAGGAGTGTAGGGACCGCGTCATTGAAGCTGAAAAAGAAGAGGAGCTCCTTGGGGCAAGCTTAACGGAACTCGACGCAGAGCTGGGGAAGAAGACCAAAGAACGGGAGGAGGCGTTGGCCGCGGAGACGCGTGCCCGCGAAACTCTCGGGACGGAAGAGGAAGTTTTCGAGAAAGACGAAGCGGACTTTAAAAAGGCCCAGGAGTCGGCAGAAGGAATCAAGGCCGAGCTTTTTCAGAACGCTTCGAACCTTGCCCAGTACCGGAACGAAGTCAACCGGATGCGGACTCTCGTTGAAACGGGAATGCACCAGGAGGGCCGTCGGAAGGGAAGTTCGGAGAAGCTTTTGGGAGAGAAGGAAACGCTTCAGATAAAACAGATCGCGTGCCAGGAGGAGATTGCGGGGCTTGCGGAACGAATCGTGGAGTCCCGGATGAAGGTTGAGGAAGGAAAAAATCGTCTTCTTAAGATGAGGGAGGAACTGAAAGCGATTGAAAAGGAAGGCCAGGAGAAGCGGCACGAGCTTCAAGCGGTCTCCTCCCGGCTGAAACTGCTGGAGGAACTTGAAGAAACGGCCGAGGAGGCGGAGCAGAAGCTGGTGGCCACGTTCCGAAGCGATCGGCTTCAAGGAAAACTCGTGAAGACGCTTCGGGAAGTGATTCAAATCCGAAGCGGCTATGAGGCTGCGGTGGAGGCGGTGCTCGGATCGTTCGCGCAGGGCCTCGTCGCCCAAGATGTGGAGACCGCGAAAGGGCTCATGGAGGAGATGGCGGAGGCGCACCTCGGTCCTTGCGGGATTTTCATCCAGAGCCTCGCGAAGCCGAACGAGAAGCATGCAACCAGGCCCTCGGTTCCCCACCCTCAGGTGAAACAGAGCGTGGCGGAGGTGGTTCAGATTCAGTCCGGAATGGAAGCGCTCTTTGCGCCGCTTTTTGAGAACGTTTATGTCGTTGAAGAATTCGCACCGGAGAACCTCTCAGAACTTCTTCCCTTAGCGGAAGAGGTGAGACTTGTGACAAAGCAAGGGGTGCTTCTCGGTCCCGAGGCGAGAATCTTTTTCCGGAACGGAAGAATTTCACAGGACCAGGGGCCTTTCCACCGCCGGGCGGAGAGTGAGCGGCTGAGAGATATCTGCGCAGGATTCGACCGGGGTTTAAGAGATGTGGAGGGCGAGCGAGCTCAAAAGGAAGGGGAGCTCGCCGAAGAAAGCTCGAAGCTTGAGGGGTTTGAGGCCGAAGAGCGAAAGGTTACCGTCCAGGAGGAAGCCGCAAAATCGCTCTTGAGAAGTCTCCAGGAGAGATTGCTTCATATTGAAGAAGAGTTGCGGGTCCTTGAATTTGAGTCGGAGGATTCTGAAAAGGAAGGCCGAGAGAGGTCTGATCGGGCGCTTCAGCTTGAGAAGGAAATCGTGGTATTAGAGGAAAAAGAAGAATTCCTGAGGGAGGGGCAGAGAAGACTCGACAAGCACATTGACGAGATGCGTCAAGCGCGGGAAGGCCAAATCCATACCTTGGTCCGGCTCAGGACTCTTCTAGAAACTCAGGAGGAACGGCTCCAAACGGTTGGGCAGGGAGAGACCCTTGTGAAGGGGCAGCTTGAAAAGAGCCAGGAGCGTTTGGTGAAACTCTCACGCGAGGCAAAAGAACTTCGGGCGCGGATCGAGGGGATTGAAAAGGAAGATCAAAGCCTCGAAGGACGGGATGAGGCGCTTGAGGCTGAGCAACAGAAGGCGACCGATGCCCTCAGCGAGATTCGGGGAAGAAAGGCTTTTCAGGAAGAATCGCTTAAGCGGCTTCTCGATGAGACGAACGGGAAAAAGGAGAACGTCAGTTTGATGCGAGAGGAGCTTCACCGTTTGGAAATGAGGCTGATGGACCTTTCCTACCGGCAGAAGAATATATTCGAGAGGCTGGAGCAGGGCTACAACGTGAGGCTTGCGGAACTCCGTCGGGAAGAGTTTGTGACGGAGGGGCTGGAGCGCTCAAGCTTGGAAGAGGAAATCCTGAAGCTTAAGGGAAGAGTTGAATCGTTTGGTCCCGTGAACCTCCTGGCAGTGGATGAATACGATGAGCTGAAGCAGCGATTTGATTTCCTCTCGGGACAGGAAAAGGACCTGGTGCAGGCGAAGGAATCGCTCCTGGAAGCGATTCGAAAGATCAACCGGACTACAAAAACTCTTTTTGAAGAAACGTTTACCCGCGCACGCGAACTCTTTCAGCAGTACTACACGACGCTTTTCGGAGGGGGGCAGGCCGATCTTATTCTTACCGGGGGAGAAGAGGGGGAGGATCCTGGAATCGACGTGATGGTCCGTCCTCCTGGAAAGAAGCCGCAGCACATTTCGCTCCTCTCAGGAGGAGAAAAGTCCTTAACCGCCATTGCGCTTCTCTTTGCCCTTTTCCGGATTAAACCCTCACCGATGTGTGTCTTAGACGAAGTCGATGCGGCTCTCGATGAAGCGAATGTCGACCGCTTCCTTAAAGTGCTTCAGACCTTTCTTGATGCTTCCCAATTCCTTGTGGTGACTCACAACCGGAAGACGATTGCCACGGGGAATTACCTCTACGGGGTAACGATGGAGGAGTCGGGAGTGTCCAAGCTTGTTTCGGTGCGGGTCGGGGAGTCCCCTGAAAGGGAATCTCCGAAGGTAGAAGACGAAAAGGCTGTGGCCCGCTAAGGCGGCGCTCTCCGGCAGGTCCGGTGCCTAACCTCATCACGCTTTTAAGAATTCTGATCGTCCCTTTCTTTTTTTTAACGCTCCTCTATTACCAGCCTGAAAAAGATCACTTTCGTATATGGGCCTTTATCCTCTTCCTCGCGGGAACTCTGACCGATGCGATCGACGGTCTCGTGGCGAGGCTTCAGAAGCAGACGACCCAACTCGGCAAATTTCTCGATCCGCTTGCCGATAAGCTCCTCCTCGTGACCGCTTTCATTGGCGTTTTGGTTGCGAAGGACTTTCCCTTGGTTCCGCCCCTCTGGGTCGTGGTGACCGTGGTGTTCCGTGACGTTGTGATCATCGGGGGACTCGTGGTGCTCTACGTTTCATCCGGGGGGGTCGAGGTAAGTCCGAATTACCTGGGGAAGGCGACGACCGCATTCCAAATGGCGACAATCCTCTCGATTCTGCTGCTTCTGCCGGTGAGCCGGTTTCTCTGGAACATTACGGCAGCTTTGACCGTGGTCTCAGGCGTCGTTTACGTGGCTCGTGAGATGAAGCGAAACCACCGGCGCTGAAACGAATCATGACGCTGCTCCTGGGGCTCCTAGCAAGTTATCTGATCGGATCGATCCCGTCTGGATACGTCATTGGGAAGATTGTGAAAGGAGTCGACATTCGGAAGGAGGGGAGTGGAAATGTCGGAGCCACTAACGTGTTTCGTGTCATCGGTAAGGGGTGGGGAATCGGAGTTTTGATGTTCGATATCTTAAAAGGCGTTGTGGCGACTTCGGTCGTACCCCTATTCCTTTCCGAGGCCTCTCTCTCCAGCTTTACGAACGCACTTCTGATGGGCCTAGCGGCGATCGCGGGACATACGTGGACGCTCTGGCTCGGGTTTCGGGGTGGAAAAGGGGTCGCGACCTCGCTGGGGGTTTTTCTGGCGATTGCTCCGAAAGCAAGCCTTGGCGCCCTTCTGGTCTGGATGGCGCTTTTTGCCTGGAAGCGCTACGTATCCCTAGGCTCTCTCGGAGCGGCTGCGACCTTCCCCATCTGGGTAGTGGCTTTTTATAGCGATGAGGAATACCTTGGAATTCTATTCTTGATCAGCTTGGGGCTCGGGCTGTTTACCTTCTATACGCACCGGGAGAACCTCCGACGGCTCCGCGAGGGGACGGAGAAGCGACTTATATAATAAGCAAATAATAGTTGACTAATATATAATCATGAGATATGGTATGTCCCGCCGCGAGATCCTAAAGCTCGATTCCTTCCGTAAACACTCAAAGGAGGAGTCCTGTGGAAAAAGTTCAGGTGATCCATTCATTTCAGAAAAACCCGGAGGAGGAAGTCCGTTTCTCAGTTCGGGAGTACAAGGAAAGGCAGTATCTCGATCTTCGGCTTTGGTTTCTGTCGCAGAACGACGGGGAGTATCGGCCCACGAAGAAGGGGATTACGCTGGCGCTGGAGCATCTCCCGGAGCTCAAGAAAGGAATCGAGCGAGCCGGCCGGGCGGTCCAGGAATTGGGTTTACAGCAGCGTTCCAACCCAGTAAAATAAGGCAACTTAGATCAATCCAAGGAGCCCGTTATCATGACAGAAAAGAAAAAACAGCCGAAGGAAAAGCCCGCGGAAATGTCCCCAGTATCTGGAGAGAAGCAGAAGGCGCTCGAGCTTGCGCTTTTGCAGATTGAGAAGCAGTTTGGCCGGGGAGCGATCATGAAGCTTGGAGAGTCACATCTCAGGGGAAATGTCCAATCAATCAGCACAGGTGCCCTTTCTCTGGATATGGCAACTGGGATTGGGGGAGTGCCGCGCGCTCGCGTCGTGGAGATCTTCGGACCGGAATCGAGCGGGAAAACGACGCTCGCTCTGAACATCATTTCGCACGTCCAGGAGCAGAAGGGGGTCGCAGCCTTCATTGATGCCGAGCACGCCGTGGACCCGACTTGGGCGCAGAAGATCGGCGTGAAACTGGAAGACCTCCTGATCTCGCAGCCCGATTCAGGAGAGCAGGCGCTCCAAATCGTGGAAATGCTGGTTCGTTCGAACGCGGTGGACCTCATCGTGGTCGACTCCGTGGCGGCGCTCGCGCCGCAGGCGGAGATCGAAGGGGAGATGGGGGACTCTCACATGGGTCTCCAGGCCCGTTTGATGTCGCAGGCGCTTCGAAAGCTGACGGGAATCATCAGCAAGTCGAAAACCTGCCTCATCTTCATCAACCAGATCCGTGAAAAGATCGGGGTGATGTTCGGGAATCCCGAGACGACACCGGGCGGAAAGGCGCTTAAGTTTTATGCGTCGATGCGGCTCGATATCCGGCGGATCGCTTCGCTCAAGAAGGGAGAAGAGGTGGTCGGTAACCGCGTGCGGGTGAAGGTCGTGAAAAACAAAGTGGCAGCCCCCTTCAAGCAGGCGGAGTTTGACATCCTCTTTGACGAAGGAATTTCCCGATCCTCGAATCTGATCGATCTCGGCGTCGAGACCCAGGTTCTGCAAAAATCAGGATCTTGGATACTCTATAATGAGGACAAGTTGGGCCAGGGGAAGGACGCGGCACGCCTCTATCTGAGGGAAAACCCGAAGCTGATGCAAAGACTTGAGGAAGAGGTTCGTGCCAAGTTGTTCACTCAGCAGCCAACCGGAGAAGTGGTCCTGCACTAACGCCCGCCATGCGGGCCTTTGGTTCGCAACGTTTACAGGGGCGATCTCGAAAGGGGTCGCCCCTCACGTTTCTCAGAGGGTCCCTGAGTAGGGAGAGTCCCAAATTCCAATGACCGCCACAGAGAAAAAGGAGCAGGAAAAACAGGCCTTTGTCACCTCCCTCAGGCTCCTTGCGGCGAGTCCCAAGAGCCGAAAGTCGCTGGAAAGAAAACTGGAAGAGAAGGGCTACGACGCGGGGATCATTGCGCGGGTCGTGAAGCGTTTGGAAGCGCAGGGGCTACTCGACGACCGAGCGTTTGCTCAGCTGGTCTTCGAGTCGCTTCTCGGACGGAGACGATCGGGAAGGAAACGGATCGCCTTTGAATTGGAACGGAAGGGGATAGCAGACGCCCTGGTTGGGGAGGTCCTCGAAAAATATACGCCGGAGGACGAACGGGAGAAGGCCCGAGAACTCGCTCGCGATAAGTGGGAAAGATGGCAGAAGCTCGAAGGGCCGAAGCGTCGCAAGAAGGTGTATGATTTTCTCGTCCGGAGGGGTTTTGAGTTTGACCTTTGCCGGAACGTGGTAAACGAGGTGGCGCGTGGCACACAATCTTAAAAAGACGATCGGGTTTTGGGACTCCGTGGCTCTCATTGTCGGGAGTGTGGTCGGAACCGGAATTTTCCGCACGCCGGCAGAAGTCTGCCGCTATATCAATGACCCCGGTTGGGTGCTGGGGGCCTGGGTGATCGGTGGGGTGATCGCCTTCCTCGGCACGCTCGTTTACTGCGAGCTTGCAGCGAGCTTTCCTGAAACGGGCGGGACCTACGTCTACCTCAAGTATGCTTACGGCCCTTGGGCTGGCTGGCTTTTCGGCTGGTCAGAGCTTGCGCTGATGAGGACCGCGTCCATTGCAGGCGTCTCTTATGCCTTTGGGGAATATTTCGCGAACCTCCTTCCCGCGTTTCCGGGGCGGGAGAAGGTGGTTGCGATCGGAGCGATCTGGCTCCTCACCTTGATCAATATTGCCGGCCTCCACTACGGGAAGTGGCTTCAAAATGTCGTTAGCTCTGCGAAGGTGATAGCGCTCGCCGCACTGGTCGTCTTGGGATTCACGGCGGCACAGGGAAACTTTGGAAATCTGGAAACGGTCTTTCCCGCGTTTCCTAAGAATGGATTCATCTCACAGCTCGGTCTGGCGCTGGTGCCAATTTTGTGGACCTACGGAGGGTGGCACGAAAGCACGTTCGTAGCCGGGGAATTCAAAAAGACCGATACGGACCTCCCGTTTTCCCTTTTGACGGCGGCGGGCTTGGTGATCTTTTTCTACCTCTTGGTGAACGGTGTCTACCTTTATCTCTTTCCGGCGGCGGAGATCGCCCAGCGCGAGCTGATCGCAGGAGACGTCATGAAGGTCATTTTCGGCCCGGTCGGGGAGAGGATCATAACAGTAACGATTGTGGCGTGCATTTTTGGGGTTCTGAATACCGTGATTCTCGCGGGAGGGCGGATACCTTACGCAGTGGCGCAGGACCACCCGGTGTTGAGCTGGCTTGGAAGTTCACACGAGAAGTTCCAAACCCCGGACCGAAGTCTTTTTGTGAACGCCCTTTGGGCAAGCCTCCTCGTGATGTGGGGAAGCTTTCACCAGCTCCTTTTTCTTTCAGCGGCCGCGGTCTGGCTTTTCTTTGCCGCGACCGGAGCGGCCCTAGTCGTGGCCAGGCTTCGTTTTCCTGACCGGACACGTCCCTTCTCGATGTGGGGATATCCCTGGACCGCAGTGGTCTTCACGGTCGCAGCGTCCTGGATTTTTGTGAATACGGCCGTCTACTCACCGAAGGAAACCCTTCTTGGGTTTGCGATCATTGCGGTGGGACTGCCGCTTTACTGGATTTCGTGCCGGCTCGAAGCGAAGAGCGTGAAATGAGCGTAGAATAGCTTTATGAAAACCGACGAAATTCGGACCCGGTTCCTCGATTTTTTCAAGGCCCGCGGGCACAAGGTGATCGCGAGTGACTCCCTCGTGCCGCAGAATGATCCTACCCTCCTTTTCACCGGAGCGGGAATGAACCAGTTCAAGGACTATTTCCTGGGGCTCAAGAAAGATCTCAAGCGGGCGGCCTCAAGCCAGAAGTGCCTCCGCACCGGGGACTTGGACGAGGTGGGGCGGACCGCCTATCACCATTCGTTCTTTGAAATGCTTGGGAATTTCTCCTTTGGAGACTATTTCAAGGAAGAGGCGATTCAGTGGGCCTGGGAGTTCCTCACCCAGGAGCTCGGGATTCCCAAGGAGCGGCTGCAGGTGAGTGTCCACGTCTCAGACGATGAAGCTTACCGGATTTGGCGGGACAAGATCGGGGTTCCCGAAAGGTGGATTACGAAGCTGGGGGATAAAACGAATTTTTGGCCGTCGAATGCTCCGAAAGAGGGGCCGAATGGTCCGTGCGGGCCGTGTTCTGAGATTTACTTCGATCAGGGAGAGGATTTCACGAAGGACAAACACCGCTGTTCTGTTGAACACGACTGCGGCCGCTTCGCAGAAATTTGGAATCTAGTCTTTACTCAGTACGACCGGCAGGAGGGGGGAAAGCTTGTCCCGTTAAAGCAGAAGAATATCGACACCGGAATGGGGCTTGAAAGGCTGGCGTGCGTGGTTCAGGGGAAACGGACAAACTTCGAAATTGATCTCTTTGAGCCGTTGCTGAAGGAAATTGAGAGAATTCTCAAGATCAAACGCTCCCCACGGGCGCTCGCGCACCTCCACGCAATCGCAGATCACGTGCGGGCTGTCACCTTCGCGATTGCGGACGGAGTGATTCCCGGGAATGAGGGACGAAACTACGTGATTCGCAAGCTGATTCGACGGGCGATCTGGCACGCTTACCAGTTGAGGCCGGAGAATCCGCTGGACGAGCCGGCTCTTTTTCAATTGGTCCCGTGCGTGATTTCGGCGATGAAGGGAGGCTATGAGGATCTCGCAGGCGCTGAGAAGAGTATTGAAGAGACCTTGAAGGGCGAAGAGGAGCGTTTCCTGAGAACACTTTCGACCGGTCTTGTGCTACTCAGTGAAAGGATGAAGAATGCGAAGGAGAAAGGGCGAAGGAAGCTGACGGGGGAAGAGGCCTTTATCCTTTATGATACGTACGGGTTTCCAGACGAACTCACCCGGGTGATCACAGAGGAGCAGGGCTTTGAGATTGACCAGGAGGAGTTTAATCGGTTGATGGAAGAGCAGAGGAAGCGCGCCAAAGGGACGAGTCCCCTTGTCCAAAGTATTTTTGTCACGAGCGAGTTTGACCAAAGGCTTCATTCGGAGAAGGCCACTACGTTTTTAGGGTACGAAACTCACTCGGCCAAGGTGAAAGTTGTGGTTTCCCAGATGGAAGGTGACCGGGGGATCGTGGTCCTTGACCGGTCACCTTTTTACGCGGAGAGTGGCGGGCAAGTCGGAGACCAAGGGGTGTTGTGTTCCAAGGACTTCGAGGCCCGCGTGGAAGACACGCAGAAGAGAGACGTCTACCACCTCCACTACGTCAGGATCGTGAAGGGGAGGATCCGCGAAGGCGAAGAAGTGGAGGCAAAGGTCGATTCCGAAAGACGGAACGCAGCAATGCGAAATCATACGGCGACCCACCTCCTTCACGCCGTGTTGCGGGAGATTCTTGGGAAACATGTCCGTCAGCTTGGTTCGCTCGTTCATCCTGACCGGTTGCGTTTCGATTACTCGTTCTCGAGACCCCTTACGGAAGAAGAGCTTCTCAAGATCGAAGAGCGGGTGAACGGGGAAATCTTGAAGGATACGTCGGTTCAAAAGGACACAATGGGATTTGAGGAAGCCAAAGGGGAAGGGGCGATCGCCTTCTTTGGAGAGAAATATGGAGAGAACGTGCGGGTGGTCTCAGTTCCGGGAGTGAGTAAGGAGCTTTGCGGCGGGACTCATTGCGAGAGGACCGGCCAGATCGGGCTCTTTGTGATTGTGAGCGACGGCTCGATTGCAAGCGGCGTCCGCCGGATTGAAGCGCTCACGGGCGGCGGCGCCATACAGTACGTGCAGAGACTCCGCTCCCAAATGGGAGCTGCGGCCGAGAAACTCAAGACTACACCCTCAGAGGTTGTCGAGCGGATCGGGAAGCTTCAGGAACGGATGAAAGAGCTCGAGAAAACCGGTCCGAGGGCGGGAGTGCAGGTCGACCCCAAGGAGGCTCTGGCAAGGGGGATCAAGGCGGGCGGCTTTTTGCTGGTTACGGAAAAGCTCGAAGGGGCGAGTCGAGACGATCTCCGAAGGCTTTCAGATCAACTCCGCTCACAGGCGAAGAAGACTTTGTGGCTTCTCTTATCTCACGAAGAGGGTAAAATCTACTCCCTGGTCGGCCTCAGTGCCGACCTGAAGGAAAGCAAGATCGATGCCCGTGAACTAATTCGAGATCTGGCGGCCCTTCTCGGAGGAAGCGGGGGCGGAAGAAAAGAGCTTGCCGAGGGAGGGGGAACCCACGTCGAGGTGTTGAAAAAGGGCTGGCCTTCACTGGTCGAGCTTACGAAGAAATACCTCGCAGGAAAAGGATAATTCGGATGCAAATTCTTACTTGGGATAGACAGCTTCAAAAGAAATTTCAACGTGATTTCGGGAACTGTTTCGATAAGGAAATCGCGAAGAAGGTGAACCGGATCCTTCAGGAAGTGCGGACGCGGGGGGATGCCGCCTTGAGACGCTATACAAGGGAGTTTGACCGGGTGGATATCGGTCTAAAAAAACTCCGGGTGAGCGAGGGAGATATCAATCGGGCTTTCGAGAAAATCGAATTCCAGTTTGTGCCGCTCCTCAAACAGATTATGGAGAACGTGAAGGCCTACTATGAAAAGGAGCTCCGAACGAACTTTCAGGTACGGGGGCGTGACGGTGTCCTTCTTGCGAAGCGGTACCACCCGCTACGCCGTGTCGGTGTCTACATACCGGGCGGCACGGCCCCTCTCGTTTCAACCGTCTATATGACGGTGATTCCCGCGAAGGTAGCGGGGGTGAAGGAGATCGTGATTGCGACGCCGCCAAGCCGGGACACGGGAGAAATTGATCCCCATATATTGGCGGTGGCGAATTTGCTCGGCGTCAATGAAATCTATCGGGTCGGAGGAGCCCAGGCGATCGGGGCGCTGGCCTTCGGAACGCGGACGATTGAGAAGGTGGAAAAGATCGTCGGTCCGGGGAACCCTTACGTCACGGAAGCGAAGCGGCAGGTGTTTGGATTCGTCGACGTCGATATGGTGGCCGGCCCGAGCGAAGTGGCGATCATTGCGGACGCCGAAGCGAACCCCGACTATGTGACCTGCGATATTCTGGCGCAGACAGAGCATTTTGGAGGAACGGCCTACCTGATTACCAATTCGAAGAAACTGGCTGAGGCGGTGCGTAAGCGCGTCGATAAGGGGATCGTGATTCTTGTGAAATCGCTTGCCGAGGCGTGTGAGGCGGCGAACGAGATCGCTCCCGAACACCTGGAAATTTTGACCGAAAAACCGAATCGTCTCCTAAATCAGATCCGTAATGCCGGGGCGATTTTTCTCGGCCCCTATTCACCGGCCGTGATCGGGGATTATATTGCGGGACCAAGTCACGTTCTCCCGACCGGAGGGACGGCGAGGTACTTCTCGCCTTTGAGCGCGGCGAGCTTTGTGAAAAGCTCGCAGGTGATCAGTTATACGAAGGAGGGGCTTGAGAGGACCCGCGAGCCGATCCGGAAGCTCACCGAAATGGAAGGAATGGTCCTCCACCGGATCTCGCTTGAGGTACGGTTCAAAGAAAAGAATGAAAATTCGCAAGGGAAGGGAACGGAACATGAAGTCGCAAAGAAAAGCTGACGTTAAAAGAACCACTCAAGAGACAGACATCCGGATCAAGTTCAATCTCGACGGTGCAGGAAAATCGTCCGTCAAGACGGGGATTCCCTTTCTGGATCATATGCTGGCGAGTCTTTCCAAGCACGGTCTCTTCGACCTGGCCATTCAGGCGAAAGGGGACCTCGAGGTCGATATTCACCACACGAACGAAGACGTTGGAATCACGCTCGGTCAGGCGCTTACGAAAGCGCTGGGGGATAAGAAGGGGATCCGGCGCTTCGGCTTCTTCAGTGTCCCAATGGATGAGGCGCTGGTGAGGGTGAGTCTCGACATTTCAGGCCGTCCCTCGCTTCATGTCCGAAAGGAGAAGGGAGTGAAGTTCTCGCGCCTTGAAAACTATTCCTTTCACGACGCCTGCGAATTTATGAAGGCCTTTACGCTTCATTCCGGCATCAATATGGCGGTGGAGGTCCAGGCGGGCGAGGATTCGCACCACATCATCGAAGGAGTCTTTAAGGCGACCGCAAAGGCTCTCGATATGGCCACGCAGCGCGACGCCCGTGTCCGCGGTATTCCTTCCACTAAGGGAGCGCTTTAGCCCCTTTCTTCTCACATGATCTGCGTGATTGATTATGGAATGGGAAACCTGAGGAGTGTCTCCAAAGCCCTCGAGAAGCTTGGTGGGGAGGTCGAGGTCAGCGGGAGTCCGGACGTGGTAGCGCGAGCGGAGAAGATTGTCCTCCCCGGAGTCGGAGCGTTTGGAGATGGCTCGCGGGAGCTTGCAAGCCGCCGTCTTGTGGAGCCGCTTCGAGAGGCCATCAAAAGAGAAAAGCCCTTTCTCGGCATCTGTCTTGGAATGCAGCTTCTTTTCGACTTAAGTGAGGAGAGTCCGGGCGTTCAGGGTCTCGGTGTTCTTCCGGGAACCGTGCGGCGTTTCCAGTCGCTCGATTTAAAAATTCCTCATATGGGTTGGAATCAGATGAAGATCCGAAAGCCCGACGCCGGAATTCTTCGGGAGATCCCCGATCAAAGTTTCTTCTATTTTGTCCACTCGTTTTACCCAGTCCCTCAGGACCCTTCCGTGGTCGTGGGGACTTCGACCTACGGCGTGGAATTTCCCTGCCTCATCGGAAAAGGGAAACTCTGGGCTTCTCAATTCCACCCCGAAAAAAGTCAGGCCGCAGGCCTCCAGATCCTCCGTAACTTCGTTTCCCTCTAAGCCGACTTATGGAAATTTATCCGGCGGTCGATCTATATGAAGGCAAAGTGGTTCGGCTCTCCCGTGGAGAATTCGAAAAGCGGAAGACCTATGAGGTGAATCCGGGAGAAGCAGCAAGGAAATGGGCTGACCAGGGAACCCGGTGGCTCCACGTCGTAGACCTCGAAGGAGCGAAGTCCGGGACGATCAAAAACTGGGATGCGCTTGAGAGTGTCCTTTCTGAGAGGAGAGTTTCAGTTCAATTTGGCGGCGGGGTCCGGCAAGCATCGGACGTCGAAAAGCTCTTCGCCCTGGGGGTCTCCCGGGTGATTCTGGGAACGCGGGCGCTTGACCCAGCATTTCTTAAGGAGATAACGAAGGCTTACGGGGAGAAATTGGGTCTTAGCCTCGATCTTCGGGGAGAGCAGGTTCAGATCGAAGGGTGGCTCAAGGAGGGAGGAAGTTCAGTTTTCGAACTCTTTCGCGAGCTGAGCCGTGTTCGTGTTGCTTGTGTTGTGGTGACCGATATTGAAAGGGACGGAATGTTGTCAGGAATTAATCTAGAGAAGATGGAGCGGATCTTAGCGACTTCACCTCACCCGGTGATCGTTTCCGGCGGAGTGAGCACGCTTGAAGACGTCCGGGGGCTTATTTCGCTCAAGGCACCAAAACTCATAGGAGCGATCATTGGAAAGGCGCTTTACGAGGGTAAGATTAATTTGAAAGAGGCCTTGAGGGTTGCTCGAGAGGAAGGAAAATGAAGGTCTATCTCGACCTGATTCTCACGGAACGATCGTGGTCGTGGTCTATCGTCGTGATCGGGTACCTCGTCGCGAGTATGGTGGTTCGCCAGATCGTCTTCCGAAGCGTTCTCAAGGAGACCAAACGGCTTGATTCGAATGTTTACTCAGCGGTGAAGAAACTTTATCTGAGAAGGTCTCTTGTGGGTTGGATACTGTTTTTACTTTCGGTGATTCTGGTGGCGGCAGTCTGGATCGGGTGGAGCGGGCCGACGGTTGAGATGGGGCCGTTAGTCTCTTTCTCGGTGGTCCTCCTGCTTCTCTTTTTTCTCTCGATCATTCTGCACCTTGTAAGCTACACGAGAGCGGTCCTGGAGATCCTCGGGCAGCGGATGGGGATTGAAAGGGAACTCTAGGTGTTTGCGAAACGAATCATTCCCTGCCTCGACGTCAATGAAGGACGAGTCGTCAAAGGAATCCGGTTTGTCCAGCTCCGGGATGCGGGAGATCCTGTGGAGTCTGCAGTGGCTTACGACGGACAGGGGGCAGACGAACTGGTTTTTCTGGACATTACCGCTTCCTACGAAAGTCGACCGATCATGCTGGAGGTGGTCCGTCAAGTGGCGGAGTCGGTCTACATCCCATTCACAGTTGGCGGAGGGATTCGAGCGTTAGAAGACATTCGGGAGCTTCTCAAGGCGGGTTCGGACAAGGTCTCGATCAATACCGCGGCACTCCAGGAGATGGATTTGGTGAGGAGCGCGAGCGAACGCTTCGGGGCGCAGTGCATTGTGGTGGCGATTGACGCGAAAGAGGCACGTCACGGCGAATGGAAGGTGTACACCCACGGAGGAAGGCACGAAACAGGGTGGAACGCAGTTGATTGGGCCCGAAAGGCGGAGTCGTTGGGGGCGGGAGAAATCCTTCTGACGAGTATGGATCGGGACGGAACAAAGCTTGGCTACGACCTGGAACTCACGAGGAAGGTCAGTGAAGCGGTGAGGATTCCTGTGATCGCGTCCGGAGGTGCGGGAACGCTCGAACATTTACGTGAGGCCTTCGTGGCCGGCAAGGCCGATGCGGTCCTCGCCGCCTCGATTTTTCACTACGGAGAATTCACGATTCCTCAGGCAAAGCATTTCCTCTCTGAAATGGGAATTCCTATCAGGCTTTAGGCCTACCCAGAGTGCAGGTTCTGAATCACCCAAAAGTGTAACGACTTGACACAGTTTACCTTTATGGCATACTGTGGGTGCAAAGCGGACCGAGCTGTCCATAAGATAAATCCATAAAAGGAGTTACGGAGGAGAAATGATCGAGTTTAAATTTGATGGTAATGGGCTGATCCCCGCAATCATACAGGATTTTGATACTGGGGAAGTTCTGATGATGGGGTATATGGACGCTGAGGCTCTGAAGCGGACCCTTAAAGAGAAAAAGTCAGTCTTCTACTCCCGTTCCCGTAAGAAATATTGGGTGAAGGGTGAAAGTTCCGGACACACACAGGACGTCCTCCAAGTCCTTACGGATTGCGATCAAGACACGCTGTTGATTCGGGTGCGCCAAAAGGGAGGGGCGTGCCACCTCGGGTACCGGAGCTGCTTTGTTGAAGAGGTGGGTGAGAAGGGGGAGCTTCGCCGCATTACGCAGGAGAAGGTGTTTAATCCGGAGTCTGTTTATCCCAAATGATTCACCCGGATTTCGACCAATTCAAAAAGCTCGCGCAAAAGGGAAACCTGATTGCGCTGCGGGTTGATATCGCATCCGATCTGGAAACGCCGGTCTCGGCCTTTTTAAAGTTTGAGGCGGGCGAGCCGTACGCCTTCCTCCTTGAATCGGCCGAACAGGAGGAGCGGATTGGACGGTACTCTTTTCTTGGGTTTAAGCCGGAGGCGGTGCTGATTGCGAAAGGAAAGGAGAACTTCCTCAGGACCGGGGGGCGTCAGGTGCGCCTCAAGGGGAGGGAAGACCTTCTCGGGGTGATGCAGAAGACGATGAGCGCCTACCGATTGGCCAATCCGGAAGGCCTCCCCAGTTTTGCGGGCGGTTTTGTAGGTTTTCTTGGTTACGAAAATGTCCGCTTTTTTGAGAGAGTGGAACTCAGGAAGAAAAATGGATTGCGCCTCGACGACGGTGTCTTTCTGTTCGTGAAAGATTTTCTTCTGTTCGATCACTTCCGGAAGACGCTTTCTTTGGTTTCTCTTTGTGAAGTGAAACAAAAAGGTTTGAAAGACCTCGAGAAAGATTACACGGGAGCGGTGAAACGACTCGTGCGCCGGGAGCGGGAGCTTCGGAAGGGACTGGCTCAGAAGGTGAGTACGGAGCGTTACCGCGGGAGGCCGACCTTTACGGCGAACCTGAAGCGTCCGGAGTTCGAGCGGCAGGTCGAGCGGATTAAGGAATACATTCGGGCGGGGGACTGCATTCAGGTGGTCTTCTCGCAGCGGTTTAAATTGGGAAAGGTTCAAAAGGATTTCGAAATTTACCGGGCGCTCCGGTCAATTAATCCGTCACCTTATATGTTCTATTTCCGGTGCGGCTCGCTTCGGTTGATCGGTTCAAGCCCCGAGGTCTTAGTCAAAAAGACAGGCCGGAGTGCGGAATTGAGACCGATTGCGGGAACCCGACCGCGGGGGAAGGATCCGGAGGAAGACGCCCGACTCGAAGGGAACCTGCGCGATTCCAAGAAGGAAATGGCAGAACATTTAATGCTGGTCGATTTGGGAAGAAACGACCTGGGGCGGGTTTGCGAGTTTAAAAGTGTCCGCGTGAGCGACTTTGCACGGGTCGAGCGCTATTCTCACGTAATGCATCTTGTGAGTAGCGTGTCGGGCGAGCTCAAGCGGGGGAAAGACGCCTTTGAGCTTCTCCGTGCCACTTTCCCTGCAGGGACAGTCACCGGTGCTCCGAAGATTCGAGCGATGCAAATTATCGATGAACTGGAGCCGGAAAAACGGGGTCCTTACGCCGGGTGTCTCGGTTACTTTAGCTTTAATCATGATATGGATATGTGTATCACGATTCGGACGATCGTGGTCCTGGGGGATCAGGCCTACGTCCAGGCAGGGGCCGGTGTGGTCTACGATTCAAAACCGGATCGAGAGTATGAAGAGACGGTGAATAAGGCGAAGGCGCTTTTCCAGGCGGTCCGAGGATTGGAGGGAAATTCTTAAGATGGTTCTTGTGATCGATAACTACGATTCGTTCACCTATAACCTGGTCCAGTACTTGGGAGAGCTGGGAGCGGAACCGGTGGTCTATAGGAATGACGAGATTTCAGTCGTGAAGATTAAGAGGCTGAGGCCGTCCAGGATCGTGATCTCCCCGGGGCCGTGTACCCCGAGTGAGGCGGGGATCTCCAACGAGGTGATTGGGGCCTTCAGCGGAAAGATTCCGATCCTGGGGGTCTGCCTCGGGCACCAGTGTATCGGAGAGGTGTTTGGCGGGAAGGTGATTCGGGCGGAGCGGATCATGCACGGCAAGACTTCAGAGATCTTTCACAACGGGAAGACGATTTTTAAGGGGCTTTCGAACCCCTTCGTGGCGACGCGTTATCATTCGCTCCTGGTCGAAAAGAAATCTCTCCCCTCGATCTTGGAACTGACGGCCTGGACCGATCGGAATGAAATCATGGGTGTGAAGCACCGCAAGCACCCGACCTGGGGGGTTCAGTTCCATCCCGAGTCGATCATGACCCAGGAGGGAAAGAAGATGTTACGGACTTTTCTCGCGCTAACGGGGAGAAAATAAGGCGATGGTATCTCTCGTGCCGGAGATTGAGCTAATCCTTGGAAAGAACCCCTCAGCCAAGTGGGAGGGGATATTTCGGGCGGTCTTGAATGGCCGTCTTCCGCAGGACGAGGTGAAACGGCTTCTCTTGCTTCTCGCGAAGAGGGGTGAGGCTGCGGACGAGGTTCGAGGCTGCGTGGCAGCGGTTCGAAAGATCGAACCGCCTCGGCGAGTGAACCTCCCGTACCTGATCGATGTCTGCGGGACCGGGGGAGATGGTGCGAAAACGTTCAACATTTCGACTGTAAGCGGATTCGTGGTAGCAGCGGCTGGAGCTTACGTCGCCAAACATGGCAATCGGGCGGTTTCATCCCGGGCGGGAAGCAGCGACTTAATGGAGGCCCTCGGGATTGAGATTGAGCTTCCTTTTGAAAGAATGCTTGAGGTGCTTCGAAGGGCTCACTTTGGCTATTTTCACGCCCCGTTTTATCACCCCAGCTTTTCGCGGGTGCAGGGGGTGAGGCGTGAGCTTAAGGTGAGGACGATTTTCAACCTCTTGGGCCCCTTGGTGAACCCGGTCGAGATCCGGTACCAAATGGTGGGGGTGTCGAATCCAGAGTGGATGGAGCCACTTGGAAGGACATTAATGGAGCTCGGCCGGGAGCGGGCGGTCGTCTTTCGAAGCCGGGACGGATTGGATGAGCTTTCCACCCGCGAAGTGAGTGATATCCTTTATATAGACAAGGGGCGAAGGAGAAGGTTGGTTCTGAATCCCCGGCAATTTGGATTTTCTAGGGCGACGCGAGGCGCGTACGAGGGAGGCGATCTCAAGAGAAACCGTGAGATTGCGGTTGGAATCCTCCAGGGGCGCCATCCAGGTCCTCGGGAAGAGGTGGTTGCCTTGAACAGTGGGTTTGCGCTTTGGATCGCCGGGCTTGCACGGTCGGTGGAAGAGGGGATTCAAAGGAGCCGTTGGACCATTCGAGCCGGCCGGGCCTGGCAGCTGGTTGAAATGCTTCGAAGATTGACTCAGGAGGCTCGGAGGAAATGATCTTGGGCGAGATCCTGACCCACAAACGGAAGGAAGTCGAGGAGCTGAAGCTCCGTTATCCTCTCCGCCGGCTTCAGGAGGCGGTGGAGCGGAAGGACGGGGTCATTCACCGGAACTTCCGGGGAGCGATCAGGGACCCGCACCGAATCAATCTGATCGCTGAACTGAAAAAGGCTTCCCCTTCCGAAGGGGTCCTTCGGGAGAACTTCCAGCCCCTTCGACTTGCGGCCCTCCTGGAATACGCGGGAGCGGCGGCTCTCTCCATCCTCACAGAGACCCAATTTTTCAAGGGTCGGCCGAGCTATCTCAAGACCGTCCGGCAGGTGACTCAGATTCCGATTCTTCGGAAGGACTTCATCGTGGATGAATATCAACTGTTCGAGTCACGAGTCCTGGAGGCGGACGCGGTGCTTTTAATCGCCTCTCTTCTGACGGATGAGGAGCTCGTGCGATTTCTCGAACGCTCGGCAGCCCTTAGGCTTGAGGCGCTGGTCGAAGTCCACACGGAGGAGGATGTAAAAAAGGCGGTGGACGCGGGCGCCCAGATCATCGGGGTGAATAACCGGAACCTCCAAACGCTTGAAGTCGACGTCCATCGGGCCGAACGGCTCTTGAAGCACATTCCAAAGGAGGCAACGGTGGTGGTTGAGAGCGGTTTCAAGGATCACGATGAAATCATGAAGTACAAAAGTCACGGAATTCACGCTTTTCTCGTGGGAACCACGCTGATGAAGGCGGAAGATATTGTCACGAAGGTCCATGAATTGCTTAAGGGGAGGGGATAAACCATGCCAAAAGTAAAAATTTGCGGAAATACAAACATTGACGATGCCAAGCTTGCCGCTGAACTCGGCGCCGATTACCTCGGTTTCATCTTCACCGAGAGCAAAAGAAGAGTTTCGCTGGAGGCGGCCCGCTCGATCATGAAGGCCCTTCCGGAGTTCAAACATTTCGTCGCGGTCTTCTCGAGTCAATCGAAAAAGGAAGTTGAGGCGGTTGTGGAAGAAACCGGGATCCGGATCGTACAGTTTCACGGGGAAGAGACGGCCCTCTACTGCAGTTCGTTTATGGAAAAAGGCTACGAGGTGATCAAATCGTTTCGGATTAGGGATGCCATGAGCCTGAAGCGGATGGATGAGTATAACGTTAGCGCCTTTCTCTTCGACACTTATTCGGGCGAGGAGAAGGGAGGGACTGGAGTTCCTTTTGATTGGGAACTGATCGAGGACCGGCCTTACGTACACGAGAAGCTGTTCCTCGCAGGGGGGCTGAATGTGAAGAACCTTCGAGAGGCGATTCATAAAGTTCACCCTTTTGCGGTGGATGTGGCAAGCGGGATCGAAGCAACTCCCGGAAAAAAGGATCCAAAGCTTTTGGAAGAATTCATTCGTATTGCGAAGGAGGGAGAACGCGCTTGGGTACGAAAGTAGACTTCATTGACAAAGTCCTCTCCCGAATCGGCCGGCTTGACCGCGAAAGCGTTCAAAGCTACGTCGGTGGTCTTGTTCGTGGAAGAAGAGAAGCGGAAGAGATCCTTGACCATATCGATGAGGGGGTGATTCTCCTCGACCGTGAAGGATTTGTCCGTTACGCCAACCGGAGGGCGTTTCTAACGCTAGGCTTTCAGCGATTCCTCAAGGAGCGGTCACAAATCGTGGAGCTCACAGAAGACCCGGCAATCAAGAAGTTTCTACGCGAGTGCCTCAAGGAGCCGTCGCGGACGGTGACCGGGGAGCTCGAGGTGCTTGAGCCTCGGGAAATGTCGCTTCGCCTCCACTGGATTCCCTTGGAAGTTGAAGGAAAGGAAGCCGTCCTCGTTCGGGCAGAGAATCTCACGCAGGAGAAGGCGAAGAGCGACGAAGAAGCCCGGCTGAGGAGGATTGAAGGACTGATTCGCCTGGCAGGAGGCGTGGCGCACGAGATCGGGAACCCTCTGAATTCAATCCGGATTCATCTGGAACTTCTGAAGAAGGAATTTGCCAAGCTTCCGAAGCCGAGACAGAGCACTTTTAAGCGATTTGTCGACGTCATTTCATCGGAGACCCAGCGTCTGGATGACATCATTCGGTCATTTCTTAAGGCGACGCGCAGGCCTCCGATTCGCTTTCGAAAGGAATCGCTCAACGAATTGCTTCAGGACGCGATCGGGCTCTTGGGCCCCGAAATGGAGAATCAGAGGGTTCGTTCCAAGCTCCTTCTGGACGAAAGTCTGCCCCCTTTTCTCTTAGATCCGGACCGCCTGCGCCAGGCGTTGATTAACCTGATCAAAAATTCGATGGAAGCGATGCCGAAAGGGGGAGAGATCCGAATTTCCACGAAGGCGAAGGAAAAGCTTTGCCTGATTCGGGTGGAGGACCAAGGGGTCGGGATTGACGAGAGAGACCTTCCCCATATCTTTGAGGCCTACTATACGACGAAGAATGAAGGATCAGGCCTCGGTCTTGCTCAAGTTTACGAAACGGTTCGGGAACATGGGGGAAGAATTGACGTGAAGAGCGAACGTGGGAGGGGGACGGTGTTTACAATCGCCCTTCCGATCCGTGAAGAAAAGCTGTCATTTCCCCTGCCAAAACGCGGGGGAGAGGAGAAGAGCCGATGAGTGCAGTTTGGCCGACGATCCTCGTGGTGGACGATGAGAAGAATACGAGGGAGGGACTCCAAACTTTTCTCGAGGGGCTTAATTACGACGTCGTGACAGCCGGCGGGGCCGAAGAGGCACTTCAATTGATGGAGAAAGAGAAGCCTGAGATCGTGCTGTCGGATATCCGAATGCCCGGCCTCGATGGAATGGCCCTTCTTGAGAAGGTGAAGAACAAGTACCCAAGAACCTCCGTGATTCTGCTCACCGCTTACGGAACGGTGGAGAACGCCGTGAAGGCGATGAAGGTCGGGGCATTTCATTACTTGACGAAGCCGGTCAATTTGGAAGAACTTGAATTTTTAATTAAAAAGGCTCTTACCCAGCAGAGCCTCGAGGAGGAGAACCGGGAACTTCGGAAGGAGCTCTTCCGAGAACGTTTTGAAGAAGGAAAAATTGTCGCTCAATCGAAGAAAATGAAAGAGGTTCTTCAGGTGACCGACCGTGCGGCCCCGACGCGGGCCACCGTCCTCTTGCAAGGGGAAAGCGGAACGGGAAAAGAGCTCTTCGCGCACCGAATCCATGAGTTGAGCCCGAGGAAAAATCAAGTCTTCGTCGCCCTTCACTGCGCGGCTTTGACCGAAACGCTTCTTGCGAGCGAACTCTTCGGCCATGAGAAGGGGGCGTTCACCGGGGCCGTTGAGAGAAAGGCGGGGCGTTTTGAACTGGCCAACGGCGGAACGCTCTTTCTGGACGAAGTGGGGGAGATTCCTCCCGAGATGCAGGTGAAGCTTTTGAGGGTGCTTCAAGAAGGAGAGTTTGAGCGGGTGGGAGGGACGAAAACGATTCGGGTCGACGTCCGACTCGTTTGCGCAACGAATAAGGACCTGGCAGCGGAGGTGCGACAGGGCCGATTCCGAGAGGACTTATTTTACCGGATTAATGTCATTCTCATAAAGATCCCGCCGCTACGCGAAAGACGTGAGGATATTCGCCCCCTGGTTGAGGGGTTTATTCAGCAATTCGGCAGGGCAAATCGCAAGTCGATTGTCGGGATTGAGGAGGAGGCGCTTCGCTCACTCGAGAGTTACCGCTGGGGAGGGAATGTGAGGGAACTGAAGAATGTCGTAGAGCGGATGGTGGTGCTCTGCGAAACGTCCCAACTGACACTGGCGAACGTGCCGGAGGATATCCGGTCCGGCGAGGGAATCTTGAAGGAGGCGAATAGCGGAAGCAGCCTTTCCTTGAATCTAGAGTCATCGAATCTGCAAGGGGTCGAGAAGGAACTGATCCGGCTAAAGCTACAAGAGTGCCGGGGGAATAAGTCGAAGGCGGCCCAGAAACTCGGAATCTCCCGACGGACCCTTTACCGAAAAATCGACGAATACGGGCTGATCTAAGCACTGTGACAATCAGATACAAACGTTAGGTCATTCTGAATCTGCTTCTTTGGGCGAAAAGAAATTCAGTTTTAACCCGTTGCTATCACGCAAGATAAAACTTGGCTTATAGACGAATCTTGGCACAGGGTTTGATCATAATCAGGCAAATGGAGGAATTCTAATGGGAAAAGTCATCGGAATTGATCTCGGAACTACTTTTTCATGCGTCGCTGTGATGGAGGGGGGAGAGGCGAAGGTCATCCCAAATCGGGAAGGCTACCGGACCACCCCTTCGATGGTCGGCTTCTCGAAATCGGGGGAAAGGATTGTCGGCCTGGCGGCGAAACGGCAGGCGGTTACGAATCCCGAAAATACGGTTTTTAGTGCCAAGCGCTTCATCGGTAGGCGCCACGACGAGATCCAGAGAGAGAGTCAGCTGGTTCCCTTCAAAGTGGAGCAGGGAAAACATTCCGACGCCATTATCCGCATTCCCAATGAAAACCGTACCTTCACTCCGCAGGAAATCTCTGCCATGGTGCTTCAAAAGCTAAAAGCGGACGCGGAATCGTACTTGGGAGAAGAGATCAAGCAGGCGGTGATCACGGTCCCCGCCTATTTCAACGACTCACAGCGTCAGGCGACCAAGGACGCAGGTCAGATTGCGGGCCTCGAAGTGCTCAGAATCATCAATGAGCCGACCGCGGCATCCCTCGCCTACGGGCTGGATAAGAAGAAGGACGAACGGATTGCAGTCTATGATCTTGGGGGCGGCACGTTTGATATTTCGATCCTCGAGATCGGTGAGGGGGTCTTTGAAGTCAAGGCCACGAATGGAGACACTCATCTTGGAGGGGACGACTTTGACCAAAAAGTCATTGAATGGCTCGTAGCGGAGTTTAAAAAGCTGGAGGGGATCGATCTTACAAAGGACCGGATGGCGCTTCAACGGCTGAAGGAAGCGGCCGAGAAGGCGAAATGCGAGCTTTCAAGTTCGCTTACGACCGAGATCAACCTTCCTTTTATCACCGCGGACGCCTCGGGACCCAAACATCTTTTGATGACGATGAGCCGCGCTAAACTCGAGCAGCTGGTGGGAGATCTGGTAGAGCGGACGGTCGCTCCGTGCGAGCAGGCGCTGAAAGATGCGGGGGTGAACCCGAAGGATATCGATGAGGTGATCTTGGTCGGCGGACAGACACGGATGCCTGCGGTGCAGGAGAAAGTGAAACGCCTCTTTCAGAAGGAGCCTCATAAAGGAGTGAACCCCGACGAAGTCGTAGCGGTCGGAGCTGCGATCCAGGCGGCGGTGCTGACAGGGGAGGTCCGCGATATTCTCCTCTTGGACGTGACCCCCTTGTCGCTCGGAATCGAGACCTTGGGGGGGGTCATGACGAAGCTGATCGAGCGGAATACGACGATCCCGACGAAGAAGGCCGAAATTTTTACCACCGCAGCGGACAATCAAACGGCTGTCACGGTGAAAGTCCTTCAAGGGGAGCGGGAGATGGCCGCAGACAACCGGCTTCTCGGAAATTTTAATCTGGAGGGACTTCCGCCCGCTCCACGAGGAATGCCCCAGATTGAAGTCACCTTTGATATTGACGCAAATGGAATCCTTCACGTTTCGGCCAAGGATTTGGGGACCGGGAAAGAACAGAAAATTCGAATCGAGTCAGCCTCGACGCTCTCGAAGGAGGAAGTGGAGAAGCTTGTGAAAGAGGCCTCGAGTCACGCGGATGAGGACAAGAAGAAGCACGAAGCGGTTCAGGCGAGGAACAATTTGGACACCCTCATCTACGCCACAGAAAAGAGCCTGAAGGAGCACGGTGACAAAGTGAGCGCAGAAGAGCGAAAGCGCGTTGAAGAGGGCTTGGCCGATGCGAAGAACGCGGTGAGTTCAGATTCAAAAGAGAAAATCGACGCCGCTTACCAAAAGCTCTCCACCGCCTCACACACACTCGCCCAAAAAATGTACGAAGAGGCAGCGAAGAAGGCCCAAAAGGGAGGCGCGCAAGGGGCCCCCGGCGCGGGTCCGGAAGGGAAAGGAGCTGCTTCTCCTGGGGGATCGGGGAAGGATGATACGGTGGTCGACGCCGACTACGAAGTCATGGATGACGACGAATCCAAGAAGAAGAAAAAAGACTAGGATTGGGAGCGTAAGCCCTTGTAGAATTACCTCTTAGGTTGAGCCGGATGCACACCAGAAGAATGTTTCTACGAGGGTTTTTTCTTTTAGGGATCATCAGTTTGTGGGGCGGGACCCTTCAGGCAGAACCGGAAATCGAGGTCGGTTTAAACCCTTCAGGCGCGCTGAAGGTGGGTGAAACGTGTGAGCTGACGGTTGAAGTGACGTGGAAGAGCGCCGAAGGGGAGTATGTCTTTCCGAAGCCGGAGGTCGCTTTGGAACGCCTCGCGATGGAGGATCTGGGAGAGTCAAGCGAGACCTTTCAGAAAGACGGGGAAGAGTGGAAGAAGAAGACATTTCGTTTCGTCCTGCGGGCCGTTCTTCCGGGCAAGGGACGCATTGACTCCTTCCGTGTCGATTATGTCGATTCGGCAAAGCAGCTGGGCGGCCACTTTGATATCGAGCCGTGGGAAGTCAAAGTCTCGCCGGATCGCTCAAGGCTCTACCGAGGCCTGGGCGTTGGGCTGGGGGCTTTGAGCGCAGGAGGGATTTTGGCGTGGATGATTGCTTTAATCTTCCGACGAAGGAGAAAGAAGACGGAAGAAAGCGTTGAAGCCCCCTTGGAAGAATCTTACCTCGCGCAGCTGAGTGGGTTGCGGGAAGAGTTGAAGGAAGGGAGAAAGGGCCGCGAGGCGCTTTTTGATGCCGCGAGGATCTTTCGAGGCTATCTCGGCCGGAAGTTTTCAATCGCAAACTCGGTCGGAACGACGGAGGAAATGCTCCGGGAACTGAACGTGAAAGTTTCGATCGAGGAAATCAAGGCCCTAAAGAAACTGTTTGAGCGGCTTGATGAGCGGCGCTACGCGATTTCTGAAGGGAGTGCCCGCGGCGAGGAGCCGCTTCTTGTAGAAATGATCCGTTACGTGGAAGGAAAAAAAGTCATCGGGATTCCAGCTTAGGCTTTTAAGGAGGAGACTATGGACGTCGCCATCAAGGAGGTCAACGAAAAGGTCAAAGAATCGCGGGGGACTCTAGATGCCCTCTTCCGGGAGATCGGAAAAGTGATTGTGGGGCAGCATCAGCTTGTCGAGCGTCTCCTGTTGGGACTTTTGGCTGACGGGCATATCCTGATTGAGGGGGTCCCGGGCCTTGCCAAAACCTTGTCTGTACGAACACTGGCCAGCGCGATTCATACCAAATTCCAAAGAATCCAATTCACGCCCGACCTGCTTCCTGCTGACCTCATAGGAACGCCGGTCTATAGCCCCAAAGACGGAAGTTTTACGACGAAGAAGGGCCCCATCTTTGCGAACATCATTCTGGCGGACGAAATCAACCGCGCACCCTCTAAAGTTCAAAGCGCACTTCTTGAAGCTATGCAGGAGCGGCAGGTGACGATCAGCGAGAATACCTTTCCTCTGCCAAAGCCGTTTCTCGTGCTGGCCACGCAAAACCCGATCGAGCAGGAAGGAACCTATCCGCTTCCCGAAGCCCAGGTCGACCGGTTCATGATGAAACTCGTGGTCACTTATCCCAATAAAAAGGAAGAGAAGGAGATCCTTGAGCGGATGTCGCTCGGCAGAGAGATCGAGGTGAATCCGGTGATGACGCCCGAGCGGATTTTCGAAATGAGGGAAGTGATGCACCGGATTTATGTCGATGAAAAGGTGAAGGATTACATTCTGGACCTGGTCTTCGCCACCCGGGAACCGGAACAGTATAAATTGAATGATCTCAAAGCCTTGATCGCCTACGGAGCCTCGCCTCGGGCAAGCATCATGCTCACGGTGGGGGCGAAGGCCAACGCCTTCCTCCGGGGCCGCGGTTACGTCACTCCCGACGACGTGAAGCAGATTGGAATGGATATCCTGAGGCATCGGGTCCTCGTCACCTACGAAGCCGAGGCCGAGGAGATCACCTCCGAGGATATCATTCAAAAGATCTTCGACCAGGTCGAAGTCCCCTAGCCGGCTTCGGATCGATCCATGATCCCGAAGGAAATCCTCAGACAGGTCCGCCGTATCGAAATTAAAACGACGCGGCTTGTCAACGACCTCTTCGGCGGGGAGTACCGCTCGGTCTTTAAGGGGCAGGGGATCGAATTCGCGGACGTTCGGGAGTACGTTGCGGGCGACGACATCCGAACGATCGACTGGAACGTCACGGCAAGGTCCCAGCACCCGTTCGTCAAGAAATTCGTCGAAGAGCGCGAGCTCACCGTCGCCTTCATCGTCGATATGTCGGGCTCGCAATTCTTTGGAACCTCCGGTAAATTCAAATCAGAAATTGCCGCCGAAATCACCGCCCTCCTGGCGTTTGCCGCTGTCAGAAACAAGGACAAGGTCGGGCTCCTCATCGCAAGCGACCAGGTCGAGAAATACATCCCGGTGAAGAAGGGGAGAACCCACGTCCTTCGGGTCGTTCGCGAAATCCTCTACTTCAAGCCGAAACACCGGGGCACCAACCTGGAGGTGGCTCTGGAGTACATCAATCGGGTCCTCACGAGGCGGGCGGTGCTCTTCATGATCTCGGATTTCATGAGCCAGGGTCACGAAAAGGCGCTCCGGCTCCTGAGCAAGCGTCACGACCTAATCGCAATCCAGCTGATCGACAATCGTGAAAGGCTCCTTCCGCGGGCAGGCCTGGTGGAAATGGAAGATCCGGAGACCGGGGAGAGGCTTCTGGTCGATACGAGTGACCGGAATTTCGGAAGCCGCTACGAGGCTTACGCCTGGAAAAAGGAAGAGGATCTGGACCGCCTCTTCAAAAGCCTCAAGGTCGACCGCGTCGTGATTGATATTTCACAATCGTATGCGGAACCTCTCATTCGATTCTTCCGGCTCAGGGAAAGACGGCATTGAAAATTGGACTGATCAGTTTCCTCCTTCTTTCAGCTGGAGCAGGTATTCTTTGGGCCGCTCAAGATACGGTCTCTGTCAAAGCGGAGCTCGACCGGGCGTTTGTGACGATCGGAGACCGTGTCGAATTCCGGATCACCGTCACGCACGACCCGTCGGTTCAAATCGTCTCGGATTTTCTCCCTCCCGAAGGGGGCGCCTTTGAAGTGAAGGAAGTCCACGACATTTTGGAGAAACAGGGCAAAGAGGTAGTCGAGGGAAGGCGCTTTGTCCTGATAGGCTATCAGCTGGGCGAATTTATCCTCGAGCCGGTTACGGTGAAGTACAAGGGCGCGAAGGGCGAGGAAAAATCGATTCAGACGAATCGGCTCTACGTGACCATTCAAAGCGTTGAGCCTTCGGGAAAACCGAAGACCGATATCCGGGGGCCGAAGGGGGTGATCGGGCTCCCGCGGGAGTGGGGCTGGCTTTGGGGGCTTTCGCTTTTTCTCACAGCCGTGGGAGGGGGGCTCTACGTGTGGTGGCTGAGAAGACGAAGAAGTAAAATGGAGGCGAGAGCGAGAGAGCCTCTTCTTTCACCCGAAGATGAAGCACTTTTGAGACTGAGCCGTCTCTTTGACTCCGATCTCCTGAAGCGGGGAAAATTGAAGGAGTATTTCCTGCAACTGTCCGAGATCCTCCGCGCCTATTTCGAGCGCCGCTATGAGATTCTCGCCATCGAATCGACGACCTCAGAAATCTTAAGGGACCTACGATCGAAGGAGGTCTCCCAAAACCTCCAGGCCGAGATTCAGGAGGTCTTGGAGACAGCGGATCTCGTCAAGTTTGCGAAGTGGAAGCCCCCGCCCACAGAAATCATCCGGACAAACCAAAAGGCGAAACAGATTGTGGAGGAGGCGCGGCCGAAGAGCCCGGCCCCCGACGCCGCTTCTCCGGTGACTCCTCATGGCGTTTAAACACCCCGGTTTTTTCTTCCTTTTTCTACTTCTTCCGCTCGTCTGGTATTGGATGAGGAGCAAGCGGACGACCCCGACGCTCCGGTTTTCCACCGTACCGATGGCCAAGCCGATCGCCCCCTCTTGGAAGGTTGCGGGAATGAAGCTTCTCGGTCTTTTTCGGAATGCGACCTTTGCCCTCTTTATCTTCGCCCTGGCTCGGCCCCAGGCGGTTTCCAAGGAAAGGGAGCTTGAGACGAAGGGGGTCGACATCATGCTCTCTCTCGATATTTCCGGCTCGATGCTCGCGGAGGACTTTAAGCCGGAGAATCGGATGCTCGTGGCGAAACAGGAAGCGAAGAAATTTGTCCGGGGACGCGAGAGTGACCGAATCGGGCTCGTGGTCTTTGCCCGGGATGCGTACACCCAGTGCCCCCTCACTCTCGATTACGAGGTGTTGAACTTTCTCGTGGACCAGGTCCAGATCGGAATGATTCAAGACGGCACCGCCATTGGAATGGGAATCGCAACCGCCGTGAACCGGCTCCGGGAGAGTGACGCGAAAAGCAAGGTCATCATTCTGATTACGGACGGTGAAAATAACGCCGGAAAGATCGATCCGGTCACCGCAGCGGAACTGGCTCGAACGTTTGGGATTAAGATTTACACGATCGGAGTGGGAAGGGGGGGCCTGGTGCCGTTTCCGATCAATGATCCGCTCTTCGGGAAGCGATACGTTCAGGCCAAGGTGGATGTCGATGAGTTCGTCCTGAAGCGGGTTGCAGACATCACCGGCGGTCTCTTTTTCAGGGCCCGGGACCCGAAAGCGTTGACCGACGTCTATGCGAAGATCAGCGAATTGGAGCAAACCGAGGTGAAAGTGAAGGAATACGAGAGCTTTGACGAACTCTTCCCTTACTTTCTCATCTCGGCGGTGCTGCTCCTGATAGCCGAGGTCATTTTCAAGAGCACCGTTTTTCTAAAGATCCCGTGAAGAGTTACACTAGAAATGGGGGAAGAAACTGATGCAGCTTTACGAACCTGCCAGACTCATTTTTCTCTGGTCGATTCCGGTTGCGTTCCTTCTTTTCGTGTGGGCGGAGACGGAATGGCGCCGCCGCCTTGGGCGGCTCGGGAAGGGAGAATTTCTGAGGAGCCGGTTGATGCCGGAGTTTTCAATCGGAAGGCGGCGTATGAGCTGGATACTCCTCTTATTGGTCTTTCTTTTTTCCACGCTCGCTTTGGCGCGGCCCCAATGGGGGGAGGAGAAAAAGAAGGTCGAACGCAAGGGGGTGGATCTCCTTTTTGTTTTGGATACATCGCTCAGTATGTTGGCGGAGGATGTCAAGCCGAGTCGCCTTGAGAAATCGAAGTTTGAGATTCGGAACCTGATTCGACGCCTCAAAGGGGACCGGGTCGGAATGATCAGCTTCGCCGGTTCCGGGTTTCTGCAATGCCCCTTCACGCTCGACTATTCCGCCTTCCTTCTCTTTGTCGACGCGGTCAAGGTCGGATTCATTCCCCACCCTGGGACCTCACTTGCCCAGGCGATTGAAATCGGGGTCCGGGCCTTCCCCGAAAAGAGCCGGAAGTACCGGGCGATGATCGTATTCTCGGACGGCGAAGACCACGAAGGGGGGGTGGCGCAGGCGGTCGAGGCGGCCAAGCGGGCCGGGATTCGGATCTACACCGTGGGGACCGGCACGGAGGAGGGAGAGCCGATTCCGCTCCGTGGAGCCTCCAATGATAAGCTCGCTGGCTATAAGAAAGACCGGAACGGGGAAGTGGTGATCACCCGCTTAAACGGCCCCCTTCTGAAGGAGATTGCGAAGGAGACCGGGGGATTGTACCTGCAGGCAACACCGGGGGAAAGGGAGATCGACATTATTCTGAAGCATATGGAATCGTTGGGAGAGCGCCAACTCAAAGAACGGCTGATTACGGAACGGGAGGACCACTTTCAACTCTTCCTCATCTTTGCCTTTCTTCTTCTCGTGGGAGAAAGTCTCCTCGGCAGCCGAATGGCGAGAGCGGGAAAGCTCCTGCTCCCTTTGACGCTACTTGTCCTTTTTAGCGGCTTCATTGATACGCCGCGCTCGCTGGTGGAAAAAGGGAACGATCTGATGGAACAGAAGAAGTATCAGTCCGCGGTGGAGAGTTACCGGAAGGCGGAAGTCGCAAGGCCAAAGGAACCGGCAATTCGGTACAATCTCGGGACCTCCCTTTATCAGCTTTATGAATTCCGGGACGCGGAGCGGGAACTCGAGCAGGCGCTCGCACAGGCGAAGGAGCCCGAGATGAAGGCGAAGATCCTCTACAACTATGGAAATGCGAAGTACCGGCTGGGTGATTTCGAGAAGGCGATTGAAGCCTACAAGAAGGTGCTCGACATCAACCCAAAAGACAAGGACGCGAAATACAACCTCGAATTCCTCCAGCAGAAGAAGGCTCTGTTTGAAAAGAAGCAGGAGGAAAAGCAGAAGGACCAAAAACAGCAAAAGCCTCAGCCGCAAAAGGACCAAGAACAACAAGAGCAGCAACAGAAGCAGGAAGAAAAGGAACAAGAGGAACAACAACAGCAGCAGCAACAGGAAGAGCAACAGAAGCAGGAGCAACAGCAGAAAGAACAGCAGCAACAAGAGCAACAACAGAAGGAGCAACAGGAGCAAGAACAACAGCAGCAGGGTCAAGAAGAGCAGAAAGAGCAGCAACAGCAAATGGGTCAGGAGGAACAGGAGGAGCAGGAAAAACAGGAGGGAGAGGCGCAACAAAAACCTGGAGGAGAAGAGAAGCAGGAAGAGCAGGAGAGAAAGGGGACGGGAAGGGAGGAAGAGGAAAAGAAGGAGGAGGAGAAGAAGCCCGGAGAGCTTCCCCGCGATATGGAACCGGAAGAAAAGGAAGGGGAAGAGCCGAGGGAAAGAGGAGAAGGGCCCCGTCCGCAGCCGCTCCAGGGGCAGATGAGTAAAGAGAGTGCGCTCCGGCTTTTGAATGCCCTTCAGGAAGGCGAAAAGGAGCTCCAAGACCTTCGACAGCCTCCCGTACCCCCAGAGAGTTATGAGGCCGTCAAGGATTGGTAAAGTAAGCAATTCTAAAGGAGGAAATACATGTTAGCGGAGAAAATTGAGAACGACTTTAAGGAAGCCCTCAAGGCGAGGGACCAGGTCAAGGTGGAAACGCTCCGAATGGTCAAGGCAGCGGTATCAAACTTTTTAATCGAAAAACGGAAGGACCGGGTGGAAGACCAGGAACTCCTTGGCCTCATTCAAAAACAGATCAAAATGAGGGAGGATTCGATCGAAGGCTGCAAGAAAGCGAACCGGCCCGAGCTCCTACAGAAGGAAACGCGAGAAAAGAGCATTCTCGAAGCCTACCTTCCCCCGCCGCTTCCTCAGGCGGAGCTTGAAGCTCTGGTGCGGACAGCGATTCAGGAAACCGGTGCGAAGACGAAGGCCGACCTCGGCAAGGTCATGAAAGAGGCGATGGCCAAGTCCGAGGGCCGGGCAGACGGCAAAGCGATCAACCAGATCGCCGTGAAACTGCTCGCCTAGGGTGTGGAAGCCCCCCAATCCGTAAAATCAGCGCAAGTTCTTATCGCGCTCAATCTTAAGCACGTAATAAAAGGTTGTAGTCTATTATCATTGGCTTAAGTTGTCGTAACTGCTTCAAAAATAAGGGGTTAGCACTTGACAATCTAGGTTTTATCAGGTAATTTTTATCTACATTTCGCATTCCGGACCGAAATCGTATGCGAAATGCGGTGAAAACGGTTGAGAATACTGAAAAAAACCCGGCATTCAGCCACGTTAACGTATAGCCCCCCTGCCTTATTTTCTTTTGCATCCTTATTAACATTCTCTTGCCTTGGAGCTGTGGGCGGACATTATGGATCCTGAAAGAAAGCCTAAACTATTAGTCGTTGACGATGAGCCGGAAATCTTGGCGATGATCATGAATCATTTCTCGCTTCGGGGCTTTGATGTCTTCACCGCGCCGGACGGAGGAGAGGGACTCGAGGCAGTAGAACGGGAAAGGCCGGACGTGGTGCTTTTGGACCTAAAGATGAGACGAGTTGACGGCGACCGTTTCCTCGAGGAACTCAAAAAGAAGCGGATTGGAACAAAAGTCCTCGTGATCACAGGGTACCAGGATGAGAGGCTCAGGGAGAGGGTCGAGAAGCTTGGGGTTGACGGATTTCTCGAAAAGCCGGCGTCGATTTTAGAAATTCAGAGGAGAGTAAAAGATCTCGCAAAATGATCAGTCCACTGATTAGCAAAATGAAGACAAGCGAACTCATCGAAGTTCGAATCGAGCGGTTCATTCCCGCAAAACCGTGGCGGGTCCTCCGGATGATAGCGAAGGTTGAAGATTTTCCTCGCTACATGCCGAGTGTAAAGAAGGTCGAGGTCCTTGAGCGAAGCGATCACGCCGCCTTGACACAATGGTTTGTAGATGTCGAAGGGCTTCCGATTCAGTGGAAAGAGCGTGACACTTTTAATGTGAAAGATTTAAGAATGGATTTCAAGCTCACCGAGGGGGACCTGGAGCAGTTTGAGGGAAGCTGGACTCTTCGGAAAATGGGTGAGGGAACCCAGGTGGTCGTGGCCGTGAAGGCGCGTCTCGGAATCCCGATCATCGAAAGGGTAGTGACCGATATCCTTCAGACAAAGCTCACCAAGAATTTCGAGATGATCATCGACGGAATGGAGGAACGCTTCCTTTCAGAAAGATACCGGAGAGGGGGTGAACGGGGCTCAGGCTCGCCGAGCGGTTTCGTGGTGATGGGGCACCCCTACAACTTCAATCATTTAGTGAAATACTTTAAGTTTTTCAAGCCTGACCTGCGGCTGGGAAGTGAAGCCTTCCTCTCCAAGCTTTTCGAATTTGCGCCCTCTTATTATTCCTACGACATCGCTGAGTTTCGGTCGGCGGCCGGTAAGACCACCCACGGTTATTTTGTTCTCTGTCCGATCATTCCGGACATGATCGATTCGAGCCCGGAGCGGGTGTTTCAAAAGGTTGTCGAAGGGTGCCGAATCGGTGAGAGGCTTGGCGCTGGGATCGTGGCTCTCGGAGGGTTTACGTCGATCGTGGGAGAAAGATATCACGAGAAACTAAGAAGTGCGGTGAAGATTCCTTTGACGACCGGCAATGCTTTCACGGCGGCTATGGCGCTCGAGGGGATTCGGAAGGGGACCCGGCTCATGGGGATTGAACTCGGAAAGGCAACCGTGACGGTGATCGGCGGGACGGGAGATATTGGAAGCGCCTGCGCCCGAGTACTTGCGAGGGAGGCAAAACAGGTCATTATTACCGGGAGAAACAAGGAAACCCTCAAGCACGCCAAAGAGAGACTCCAAAAAGGCGCGAGAGCGAAGGTCGCAGCGTCCCTCGATAATAACGACGCGGTCAAGAAGGGCGATATCGTGATCGCCGCTGCAAGTTCCTCTAAATCGCTCGTAGACATCAAGAGCTTCAAGGCGGGGTCAGTGATTTGTGACGTCGCGTATCCGAAAAATATCTCCTATATGACTTCCTATCGTAAAGATGTGTTTGCCTTCTCGGGGGGACTTTGCGAGGTGCCGACCCCCTTTGATCTCGGATTTGATATCGGGTTGCCTTCGAAGACCATTTTGTACGGCTGTTTTGCAGAGGCGATCATCCTGAGCCTGGAAGAGCGGTACGAAGATTTCAGTCAAGGCAAAGGAAAAATCACTCCGGAGCAGATTGAAGACATTCGTCAGATGGCAGAGAAGCACGGATTTCGTCTCGCCCCCTTTTATTGGGGGGACCGGCTTGTAAGCGACCAGGACATTCTTTCGATCCGATCGAATGTCAGAGGCGGTTAAATTGAGTTCCTACTTTCTGAATTTGTACGCAGTTCCCGTGGCGGTGGTGAGTTCGCTCATCCTGGCCACCGGCCTTTTTGTGTTCCTTCAGCAAAAGAGGTCACCGACAAACTGTTCGTTCTTCTTCCTCTGCCTCTGTATCGGCTTTTGGCTTTATGGAATCTCTGCGGTCTATTGCTCACGGGATCCTGAGATCGCCTTAAGATGGTACCGCTGGGTGACCTTTCTCGGTGTCGCGCACATTGCGCCGATGGTTTATCTCTTTTCGGTTCAGTGGCTTAAACTTTATGAGAACCAGAAAAGATGGGTCAAAGGGTCGTTTGTGCTCGCAGCTCTCTTCTACTTTACTTCAGTGACGACCCCCTTCGGAATTGTAAAGATGAGGGAACATTTTTGGGGATTTTATCCCGAGTATGGCGTGGCGGGGCGGGTTTTTCTCGTCTTCTTCTTTGCCTCGTTTCTGGCGGCGTTCCTCAATTTCTTCTCGGCGCTGCGGAAAGAGGCAGACTCTCTTCGAAAGCGACAGATCGGTTTGATTACGGTCGCATTCCTGATCTCAGTGACGGGATCAGTGGACTACCTCCCGAAGATCAGTTCGTGGGAGCTTTACCCCTTTGGGTATCTCTGTGTCTTGAGCTGGATTCTTATGGTGGCGTATTCCATTGTGCGTTATCGAATGATGGATATTGAAACCGTCATCCACAAAACGATTATGTGGAGTATCGTGTCGTCGGTCTTCACGATTCCTTTGATTCTCTTTTCCTACTTTGGAAAGGAGACGTTGATCGATCTTCAGCCGATTTCGTTTACCGGGATTGTAATCGGGCTTGTGATCTTATTCGGTGTTTATGCTCGTTACGTGCAGCCGGCAATTGATCACTTATTTCAAAGGAGACGGTGGGACTTATTGAGGGCTTATGAGCGGTTCACGGACGAATTGGTTCACCTCAGGGATTTGGGGGAACTCACGGGGCATATCGTCCAGACGATCAAAGGGATCTTCTACGTGCAGGAGATGTCGCTTTTATTGTCAAAAGACGAAAAAGGGGGATTTGACTGTGTGAAAAGCGTTCCGGAAGGGACGAGGCTTCACGTAGAAAGGAGCACTGCTTTCTTCAGCTGGCTTGAAAGAAATGACGTTTTGGTGGTCCGTGAGTATTTGGAGCTTGATCCGAAATATGAGCTTATTAAGGACGAAGCCAGGAAATATTTCGAATCAGCCAATGGGCAGCTCTGCCTCCCCCTGGTAGTGAGCGGAAGGCTTCTGGGGGTCATCAATATTGGACAGAAGGCCAATCTCAAGCCGTTTGGGGCTGCGGAAACGAATTTCCTCTCCGACTTAAGGAGGACGGCTGCGATTGCGCTTTCGAATTCGCTCCGTTCCATTCAAATGCAGGAGAACTTGAGGCGGTGGAACGTCGAACTGGAAAAGAAGGTGGAGGAGCGCACAAAGGAATTAAAGGAAACCCAGGCGCAGCTGGTGCAGGCGGAAAAACTGGCAAGCATCGGCACGCTCGCCGGCGGAATCGCCCACGAAATCAATAACCCCCTCACCGCCGTACTCACCAACGCCCAGATGTTAAAAATGTCGGGGGAGGTGGAGGACAAAGAATCGCTCGACCTCATCGAAGAGGGCGCCAAGCGCTGCAAGACGATCATTGAGAAGCTCATGAAATACGCCCGCAAGACGGTGGAAGTGGAGCGCTTTCAGGAAGTGGACGTGAATAAAGTGGTGGAGACGGTCTGCAATTTCCTCGAGTACCAACTGAAGCAGGAGAATATTGAAGTTATCGCGGCCCCGTCGAAAGTGGGTCCCGTATCGGGGATTGCAAACGAGCTAGAGCAAGTCTTGACGAACCTGATCCTCAATTCAAGAGACGCGATCAGAGATTCTGGCCGGAAGGGCCGGGTTGAAATCAAAACGGACCAGCAAAACGGCTTCGTCAATGTCACAATATCGGACAACGGGGTGGGGATCAAGAAAGAAACTCTCAGCAGAATCTTCGATCCCTTTTACACGACGAAGGACGTAGGAAAGGGTACGGGGCTTGGTTTGACGATTTGCGCGGCCATTGTAGAGAAACACAAAGGTAACATTTCCGCTGCTTCCGAGGAGGGAAGGGGAGCGAGTTTCACCATTCAATTTCTGGCCACAAAAGGAGAACCCTTATCGGGTAAGAATAATGAAGAAGAAGATCTTAGTTGTCGACGATGAAGAGCTTTTGACCCGAACCTTCGCACGGTTGCTTGAAAAGCGCAATTACGAGGTGTTGGTAGCTTCCCGGGCTGAAGATGCGCTCATTATGGCCGAGGAGGAGAATTTCGATTTAATCCTTTGCGACATCCGAATGCCGGGGAGAAACGGAGTGGAGACGATTCGAGACATCCGCGCCTTACGAGAACGGGACGGCAAATCTCCCGTGCCGGTCATCTTTCTCACCGGCTTCGCGGATGGGGCGCTGGAAGAAGAAGCTCAGGCCCTGAAGCCCATTGCTTACGTTTTTAAGCCATTTGATACAGTGAAACTGCTCGAGCTGGTAGAATCGGCGGTCCCAATCACATGAACGTATATTCGCTCGCCGTATTGCTCTTTGCGTTCGGAGTGTTGTTGATTGCCATCTTGGCTCTCGTTAAACGAAAGGACTCGAAAGCCATTCGATTTTCGTTGTTTAGTGTCAGCGTGTGCGGGTGGGGTTTTCTTTACTCGCTTTGGACAAGCCAAGATTTCTCGCCGGAAAACCGGCTGACGCTGATTAGGGCGTCTGAGGTCTTTGCGGTCTTTATTCCGATCACTTGGTTGCATTTTGTCTTGGACTTCATTGGAAAAAGGGAGCCCGTAACGCATTTCTACGCTGTCAACTACGGCATTGCCGTTGTCTTGGCTTTGCTTTGCCCGACGCCCTTTTTCTTTACGGGCATACACCCAGTCCCCGTATTTAAATATTACAAAAGCCCAGGACCAGGTTTTTACGTGTTCTTGTTGGTCTACTTGACTCTGGTCCCTTACGCTTTCATTCATTTACTCCGTTCCTACCGTGCCGCTGTGGGACAGGCAAAGGAACAGTTAAAACTCCTTCTCATTGGGTGGTTCGTCTCCTTTGCAGCGGGAACAACCACTTTTCTCCCCGTTTACAACATCACGAGCCATTTAGTGTTGCTTCTGGCAATGCCGCTCTATCCTGTGTTGATGGGGATCGCCCTTATCCGTTACGGCCTGTTCGACGTCCGTCAGGTGGCTGACGCGTTTCAACGAGATAAACTGGCGGCGATCGGGACGCTGGCGACCAGCATCAATCACGAAATTAGAAACCCGCTTTACGTCATTAAGTGTCTTGCGGAATCCCATTTGGAAAATGCAAAGGAAGGCATCTATGGGAGCCAGAGCGAAATGCTCCAAAGAGCCAATGAAGTTCTTTCTAAGTCGATTGAGCAGACTACGAGGGCCATGGATATCATGAAGCGCTTCGCCCTGTTTGCGAAGGAGGGAACCCAGCAAGTACCACGGCCGGAAGAAGTGGATCTCAAAAAGACTTTCGAAGAGATTTTACCTCTCGTACGCCATGAACTTGAGCTGGATAAGATTCGTCTAATCAACGCTATTCCAAGCGCACTCGAGACGGTTTGCGCTGACCGAAGGCAAGTAGAAGAAATTTTCTTTAATCTCATTGTGAACGCCTGCCAGGCAATGAGGGACGGTGGCGAATTGCTTGTCAGTGCTGAACAACACAATGGAAATGTAGAACTCCAATTTCGAGACGATGGTCCGGGAATACTGCCTGAAGACCTCCCGAAGATCTTTGAGCCGTTTTATACAACAAAAGAATCAGGTACCGGGCTTGGTCTATATATTGTGAAGCAGCTTGTGGAGAAAAACCGGGGGGAGATTTCGGTTAACTCAAAGGTCGGCGAGGGAACTTCGTTTTTACTTTCTTTTAAGGTTTGGGAGAAGGAGAAACTTCGGAGAAGCAGAGTTTTAACCGATAAAAGGGATCATACAGCACTGAGCGCACAAGGAGCTTAAATGAAGAGATTGCACGGCCTGCTTGCGTTAGCTTTTCTTACCGTTCATCAAGTGCCGGCATTTGCTGTCGGTTCGGGCGGGTTCGAAAACGCCTCTTTTAGTGGAAGATCACTGGCCGAGGCAAACGCTGTGGTGGCCCAAGCGGATGAACCGGCCGCGATCTCATATAACCCGGCCGGAATTGTGAATCTTCCCGGTCTTCAGGTTCAGTCGAACGCGGCTTTCATCAGCTTATTTACCTTTCACGAGAAGGACGGGAATAGCACGCGAAGCTCAGGGACGATTAGTATAGTTCCGACCGCTTACGCCACGGTGAATCCAGGAAAGTTATTGTGGAACCGAGTCGCCTTCGGAATCGGCTCAGATTCCCCCTTTGGGCTTGCGCCGAAATACGATTCAAATAACCCCATTGCGCACTACACCGGTTGGAAAACCTGGCTCAAAATGTTTACGATCAAACCCGTAGCTGCGATCAAGCTCACCGATTGGCTTTCCGTAGGGGGTGGTCCGATGTATTATCGCGTTTTTGATTTTGGGACCATTCTGGCATATCCAAATCGATTGCTCCAGTCTCCCTTTGGTCCGATTCCGGGGCCGCCAATCTTACCCTTTTTTCCCGACGGACAGTTAAGACTGAACTTCGCTGGAAATAGCTGGGGCTGGCAGATGGGCGTTTTGCTCAAGCCCCACAAGAAACACCAGTTCGGTTTTTATTTCCGAAGCCCGGTGAAAGTGAATTTGAAAGGTCTGGTTAAGGTAGAAAATGCGACGGTTGGCGGCAATTTTGAGACCGGGGGTCACGCGAAGCTAAATCTTCCGCTCAACATGACGTGGGGCTACGCGTTCAAGCCGAATGACCGCTCCACAATCGAGGTCGATTTCGGCTTCACGAGATGGGCGACATTTAGGCGCCTTTATATCAATGCGGATCCCGTCAACGCGGCCGACGACGCCATTCTGAAGGCCATCGGCCCGATCGATACCGATTACAGGAATAGTTTTGCGCTTCATTTAGGGGGTAACCATAAGGTAACTAAGAATCTCACCTTAAGAGGCGGAGGCGTCTTCTTCTGGACGCCTGTTCCGAAGAACCACTTTAGGCCCTCCGTTCCCGATGCGAACAGTTTGGCTTTCTCAATCGGTGCAAGTTACGACCTCTGGAAATATTTCATCATCGACCTGGCTTATTACAATCGATTCTGGCTGCGCCGCCATATCGATAACGATATTAGCGAACCCCTCGGCACCTCCGTCGATGGGAGGTACTTCTCGTACGGACAGGAGTTCTTTATAAGTCTGACCTATAAATGGGAGAGCCTATTCGACAGCTTCGGCCGTAACAAAGAGACGGGCGCCGTGTCTGCTGTCGAAAATACTGACGACATTACATGAACTACTTTGCGATTGTCAGTGTTTTCAACGGATTATTTGCTCTAGTCGCTGGGCTTTACGTCCTGTACAAGAATCCTAAAAACCCGGTATATTCTGGTTTTGCCTGGTTTGCATTGACAGCGGCCCTCTGGGCTATTTTTTATGCAGTCTGGCAGGTGCAGCAGCAAAAAGACTGGGCGCTCTTCTTTATGAGATTGGTAATGCTACCATGTTACTTTATTCCCTTCTCCTTCAGTTGGTTTGTGCTCACCTTGCTCGAGGACGAGAGGCGAAAAAATTACTTGCCCTTTTGCATAGGGGTTCCAACCCTTTTCGCTATCCTCAATTACACGCCACTTACCATTAAGGATGTGGGGCCAAGACTCTATTTTCCGTACTGGCCCATTCCAGGACCGCTTATGCATATTTATGTATTTCTGTTTTTTGTTGTACTTTTTTACTCATTTTATCGGTTATTTCAAGGATGGTTGAGGGCGACTGGTTCACGAAGATGGCAATTGAAGTGGGTAACAATCACGACTGTGTGCATTTGGACCGGGGGTTCGACCAACTGGTTTCTCTGGTATAACATTCCGATTCCACCAATCCCGAATGTCTTCGTAGCAGTGTTCCTCCTCCTGCTAGCCTACGCGATTATACGTAGGCAGCTTTTCGACGTAGACACGCTGGCCGATATCGTCCAAGAGGCAAAACTCTCTGCAATGGGTACTATGGCAGCCAGCATCAATCACGAGATCCGAAATCCCCTTTTTGTGGCCAGAGGCTTGGCAGAATGTCTACTCGCAAATATGAAAGATGGGATATTCGAAAAGACATCTGAAAAAGAGCGAGAGACGAAAGTGCGAGACGTGCTGGAAAAGACAATTCAGCAGATTAACCGGGCCGTTGATATTATGAAGACGTTTTCTGACCTCGCTCGTCCGCGGGGAGCTTCAAACAGCCCAGAGAAGGTGAACCTATGTGAGGTTGTCGACAACGTATTGTCCTTGGTGAGATATGAACTCGATGTTGAGAAGATCAGAGTGGAAAAGCAGCTAAATCCCGTAGCGTTAGCGTATGGAGACCGCAAGCAGTTTGAGGAAATCTTTCTAAACCTAATAATTAACGCCTGTCAAGCAATGCCAAACGGAGGCTTAATGCAAATAATAGGCGAGCGACAGAACGGGAGGGTCCGTGTTTCTATTTCTGATACTGGTGAGGGGATTCCTCAGTATAAAATTAAGAGGCTTTTTGACCCATTTTATTCTACCAAAGGAGAAAAGGGTAACGGATTGGGCCTGTACATTGTGAAGAAGCTGATGGAAAGAAACGGCGGGACAATTCAAGTAGCGAGTCGTCCCCCCAATGGAACAACATTTACCGTGGAGTTTAATGTTGCTGATACAGGATCACGTATCTAGATGAGCAAGGGACTTCTTCTAACAGACTACGAAGACTTTACTTGGCTTAGTCAGAAAAGTTAAGGATCTGCTGGGGCGGTTCAGTAATTATGGCAATTCCTATTGAGCTGTTGGACGGTTCAACAATCGAAGTGAAGGATTGTGAATTTGACCTGCTCTTATATCTTCTCTATAAGCATAATTTTGACCGAGTCAAGATTCGCGAGGAAATAGAGTCCATTTGTGAGAAAAGCCTTTCTCCAGCAATTATGAAGATACTTCTTAGACAGAGTCTTCTAGAGTTTTCCTCGGAGCTTTCAAACAAAATTTTAAGTAAAAGTATTACTGAGCAGATTCCTCACACGAAAATTATCGAGGATATGATTATTGATATTAATAAAATTAAATATACGATTGCTGAGACCGCTTCGGACATGCGCAAAGTGCTACGGCTCAGAAAAAGTATTTTTGTTAAGGAGGAGGGGTATCCGACAGATGGGTTAATCAACGGTTTTGAGCGTAAGTCCCTGCACGTAATAGCGAAAATCAGAGATTCTGTGGTGGGCGTTGTCTCTATAGCATTTGACGGCCCAGAAGGTATCCCCCTTGACCGATTTCTAGATCTGACCGCATACAAAGATAAGAAGGTAGTAGAGGTAGACAAGCTTGCTGTGATCGGAGATAAAAGAAAGCGGGAGCTGTCCTTCCAGTTGATGTGGCTAAGTTATTCAATCGCCCGATACTGGGGAGCCGAAAGAATGTTCATTTTTACGCTGTCTAAAAAAAGCGAAAACCTAACTATATACAAGCGTTTCGGATTTAAAGACATCGGAATCTTTAATGTATTTGGATTAGAGAAAGCCACAGCTCTTAAACTCGATTTTGAGGATCTCCATACTTATGAGAAGAAACTTAATACTGACGAGTTATTGAGACTGGGCAAGAAACTTCTTAATAGATTTTCGCTATCACAACAATAAATGCTCTTCTGGAATCTTTATTCTCTCGTTTATTCTAATCTCCAAAAGTTAATTCCATATCAAGAGCAGCGAGATTTAATCTTGGATTTAGCCGAGGCAGAAAAGAAACGGGGTCTTCTTCTAGACGTGGGGTGCGGTACAGGTAATCTGATGGAAAATCGGAGCAATACTATCGGTCTCGATATATCGAATGGCATGATCCAGTTTGCTCATGAGCGTAACCAGAATTGTAGGTTTGTTATCGCCGATCTCGGTAGCCTATTGCCCTTCAAGGATGCAACATTTGATGGAGCGTATAGTAACAATGTTCTCGCCTATATGAGCCGTCCAGAGGGAGTAATTCGAGAGATGTTCCGTGTATTAAAACCCGGGGCAAAGCTCACCGTTGCAACACTGAGGCCGTCTTTTAACCCCGTTGCGGTTCTGTGGAATCATAAAAAAAGGACGTCGATATTCGTTTTAATTCGCAATTTCATCCCGGTGAGTTTAATTTTACTTCTGAACTTGAAAATTGTGATAGGGTTACGATCTGGGAAGTTTCATGGTTTTGAGGAAGCATCTCTAAGAAAGCTATTCAGTGCGTGTGGTTTTGTTGTGAACTTGAGCCGGCATTCATACGCGGATCAGGACGTATTGGTGGTAGGCACAAAGCCCGAGGCCAAATGCTGAATTTACTTGTCGCAGTCTCTTCGATAGTCAACTGTGCTTTAGCGGTGTTAATTTGGTTTAAGGGTGCTCCTAAAGCTACGAGTCGCGTCTTTTCCTTGTTCGCAGCGGCGGTCGCGGTATGGGCGATGGCCACGTTTTGCTTCTGGGCTTCCAGCAATCCTTTGTTTTGGGGGCGAATTATGTTCCTTGGCCCAATCATTATGGCGCCACTTTTTCTGGAGTTCGCTTTACTTTTTCCGGGGGGGGAGGAGCGTTTTAAGTGGGACCAGCTAATTCTTTTATCAGTGCCGTGCTCTGTTTTGATCACCCTTGTCCCGACAGAAATAATTGTCAAGCAGATACTCCTTCCGGATCGCGAAGTTGTCTACGGAATCGGAAATGCCATCTTTGGAGGTTACTTCATATGCTACTTCGTAGCGGCATTTTACTTTCTGTGGAAAGGATGGTGGCGTTCGTTGGGTAAAGAACGCCTCCAGTTTAAATATCTTTTCCTGGGGATTCTCCTATCCACGCTAGTAGGCGTTACTACCAATTTGATCCTTCCCCTAATGGGGACATCCCGTTTTAATCGCATTGGACCGGCCGGTACCGTTTTCTTCGTAGGGATGGTTGCCTACGCAGTGATCCGACATCGACTCATGGAAATTGAAATCATTATTAGGAAGACTCTTATATTTGCAGGCCTTTTGGCATTTGTACTGGGTGTATTCTCTTTAGTGCTATTTCTTACACAAGACGTAATGGCATCATATCTCAGTATGCAGCGGGAGTGGTCTTTAGTTCTCAGTGTGTTGCTAGTCGTCTTGGGCTATGAACCAATGAGGATCCTCTTAATTCGTTCTACGGATAGGTTTTTGTTCCAAAAGAGGTATAACTACCAAAAACTCCTGAAAGACGCAGCGAGGGGGATTGCGCAGATTGAGAGTTTGCACTACCTGTTGGGACTGGTAACGCATTTCATTACGATGCGGGTGAGGGTGAAGAATGCGGCGGTGATGACGCGGGATTTGAGGACCGGGGATTACGGATTAGGCTACCTGAGAGGCTACCCTGCCGGCCTGGATGAAAATTACAGACTGCCTCCGCACGATGAGTTGATTCAGTATTTGGCCCACAGGAAGGAGGCCATTGAGATTGAGCAAATTAAAGAGGCGGCTGAGGCAGGCAAGGAGAGAGCGGCCAAGAGCGAAAAGGATATTTTCCAACATGATTTCTCTGAGATAGAGAAGCAGATGAGGGGGCTCCAGGCGGCGTGTTGTGTGCCGAGCTTCCTGGGCAACGAACTCAGAAACATTTTGATCCTCGGGGAGAAGAAATCGGGGGACTATTACACGACCGAAGATCTGAACGTCCTCTTCACCCTCGCGCAGCAGTCGGCCATTGCGATCGAGAATGCGCGGCTCTATGACGAGGCGGTGAACCGCTCCAGAGAGCTCCAGCGGATCAATGAGGAACTTGAAGTGGCCCAGGTAAAACTAATGCAGGCGCTGGAAGAGACGGAGAAGGCCAACAAGCAGCTTCAAGACACACAGGCTCAACTCATTCACGAACAGAAAATGGCGACCTTGGGAAGACTCGCAGCTTCCGTAGGGCACGAAGTGAACAATCCTCTCACGGTCCTTTCGATGAATGTGAGCCGCGCGATCCTGAAATACCGGAAAGACCCCGATCTCCAGGTGAGCGAGATCCTCGATCTCTTCCAGAAAATGGAGCAGAATATCGGCCGAATCAAGGCCGTGGTCAACACGCTGACCGGTCTATTGAAGAAATCAGAGAAGGGGAAATTCGAACCCCTTTCCCTGAAGCTGCTTCTTGAAGAAACGCTGCCGCTCGTGCAGTTCCAAACCTATCTGGAAAATCCCTCGGGGACCGAGGTGCAGTTCGACATCCCCTCCGACACCCCGCTGATTCGAGGAGATCTCGAAAGACTTCAGGAGGTTTTCCTGAACCTTTTCATCAACGCCTACCACGCGATGGCAGGGCGCTCCCAGAGAAGGGTCACCGTTGAGGCCCGGACTTCTCCCAAAGATCCGAAACTTGTCGAAATCGATTTTTCAGACAATGGCACCGGAATGTCGGAGGAGGTACAAAACAAAGCATTCACTTATGGGTTTACGACCAAGGGGCCGGGCCGGGGATCGGGAATGGGTCTTTATATCTGTAAGTACATTATCGAGCTTCATGGGGGTGACATTCGAGTGAAAAGTCAGCCCGGCGTCGGCACAAGCTTTCTATTGACCCTTCCGATCTACGAGGAGCCGAGCCACGTGGGGGCGGGGGGCGGGGGCCAACTCTACCCGAGCGCCTAGAAGATGCCGAGGCGAAAGATCTTTGTTCTCGAAACGAATCAAGATTGGACACGGTATCTCGTCGAAGCCTTTGAAGACACCGCCTCCACACCCGAAGCTCTTGCCAGTGCTCAGGACGCCCTTCCCCGTTTCCGGCAGGGAAATCCGGACGTCGTCTTCGCGAACCCCAACCTGATCACAAGGCCTCTTGAGTCCGCCCTTGCGGCACAAAAAAGTTCCAATCCTGCTTTCCGGCTCTTTTCGCTCGGCAGGGTAAAAACGAGCGGTGCCCTTTTCACGTTTGATGATGCGTTTGACGAGTCCCCACCGGGCCTCTCGGAATTTCAGAAGCGGATTGTCCAGCGGCTTCCGCTACCGGACCCGATTCGGCTCCTCGTGGTTGACGACGAGCCGGAAGTGGGGGAGCTGTTCCGGGACTACTTTGAGCACCGGATCGGCCCCGCTTTCTTAGTGGAAGTGGCGCATAACGGGGAGGAGGGGGAACGGAGGATTGAAGCCCGTCCGCCCGACGTCCTTGTGCTCGACATCAAAATGCCCGTCCGCGACGGCCGGGAAGTTTACCGGGATCTGAAGCAGAGGGGCAAGGAGATCCCGACCGTTGTTTTCTTTGATCTGGTCTCGGCAGACGAGGTGCTTGAGATCCACCGGTGGGGCAAGCCCGCCTTCGTGGAAAAAGGCTCCCAGGCGAGCGCCATGCCCGAGATGGCGGCCCTGATCAAGAAACTCGCCTATTTCGGTTAATCCCAAGAGTCCGGGAATTCAGCAACAACACCAAACAACGAATCTAAACGGACAACGTATCGTTCAACAGTAGATTAATATCTAGTGTAAGAAGATTCGCGGACCCCGCAGCCTCTGACCCATGTTGCGTTCTCAAAGCGTTGGAGGAAAATGGAGGAAAGACAAGGAGGAAGCATCATGAGAACCTTAGAGCGTAGTTCAAAAGAGAGGGCGAGAGAAGTACAACTGGAGACGGAGCGAATGTCACCGATTGCCCGATTGAGGCGTGTCCGCAGTCTCAGTCAGCGAACCCTGGCGGACCAAACGGAAATTTCTCGGGGAAGGCTCCGAAGGTTGGAAGGGGCACGGTTCGAAGACGCCACTTACAGCGAGCTGGGGAGGATTGCAAAAGTGTTGGCGGTCGAAGTAAGGCATTTGATCGATTTTAAGGAAACCCTCCCGAACGGCTGTCACCAGACTCCCTCTGATAAATTCACGTTTCAGTTGAGCGGCCGAGCGGTCGGTTACAGGATCGTTTCCTTTGTTCCGGCCCAGTCGGATCTTTTCGCAGGAAAGATCCTGGTCTTTCCGAAGAAGACACTTTCCACAATCCATGTTCCGCGGGCACGAACCATTTTTCTCCAAATGAGTTTGGGAGCTCTGACTCTCCGTCGAAATGGCGAAACCTACTCCCTTTCGGAGGGGGAGAGTCTTCTTTTTGAGGGAGAGAGTCCCTACACCCTGGAGAACCCCCTCGTGCGAGAATCGGTGGCGTCGCTGGTGACCTACCCGTCGTTCCTCCGGGAGGAGGGGGTTGTAAAGTCGGAAATGGCCGTGTAAGGTTATCTATTAAGGAACGAGAATAATCTCTTATGGCTAGAGTGACCAATCTCTACCCCGCGTTGGCGGAAGGACTCGGACGTCAGGCAAGGAAGGGGAGCCTGGGAAGGAAAGCTGAAATTCGGGTCGGCGAAACGATTCGAAGACTTCGCGAAGCCACTCAGCTCTCCGCGGCTGAACTTTGCCGGCGAAGCGGATCGATCGATCCCCGGACCCTTTCGGCGATTGAAAGAGGCCGGATTCGAAGCCCTTCCCTGAAAACACTCCAGGCGATTGCGGAGGGGATGGGGTGTCTTGTAAGGGATCTTTTCTCTGAAGCCGAGATGGGGGGAGGAGAGAAATATACCCTCGGTTCTCAGAAAGGGGTGTTCCAAATCGAATTTCCAAAACTGGGGATCAAGGTGGTTTCAGCCACACCGGTCTTCCCGGACTTTTTTTGCGGCAAAATGATTCTCGGACCCCAGCGGAGGGTTGAGGGGGAACTCCCCTGGAATCGTCACGCCATCTTTTTTGAGGTCGCGATCGGTAAGATAGAATTCGAAATCGAGGGAAAGAAGCTTGTCGCCAGAGAGGGGGAGAACCTATTTCTAAGGGGAGGCCTTCATCATAAAATTCGGAATGCATCGAACCGGGAGTCGGCGCTCTGGTTTGTCACCGCTCCGTCATTTTTTCGAGGCGATCTCGCGGATAAAGTCCCCTCCCGGCGGGCCGATAAATAATGGGTATGGAGAATGATTTAAGTGCTTGTGGGAATTCACCTTTTGAGAGAAAATAAACCACCTATGGCAAAGAGAGGATTCGCCGTTGTAGCGATTCTCCTGAGCCTTGTTCTCTTCGCTTCTCCCGCTACGAGCCAAACCGTCCCCTCCACAAAGAACGTTGCTGAGGCTCCGCCGGCTGAAAAGATTGAGGCCGCACCTACGGCAGTCGTCAGCGAGATCGAAACCAAGCCGATTACGATCAAACAGGAAATGCGGGGCCTCCGAAAAGGACGCTCTGAGGAAATGCCCTACCTCGACAAAGGCCACATTAAACAGGTGATCGACCGAAGAATGGTGGAGAGACGGAGGGCCTTCAAGACGACGGAGGCAAAAGGGCTTTACCAGGTGATTGAGCGGGCCCTTGAGGTCTATACCCCTGCCAAGGCGGCAAAAGAGCGGATCTCCTTGGCGAGGCGGCGCATCGTCGTAGCGGCCCGCGAACTTCTGCCGGGGGGGTCGTTCGCGTTCCAGCTCCGCAAGGGAAGTCTTTCGGGGTCGGCCTTTACCGGAAACGATTACCACCTGACCATGACGGTTCCCGTCTTTCGAGGAGGAATTCTTTGGAACACCTTTCTGAGAGAGAAGACGGAATATCGGGCCGTAAAAAAGGAATACGACGCTGTCATCAATGAAATGGTGGACGACGTGTCGGCCGCGTATTTTGAATTCAGCCGTGCCCGGGGAGTTCTCGAGGACCGGAGGAAACTCAAAGAGAGGGCGGAGAAGCAGCAAAATATTTCGAAGCAAAAGCACGACAACGGATTGATCTCTGAGATCGAATACCTGAACGTGGAATCGATGACGGGCCAACTCTTTTACGATGTCGAAACTGCCCATCAAGAGTTTGAGCTTGCAAAACTCGAACTCGAACACTTTCTCGATGTCGATGACCTGAGCGAGGTCCACATCGAGAAACTTTACGATGCGAACGAAATGATCCAAAAGGAGCAGCCGCTTTACCCTGCTATGCCGGGAGAGGTGGAAAAGAACATCTTAGAGGGGCAGTTGTTGGAGGACTACGTGGATCTCGCGTACCGGCACCGGCCCGAACTTCAGGTGGAGGCAGAAAGGCTTCGTTCCGCACGGCTCGATGAGCGGATTGCGCGGGGGGCCTTCCTTCCCAAGGTCGACCTGACGATGGAGTTTGGGGAGCTTGGCGAATCGTTCCTATCGGTCGCAGATGACCCGACCCACCGGCCGGAGTGGCGTCTGAGTCTCGAAATGGGGGGGAATTTACTTGGGAATAAAATAAAGTATACTTTGGATGACGAACAAAATGCGCCTAATGTTTCGCAATTTTTGCAAGGCGCCGGTTCCCGGACGAAGCGAAAGGGAATGGAGATCGGGATTCTGGACGGGCTCGACGACTACGCGGAGTCAAAGGAAGCGCAGGTAAAGAAGCTCGAGCAGATCGTGGAGCTTGAGAAAAAGGAGCAAGAGGTCATTCGAGACGTAAAAGAGGCTTATTTTGATTACCACAAATCGAGGATCCAGGTGGAGTCATCCCTGAAACGGAATCAATACCGACAAAAACTGACAGAGCTGGCCAAAATAAGGCTTGGGAAGGCCGAGATCGAAATTTCTGACTACCTCCAAGCGGAGTTGGATCTTGCGGAAGAAGGCGAACAGCTTCATGAATCCCTGGCGGATTTCTACAAGGCAAAGTCGAGGCTGAATAAGGCAATCGGGATCCGAGATTACCTCCCTATGGAGGAGCGGTATGGAATTTGAGCCTCCGAGCATTGAGCCACCCACCGAGCCCACCCCCCCAGCGAAGGGATTTCTGCATCAGATACAAGACAAGGGACGTCGTTTTTATGACCTCCTCCTACAGTCTTTTACAAGCTTAACAGGGAAATTATTCTCGAAGGGAACGCGCGACGCCATCGACCGTACGGTCACGGGCGCCCGTCCCGCGTGGATGGCGGTTGAGTCAAAACTTCCGACCGGAGCCCGAGGCTTCGTCGCCAAGAATCGGCGAATCGTAGTCACGGCCCTTGTCCTTTTGGTGCTCTTCTTCGTCCTACGGCCGTTTGTCGGCGGAGTGATGAAACGCTTCGGCGGAACTCTTGAGGACGAACTCGCCCGGGAGGATGTCGCAGCCCGAAACGAAGTGGTTCCGGTCAAAGTGTTTAAAGTGGGGCGCTTCAATTATGAAGACACGCTGAATGCCCTGGGAACGATTAAAGGAGCCGTCGAATTCAAGCTGAGCTTTGAAATTCCGGGAGTGCTGAGTTCGATTAATTACCGGGAGGGGGAACGCTATGAGGAGGGAGCACTCGTGATGTCGCTTCGTCAGGACGATATCCTCCTTCGTCTCAAGCGCGCCCAGGCCGAGATGAACAAGTCGGAGGCGGACTCCGGGATTGCTCAGGGAAAATACGAAGACCAGAAGAAGCTATTCGAGATCGGAGCGATTCCCCAGACGACCCTGGATTCCTCGAAGCTCGAGCTGGACAAGGCCAATTATTCGTTGGAGGGAGCAAGGCTCGAGGTGAAGGCCAACGAAGTGATGCTTGAGAAGTCGAACCTCTATGCCCCGTCGAAGGGAATGATCGGCGAGCTCAACGTGGAAGAGGGTGAGGCGGTTTCTCCGAACACGCTTCTCGGAACCCATATTATGACCGAATATGTTTATTCGGAGTTCGGCGTGGTGGAGCGGGACGTCAACAAAATGCAGCTCGGCCAGAAAGCGCGCGTCTTTGTCGATGCCTACCCGGAGAAGACCTTTGAAGGCGTGGTAGAAAATATCGCGCCGATCGTCGCGGGGAAAAGCCGGACGGCGTCCGTCCGCGTGCGCCTTGAGAATCCGGAAGACCTCCTTCTCCCGGGAATGTTTACGCGGGTCCGGATACTCCTTTACAGCAAGAAAAATACGATCGCCGTACCGACCGACTCAGTCCAGGGAGAGCCGGGACAGCAGTTCGTCTTCATTGCCAAGGAAAAGGAGGGGCTGGCGGAGAAGCGGGCCATCACGATCGGTTACACACGCCCTGACTACAGCCAGATCGATTCCGGTGTGACGGAGGGAGAACTTGTGATCACAACCGGCCTCGAGCAGCTTGAAGACAAGAAGAAAGTCAAAATCATAGAAACCCAGGAAGCGGAGCTCTAACCTTGGACCCATGACCCTCGCTGAATATTCTGTACGCCGCCGTGTCACGGTGGTCATGTTTACCTGGGGAGCGATCCTCCTCGGGCTGATCGCCTTCACAAGACTTCCCCAAGAACTCTTCCCGCCCATCGCATTTCCACAAATTACAGTCGTAACGGAATACCCGAACGCCGCTCCGGAAGAAATTGAAACGCTCGTCGCCCGGCCCCTCGAAGAAGCGGTGGGGTCCGTGGTCGGCCTGAAGCGTATCGAGTCGGTATCGCAGGAGGGCCGGAGCACGATTATTGTCTCCTTTGATTGGGGGCAGGACATTGATTTTGCCGCACTCGCGGTACGGGAGAAGATCGATCTCGTCAAGGAGAGGCTCCCCAAGGAGTGCGAGGACCCGGTGGTGCTGAAGTTTGATCCGCTTTCGCGTCCGATCCTGATTCTCTCAGTCTCAGGACAGATGAAGGCCGCCACTCTCAAGACCCAGACAGAACGCATCCTTAAAGACAATCTCGAAAAGGTGGAGGGGGTCGCCTCGGTCACGATGTCGGGGGGGGTGGACCGGGAAATCCTGGTTGAGATCGATCAGCCGAGGCTGAGCGCCTCGAACCTTTCGATTTTGGAAGTGGTCGAATCGCTTGAAAAGGCAAACGTCTCCTACCCCGCCGGAGGAATCAAGAAAGGGCTCTACGAGTATCTGATCCGGACGGTGGGGGAGTTTCAGTCGGTCCGGGATATCGCCTTTGCGGTGGTCGGGACGGAGAGCTTCCAGCGGATGCGGCCCGAGGAGCGGTCGGAGTTCGTAGAGCGGGCGGCGATCGGGCCCCGAAAGACGGTGGACGTCCTCCGTGAAGAGCTCGGCCGGGATATTGAACGCAAGCGCCTCGTCCTGACGAAGGATGTGGCCGAGGTGAAAGATAGCTTCACTGAAGTGACGAGCATTTCCCGTTACAAGGGGAAGGAAAACATTTCGCTTTCCATTCAAAAACAGGCCGGCGCCAACACGATTCAGGTGGTGGACCGGGTCAAGAAAGCCACGGCCCTCTTGCGGGAAGAGCTTGGCATTCGGAAGATCAAGGCCGAGATCATCTACGACCATTCGCTCTTTATACGAAAGTCGCTCCGGGGGCTCCTGGATGAGGCGCTTCAGGGAGGCGCGCTCGCCTTCGCGGTCCTTTACTTCTTTATCCGCTCCTTTTCGGTGGCGTTGATTGTGACCTCCGCGATCCCGATCACCGTGACCACGATTTTCTTTCTGATGCAGCTTCAAGGGATCACGGTCAACATCATGTCCCTCGGAGGACTGGCGCTTGGCATCGGAATGATGGTCGACCAGGGAATTGTGGTCATGGAAAACATTTACCGGCTTAGAATGGGAGGGAGCACTCCGGAAGAGGGGGCGATCAAGGGGACGAACGAGGTCTTTTGGCCCATTTTCTCATCGACTCTCACAAGCGTCGCCGTCTTTTTCCCGCTTATTCTCTTTGTTCCAGGCGTAGCGGGACAGCTTTTCAAAGACCTTTCGTGGACCGTCATCTATGCTCAGGTGATCTCACTCCTCGTTTCCGTGACGGTCATTACGATGCTCTCCACGCGCGTCAAACCGGCGGCGACAGCATACAAGTCAATTGACTGGCTCAAGGGCCTGGAGAATTACCTCATTCGTCTGGGAGAACCGGTCAAGCAAAACCGGGTGCTTCGGATGATCCTCGTTGCTGCGGTCGCCACAGCCGTTGCCGGAGCCCTGCTGATGAGATTTCTGGATAAGGAGGTCCTTCCCAAGGTCGATCAAGGGCAGTTTCTCGTGAGAATCGACCTTCCGATCGGAACGCGGCTTGAAGTGACCAATGAAATCGTGACCGTGGTGGAAGAGGTGCTTCTCAAAATGAAGGAGGTGGAGAGTACCGCCGTCACGATCGGATCGGCACGGGCAAAAAGGGAAGAGGTGAAGGTGGAAACCCTTCGGTCGTCGCAAGGCATGATTCTGGTCGATTTGAAGAAGCGGCGGAGGAAGTCGTCGGCGACGGTGGTTGAGGAATTGCGGCGTGAGCTCAAGGGCTATAATTTGAGAGGGGCGCGGGTGGAAGTGGCGCTTCAGGAGAGCGAATTTCAATTCATCGGGGCCGGGGTCAAACCGATCCAAATCGAAGTGAAGGGCTACGAATATGAGAAGACGGTGCCGATGGCCGAGCTGATCCGGACGCGTCTCGCTGAAATTCCCGGCGTGGTGGAGATCCACAGCGATATGGGACAGGCGTCTCCCGAAACGAAGCTCGAAATCGATAAGAAACGCGCGGCGCTATACGGCATCTCCGCCCTGGATATTTCACTCACGGCGAAGGCGGCGATTGACGGAGTGGTAGCGACGACCTACCGGGAGAGGGGCCGGGAATACGACGTGCGCGTGCAATTGAGTGAAAAGGACCGCGGGAAGATCGAAAACCTGGGAGACCTTCTCCTTTATTCGGAGGTTCTCGATACGATGCTGCCTCTGAAGGAAGTGGCTGACATGACCCAGGGGCTGGGACCGAGTGAGATCAGACGCAAGGACCAGCAGAGAACGATTACGGTTTCGGCGGATATCCAGAAGGGATACAAGCAGGCTGCGGCACTCGTTCGGGTGCAGGCGATGTTGAAGGGCCTCGAGATCCCGGAAGAATACCAGGTCCTCCTCTCAGGGCAGGCGAGGGAAGTCCGCGAGTCGTTCCGCAAGGTCTACTTTGCGCTCGTTCTTTCGATCGTCCTGATCTATATGATCATGGCTTCCCAGTTTGAATCGCTCATCCAGCCGCTTCTCATTATGATCACGGTGCCGCTCTCAATCATCGGAATTTCGTTGGCGCTTTTCCTCACGGGGACCTCCCTGAACGTCATTTCGCTTCTCGGAATGGTGATGTTGGGAGGCGTGGTCGTGAATAACGGCATCGTTTTGATGGAATACATCAACCAAAGGCGTGCGGAAGGAGTGCCGCTCGTGGAAGCGGCCTTTGAATCCTCAAAAGTTAGGACACGGCCGATTATCATGAGCGCTTTAACCTCCTCCATCGGACTGATTCCGATCGCGCTCGGACTCGGGGAGGGGTCGGAACTGCGGGCGCCACTTGCGATCACGACGATTGGAGGACTTCTCTCGTCCACCTTCCTCACGCTCGTGGTCTTGCCCTGTTTTTATATCCTGGCGTCTCGGATCACAGAGAAATTCCTTGGAGTCGAAGTCGAAGAACGGCTGAGTCCGGAAGGAGAGAGGCATGGGACTCCCTAGTTTTTCAGTCAAGCGGCCGGTGCTCACGGCCATGGTCTTTTTGGCTGTGTTGATCCTGGGGATTGTCTCGGTCTTTCAGCTTCAGGTCGAGCTTTACCAGGGGGAAAACCGGGGCATTATCAGCATCATCGTGCGGGTTCGCGGAGGGCTCCCGCCGGTGGAGGTGGAAAAGCTGATCACGAAGCCGGTTGAGGAGGCGGTGGCCACGGTGACACACCTCAAGAGTCTTTACTCGCATTCCCGCGAGGCGGAAAGCCGCGTTACCCTCGAATTCGAGCCGGGGACGGACATGAGCTACGCCGCGCTTGAAATTCGCGAGAAATTCTCGCGGGTCCTGCCGAAGCTTCCGTCCGAAATCGAGAAGCCGGTCATTGCAAACTTCAGCGAAGGGGAAGCCGCGATTCTTGTCTTCGCGGTCACTTCCGACACCCACCCTCCGGAGGTGACGCGGGAGACTGTGAATAAGGAGCTCGTGACCTATCTCACCCGTGTCGACGGGGTAGCGAGCGTTGAGGTCTACGGGGGAAGGGAGCGGAAGATCCTCGTGGAGCTCGACCGCGACAAGATGTTTGCCTACAACGTTTCGATCGAGCGGGTGATGGATATTTTAGGACGAAGCAACATTAATCTCCTGGCGGGTGAGGTCGACCGCGGCACTCTGGAATTCGCCATCCGGACAATGGGGGCGTTCACCTCCATTGAAGAGATTGGTGACCTTGGGATCCAAGCGACGAGACAAGGCTCGATCATTCCTTTAAGAGAGGTCGCAACGGTCAAGGATGCCTACCTCGAACCGGAAGACTACGCCCGCCTGAATCTCGATCAAAATGTGACGGTCTACGTCAAAAAATCGAGCGTGGCGCGAACGATTCCCGTTTCCCGTGCGGTCCGTCGTCTCGTCGAGGGCTTTAACGACAGGCACGGAGAGGACTACCACGCGATCATCGTGACAGACCAGGCAGAAAGCATCGAAAAGGCGATCGGCAATGTGCGTGCGGCTTTGCTTGAGGGGATCGCCCTGACGAGTGTGGTCATCTATTTGTTTTTCTGGCGGGTCTATTTTGCCCTCACGGTGCTTGCCTGTATCCCGATTTCAGTGATTGCAACGTTTATTTTTATGAACTTTTTTGGGTACAGCATCAATGTGATGACCATGAGCGGGCTGGCGCTTGCGATCGGAATCCTGGTCGACAGCTCCGTGACCGTGCTTGAGAACACCATTAAGAAGGTCGGAGAGGGCCAGCGGGGATTCCGGGCGGCCATTAGCGGAAGCGAAGAGATTTGGCTTCCTCTCGTCGCCTCCCAAATCACCAATATCGTAGTTTTTCTCCCGATTGTATTTATCGATAAACAGATCCAACTGGTCTACCAGGGGTTCGCTTTCACTGTGACCTTTTCTCTGATCATGTCGACCTTTGCGGCTTTAATGCTTGCCCCGGCCATGCTCTCAGAATGGCTCCGGACTCATCCCACGTATCACCCGAAGGAATCCGTCAAGACGCAACGGCTGAGTGAATTTTTTGAAAAGCTCACAGACAAATACGAGCGGGGCCTGAAGCGCGTCTTGGAAAAGCGGAACCTGGTGTTACTGCTTGCGTTGATCTTTTCGGTGGTGGCCCTTCGGGGTCTCTTTAAGAAGGATATCGACTGGCCGGCCTCCCTTGAAGAAAACGAGTTCGCCGTGATCATGTTCCCGCTTGCCGGCGCCCGGATTGAAGCGAATGACGATGCGGTAAAAAAGGTGGAGGAGATCCTCCGGAAGATCCGTGACGTGAAACTCTTCTCCTCGACAGTGCGAAAGGACGAGATCCGGATTTTCGTGAGACTCATCCCGAAGAAAAAGCGCCACTTCTCGAAGGATGAGATCATGAAAGTGGTGGACGAAAAAGGGAACGAGGCGATCAAGGAGGTTCACCAGGATTACAGTATGATTGTGGACGAGGGGGCAGCCGTAAGCGAAACAAGAAAGCTTGTGGTTAATATTTTCGGTCACGAAAACGACGTCTTGGAGAAACTCGCCCACGACGCCGCGAAACGGCTCCAGCAGATCCCGGGCCTCACCAATATTGTGATGACCGATCTTCGAAAGCGCCCAGAATATTCCCTGGTGGTGGATAAAGGGCGATCGGCGCTTTACAGCCTCACGGTACAGGACATTGCCGATTCGGCGCACGCCCTCATTCGAGGAATGCGGCCGACGAAGTTTCACGAAATCAGCCAGGGCCTTGAAATCGAAACCATCACCCGTCTCCAGGCGATCTACCGGCAGAAGGTAGAGGACCTTCAGCAGATTTACATCGCCTCACCGGACGGGCCGCAGGTTCCGCTGGGGGAGATTGTAAATTTTCAACCGAGCTTCGGTCCTCAGACGATTGACCGAAAGGACAAATTCCGCTACGTCTTCGTGAAAGGAGACGCCCACCGGCCGCTTGAAGCGGTCGCCCGTGATGTCGCGAAGGCGCTTCGGGAGGTGGAGTGGCCGGATGATTATTACTGGCGGTTTGGGGGTTACTATGAGGAGCTCATCAAGGGGACGTCACAACTTTCGCTGGCGGTTATCCTTTCGATCCTTTTGGTCTACGGCACCCTGGCCTGTCTTTTTCAGTCGTACTGGCAGCCGGTCGTAATTCTCTCTGCAGTTCCTTTTGCAAGTATCGGAATTTGGCTCGCCCTCAGCCTCACTCACAAGCCCCTGAGTCAGCCTGTCTTTATCGGAATGGTTCTGCTGTGCGGCGCCGTTGTGAACGGTTCCATTATGCTGATCGATCGGATGAATGCCTGCAGAAAAGAGGGACTTTCGAATTACGATGCCCTCATTCAGGCAGGAAAAGACCGGCTTGTGCCGATCCTTATGACGGGCGGGTCGACCCTTGCCGGCTTTATCCCAATGGCAATTGGGATCGGTCAGGGAAGTGAGCTTTGGTCCCCCTTAGCCGTGACCGTGATTGGAGGGCTTTTAAGCGGGACCCTACTGAGTCTTTTCATCGTTCCGGCCATTGTTGTTTTCTTTGAAGACGCGGGAGCGCGGGTTCGAGCTTCTCTTGCGGCAAGGCAAGGCGCTTTCTTCCGAAGCCCGGGAGAGGCCCAATCTTGAAGAAAGAAGGAGAGAAATAAAATGGAACAATCAGAAACCCAAAAGCAGTACACACGCAAGTTACGGAGCGTTCTCATCCACAAACCAATGCAGCGGGAGTTCACCTTGGTTGTGATGAGCCTGCTCATTGTCTCTGCCCTCACGATCGGTTTTGTCATCCACGCCACGATTCGAGAGGCGATGATGGGCGGAGGCGGCTATCAGTTCGGCCGGATAAGCGTTTATGAGGTCATGTCAGACGTCCGCTATGATCTGATCGTCCGTGTGAGCCTGATCTTGTTTGTAACGGTCATAGCGATTGCGGCGTTCGGTGTTTTTTTCCTACACCGGGTGGCAGGGCCGGTTTACCGATTCCGTAACATACTCCGCAGAGTTTCCAAAGGAGAGATCCCGGATGAATTTCGGCTGCGCGAGGGAGACTTTTTCACGGAAACGGCCGACGACCTCAATCTCGTGCTCCGGTCGCTTCGGGAGAGAAAAGTAAGGATCGAAACCCTTCGGGATCGTCTCGACCGGGCGATCCTAGAGAATACAGGCCTACCGATCGCCTCCCTTCTTCAGGAGGTCAAGGAGACCCTCGAAAGAGGCCTCTAAACCCCGTCCAAGCGTTGACAACGGGGTATCCTAAGCTATAATATTGTCAGGATTAGAGTTATGAGGCTCGCAAAAAGTGGGCAATTTGCCCACTTTTTTGTTTCTAAGGGGTTATGAACCAAGAACTTCTGGCAACACTGGATTATATTGAGAAGGAAAAGAGCATTGATAAGGGGACCCTGCTCGAGGCCCTCAAGCAGGCGCTTATCTCCGCCTGCCGCAAAACCTATCCGGAATGTCAGGAAATTGAGATCGAGATCAATCCCGAAACCGCAGACATCCGCGTGCTGAAAGACGGTAAACTGGTGGCCGATGCCAATTTTGGTCGAATTGCAGCCCAGACCGCAAAGCAGGTGATCATCCAAAAGATTCGTGAAGCGGAGCGCCGATCCATTTTTGACGATTACATCCAAAAACAGGGGGAACTGATCTCCGGTACGGTTCACCGGTTTGAGAAGAAGGCGATCATCGTGGAGCTCGGCAAGACCGAGGGAATCCTTCCCGCCCGGGAGCAGTCCCTCAAGGATGAATTCGGACAGGGTGATTATGTTAAGGCCTACGTCTTGGAGGTGAAAAAGACGCCAAGCGGGCCGGAAATTATCCTTTCGCGGGCCCATGAAGGGCTTGTAAAGCGCCTTTTTGAAATCGAAGTTCCGGAGATTCACGATAAGATCGTAGAGATCAAGGGGGTGGCCCGGGAGGCCGGTTCGCGGACCAAGATCGCGGTCTACTCTTCGAACGCGGCGATCGATCCGGTGGGATCGTGTGTGGGAGTCCGGGGGCAGCGGGTCAAAAATATTGTCCGGGAACTACGGGGGGAGAAAATTGATATCATTCGGTGGAGTGACGATGCAGAATCATACATTCGGGAGTCCCTCAAGCCCGCGGTGATTTCAGAGATTAAACTGAATCGGGAGCAGAAGGGGGCAGACATCTTTGTCGAGGACGATCAGCTGTCGTTGGCGATCGGAAAAAAGGGTCAGAACGTCAGGCTCGCCTCAAAACTTCTTGGGTGGCGGCTTGACATACGGAGCGTTTCCCAAAAGGTGCCGATCTCGACCCTGGAGGGAGTGGGCACGAAGATTTTGGAGGCCCTGAATCAGGCAGGCGTCAAATCGATTAAAGATATCTTAAAGTCGAGCCCGGAGGAGTTAACTAAAATTAAGGGGGTCGGTCCGAAGACCGCCGAAAAGATTTTCCGTGCGGCCCACGCCGTGATTCTGCACGGACAAAAGCCCCCGGGAGCGGTCCCGGCCGAGGAAAAACCTGCAGAAGTAGAGACCCCGGAACCGGAGAAGAAGGCCACGGAGGAGGGTTCGCAAGATGCGAGTTCATGAACTTGCGAAGGAATTAAATCTTTCAAGTAAGGAGCTTCTCGAGAAGCTCCAGACGCTGGGTGTGGAAGCAAAAAGCCACATGTCCCGGCTTGAAGACGCCGGTGTGAAGCTCGTCAAAGAAGGTTTAGGCAAGCCCGCCCAGGCGGTGAAGCCGAAACCCGAGCCGACGCCCGTGAAGGCCCCGGAACCGACCTCTCCCAAGAAAGCGGAGGAGAAGCCAAAAGATTCCCCCGCTCCGGTGGCCTCGAGGGAAAAGGTCGCGGCGTTGGAAGTGAAACCGACACCCGCTACAGCAGTGGCCGAGCCGATTCGTGTTCAGATTCCGATTACCGTGGGAGACCTTGCGGGGCGGCTCCGTTTGAGAGCCTCCGAACTCATCAAGACCTTAATGGGTCTCAGGATCTTTGCGAATGTCAACCAACTCTTAAGCGAGGAGATCGTTTTCAAGGTCTCGGGCCATCTCGGGATTCCGATTGAGAAAATATCGGAGGAAGGGGAAGAGCCGGAGAAGGCCGAGCAAGAAGTTGACACGGTAAAGCTCAAACCGCGGTCGCCTGTCGTGACATTCATGGGTCACGTCGATCACGGCAAAACGTCACTTTTGGATGCGATTCGTAAGACCAATGTCGCAGGCGGCGAAGCTGGCCAGATCACCCAACATATCGGCGCGTATGTCGTCGAGCTTCCGGGAAAGGGCCAAGTCACGTTTCTCGACACGCCCGGCCACGAGGCGTTCACGGAAATGCGCGCGCGCGGTGCGAATGTGACGGACGTGGTTGTCCTTGTCGTAGCAGCAGATGACGGCGTGATGCCGCAGACGATTGAGGCAATCGACCACGCCCGAGATGCGGAAGTACCGATTATCGTTGCAGTAAATAAATGTGATCTTCCTCAGGCGAATCCGCAAAAGGTCATGATGCAGCTTCAAAAGCTTGAACTGGTTCCTGAAGAGTGGGGAGGCAAGACGATTTTTTGCAAGGTGTCGGCCAAGACCGGGGAGGGGATTGATCGCCTCCTGGAGATGCTTCTCCTGGAGTCAGAAGTTCTTGAGCTCAAAGCGAACCCGGATCAGCTGGCCCAGGGCGCGGTAATCGAAAGCCGACTCACCAAGGGAAGCGGCCCCGTTGCAACGGTCATCATCCAGAAAGGGACACTCCGGGTTGGAGATACGGTGATTGCGGGACCTTATTACGGACGGGTGCGGGCCCTCCGGAATGATCGGGGGAAATCGTCTCGGGAAGCAGGGCCCTCTTGTGCGGCAGAGGTTTTAGGGCTCAACGGGGTGCCTCAGGCCGGGGAAATTCTCCGAGTCGTCAAAGATGAAAAGGGCGCGCGGGGGATTGCAGAAAAGAGGCTGCTCGAGCTTCGAGAGCGTGAAATGAAAGGGGCGCCGAAGCATCTTTTTCTCGAAAACCTCTATCAGCGAATCAAGGAAGGCACGTTCAAAGACCTCAAGCTGATCCTTAAGGCCGACGTCCAGGGGTCGATGGAGGCGCTCGCACAATCGCTTGAAAAGGCAATTTCTGAAAAGGTACGGGTGCGCGTGATTCACGGCGCGATTGGCGGAGTCAATGAGTCAGACGTGATGCTCGCTGCCGCTTCAGATGCGATCATTATCGGATTTCACGTTAAGGCGGAACCGCGTGTTGAGCAGGTGGCCGAGAAGGAAGGGGTCGAGATCCGTTTTTATAACATCATCTATGCTGCGGTCGAAGATGTGAAGAAGGCGATGGAGGGGCTTTTGGAGCCGACGCTTCAGGAGGTCGCGGAAGGGCGGGCTGAGGTCCGACAAGTGTTCCGCTCGTCCAAAGCGGGAACGGTAGGGGGCGGTGTGGTCCTCAAGGGGAAACTGATCCGCTCGAGCAAGGTTCGATTAATTCGGAATCAAACGGTGATCTTTGACGGGAAGTTTGAGTCGCTCCGGCGCTTTAAGGATGACGTTCGTGAGGTGGGCGAGGGTTACGAGTTTGGATTTGTCCTGGAGGGGTGGTCCGACATTCAGGAAAAAGACCACTTGGAAGTTTACCGGGTCGAGAAAGGGCCAAGCCCCACCCTGTAATAAGGCCTCGACGCAATGGTCATTGGGGTTCTCCAGCTCGGGCTTCGGCTTCCTGAAGCGCACTCCTTGAAGGAAAAGCGCTGGCACCTCAAAAGCTTGATCACCCGGATTCAGGGAAAATTTAACGTGTCGGTTTCCGAGGTGGATTCGAAAGACAAGTGGCAGCTTGCCACGGTCGCCGTAGCCTACGTTGGGAGTGACCGGGGCTATGCAAATAAGCTTCTCGATCAAGTGGTGAATTTTGCGGAAAGGACCAAAGAGCTCGAAGTGATCGACTCTCGGCTCGAGTTTTTCTAAGGATGTCACGACGCACGGATAAAGTCTCCTCGCAGGTACAGGCGGAACTCAGCGAACTCGTCTTAAGAAAGCTGAAAGACCCAAGGATCGGCTTTGTGACCATCACCGCGGTCGATATGACGCCGGACCTGAAGCTGGCCCGCGTCTACTACACCGTCATGGGCGGAGAGAAAGAGAAAGAAGCGACGGCTCGAGCGCTTGAGCGGGCCGCCGGTTTCCTCCAGCACCAGATTGCGGTGGCTTTGAAGCTTCGCTTCACCCCGAAGCTCACGTTTCACTGGGATGAATCGGTGGACGAAGGATTTCGAATCGATAAGATTTTGAATGACCTGGAGAAGGGAAGGTAATCGGAATGAAAGCGCCACAAGGCAAGGACGCCTCGCTTAAGGTTTTCTGCGATCAATTAAAGAAGCGGAAACATTTTCTTCTCGCCTCCCACGTCAGCCCCGAAGGAGACGCGGTCGGAAGCCTGGTTGCCATGCAGTCGCTCTTAGAGCGGCTTGGGAAGAAAGCCACGATCATCTGCCAAGATCCCTTTCCTGAGAGGCTTTATTGCCTCCCGTTCCGAGAACGTTGGAATGTTTACGGTAAAACGAAGGAGACGGCTCCCCATTTCGACGCCCTGGTAGTCACCGACTGCCCGACCCTGGAGCGAATCGGGAACCCGAAGTCACTTGTGGGTCCTGAGACCGTGATCTTCAATATCGACCACCACATTTCGAACGTCCGCTTCGGCCAGTTCAATTATGTAAAGCCTCAGGCTGCTGCTTCTGGAGAAGTGGTCTATGACATCTATAAACAGCTCAAAATGAAGCCCAATAAGGACGAAGCAACCGCACTTTACGTCGCACTTTCCACGGACACAGGCTCCTTCAAATATAGCAACACGAGTGTGCGGGCGCACCGGATTGCGGCAGAACTCTTGCAGACGGGGATTGATATTGATCGGATCAATGAGGAGCTTTACGCGACCTATTCACTCAATAAGATCAATCTTTACAGCCGACTTCTTGGAAAAGTTGAGACTGCGTTCGGCGGCCAAGTCGCCTGGGTGGCGATGAGCCGCACCGACCTCCAGGATTCAGGCGCAAGCTATGAGGATAGCGAAGGATTCATCGATTTTCTCAAATACCTTAAAGAGGTCAAAATCGCGTTTCTTTTAAGCGAAATGGAAAAGCCGAAAGAGGTAAGGGTTTCCTTCCGTTCCCGGGGGAGTTACGACGTGAACCAGATCGCGACGGCATTTGCGGGGGGTGGGCACAAAAAGGCCTCGGGCTGCAGCCTCTCCCTGGGGCTTCAAGAATCGGTTCAGGCGATTCTTAAACAAATTCAGAAGGATTTCCAATTCAAATGATCCGGGACCCAAAATTCGTCGACGGGATCTTGGCCGTGGACAAACCTCAAGGGTGGACAAGCCACGATGTCTGCGCCTTCGTGAGAAAACGTTTCCGAATTCCCAAGGTGGGGCACGCAGGGACCCTGGACCCAATGGCAACCGGGGTGCTGGTTCTTCTCTTGGGCCGGGCCACGAAACTTTCCAGGGACCTCAGCTCGTGTGATAAGGATTACTACGGCACGTTCGAACTGGGGGTCGAAACCGACTCCCACGATCGGGACGGCCGGGTGATTCAAGAGGCCTCTTGGGAAGGGGTCACTTTGGAAAAGATCCGTGAGGTTTTAACTGCCTTCACAGGCGAAATTGAACAGCTCCCGCCGATGGTTTCCGCGATCCGTTACAAGGGCGTGCGTCTCTACCAGCTCGCGCGTAAGGGGACCGTGGTCCCTCGTGAGAAGAGGAAGATCACCGTTCACGAGTTCCGCGCCGAAAACCAGGACGGAGCCTTCGTCCGCTTCTTCGCCCGGGTCTCCAAGGGCACCTATCTTCGAACGTTGGTGCACGATATCGGAGAGACGTTGGGCTGCCACGCAACGCTGAGCGGACTTCGTCGCATCCGTGCCGGCGAGTTTTCTCTCGATAATGCGGTGACGGTGGAGGCCCTGAAGGCTTTCACGTTGGAGGAACTCGATCGCGCTATTTTCCCTCTCTACGGAATTCCGGGCCGCCGGCTCTTCGGTCGGACAGCAGCGTCCCGCCCCTCCGAATAGCGGGAGAAGCGATTCGCCCTTTCATGAAGGTTTGGACCCGATTCGACAATTACGTTCCGGACACCAAAAAACCACTGGTGCTTGCACTCGGGAACTTCGACGGGGTTCATTTGGGACATCGTGGAATTCTTGGTACGGTGGTGGAGAATGCTCGGCAGAAGCAGGGAACCCCCGCGGTTCTAACCTTCTTTGAACACCCTCAGCGGGTGCTGCACCAGTCTCAGAAGCCGGCACTTCTTACCTCTCCGCAGCACCGCCTGCTCCTTCTCAAGTCAGCCGGCATTGAGATTTGCTTCTTTCTTCATTTCACCTTGGAGCTTTCGCGAACAACTCCCGAAGAGTTTGTCGAGAAGTGGCTCGTAAAGCGGCTTCAGGTGAATGAAGTCCATATGGGATACAACGCCCATTTCGGTTTCAACCGGCGGGGAGATTCGGCTTTAATGAGGAAGCTTGCGGGCGAGCTTGGGTTTCAATTCTGCGAGGCTGAGGCGGTGAAGGGAAATGGGGAGTTTATTTCGAGCACCCTGATTCGGGAAGTAATCCAACAAGGTGAATTCACCCGGGCGGAGCGCCTTCTTGGCAGACCGTTCAGCATTTTTGGAAGTGTCGTTCGTGGGAAGGGGCGTGGGAAAAGGCTGGGGTTCCCTACAGCGAATCTTCGGGTACACAGCGAAATCCTCCCGCCCCGAGGGGTTTATCCTGTCGAGTTACGGGAGAGGGGATTTCACTTGGAGTCGCTCGCAGATCTCTCAGGATTTGAATATGAGTTGGATGAACCGGGAAAGTGGCGTCACGGCATCCTCAATTTCGGGGTTCGTCCGACGTTCGGGGAAGAGACCTCCGAGCCGGTCCCCGAGGTACACCTTTTTGACTTCAATGGAGAGCTTTATGGCCGGACGGTTGAGGTTCGCTTTCATCCGAGGCTTCGTGAGGAGAAAGCTTTCAAAAGCGAAAACGAACTCATGAAGGCTATTCAAGAGGACATCGGTTCGGCGAGGCGTTATTTCGCCCGCCCGAGGGGCCCTTTACAAAGGGAGGGGAATTCCGCTATACTGTAGTCGGCACAAATACTTAAGTTTCGTTATATCAAGAGGTTAGGGAGCATCTAAGGAAGAGGAAGAAAGGATTTGAGGCAATGGCTTTAGCCACAGAAAAGAAAAAGGGGATCATCGACAGCTATCACCGGCACCAGAAGGACACGGGATCGCCCGAGGTCCAGATTGCGCTTTTGACAGAACGAATTAACAGCCTCACGGGGCACTTGAGGGGGAATAAGAAAGATACCCATTCGCGCTACGGTCTCATCAAGATGGTGGGACAGCGAAAACGGCTTTTGGAATACCTCCGCCAGACAGATGCCGAGAAACACCAGAAGATTATCGCCGGCCTCGAACTCCGCAAATAGCCAATAGAAAGAGAACCCACAAATGACAATTCAGAAAGTATCTACACTTTTAGGAAATAGCGAACTCATTATTGAAACCGGTCGAATTGCCCGCCAGTCGAGCGGAGCGGTCACGGTCCAGCAGGGAGGGACGATCGTCCTTGTAGCGGTTGTTGGCAAAAAAGCTGAGGACAAAGAAAGAGATTACTTCCCGTTGATGGTCGATTACCGCGAGAGAACGTACGCCGCTGGAAAGATCCCCGGCGGCTATTTCAAGCGGGAAGGCCGTCCGACGGAAAAGGAAATCCTGACGTCCCGCCTCATTGATCGGCCGATTCGTCCGCTTTTTCCCAAGGATTATCTTGACGAGGTTCAAATCACAGCTACCGTACTTTCCGCAGACGGAGAAAATAGCCCGGATATTCTCGGCGTAATCGGCGGATCGACGGCGCTTTTGATTTCGGAAATTCCTTTTACGACGCCGATTGCCGCGGTCAGGGTCGGCCGAGTGGACGGCACCTTGGTCATCAACCCCAACTACCAGCAATCGGAGGAGGGAACCTTGGACCTCGTGGTCGCCGCGACCGAAGAGAAAGTCATCATGCTGGAGGCGGGGGCCAATGAAATCTCGGAAGAAGAGATGCTTGAGGCGATTCTCTTTGGTAACAAGGCACTCCACGCCGTGATCCAAATCCAAAAGGAACTCCAAAAGAAAGTCGGGAAGCCGAAGTACGCGTTCAAGAAGCGCGAAGTCGCGAGCTCCCTTCACGAGAAGGTGGCAGGGGCGGTTAAAGGAGAGTTCCAGAAGATTTTTGACCTCGGGACGAAGGAAGAGCGTGAGGCGAAGACTTCGGAGCTTTATGAAAAGGTTCTGGGGCAGTTTGATGCCACGAGCCCGGATTTTAAAGCCTCAGATGTCCGCAGCGCCTTTGACGAACTGGAAAAGAAACGGGTCCGGGAGATGATCCTTAGAGAAGGGAAGCGACCTGACGGAAGGGGATTTCACGACCTTCGAAAGATCGACTGTGAGATCGGGAACCTTCCGAGAACCCACGGATCAGCTTTATTTACACGTGGACAGACGCAAAGCCTTGCTGTGGCGACTCTCGGAACCAAGTCCGACGAACAGAGGATTGACGCCTTGGAAGGAGATCTTATCAAGCGGTTCATGCTTCATTACAACTTTCCCGCCTTCAGCGTGGGAGAGGTCGGTCCGAATCGTGGCCCGGGGCGCCGGGAGATCGGACACGGAGCGTTGGCCGAGCGCGCCCTTGGGCCGATCATGCCGAAGGAGGAGGAATTTCCTTACACGGTGCGTCTTGTTTCAGACATTCTCGAGTCGAATGGATCAAGCTCCATGGCCACGGTCTGTGCCGGCACCCTGGCGCTCATGGACGCGGGGATTCCGATCAAGGCCCCCGTGGGCGGCATCGCGATTGGTCTTGTGACGGAAGCGGAGAAGTGGCAGGTGCTTACCGACATCGCCGGAATCGAAGACCACCTTGGCGATATGGATTTCAAGGCGGCCGGAACTGTGAAGGGGCTCACCGCCCTTCAGATGGACCTGAAGATCGCCGGCGTCACAGAAGACATTTTAAAGGAATCTTTCAAGCAGGCAAAGGACGCCCGTTTCAAGATTTTAAAAATCATGGAACAGGCGATTTCAGCTCCCAGGCAGGAACTCTCCGCCTATGCTCCGAGGATCACGATGCTCCACATCAATCCGGAGAAGATCGGTGCAGTCATTGGCCCTGGTGGAAGTGTGATTCGTAAGATCGTGGAGGAAACCGGCGCAAAGGTAGAGATTGAAGACGACGGCCGCGTCCTGATTGCGGCGATTGACGCCAAGTCCTCCGAGGCGGCGATTGCGCGGGTCAAGGCAATCACCGAGGAGCCTGAGGTCGGAAAAATCTACCAGGGGAAAGTCCGAAAGATCATGAACTTCGGCGCCTTCTGCGAGATCATCCCCGGGCAGGACGGACTCGTGCACATCTCTGAAATCGCCGAGGGATACGTCAAAAGCGTCGAGGATCATTTGAAGGTGGGTGATATCGTCCCGGTGAAAGTGATTGCGGTCGATGCCCAAGGGAAGATCAGCCTCAGTATGGTTCAGGTGAAGGACGGGGAGGGGCCGCCGGTGATTCGTGAAAGAGAACCTCGTTCCTCGAACCCGGAGGAAGGAAAGGGAGAAGACCGTCCTCCTCGGCGTCGTGAACAGTCGCGAGATCGTTCGGAGCGTCGTCGCTAGAACTCGTGTCGATCTGCGAAGTCCAAATTCGCCTTCTCCCTCAATACGAAGGACTTCCGCTTCCTCAATACATGACGGAGGGCTCGAGCGGGCTTGACCTGCTTGCCGCTCTGCCGGATTCGTTGGAAATTCACCCCGGCAAACGGGCCCTTCTTCCCACCGGAATCCAGATCGCCCTCCCAGAAGGCTTCGAAGCCCAAGTCCGTCCCCGGAGCGGCCTCGCCGTTAGGGAGGGGATAGGGATTCTGAACGCCCCCGGCACCATCGATTCGGACTACCGGGGGGAAATCCAGGTGATCCTCTTTAACACCGGAGAGGCCTCCTTTACGATCCGTCGGGGGATGCGGATCGCTCAGCTCATCATTAGCCCCGTTATTAAGGCCCGCCTCACCGTGGTCGATAATCTTGACGCCACCGTTCGAGGGGCAGGCGGCTTCGGGCATACCGGTTACGCCCACTAGCTAGCCCCCCCAACGGGGTTCGATCGCAAAATGCGCAAGGAACGACTCAACGAAATCTGGGGTGTGATTTTTTTACTCTGCGGCCTTTTTACGACCGCAAGCCTCGTCTTTTTCCACCGGCTTGACATCGGCTTTTACACCTCGCACCCCGCGGCACCGATTATCAATCGGACGGGGTTGATCGGGGCGTATCTGGCCCACGGCCTTTTAGTCGCCTTTGGACTCGCCGCTTACCTGATTCCCTTTCTTTTCCTCGTCTGGTCGTGGTGCTTCTTCGTTCAAAGGGTGCCGGAACGGAAACTTTTTAAGATGGTGGGGCTCGGCATCGCACTGCTGGCAGCGTCGGTCTTTCTCGGGATTTCTTTTTATCCGGAGAGCCGGCTCGTGAGGGCGGGGGCCGTTGGTTACATTTTGGGAAGCCGGCTCCTGCGCTATTTTGGTCTGATCGGAAGTTATATCCTGACAGTTTCCTGCTTTCTCCTGGCCCTGCTTCTTGCCACTGACTTTTTAATCTACCCTGTAGTGAAGGGGTTAGCGGAGAGAACCCAGGAAAGCTTCAAGGGAACCTTCTCGTGGCTTGGAAGAATGATCGAGTGGATCCAAGAGGCTCGGGTCCGCCTCCACAAGCCGGCCAAGGATAAAAAGGAGCCTCTCCGAGAAAAGCTTGAGAAAAAACCCGAAAAGGGAAAACAATTCCCTGAAGTGAAGTTTAAGACCTACGTTCCTGCCGAGCCGATCATTCGAACGAACATTCCCGTCGAGAAGCCCACGAAGATGAAGGAGCCCAAGGAGGAGAGGTCGAGAACCGTTGAGATCGTAAAAACAGAAACACCTAAAGCTTCGGAGGCCGCACGGAAGGAAAGCGCGCCGGGTGAAAAAGAGCCCGCGGAAGAGGCCCTTCGAATCAGGGGTTCGAAAAGCGAAGAGGGTTCCTACCGGTTCCCGACTGGAGACCTCTTGCGAAAACCCGAGGTGGGGACGGTTCACGCCGACGACCTGAGAGCAAACTCGCGGATCGTCGAAGAAACTTTGGGAGAGTTTGGCATTGAAGCGAAAGTGGTCGAAGTCGAGCAGGGCCCCGTGATTACGCGCTACGAGGTTTTGCCAGCCCCGGGCGTGAAGGTGAATAGCATTGTGAGCCTGGGCGACGATCTTTCTTTGGCTCTCAAGGCGACGAGTCTTCGCTTTATTGCGCCGATTCCCGGGAAGTCGGCCATCGGAATCGAAGTGCCGAACATCAAGACCGCCGCGGTCTTCCTTCGGGAGCTGATCGATTCCCGGGAGTTTCAAAATGGAAACCTGGCCTTGCCGCTTGCCATCGGAAAGGACACGAGTGGAAAACCTCTCATTGCAGACCTCACGCAGATGCCGCACCTTTTGATCGCCGGGACCACCGGGAGCGGAAAGACGGTCTGCGTGAACTCTATTATCGCCGGTCTCCTTTACCGCTGTTCCCCGGAACGTCTTAAATTTGTGCTGATTGATCCCAAGATGGTGGAACTCGCGGTCTACCATTCGATCCCTCATATGCTGGCACCTGTCGTGACAGACGCCAAGAAGGCGGCTGCAACGTTGGGCTGGGTTGTCTCGGAAATGGAGAACCGGTACCGGCTTCTCGCCTCACGCGGAGTGAGAAATATCCAAACCTTCAACGCCCAATCGGATGAGATCATGCCTTACATTGTGGTCGTGATTGATGAACTCGCGGACCTGATGATGATTGCACAGGACAAGATCGAGGGAGCGATCGCGCGGCTGGCACAGCTATCACGAGCGGTGGGGATTCATCTGATCCTCGCCACGCAGCGTCCTTCCGTCGACGTGATCACAGGCGTGATCAAGGCGAACTTCCCGGCCCGAATTTCATTCAAGGTAGCGTCAAAGGTCGATTCCCGCACTGTGCTGGACGGCAACGGGGCTGACAAACTCCTCGGGAAAGGTGACCTTCTTTTCCTGATCCCTGGAGAGCCGAAACTGATCCGCGGGCAGGGCGCTTTTGTCATTGATGAAGAGATTTCCCGCGTCGCCCAATTCGTCGCGCAACAGCGAACGCCTGAATACCTTCCTGAAATCAGTTCCGTCCAAGAAGAGCGGTTGGGAGGCGGGAATCAGGAGAAAGACGCGCTCTATGACGAAGCCGTTCAGGTCGTCCTGGAAACCGGCGTCGCGAGCTCCTCAACGCTTCAGCGACGGCTGAGGCTCGGCTATACACGCGCCGCTCGGATCGTCGATCAAATGGAGGCTGAGGGAATCGTTGGTCCACATCGGGGGTCCAAACCCCGGGACATCCTGATCGATCGGGAAGAAGCGCTCCGCCAGCCCGCCCCCCAGCAGTAAGCTCCAGCTTTCCGTTCAACCGATAATTCCCCGCGTTGAGTCATTCTCGGCTATAATATAACCACTTATGCAGTCAGAGGTTACCACGACGAAAAAAATCCAGATAGGGGTCCTGAGTCTGGGGTGTCCTAAGACCTTGGTGGATACTGAGCTGATCTTGGGAAAGCTCGATCCGCGCCGCTACACGATCGCCCCGAATGCAAGCCGCTGCGACATCGCTCTCCTCAATACGTGTGCTTTTATCGAAGATGCACAGAAGGAGTCGGTAGATCAAATCCTTCGCTTGGTTGAGCTGAAGAAGGAGGGGTCCATTGGAAAGCTGGTGGTGGTGGGATGCCTGGTCCAGCGCTATGCCCCGGAGCTTCAGAAAGAGCTCCAAGAGGTAGACGCTTTTGTCGGCTCGGGAGAATACGCAAAGATTCCCGAGATCGTAGAGCGGGTAGCCGCGGGTGAGCCGGTCACAGAAATTGGACTTCCGGGATACCTTTACACCTCAGCCGAGCGTCGGGTGAGCCTCACTCCCTCCTATTGGCGCTATTTAAAGATATCGGAAGGGTGCGACCACACCTGTTCCTTCTGCGTCATTCCGAGTTTCCGGGGAAAGCATCGCTCCCGCACTTTAGAGGATGTCGTAGAGGAAGCAGAAATGCTGGTTCAGGAAGGAGCCCGCGAGCTCATCTTAACGGGACAAGACACGACCTTCTTCGGCTACGACCTGGAAGGGCGTTACCTTTTACCCGAGCTTTTAAAGAGACTCAATTCCATTTCAATACTTCGCTGGATCCGAATTCTCTATGCCTATCCTTCACTTGTTTCCGATGCACTTATTGACGCAATGGCGTCACTCGAAAAGGTCTGTCACTACCTCGATATGCCGCTTCAACATGTGAACGACCGAATCCTGAAGAGTATGCGGCGGGGGACGTTGGGCGAAACAACCCGGCGCTTGATTAGAAAGCTTCGCGACCGGATTCCGGATCTTGCGATCCGAACAACGTTCATTGTCGGTTACCCAGGCGAGGGAGAGAAGGAATTCCAGGAGCTCCACGATTTCATCCGGGAAGCGTCGTTTGAGCGGCTCGGGATTTTCACTTACTCTCCGGAAGAAGGGTCACTCGCTGCCGGCCTTCCCGGACAGGTATCTGAAAAGGTGCGGGAGAAACGGCTTGAAGCCGCGATGCTCCTTCAGCAGGAGGTTTCGGAGGAGAACAATCGACGGCTCCTCGGAAAGAACCTGGAGGTCTTAATCGAGGGGCCTTCCGAGGACGATCCGAAGATCTGGACCGGTCGAACGTATATGGATGCCCCGGAGGTTGATGGAACGGTCTTCGTCAAGAACGTGCCTCACAATGTCAGACCCGGGACGTTTCTTCTGGTGAGCATTAGAGAAACCCGTGAGTATGACCTTATCGGAGAAGCTTTAAACCCGAACACCGCTTGAATTCAAAGCCCCGCTTTTTACTTCCGAACCGTCTATCAGTCCTCAGAATCGTGATCGGCCTGATTATCCCCATTCTGGTCCTTTGGCCGCCTGCGGGGGAGCCTGAAGCAATACCCTGGTCCCTCTGGGCAGCATTTTTCCTTTTCATCTTCGGTGCCCTCACCGATTTCTGGGATGGGTGGATTGCGAGAAAACATCATCTCGAAACTCCGCTGGGGCGCGTGCTCGATCCGACCGCTGACAAGGTCTTCATCCTCGCCACGATGGCAAGTTTTGCCGCGCGGGGGATCTACTCTTACTGGTATCTGGTCCCGATGTTTGTCCGGGAGATTCTCGTCACTTTCTGCCGGATTGTGTGGCTCCGGGAAGGGCACGCGATCGGGGCAGAGCGGGCCGGAAAGCTCAAGCTCGGCCTTCAAGTAGCCTCCGTCTCGGCGACCTTCCTCTTTCTTTTCTTCCCCAATCGCGGAACGGATGGTCTGAATCAGATCTTAATTCTCCTGGCATTCGTCCTGACCCTCTATTCGGGATTCTTTTTCTTTCTTCACAATCGGAACCTTTTGAGAGATCCCAAGCTCCTTAAAGCGGCTGCGACGTTGGGAGTGGGTGAGCTTCGTCCCTTCCCGGGAACCTACGGGAGTCTGGTGGGGCTTGTCTTGGTTCCTCTGGTGGCTCACGATTCCACTCTTCACTTCTTGGTCATTGCCGCGTTCCTTCTCATCGCCTACGTTACCATTCCGAGACTTGGTCTCGGGAAAGGGGAGGACCCGCTCGAGATTGTGATTGACGAGGTCGTTGGAGTCCTTATCTCCTTCTGGATGATCCCGATCAACTTCTGGAGCCTCCTGATCGGGTTTGCATTGTTTAGGTTCTTCGACATAGTAAAGGTCCCTCCTCTCCGGTGGCTTGAGAAGAAGCCGGGGGTTCACGGAATCATGCTCGATGACATTGGAGCAGGAGTTTACACGTGGCTTCTTTTAAGAATCCTCTTTCGCTGAAACGTCCCACGGCCGAAAGCCGGCCCCGTGCAGAACTTATCACCGTGGGAACCGAACTCCTCACGGGAAGAGTTTTGAATACCAACGCCTCCTACCTCGGGCGGGAGTTAACGGAGCTTGGATTTCGGGTGGAGGTTCAGACAGCGTGCGGGGATGAAACAAGGGCGATTCACAAGGCGCTGGGCCTAGCGCTCACCCGATCGGACCTCATTTTCATTAGCGGCGGGCTGGGACCGACCCCGGACGACGTCACGCGGGAAAGCCTGGCCGGATTTTTCGGAGTTCCGCTGGTCTTCTCTAAGGAGCAGTACCGGGAAATCGTTCGTCATTACCGAAAAAGAAAGAGAGCCGTCCCGGGAATTGTCGAACGGGAGGCCTACTTTCCTGCCAATGCGACCCCTGTTTTCAACCGCTTCGGAATCGCTCTCGGTTTCATCATCAAGGAGAAGGGGCGGGTGATCATCGTGGTTCCTGGGGTCCCCGGGGAGCTCGTGAGGCTTTTTGAAAATCACCTGAAATCCTTCCTCAGAAGGAGATTCCAAAATCTCCGCCCCTATTCCTTCCTCGTCGTAAAGACGATCGGCCTCTCGGAGCCGACCGTGATGAGTCGACTCGGAAAGCGCTTCTTTGGGCTCGGCAAATTCCAATTTGGGATTTACCCGGAGGTGGGGGAGGTTGCTCTGAGGCTTTACGCAGATTCGGCTGCGGTACTGAAGCGGCTCAAATCAAGAATTGTGCGGGTGCTTCGGAGGGACACCTATTCCTTTTCGGAGGAAACCATTGAATCGGTCATCGGAAAGCGACTCAAGGCAAAGGGCTGGACCCTGGCCATCGCCGAAAGTTGCACGGCGGGTGGGGTGTCGGAACTGATTGCACGCGTCCCTGGAGCGAGCCGGTACCTCACGGGAACGGTGGTTCCCTACCAAAACCGAGTTAAAGCCAGAATCCTGGGGGTGGATCAAGCGCTTCTCAGGGGCAAAGGAGCCGTGTCAGAAGAAGCAGCGATTCAAATGGCTCAAGGGGTGCGGGAAAGGCTAGGAACCACCTTGGGAATCTCGGTCACGGGAATTGCGGGTCCGACCGGCGGGACGCCCCGGAAGCCGATCGGTCTCGTCTATATCGCGGTCGCTTCTTCTTCAAAGGTCGCCGTTTGGAGGGAGCTTTTTACCGGCGACCGGCGGCAGATTCAGGATCGTGCCGCAAAGAAAACCGTGGAACATCTTTGGCGATGGATTCGGGTGTAACACTTCGCACTTTCCTGGCACTTCCTCTCGCCCCCGCCTTCCAGAAAGAGGTTGAGCCGCTCCTTGAAGGACTGAGAAGGGATTACCCCGGGGTCCGGTGGGTCAAGGGCTCAGAGATTCATATCACCCTCCATTTCTTTGGTTCGGTGGGACAGGACGAGATTGGCAAAATTACAAAGATCGTGAATTCCGTAACAGGGAACATAGCGCCGCTTCAACTCTCCCTGGGAGGAATCGGTGCTTTTCCTCACCCGGGAAAGCCGAGGGTGGTTTGGCTCGGCGCGGGTGGAGAGACAGAGAAGTTAAAGGGGCTTCGGTCGGCCCTTGAAAGGGAGTTTAGAAAAGCGGGTTTTCCCTGTGAAGAGCGGGAATTTAAGCCCCACCTGACGTTAGGCCGCGTCAAAGAAGGAAAGAAGGTCACAGGTCTTGAGAAAATCGAATTTAAGCCGACTCCGGAAAAACGACTGAGCGAACTTGTCCTCTTCCAAAGTCATCTTTCTCCCGAAGGAGCTCATTATGAGCGGATTGCAACCTTCCCGTTATCCTCGACGTAAACCGACCCGCCAAGCCCTCCTTCAAATCTACCGGGCGCTTCGGCATCATTATGGGCACCGGAATTGGTGGCCGGGCGAGACCCCTTTTGAAGTCGCGGTCGGCGCGATCCTGACTCAAAATACGGCCTGGAGAAATGTCGAAAAGGCGATCGTAAACCTCAAAAAGGATCACCTGCTAAGTCCCGAAAGGCTCCGGAGTGTTACGGAGAGGCGCCTGGCTCAATCAATCCGTCCCGCTGGCTATTTCAACGTGAAGGCAAAAAGACTTAAGAATTTGATTCGCTTTCTCTGGGAGCATTACCGCGGCCGCCTCGGAGCGATGAAGCGGGGTTCCCTTCCCCAGCTCAGAAGGGAGCTCCTTTCGGTAAACGGGGTGGGGGAGGAAACCGCTGATTCTATTCTCCTCTACGCGTTGGAAAAGCCAAGCTTTGTGGTGGATGCCTACACAAGACGGGTCTTCTCGAGGCATCGGTATCTCAATCTCAAGGGAAACGAAACCTACTCGGAGGTCCAAGCCTTATTCTCGAAGCTCCTTCCCAAAAGCCTCGCGCTCTACAACGATTATCACGCCCAGATCGTGGAGGTGGGTAAGGATTATTGCCGCAGGACCCCCCAGTGCGACCGTTGTCCGCTAAACAAATTCCTGTAATTGCCGTCAATTTTGCTATGAGGTATAGTATTCCTAAAGGAGGGTGTTCAATGGGATCGGACGGAAAGAAAGGTTTTACGCTTGTGGAAACCATAATTATTGTGGCAATTATCGGCCTGCTCGCGGTCATTGCCATTCCGAATCTGATGAGGGCCAGACTCAACGCTAATGAGGCGGCGGTCCGAAGCGATCTTCGCGCCTTTAGCCAGGCAAACGATAGCTTTCATTCGAACCAGACCCCTCCGGTCTTTGCGGCGGATGTTTCGGCATTGACCAGCTCGAACCCGCCCTATTTAGACGGCTCGTGGAATGCCGCCAATCTGCCTCCGGGGAAACACGGCTACCTCTTTGTCTATAATGCCGGAGCGGAGGGAGGGGCCTTCTCCCTGGCCGCTTCGCCCACGGCCGGGCAAGGTATGAATAGTTACTGTATCGATCAGACCGGGGTCGTGGTCGGTTCCGTCAATGGGGCCGGGGCACCGGCTGGCACGGGAGAGGGTTGCAGCGGCGGAACTCCGGTCACAGGCTGAGACGTGATTTTTCCGTAGCTTAAGGCCCTGAAACAAGTTATCATATGTCGTCATCTTTATCGGTCTTGTAACAAAGAACCATTTGGAACTGCAGTGACCCAGCGAAATTGGAAGGTCAACCGAGACACAAACGTTTGCCCCATTCTAGAGCGGGCCAAAGCCGCGCTACTCAATAGAATGGGTTCTCTGATTCCTTTACGAGCCTCGCTCCGCCGAAAGCTGAGTAGAAGGCTCTTTTAAGGAAAAGAGCCTCAAAGTTTGCCGGTTTTTGCCTCCTTCCATTTCCAGCCAGGTCCCTGCCAACGAAAGCAGAGGTTTTAACCCATGAAGCAGGAAATTCTCATCTCCTTCGACGCCAACGAGAAGCGTGTTGCCATCCTAGAAGACAGCCGGCTCGAAGAGTTTTACATTGAGCGGGAAGGCGAAGGACGAATGTTTGGCAACATTTACAAAGGGCGGGTCAAATCGGTCGTCCCGGGAATCGGGGCCGCCTTCATCGACCTCGGAACCAAAAAGGACGGATTTCTTTATGTGACGGATGCCCTGAAATCCCCTTTGGACCTGGAGGCCGAGTTCGGAGAGTCGCAGGAAGGGGGGCGGCACGCCGAAAACCGGGGAAAGCGAATCGATGAGGTTCTGAAAGTCGGACAGGAAGTGGTCGTTCAGGTGGTTAAGGAAGCGATCGGGACCAAGGGCCCGCGCCTCACGAGCCACTTTTCGATTCCGGGACGCTATCTGGTCATGATGCCCGGAGCGGATAAAGTCGGTGTCTCGCGCCGGATCGAAGACCGGGTCGAAAGGGAAAGAATCCGCAAAGTGCTCAACGGAATCGAGCGGCCCAAAGGTGCAGGCTTCATCGTCAGAACGGCGGGGGAGGGGAAGGGGGTCAACGAGTTTCAAAGAGATATCCGATACCTGGCCAGTGTTTGGGAGCGGGTCCAGAGCGAACTTCAGAAGCAGAAGGCGCCGAGCCTGGTTCGCCGCGAAGCGGATCTGATCGAACGTGTGATTCGGGACTACTTCACCGAGGAGACGACGATTGCGGTCGACCACCCCGAACTGTTCCACCGGATCAAAAAGTTTTGTCAGGTCTACCTCCCGGGTCAGACGGTTCACCTCCACCACTCGCGGGATAGATCGACCCTTTTTGAGAAGTACAATGTCGAAAAGGAGATCGAAAGGACCTTCCAAAAAAGCGTCCCTCTCAAGTCGGGCGGTTACATTGTGATCGAGCAGACGGAGGGGCTCGTGGCGATTGACGTAAACACGGGAAGGTTCACGGGCCGGAGAAACCTCGAGGAAACGGTTTACCAGACGAACCTCGAAGCCGCCTGGGAGGTGGCACGCCAGCTGCGGCTCCGGGACGTCGGAGGGATCATCATCATCGACTTTATCGATATGGAGCGGGCCCACCACCGCCGAGAGCTTTCCCGGGTCCTGAAGGAGGCGGTGAAAAAAGACCGTGCGAAAACAAATATTCTTCAGATCTCCGAGTTGGGACTCGTGGAAATGACCCGCCAGAGGATTCGGCCTTCCTTAGAGAGCGCCATGTACGACGCTTGTCCCTATTGCGAGGGGAAGGGGATGGTGAAGTCCGCGACTACGATGGCGGTTCAAACCGTCAAGGAGCTCCGTAAGGCCATTGGAACCGCGCGTTCAAAAATCCTCAATGTGTACGTTCACCCGAAGGTGGCTGACCGCCTCCTTCATCAGGAAAAGAGGGCGGTCCAGCATATCGAAAGAGACAGCCATAGTCGGATCATGGTTCATTCTGATCCCTCGCTTCATCTGGAGGATGTGAACCTGACCTTCGTGAAGTAAGCAATATGGATCCTTCTCTGGTCATTATTGTTGCCCTCGCCGTGGGGGTCGCCACGATCCTCATCTTCTGGCTTTTCTGGTCATTTCAGCGTCTTGAAAGGGAGCTTCACCGGCAAACCCAGATCTTTCAGTCGGAGCTTCTCCAAGTGACCCGCCAGGTGACAGAGCAGATCTCGGGCAGCACGACCGTGGTTCAGGATTACACCCGTCTAATGGGGGAGTTCCAAAACCGTCTCGGTCAGCTGCAGAAATCGACGGAAACGATGATTGGGATTGGGCGGGACATCTCAAGCCTCCAGGATATCCTGCGGGCCCCCAAACTGAGGGGAATCCTAGGAGAGCTTTTTCTCGAAGAACTCCTGAAGCAGGTCTTACCGTCGGACAATTACGTTCCGCAATACACTTTCCGTAGCGGTGAGAAGGTGGACGCCGTGATTCTCCTTGGCCAGGGAATGGTGCCGGTCGACGCCAAATTTCCCCTGGAGAACTTTAAGCGTTCGCTCGGGGCCCCTTCCGAGGAAGAGGGAAAGCGAGCCCGGAAACAATTTATCCAGGATGTGAAGAAGCACATCGATCAGATCGCAGCAAAGTATATTCTTCCCGAAGAAGGAACCTTCGACTTCGCCCTGATGTACCTTCCGGCAGAGAATGTCTATTACGAAGCAATCCTGAAAGAGTCAGCAGAGGCGGAGGGGGAGAGCCTTTCGGAGTACGCACGCAGTCGAAAAGTCATTCCTGTCTCACCCAATACCTTTTACGCCTATCTCCAGGCGATTGTGCTCGGCCTCAAGGGTCTCCGGATCGAAAACTCCGCAAAAGAGATCCTGAGCACCCTGGCGCAGCTTGCCAATGATTTCCGCAAATTTTACGAAGAGTTTGAGAAGGTCGGTTTCCATCTGTCCAATTCGAAGGCGAGTTATGAAAAAGCCCAAAAGCGTCTGGACCGTCTCCAAGGCCAGCTTGACTCGATCGAAAGCCATGAATCCTCTGGCGCGATTCCAGAGACCCGTTCTGCTGAATAAGGCGGCCTTCCGGGGTCTGGGTTTCGCCCTGGGATTCCTGTTGCAAGTCCCCCTGATTCTGGGGGATACTGAAAATGGGGGAGAAAAGGACGTTTTCACCCAAATGAGACTCGAAATGGTCCAAACCCAGATTGAGGGTCGTGGCGTCCGGAACGAGCGGGTGCTCGAAGCGATGCGGAAGGTTCCCCGGCACGAATTCGTCCCTGTGATGGAGAAGCTCCTGGCCTATTCCGACAGCCCGCTTCCGATCGGCTACGGCCAAACGATTTCTCAGCCTTACATCGTCGGACTGATGACTGAACTCTTGCAGATCGAGCCGAACGATCGAGTCTACGAGTTGGGGACCGGTTCAGGGTATCAGGCGGCTGTCCTTAGTCAGATTGCAAAGGAAGTTTATAGCATTGAAATTCTCGAACCGCTTTACCACGAAGCCAAAGAACGGCTGAAACAACTCGGGTACGCCAACGTTCACGTCCGCTTGGGAGACGGGACCAAAGGTTGGCCTGAAGCAGCCCCCTTTGATAAGATGATGGTCACAGCAGCGGGCCTCAAGATTCCAGACGCTCTCATTCAGCAGCTGAAAGAAGGGGGGCGGATCGTGATGCCGGTCGGTGAGGTGGAGCAATATCTCGTCGTGGGGGAGAAGCGCGGCAACACGCTTAAGACGTACGAATCGATCCCCGTCCGCTTCGTCCCACTCGTCGAAGAAAAGACTCAAGACACAACTCCTTAGGCCGAACCTTCTAACGAAAAAGGAGAAACGGAATGGCTAAAAAGGCTCGTCGCAAAAAGAAGGTGACTGCAAAGAAGAAGCGGGCCCCGAAACGAGCGAAGAAGAGGGTTGCCAGGAAGAAAAAGATCGTCAAACGGAAGGTCGCAAGGAAGGGGGCGAAGAAGAAAGCCGGGCGAGCGGGAGCAAAGCGCCGTGTTGGAAAGGGCCGGGGGCTTCCGAGCGAGCCGATCGGCCGCGTCACCCATTACTTTTCGCACGTCAAAGCGGCAGCCGTCATCATTGATCGGGACGGGATTCGGGTGGGTGACACCCTCTACATCAAGGGGCATACGACACGCTTTAAGCAGCGAGTCGATTCGCTCCAGATCGAGCACGCGGCCGTGAGTCAGGCGTCTCCGGGAGACGAGGTTGGGATCCGCGTGAGTTCTCGAGTCCGGGAGCACGATCTGGTTTTCAAGCTGTAACCGAAAGCCACTTTACGATACTTCCGTTCTCTGAATGACTAAGTTTTCCTCCAGGGCCTTCGGCCTACCCGTGTCTCAAATCCGGCAAGGCCTGTTTTCCGACAAGTACTTTGTTCGCACCCGTACCATCCTCGAAAAGGACCGCCGCCACCCCGACGTTGTCATGCAGGTCTTCTGTAAAAAGAGCGCGATCGTTTGCGGCCTATCGGAAGCAGCCGCTTGTCTTAAGCTGGGGAGCTCCCACCCGAAGCGCTTCAGAATATACGCCCTGCGAGACGGGGATCGGGTGAAACCTTGGGAAACTGTGATGCACATTGTGGGGGATTACGCGAGCTTCGCACATCTGGAAACTCTCTACCTCGGAATCTTGTCGCGGAGAACTTCTGTGGCAACAGCCGTCCGGGAAGTTGTGAAAGCCGTGTCCGGGAAACCGGTCCTTTTCTTTTCTGCCCGATTTGATCACTATTTAAACCAGCCCGGAGACGGCTACGCGGCGGCACTGGGGGGAGTGTCGGGTCTTTCGACCGATGCCAATGTCTTTTGGCTCAAGGGGAAGCAATCGTTCGGGACGATTCCGCACGGTTTGATTGCGGCCTACGGAGGCGACACGGTGAAGGCGAGCCTCGCCTTCGACCGCTATATGCCGAAATCAATCAAACGAATTGTCCTGGTCGACTTTAAGAATGACTGTGCCCGGACTTCCGTGGAGGTCGCTCAGGCCCTCGGAAGGGGACTCTGGGGTGTGCGGCTCGATACCGCACGGGAAATCCGTGATCTCTCCGTCAAGGGAAGGGGGCCCCAATCGAAGGGGGTCTCAGCCGAGCTTGTCCGGAATGTCCGGCAGGCCTTAGATCGTGCCGGTTTTCCCTGGGTGCGGATAATTATAAGCGGCGGCTTTGATGCGGAGAGGATTCGTGGTTTTGTACGCCAGCGCGTTCCCCTCGACGCCGTAGGGGTGGGGAGCTCCTTTTATCGCGATCGGATTGACTTCACCGCCGATATCGTCAAACTAAACGGAAAGCCTTGCGCAAAGGTCGGAAGGCGATTTCGCCCCAACCGTCGTCTCAAGAGGATTCACTAGGGGGGGAGCAAAGTGTCTCGATATTTTCTTCGTACGTGGCAAGCTTACGACTTGGAAGAAGTAGAAAAACATCTCCTCATCTTGGGAGATTTAACGGGAGATTGCGCCGCCTGCCGTCAGCTCGGGATTTCCTACCTCGAGGCGAGGGAATGCCCCCACTGTAAAACCAGCTTTAAGTACGTGACGAGCCGCCGGCTTGAGACCCATCCGGGGGAGCGCTTTCAGATCGCCTCGCGTCTCCGAGACAAACGGCCGGACCTGGTCTTCATCGATTACGAAGATTACAAACGGACTCAAGGCCGGAAAAAGGCCCGGGAATTTTTTGGGAAATAATTTCGCCACCGCGTTTGACCGACGCACCGCTCTCCTCGTTTCATTCGTTTACTTCGTGCAGGGAGCTCTTGGGATCTCAGGCGTTGCCTTTCCCTTATTTTTAAGAGCAGAGGGGTGGAGCATTTCCGAGATTGCGACGTTTTCCTTTATTGCGGGACTCCCCTGGACGATCAAAGTCCTCTACGGAACGCTCTCAGACGCCTTGCCGATCGGAGGCCTCAGGAGAAAGCCTTATGTCATCCTGGCGTCGGCCCTGTCCACCCTAGCATGGTTGGGCCTCGCTCTCTTCCCTCAGCCGGCGTCTCTCATCTATGTTTGGGCGGTTTTAGCGAACCTCGGCTTTGCCGTGACCGACGTTGTGACCGACGCGATCATCGTGGAACATTCGGCCGGCACCTCACCCCAGCTCTATCAAAGCTTTGCCTGGGGGTTCCGGAGCTTTGGAGCGGTCCTCGGAGGGGTGGCGGGAGGGCTCCTCGCCCAATCCGTTCCTTACCGGTCGATTTTTGCCGTAACAGCGCTTCTTCCTCTTGCCACCCTCGGGGTTGGGTTTTTCATTCACGATCCGAGAAGGGAGGGGGAGGGGTTCGGCCGGCTTCTCTCACCGCTCCTCGCAAGCCTCCGATCTCTTTTCCAGGGAGATCTAAAATGGTTCTGCCTTTTTCTCTTGGTCGGTTCTTTTTCCGCTTCCTTTGGAACGCCTTTTTTCTTTTTCTTGAGGGAAAGGCTCGGCTTCAGGGAGACCTTTCTCGGAGCTCTCTCGAGCCTCACCTGGACGGGGGCCATTCTGGGCTGCTTCTTCTATGGAAAGTTGTTAAAAGAGGTCCCGCTGAAGCGAATGCTTGTCTGGGGAATTGTCCTCAGTAGCGTCAGCGTTCTCAGTAGCTACCTCGTCGTAAATCACTGGAGTGCCGCCACTCTCTTCTTCCTGGGGGGAATCTTTGGTTATGTGAGCCTCCTCCCCCTGATGGCTTCGGCGGCCCTCCTGGCACGCCAAAAGGGAATTGAAGGGTCGCTCTTTGCCCTGCTGATGAGTGTCCATAATCTGGGGCAGATTCTGGCAGCTTTCGCAGGCGGTAAGCTCTTTGATATAATTGGATTGGGGAATTTGATCCTTTTCAGCGCAGTGGTGGGGTTAGTCGGCCTTGTCTTCGTTCGTCGACTCCGAACGATTTAACCCCGCTTAACCGGCCCGTTTCAACCAGGCCAGTGAGGAGGATGTGATGCTTGCCGAATTTAGCGTGACTCCGATTGGGGGAGGGCCCCACCTGAGTAAGGAAATCGCCAAGGCGGTCAAGATCGTGAAGGAAAGCGGCCTCGAATACCAAGTGACCGCGATGGGGACGCTCGTAGAGGGAAATGCGGAAGAAGTCCTGAAAGTGATCGGAAAGGCCCACCAAGCGCTCCTTCGGGACAATGAGCGGGTTTACACCCGCGTGGTCCTCGATGAATTTCAGCGTGAAACCCCGGGCCGCCTCCGCTCCAAGGTGGCGAAGGTCGAACAGGAACTCGGCTTTGCCCTGAAAAAGTAAAACGGCTCCGAATTCTGGATGGACGTTTCTCAAGGCACAGCACGGGTCGCGTATGAGATTGCCCGCACCCTTCAGGAAAAAGGAGAGACCGCCTATTTCGCGGGAGGCTGCGTCCGTGATTTTCTAAGGGGCGAGACCGCGAAGGATTACGATATCGCCACCACCGCGTCCCCGGAGGCGATCGAAAAGCTCTTCCCCAAGACCCTCCCGGTCGGTAAACAGTTCGGGGTGATCCTCGTCCTTCGCGAGGGCAAGCAGTTTGAAGTGGCAACCTTCCGCCGGGAAGGGCCTTATCGGGACGGCCGCCATCCGAGTGAGGTCTCCTTTACCACCCCGGAGGAAGACGCCCGGAGACGCGATTTCACGGTCAACGGGCTCTTTTATGACCCCTTTAAGCGTAAGCTCATCGATTATGTCGGGGGAGAGGAGGACATCTCCCGAAAGGTCATCCGCTCGATTGGAGAGGCTGAGGCGCGTTTTGAAGAGGATAAGCTCCGGCTCCTCCGGGCGGTCCGATTCGCGGCGAACCTCGGGTTTACGATCGAGCCCAAGACCTGGGAGGCGATCCGTTCCCTTGCGCCAAAGATCCGCCAGGTGAGTGCAGAGCGGATCCGGGATGAGCTGGTTAAAACATTCACCCGCCCCGGAGCTGCTCGGGGCCTTGACCTTCTCTCGGAAAGCGGTCTTCTCAAGGAAGTCCTCCCCGAAGTAGAAGCGATGAAAGGGGTGGAACAGCCGCCCGAGTTTCATCCCGAGGGGGATGTCTTTATCCACACCCGAATGCTCCTTGAGCGGCTAAAAGAACCGTCGGTTGTCCTCGCCTTTGCGGCGCTCCTTCACGACGTGGGAAAGCCCCGCACCTTTCAGATTCGGGAAGGCCGGATCCGCTTTTATGAACACAGCCGCGTCGGGGCCGAGATGTCGCGCGAGATCCTGAAACGGCTTCGCTTTTCCAATGACGAGATCGAGGCGGTGGCGATCTCTGTCGACAACCATATGAAGTTTGCAAACGTGAAGGAGATGAGAGTGGGGAAGCTCAAGCGGTTCATGAGTACCGCCACCTTCCCGACGGAGCTTGAGCTTCACCGGATTGACTGCGAATCAAGCCACGGGCTCCTCGATAATTACGAGTTCCTGCAAAAGAAGATCGTTGACTTTGGGAAAGAGGAACTCAAACCGAAGCCGCTCCTCACCGGAAACGATCTCTTGGCGCTCGGAATGAAACCGGGGCCTCCCATGAAACCGATTTTGGAAGAGGCGTATGAACTTCAGCTGGAGCACCAGATCGGGACGAAAGACGAGGCCCTCGCCTGGGCCCGAACGAAGATGAAGAAGCCGTAATGGGTACCGTTCGTTTCATCTGCGACGAACAGTTGGGCCGGTTGGCCAAATGGCTCCGGCTTCAGGGATTTGACACCCGCTTCGAGTGCCCCATTGAGGATTCAAAATTGATCCGCCTGGCGCAATCGGAGGGGAGGGTCCTCCTCACCCGGGACCGCGACCTCGAGGCGAAAACCTTGTGGGAGTCGATCGTGGTGATTGAAAAGACAAGTTACGCGGACCAGCTCCGCGAGCTTCGGAAGAAGGTCAAATTGCCTCGGGGAAGTCTTTTCACTCGCTGCCTCGATTGCAACGAGCTGATTCATCGTCTTCCGAAGGGCCGGGCCGAAGGACGGGTCCCGGAAGAGGTCTATAAGCTTTACCGGGAGTTTTACGCTTGCCCAAAGTGCCAGAAGATCTTCTGGCGGGGGAGCCACGTTAAGAACAGCGAACTGCGGCTTCGCCGCCTCATGCGATAGGGGAGGGACGGATGAAACGAATTGCTTGGACTTTTATCGGGAAGGACCGGCCGGGAATCATTGCGGGTGTGACGGGCGCCCTTTACCAGACCGGCTGCAACATCGAAGACACCACCATGACCATTTTGGAGGGGGAATTCGCGATGATCTTGATTGCCAGCATCCCAAATCCGGGGGTGGAAAAAAGGCTTCTCCGGGAGTTTGACGCACTCCAGAAGAAATGGGGACTCAATCACTTTCGAAAGACCCTTTCCCAAGGGCTCGTCCGGGGAGAAAAACACCCCCCGAATACGAAAAGCTTCGTCGTCTCGGTGGTCGGAAAGGACCGGACCGGAATCGTCTATGAGACAAGCCGGATCCTGGCCCAACACCGGCTCAATATCACCGATCTCAATTCCAAGATTCTTGGAGAGGGGAAAAAGGCGGTCTTCGCAATGGTGTTGGAGGTTGATATCCCGAAACGGTTCAATCTGAAGCGGCTCGACCCGGCTTGGAAAAAGCTCGGCAAGCGTCTCGGTGTGGACGTCCGGGTGAAGCCTTTGGAGCGCCTTTCCCTCTAGTTGAATGGCTGTCCTTCCGATTCGTCTTTTCCCTGACCCCGTTCTCCGGAGCAAATCGAAGCCTCTCCCCAAGGGGCCGTCTGGAGTCGAACTTTTTCTGAAGAACCTTGTCGAGACGCTTTATGCCCAACCGGGCGGAATCGGAATCGCGGCCCCTCAGGTGGGGGAGGCGAGGCGGGTGATCGTGGTCGATGTTTCCTCGAAAGATCCTTCGAGGCGGCGTGAGATTATGATCAACCCGGTGATTCGCCAAATGGAAGGAGAGGTCCTGAGCCGGGAGGGGTGTATGAGTCTTCCGGATTACACCGGAAACGTGATCCGGGCCGCCCGGCTCTCGATCGAGTGGACGGATGAGCGCGGAAAGCGCCAGCGCCGCCTCGCAACCGGGATTGAGGCGATCTGTCTTCAGCACGAACTCGACCATTTGAACGGAATTCTTTTTATTGACCGGATCAGCTCCCTTAAGACCGACATTTTTCCGCGGAAACGCCGCCGATGATGCCGGTGACCGAAGTCAAACAGGGGCAGGTCCTGAAGCTGGAAGGGCATCTCTACAAAGTGATTCATTGCAGCGTCTCGGGAAGCGGCCAGGTCGGTCGAACGGTCCAGATGAAGCTCAAGGAGCTCTCTACCGGAACCTTTACGGAAAGGCGCTTCCGGGCCGAAGAACGGGTTGACGAGGTCGCTTTAGAGCGGGTCCCGATGGAGTTCCTTTATGAGGACGGGGGCCTCTTCTATTTCATGAACCTCCAAAATTATGAGCAGTATTCCCTTCCCAAATCAGCCATGGGACACGCTCCGGCCTACCTGAAGCCCAATACCCAGATCGAGGCCGAGATTCAAGAGGGGCGCCTGATTCACGTGATTCTCCCTGAAACGGCTGAGGTAACGGTCGTCCGCACCGCCCCGGGGCTCAAGGACGGGTCAGGAGCTATGAAGGAGGCGGAACTGGATAATGGGCTCATGATCCTCGTTCCGCAGTTTGTGAAGGAGGGAGACCGGCTCCGGGTTAACGTTGAAACCGGGCATTATCTCGACCGAGTCACCGAAGAGAAGGAAAAGAAGCCGCCGAAAAGCCCTCCCGAGAAGCGCGAGAAGCAGGCCCCCTAAAGCCCTTTTTCATGCCTAGCTATTTTACATAACATACATTATCAGACCTTAGGCATAACAGAGCTTCTTATGCGTCTCTAAGGTAATAAGGCTTCGGAAACGTTCTCGCCAGAGGGGGCCTTCGTGGCGGTATTTCTTGTTGAAGTAAGCCGTGTAACGGGATTTTACGGCTTGAAGGCCCCTTGAGAAGGACGCCACGGAAGGAATCGAGACGGCCAGATGAAAGTGAGTGTTCATAAGGCAATAATGGTGGATGAGCAAACCGTTCTCTCCCTTGGCCCGGAGAAGAAGCTTCTTGAACGCAAGGAAGTCATCTTCCCCCTCAAAGATCCTCTGCTTCTCAAGCGCGCGAGAAAAAACGTGAGCGTAACAGCCGTCGTAGAGCAGCTCGTGCCTTGCTTTTCTAGCCACTCAATCCTCTGTCCCCTTCAAGGGGGACTGTCCCCTGTTTAGAGAGGATATGTACTCTTATCGATTAAATCCATAAGTTCGTCGTCAGAACCAGACCGAAACTGCCCCCTCAGAACCGTCCCCGATTTCTTCACCATTTCTTAAATGCCAGACCAATTCCAACATAAACGAGGATAGCGGCGGGATAGCAGGCTAACCACGCAATCCACAGTCTCAGGGATTTCCCGCTAAATATCCTAGTGATCGGCAACCGCAAGAAGGTTACCAGACGAAACAGCGACAGGTAAAATACTCCCCACGTGACCAGAAACGCCAGAGTGGTAAGTCTGAACCCAGTCTCCGCAGCGAGCACGCCAAGGCTATACAAAAAACATAATATTGATAGAAACCAATTTACAACTCCAAGTAGGAGGAATGAATAGAGAACTGCCCGATGATACACCCTTGATTTCTGATATAGACCTCCCAAAAATAGCGAGGCTAAGAGAACCGGGAATGGCAGCGTTAAAAGAACATAAGCGACAGTATTCTGGTTCACTTATCTTGTTGTCAGAAAATCAGCGATGGTCTTCGCCAGATACTGAATATAACTGAGCTCTGTAGAAAAGTAAGGTTGCTCACTATGGTAGGTCGGCTCGAACACGTGGTGCATTCCCTGCAGCGTACGTTGCATATAAAGCCCCCCTCTTATAAAAAACTGGGCCGGGTAGAGAGGATAGGTACTCTTATCGATTAAATCCATAAGTTCGTCGTCAGAACCAACAAGTACCTGCATATTCAAGATATTTGAGCTCAAGATCGGCCAAAACACAGGGGAACCGTAAAGTACCACGTTCAGTTTTATCCCAAACGCTCTAAATAGTTCCGAGGCAGCTGCCAGCACGGCTTGCCCCGCACCGCTATGGGCAATCATATTGATAGTATCGCCGACCTTTATAATACCGGATGCAATGTCATTTGCAATTGTATTGTAGATCTTTCCGATATTAGGACTCAATTGGCTAAAAGTTAGCGTTAAGAAAGAATCCCCAAGAAACAAAGCCGATCCCGAACCGATTGTTGTCCCTTCAAAGAGAGCAATTCCAGTTGCATCGATTACACCAAACTGAGAGAGTTCTTCAATTAACCGATTCACGTAGTCAGGGACAACTCCGGGAGGATTTGGATTATTGATACCGTTCAGCACGTAGGTATGAGAAGGGGGGTTGACTTCGCCCAGGTCCGTGGTTCTTTCGACCGTGATATTTAGCTGAGTAATGGTTCTTAAGATTCCATTTGTGAACCCAAAGGCAGAATTTTTTGCCAGCGTAATGATCGCGTCGTAGACGTCGATCAGAAACTTTGTATCGTCAGGTCCCTCAATGAAGATCGGCTGGTCGGTGCCTTCGATATTGACCATGGGTTCGCCGGCGGGGTCCTGGATCGTGATCTCTGTGACTTTCCCGTCGACGAGGGTGGTTTCTACACGGTAGCCGTCGATTTCCTCGATAATGACGCCATCTCGAATGAAGAATTCGCCGTTTTGAGAAAGGCTGAAATCTCCCAGTTCGTAGCGGCCATCGTGGATCTGGCCGATGAGGTTTTGGGTGTTGTCAAATAACAGGGAGGTCGTTCCTGAAAAGGCGTAGGCGTTGGCAATCGATCCTGTGGGGAGTTCGATCTGCTCGCCGACCCTGTCCAAAATCCCCTGAATTCCACCGAGGCTGTTATAGATTGATTCAATGGTCTCGCGATCGAAGATTTGGGTAGCAAATTTCTGTAAGCTATTGACGAGGCCGTTATCGAGGATTTCCCGGCCAAGGTCGATGACTCCGCTGGCGAGGTTCTGGACCGTACCGCCCACGAAATTGATCGAGGAAATCGCAGCGTCTTTGACGAAGGAGAAGAAGCGGTCCCAAAGGCTCGGTTGGTCGATCGATTCTGTTAGGAATTGAGAGCCGTCAAGGTGAATCTCTCCGTATGTACCCTCCACATTCCAGGTGAATTCCTGCGGGGCGGTCTGAAGTCCTACCTCTAACTGAGTAATCGTTGCCCCAGGTCCTCCTCCCCCGTTCGGATTCACCAGGCTATTCGTAAGGTTCCCCACCGCGGCACTGACAGGAATGGAAATCAGACCGGTAATGCGCGGATCGAGGCCGAGGGCGCTTCCGAGAGCGGTGACACCGGCCGTCGCAAACTCCTTGGCAAGGTAAGGAAGCTGGTCTTTGAGCGTGGCGAGTCCTGCCGCAAAAGAAAAGTCCCCGCCGATGCTCCCCCCCACAAAGGCCCCGACCACCTGGGCGCCGATACTGATCATCTGGATCACCGCGGGATTGAGGTCGGTGTGGAGCCGAAGGAGGTCAGCGGTGCCCCCGCCGATCAAACTCAGGCCCAGTCCAATCGCTGCGGGATTCACGGTCGCAACCCCGAACGCTATGGCAACAACGCCGACGGCGATTTTGACGCTTGCGATAATCGTATCGGTGACACGGGGCGAAACGCCGAGGAATTCCAAGCCCTTGGCGAAGAGAAGGACCGGAGCTGCGAGGGCAAAACCGAGGATCGCAAGCTCGCCACTCATGACCTCTTTGATTCCCCGCCAGGCCTTGGAGAAATCGCCTGTAAAAAGGCCGGCATAGAAGTTCCCCCAACCGACGAGGATCGATTTGAGGGCCCCCAAGAGGGTGTCGATGTGGCCCGTGATCGCAGCAATTGCGAAGAGGACTGCGGCCGCGACGATGAAATAGATGATGAAGACGAAAAAGAAGGAGCCCCGGACCCGCATCTCCTCCTCCGCCGTGAGGAGTTGGGCTTCGCCACGCTCAAGCGAAGCTTGGGGAGGAGGCCTGGGCGAGAGGGCGAAGCCGAAGCCTGCGTTGGGATTTGCAGGATCGACCCAGACTTTGAGGAAAGCTTCCTTTGTCAGGGTCAAGGCCTCAAGCGCCCCTTCAGGGCCCGCCCCGGGATCGATATACTTAACGCCCTCTTTCAGGACGAGGTTCCCCTCTTCATCTTTGACTTCGACAAGCCCCACGTAGGTGATGATGATGTAGTGGTTCGAGTCAATGTGGGCGACGAGCCGGAAATCGCAGGGAACGGCGGGATCTCCTGCGGGGCACGCTTCTTCATACATTGCCTTCAAGACGTCATAAGTCAGCTTGATGGAATAAGCCTCTAGGCCGTAGCTCTGGGCCACGCGTTTCATGCTATAAAGCGAAAGAATAAGATCCCCTTCTTCCAGAGGAGTCAGGATGCCTGTGACGATATCGACCACGATGAGCCGCGTGGCAAGTTCCACCCTCTCATGAGGAACCCCTGCATTATCAAGAAGGGCCTCGAGGGCGAGGTAAGCCGACTGACCAAAGTGAAGCGAGCGCGTATCCAGCCACTCGAGTATCTTCGTCACTTCAGCGGATGAGAGAGGTACCAGTTCACCCGAAAGAATTCCAAGCGACTGGGCGAAGGCCAGTTTCTCCGCGTCCGAAAGAGCGAGGAATCCCTCGATCTCCGCCCGGACCTGCGCCCGGATCGCACTGACCTGGGCCTGCCTTTCCGCAAGCTCAGGACTCGCGAGAAGACCTGCCTTTAGCCCTTCCAGGTCAAATTCACCTGTCGCGTAATCGGCCTGGGCCAGAGCTGCTTCAAATTCCTCCCGGTTCGGATCGCGTCCGAGAATCTTGCGGTACCAATGATGGACGACCGGTCCGATTTCCTGGCGAAGGATCTCCTTCTTGGCCTTCTCGTGTTCTTCGTCAATCTTTCGATAAGTCTCTTCGGTCTCGGTGTCGATTTGAGTTTTTAGATCCAGCACACTCTGGTGAAGTTCCGCTAAAGCCTCTGCGCGCTGCTTGGCAAGCTTATGAAGGGCTTGATTCACTTGGCTGATGGCCCCGTCGATTGTTCCGAGCGCATTTGAGATCATACTTTTGCCCACGCTCCCTCGGGCGGGAAGCGAGGCGATCGAGGCTCTTTTTTCCTCCAGCTGGGAGCGGATACGGCGGAGGCGGTCGCGAACCACCTGATATTGTCCCTCTATGGTTTGGTCAAGGACCGCTTCCCGCTCAGCGAGCCGGGCCAGCGCCTCTTCCCTTTCCACCGCTACCTCGGCCTTGAGCTTTAGCACAGCCGTCTCAAGCCGCCGGCGGGCTCCTTCCTGGTCGATGTGGATGATATTCCCCTCCTCGTCATAGAGATAGTGGACCAGCCTCTCCCCGCTCCTCGCCAAGACTTCTTGAATCTTTCCGTCTTCGTATAGTTCGACCGTCCCCTCGGCCGATGTTCTCGTCACAAGCTTCCCCTCGAGCGTGTATTCCATTTGAATCGGAAGAGTTTTGGCTAGCTGGAATTCAACCCATTTTGCATTCACAACCTGGTTCCAAAGCTTCTGGGCCTCAGCCCAATGGAACGCAGCCGATTCGTTCGGGTTTATGAGAAGTCCGTCTTCCGTCTCAAGCGCAATGACCCGCCCTGTGGCTGTGGTAATGGCAAACGGTTTTCCGTCACGAAACTCAGTGATCGTCCCGTCTGGGTGATAGACCATGGCATCGAGGAGGTTGGTTTCAAAATGACTATTCCCTGTCGCCGGATCGGTCACCTCCTGGGTTTCGATCCGGTCAAAATAAATTTTCGTCCCGTCAGCCAGCCGGAGAGTCGCAAGGAAACTATTTTCATATCCTGCGTACTCTCCGCTCGTCGTCGTGTAACCGATGAGCGTGACGCGGTGAAGCTCTTCCCCCTCCGGGTCGTCCACCAGGGTCACGACCGGGACCTCGAGCGTCACAATCTCTCCGTCCGGAAGCTCGATCGATTCCAGTTGGACTTCCGTCACCACGCGGCGGGAGCGCTCAAAGGTGTGGGCGTAGCGGTAACCTTCGGGGGTCGTGTGGAAAATAATCTTTCCTTCGGGGGAGTACTCCTCGACAATTCCCTCGTCAGTGGTCACGATCCGGTTTCCTGACCCGGTCGCCTGGATCTCGAGGGTCTCCCTGACCCGGCCTTTGTAGGTGATGTAGGTACGGATGAGCTCACCGTGCTCGTTATACTCAAAAATGGTGACGACTCCATCCGCGTCGCTCCGGGCAATCAAACGGTTCTCCGAATACCGCTCCGTCATTCCTGTATCCGGGTCGAAGACCACGGTGATCTCGCGGCCCTCAGCATCGAATTCGTACGAATACTGAAGCGGACTTCCCGTCGGCCGGGAGACTGTCCGAATCCGGCCGTAGGCGAGTTCAAACGTCTGAATCGTTCCGTCCGGTCCAATCACGGTCTGAGTTGTCCGCTGCGGATCGGCTTCTGTCGGAGCTGAAAATGCGATTCGCGTGCCGTCGGGAAGGACCGTTTCAATGACACGACCGTCCTGGACTTGAGAAATCGAGCCATAAAGGGTCTCAAACTCAACGGCCTCTCCGGTTGCGTCGAACTCGATCCGCGTTTCCGCGTTGAGAAGCTTCTGCCAGTCAAAAGCGGGCGCATTCATCGCCTCCCGGAGCCCGAGATAACTTGCCAGTGTTTCGGTCCTTTCAGAATGGATTTCAGCGAGAATATTTTCCTCGGCGAGGAAGCGGTCGAGCCAATCCTTCGCGGCCGGAGGACGGATCGCGGTAAAGGTGACATTGTCGACATAGATGGGTACCGACGGGCTCACGCCGGTCGGTTCAAAAATGACTTTAATCTCACCCGCGTTCGGTTTGGTTCGGTCAATCGGAAGGTAAAGGTCCTTCCAATCCGTCCCGAGGTCGGTCACGGTCCACTCCTGCCTCGCTTCGGGAACGTTTGGGTCTTCAAGGACGATTCGAATCTGCCCGTCAGCCGAAGAGATCGGCGACTCGGCTTTTAAGCTAATGTGGACGAAATCGTAGCGGGAACTCCGAATCGCGTCCGTGGAAGCAGTAAGGGATTCGACGGTCAGTTCCTCAACAGGGGTGAATCCGGACCCCGTTCCAAATTGGACGAGCCAATGGGTTGAACCTTCGGGGAAAATGACCCGGTCAAGAATTCCGTCGCCATTAATGTCTGTAAGGTCCGAGACCCGCTTCAGATAAGTGGGAAGCCGATCTCCGGTCGAGGTAGAGCGAAAGTTGCGATTGTCCTGGCTGATTGCGGTTTCGTCGAGGTTCGTGCCGTAAATCCCGGTCCACGCCACAGCCGGTTGAAAACCGCACGGTTCTGTTGCGCCCTCTCCGCAAGCTTTACCCGTATTCACCTCAACCCACCAGGTGTTTTGGGCCGCGTTGACGTTTTGATCAAGAGTCACCCGATCGACCAGCCCGTCCCCCGTAACGTCCCTGAGATCGACGAAGAGGTTTCGTGGAGCTTCAAAATTCTTGAAAGCCCGAAGGGCGGTCCCTGCCCCGGCATCTGGGGCATTGGGGAGAAGTCTCACCTCGGGATCCCATTTCACGGGGGGCTCAAAACCCTCTCCATTGTTGAATTGGACCCACCATTCGAATGCTGAATTGGGGTCGCTCGCGTCTATCCTTTTAAGCAGCACGCGGTCCGGCCGCTTGTCACCATTGAGGTCGATCAGATCCGACAAATCGGTAACAAAATTGCCCGGAGTCCCGTACCACGAAAGGGAACCCCCCATCTTCTCATCCCCGGGATAGAAGGACGCATCGACTCCCTCCCAGAGGACCGCGTCTGCGAATCCCGACCCGGTGTTTTTCTGGAAGAACCAGTGGTTATAGGGAGGGTCCCAGGGCCGAATGACCCGGTCCGCGAGGCCATCTCCGTCCATATCGACCAGGTCAGCAATGAGCTCCTGGACTCCTTTGTTACTCTGATCATTCCTGACCTGCTGGGCATATTCCGCCTGAAAACTCCACTGGCTCGTGACGTGGAGATTGGAGTACCCGTCGAGTTCCCGCGCATCGTCACGAAAGTAAGACGTCGCGTCTTCTCCGTCCAGGTGAAGTAAAAGTGCGGTTTCCTTATCAGCCACAAAGGGCTGATCGGACGGGTTGAAGTTCGAGGTGTAGCGGGCTATTCCCATAGAAATCCTGACTTCGTCCATCCAGCCGTTCAAGTAATTAGAGTTCGTTACGTGACCCCCGATCGTCACTCCCCCCTTGTCCCAAGCCATGATGTTGTTCGCGTCCAGCTGTGATTGGCCGATCTGATTCCCGTTGATATAAACGGAGAGGTACCCATTCGACCGGACGAGTGCGACGTGGTACCAAGTGTCGGCGGAAGGCGTCCAGCTAAAACGTTTTTCGGTTCCTCCGACGAGTCTCACCTCGATTCTTTTGTTGGATTGGTCGTACCGCAAGTAAATGCCGTTCGAATCGCCGTTGCCCACTTCTAAAAAGACGGCGTTTGTTAAGGTCTTAAACCGGACGTTGAGTTCGATCGTGAAATCTTTCCTGTCAATGTCCCAGTCTGGGTCGTCGACAACCTTTAAGGTATCCCCGGTGCCATCAAAGAAGGCGGACGTACCCCCAAACACCGATTGATCGGTGTCGAGTTCCGTATCTCCCGCCGCCGTTACCTTTTTCCGGTAGCTTTCATTAATCGGGTCGAAGCCGGAGCCGTTGTTGAGCTGGACGTACCACATCGCACTCCCGTCAAATTTTTGGGTGACCCGGTCGGGTCTCCCGTCTCCATTGATATCAATTAAATTTCCGAGGATGTGCGGGTGCCTCCCTTCGTAATAGCGGAGTGATCCCATTGTATGGTTGTAGCCGCTCACGGAAGGGTCCGGCCGTTGATCAACGCCACCCCACCGGACCGGTGCAGCGAAGCCCTGCCCCGTGTTGTACTGCACCCACCAGTAACCGACGTTAGCGGTTGCGTCGACAAACACCCGGTCCTTCAGTCCATCACCGTTCATATCGATCAGATCAGCCATCATCGCGGGAAGATGATCAACCACATCTCTTGTGATGTGTCGAGTGATGTAGCCCTTGTCACTTTTTGAGATGCTGGGATAGAGGCTCTCCCACTCGGCAAGGTAGTCACTCCCAAAGCTAAAAGCGGGTCCCCGCTCCAGGTCTCCCACCAGTTTCGCGAAGTAGATCGAATCCCCCGTTTCAAACTCGGATTGAATCTCCGCCGTGTTCGAGAAAGCATCGTAAAGAGGCCGTGCAAGGAGTATTTCCGCTACCTCCGTGTCAATCACCGGCATAGGCCGCTCGTAATTTGGGGGCATAAAATGAAGCAGAAGCTGGGTGTGGGCGTCTCTTTCATACTCTTGCGTCGGAGGCGTAAAATTTGAGGTCCAGCGTGCGATGCCTTTCGAGATCCTGAATTCATCCAGGCCGCCGTTCAAGGTGAGGGTGTCCGCCGGCCAGCGACCCAGATAGATCGAATCCCCCGACATAGAGATATTGGAGGAATCGGTTTTCGTCGTCCCCACTTGCGTGCCATTGATGAAAACTTTGAGCTCCGTTCCCGATCTCACAACAGCAACGTGGTACCACTGATTGGCAGAGGGAGCCCAGGGACCAAAGGTGTAGACCGTTCCCATAATCCTCACGACAAGTCCGGTCGAGGTGGCATTATCCTTGTGGATTTCGATCCATTGCACATTATCCGGCGGCGCCAGAAGAGCTTCCGAGGTACCGGTCTCGGCAAATTTCGTCCAAAAGTCGATTGTGAAATCTCCGGTTCCGAAATCCCAGGCCTCCGAATCTGCAACGTTGATGTAATCTTGAGACCCGTCAAAAGCGGCCGAGCCTCCGCCAAACTTTGAGCCGGTTTCCACGATTTTGGCGTCTTCAACGTAGGCCACGTCATCGTCAAAGGGCGCTGGCCCCAGGAGGGTGGTGATAGGGTCTAAGAGATAAGGGATCAGCGGGTACTCGGGCGCCCCCTCCTCGAAGGCACGGCGAATCCTTGCGCTCGTCACGTTGCCGTCCGCATCCGTCTCATAAACGAGCTCGTAGCGCCGAACCTCTCCTCCCTCCCCTAATACTTCAATCGAATCGATCACGCCGTCGACGTAATTCACTTTGGTTCCGCTCGGGAGAATCGTCTGGACTAAGACGCCGTTTTTCAGGACCTGCCGGGTCCCGTCGACAAAGTCGATCGCTCCGGAAAGGACCCCGTTCTCGTCAAATTGCGGGGCTTGGACACTCCCAAATCGGGTGAAAAGACTCGCGACCTCTCCGTTTGCGATTGCGGCATTGACGCCGCTTGTCAGGACGTTTGTCAGGGTTCCGTCCGGAGTGAAAACACGGCGGCTAAACCCGCCCTCAAAGACCACCTCGAGGAGATCCCCCTGCTCATCGTAGTGGTAGGTGATCAACTCCTCGCTGAAATCGGGAAGGATCGCCTTGTAAGCGACTCCTTCCCGGTTGTAATAAAGCTCCGTCCCTTCGGGAGTTCGGAGCCACACCAGTCTTCCCTCTTCAAAATATTTGCTTGTACCGTCCGGAAGCTCTTCAATGAAGGAATTAATTTCCCGCTTTTGGTTGAAGCCGATCGTGTGAAGCCGTTTGCCATCCGGGAAAAGGACCTCAGAAATTGTCCCCCCTCCGTAGATCACCCGCGTGCCGTCGCGAAAATGCCACTCTCGAAGAATCGCCTGGTTCGCCGCGTAATCGTAAATTCGACCGTCGACGGTTTCAAAGCCGGTGAGGACACTATTTTCGATCGTCTGCTTGATTCCTTCGCGTGTCTCAATGACCCCCCGAACAATGTTCCCTTCGCTGTCGAGCTCAAAATCGGTCAATCGGTTTCCGCCGACGGTTTCCAGGAGAAGCTCAACCCCCTCCTCGTCGGCCAGGCTCCCGTCGCCGTTTGTGTCCTCGGCCAGGCGGTGAATCGTCCCCCCCTCCGTGGTAATCTCGCTCAGGAACCCGGTCTCGTCGTAAAGAAAGCTTGCCCCCTCACGAAAGACCTCAAGGGCCTTGATCACTTCCTGGTCGATCAAGTAGGCGTAATCGACTTCGTTTCCACTGGAATCGAGAACGCGGTCGAGTCTCCCTCCTTCAAAGAAAAGCACGGTCCCGTCTTGAAGCGTTATTTGGAGCAGTACGCCTGTTTTCGTGTAAGCGGCACTCACCAGGGTTTGCTCCCCGGGAGCTGTCGACACGTTGAGGTCAAGGTGAGTGACGAACGATTCTGCGGCCTCCTCCCGGACGTAAATAAAATGTTCGCCCGTGGTTCCCAGGACCTCACGGAGAATCCCCAGTTCGTCATAAAGGGAGAACGTACCGGTCGAGGTGAAGATTCGTGTGCCGGCTACTTGGGTCTGAGATAATTTGTCGAAACTAAAGTATTGGGTGTAATCAGCCAAGATCTCGCGGACCGGAAAGCCAGTCGGGAGAAAATCAAGAACCGTTCCGTCCGGATAAATCCGTCGGAGCAGAACCCCCCGACGAATCACCTCGCGGGTTCCGTCCGGGTACGTCATCAAGGCATTTTCGAATTGGTTGTCAGGGGTCAATGTGAAATTCGTAACCCGGACACCGCCCGGGGTTCGGATTTCGACAAGATTTCCTTCCGCATAAAACGTTTCGGTGCCGTCCTGGAGGGTGACCCGAAGCGCCTGGCTCTCGTTAAGAATAGGAGCACTGGGCCGGTCAATCGTTTCGTTGAGGTCTCCTGTGGAGCTTAAGATCTCGATTCCGTAAGGGGCGGTAGCGGAGTAACGAATCTCGACCCCGTCGGGGTAGCGAAACCGGTCGACACTGCCGTCCGGACGGTAAAAGGTTTCGTAGCCCCCAGGGATCTCTTCTCGAAGCAATGTATTCCCGTCGTAAAGGAGCTTCGTTCCGTCCGGGAGAATCGGGTTGTAGAGAATCGTGGCAAAAAGGGTCTGAACGTTTCCGGCTTTGTCTCGAATTTGATACTGCACTTCTTTAAGACCTCCCTGCCGAGGGAGGCTAACGGCTCGCGCGGTTCGGAAAGCTTCCCAGCTTGTCCAGCTCTCTCCCCCGTCGGTGGAGAAACGCATTTCAACTCCCGAGACGGAATCGGACGCGGTCAGGCTCAAAGTCACCTCACGTGAAGTGGTAGAGGGGTCGCCATTATTGATCACGATCGAGCCTGAGGGCGCCGCCGTGTCCAGCGCGATCGCTTTCGAAGAGACGACACTGACATTCCCTACCCGGTCGTAGTACTTCACATAAACGGTTTTTAGGCCGTCTCCTGAGGGAAGGGAGAAGGCTTTTGAAGATTCATAAGCCTCCGGTGCGGACCAATTGAGGTTGTCGGTCGAAAAGCTCACCTGAGAGACACCGCCTCCGAGATCGATGGCAGAAAGATTTAACTGAACCGTGGGAGACGACGTATAGGTCGCCCCCGAATTGATGTTCAGCGAACCCTTAGGAGGCGTGGTGTCGAAAATAATCGTTGCCCAGGAGGGGCGCGACCAATTGCCTGAAGCATCAGCAAACTTGACGTAAACCGTTTTGATTCCGTCGCCTGAGGTGAGGGTCCATTCTTTTGCGGGACTGACCGGGTCGGAACTCGACCAGTCCGTGCCGTTATTCGAGAATCTCATCTCCACGGCCTGGATCGACTCATTCGTCGTCGAAATCGTGAGACTCACCAGCCTTTGAGTGACGAAGGCGGCTCCTCCATTGATCGTGATTTCCCCCGCTGAGGGACGCGTATCTAGAGTGATCGTCTTGGAGTAAACGGTGCTTACATTTCCGGCTCGGTCGAAGTATTTCACGTAAACCGTCTTTTTCCCATCGCCTGAGGAGAGGGTAAAACTCTTTGCGGCTTGGTAGACTTCGGGGGTACTCCAGTTGACGTTATCAACGGAGAAACTCATTCGATCCACTCCGCTCACGGAATCGCTTCCTGAAAGATTCAGAGTGACCCTTGGGGAATCGGTGTAAATGACACCCGAATTGATATTGATCGAACCGGAGGGACCCGTTCGGTCCAGGAGAATCGATTTGGAAAAGGCCGCGCTCGCATTCCCCGCCTTGTCGTAGAATTTGACATAAACCGTTTTCTGGCCATCTCCACTCGGGAGGGTTAACAGCTGAGTCGACTGAAACGTCTTGAGTGAGGTCCAGCTCTTCCCATCGAAGGAGAAGCTCATTTTGTCGATCCCACTCAGGGGATCGGCAGCTGATAGGCTCAATGAAACCGTGGTAGAGCGCGTATAGGCGGCCCCCGAATTAATCACCATTTCTCCCGTAGGGGGCGTTTGATCGAGCGTAATCGACTTGGAATACGCCGCACTCACGTTCCCCGCCGCGTCGTAGAACTTCACGCAAACCTTCTTCGCTCCGTCGCCTGAGGGAACCATCACGGTTTTTGTCGAGGTGTAGGATTCGGGGCCTGTCCAGTTTGTGCAATCGGCTGAAAAGCTCGCTTTCGATATTCCGGAACTGGAGTCGGTCGCCGACAGTTTGAGGGTCACCGTTTGAGAAGCGGTATAAAGGGCGCCTGCGTTCACGGTGAAGAAACCGGTCGGCGCTGCGGTGTCCCGTTTGATCGAAAACGTCGTGCCCGAGCTGATCTTTCCAAGGAAAGTTTCTGCTCGGATCTCAAAACTGTTCTTTCCCTCCACGGTGAGATTCAAGGTGACGGACCAGGTGGTGGAGCCGTTCAGGGGGAGGGCGAGGGCGCCGTTGACCAGAATCGCGGTGTTCGCCTCCTTCGTTCCCGAGAGAGTGACCGTCGTCTGATTCGTCAGCGCGGGAGGGCTCGAAGTCACGACCGGCTGCGCTGGGGGGTTCGTATTCACCCCGTAAGTGCGGATATAAAGCGTCCCCGTCTGGGCTTCCGGAACCGTATTGGCCTGCGTCACGATGAAATTGATCTGTTTAATCTTCGTTTTATCGAGCAAGCTTGAAATTGCAGAGACGGCGATCTTCCAGAACCGCTCGGAGCCGCTCGCAATGTTCGTTAAAGTAAAGAAATCGCTCACCCCATTTACATCGACAATCTCCAAACGAACCGAGGGATTCGGCCCTTGCAGCCCAAACACGAGGGAACTTAAGGTGGAAAGGTCTCGCGTCTCGATCAAGGTCGTAGAGGCGTTGTCAAAGGAGATGGTAAATCCTGACGAATCGCTCTCACCCGGAACACTGTAGCCCAGAACGAAGCGCGTCGTCTGAGAGTTAAAGGCGAGAAACGTTTCCTCGGTGGAACCGGAGGTCACGTAAGGATACGGTTTTCCCGGAAGGGCGGTTACCTTCGAGGCACTGAGACCCGAGGTGTTAGAAAGAGTTCCCCCTCCCCAAAGGATCTCCTGTTCGGGTTCGCTTGCCTCGTTGTACCGATCCTGCTCAGCGATAAACTGGTTGAGCTCTTTTCTCGCCTCCACTTGGTCTTGCTCTGCCCTGGTTGCTTCGAGCGCTTGGTTCAAGGCTTCAAGATAATCGGCGTAAGAGTAAGGCTTTGCCTCGTTGAGCACTCCCCCGGCGTTATAGGCGTAGACCCCCTGGCGGGAAATGACGTACTCCCTTTCCTCTTCGCTCACCGCTTCATTCAGGTCTTGGCCGGAGGGGCCCTCGCGCGAGAAAACGCCGGGGTGCGTGTGAGACAAAAAGGAGGCCTTTTCGAGGAGGTTTCCTGCCGCGGAGAGTGTCCCGATTTCATCTGCGCTTCCGGAAGTGAAGAGAACAATTTCTCCGTGAAGAACAAGGATTCCTACCTCGAAGGGAAGGTCCAGAAGAATTTGAAGGCTCTCCTGATTGAGCTCCTTCAGAATCACCGCTGAAGCGTATTCAGGCCGTAGCAGTTCGAGCGCTTCTTCAACACTGTAGCGCTCAAGTTCGTAGGCCTGAGCGGACTCATCCCCGTCCGTAGGCTGGGATAGAGGGAAATCGTTCCAAATATCCTCTGTCGCGGATTCAACGGCTGCATCCTCTGAAACCTCTTGATCGCCCGAGATAACCGCTTGATAAACTCCGGTTTCACTTTGGAGGTTAAAGTCGGCCGCATAAAGGATTTGCTCAGAAGTAAATGCAAGGAGGGTGAGGTGGGCAACTATTTTCAGGATTACCGACCGGGGACTACGCTTTAATAACATCGGCTTGGTTTTTAAAACTTACCTTTCGATTTTGAGCATTTCAATAAAGCGAGTTCTAGCAACGCGGAACAAGGGCGGCCAATTTCGCTTCCCTAACCATCTATTAATCCCTTTATCAGACTTTAACTGCAGTAAGCCCCTATTCATTCGCTCTCCATCCAAGGAGGGAGAAAATCGACAGGCCCTCTCTTTTTAGGATCTCTTCCTGGGGCACCCGCGACCTCAGCCAGATCCTTTCCTCCTCTGAACCTACTCCCGGGTAGAGGTAAGTTGCTTCCTCGTCTAACTCGCCTTCGGGTCGTTTCATCTAAGGATCCCTCCTTTCAACCTCAAGCTTTTCCGTCCAATGCTCACAATAACGGGCGCAGAAAAGATCGGGCAAGAAGAAACGATTGGGGTTTTACGGGCGTGGCCTACGGAACGATCCATTTGGTCTTCTCGAGGAGCCAAAGTGAGAGCTCTGACTCCGGGGGAACGTCTTAGCGCGAGAAATGGCTCACTTGGAATTTTCCGTCCCTCGGGCTCACAAAGACCACGCTCTCCACGATCCTCGGGTCAAGACGCCCTACGAGTACCAAGTTTCCTGCCAGACGAAACCCCTCTACAGGGTAGAGGTCGGACTGTCTGGTTGTGCTTGAGAGAAGGAAGTTTTTTAGTGAAGCGCACCTGCTTGCTTGAGGGGAGGCTTTAAGCTCAAGGAAATCTTCGAGGACATACTTAAGGAGCTTGAGCTCTCCTTGTACCTGGGGCTTTTTGTTCTCCATAGGATGTTCTCCTCCTTAGTGGGAAGATCACGGTAGGACGGAGAACGGCCCTGGGCAAGGAAAGAAGGGTAACTGCTTAGCTGAAGCGGCTCGTGTAGGAGCCAGCTGGTTCTAGAGGAGGACCGTTCTTAGGTCTGAGGAGGGGATGCGAGACTACCCGTTCGTTCCTGGTAGTCGCGGCAGTAATTCTTGAGAACGGCGGAAGCCCGAATAGCGTCCTGCATCTCGTAGAGGGCGTCTTCGAATGACTCCTCCACAGCAATGGCTGAATCTTGTCCAAACTTGGTGAGCCGGATATCGGGATCAGGGAAACCGCGGCCACTCCCTCTGAAGACGCCACCCCAAATGACCTCCCCGGCCAGCGTCTTAAACTCCGCCTGAATCTCGGTCTCGGCCCGGTAGTCACGAGCGCCAGGGTCCGGATAGTCGTAGCTCAGGTTCACCACCTTAATCTCAAAATATCCGGGGAGTTCCTTTCCCGCGAACCGGCCCCCCCCTTCCCTAACCTTCTCTAGGACCACGTCCGCGAATAACTCCCTCAAGGCAGTTTCAGCCTTAAAAGGAAGCACTTGCTGGAGTTGGAAGGCCAACAAATCGGGCAGATCGAGCCTCGCCGAGCCTGCGTAGTAAAACCGTTCCGGGGTGTCGTGTGCGTATAGGCCTACGGGGACCATGTATTCAGGAGCCTTCGGCTTGCCCATTCCTAGCTTTCCCATCGAGGCACAACCGCTGAGGAGACAGATCCCTATAAGGGCCAATAAGATAGGTCGTGTATGGTATATTTTATTGGTACGAACGTAAGGGAAAGGAGGTGTGACAAAATGAGTCGGAAACTGACGGTTCTGACTCTCGCGCTGCTGGTGACTGCTTTCGGTGTCCCCGTAGGCTTGGCGGATACCGGAGCTTGGCTCGATTCCTCCGTTGATAAGGAAATGCGCGGTATCGAGAACGGGCTCTTTGGAATGGGTGGGGAAATCTATCACCATGTGAGTGTTAGAGGCGAGAAGGGACCGGTTGAGGCTTGGACGTTGGGGCTTGTCGACGGAATCAGTCGGGGAACAGTGAGGACGCTGGTAGGGGCTTACGAGATCGTGACCCCCTTCTATCACGACGAACCGGTCCTTGCAGACCTCGACACGGTGCTTAAGACTGAAGAAGTTAAAGCCTGAACGCATCCATCTCATTGAGTCATCACCGCCTAAAGCAAAAGATTCGGTGAGGCGTGGCCAAACCAAATCTTTTGCGAGTTGGAGTATTATATCTCATAAGCACTCACTGTCTATCGGCTTTTTACCCCTTTTCCTTCAGTAAAATTGAGTGGAGGCTCATGGGAAAGCGCTTCAACGCTGCCAGCCTCAGACAAATCGCCAGAGAAACCAGGTCCACTGCAAAGATCTGATGGAGACTCAAGTGAAGCCCTCCCCCGCCAAAGCAGCCGCAGTCGCTAGTCCCTGATTCGAGAAAGAGCTTGCTTGAGGTGAGCGTTGCCAAAAAAGAGACCGCAAGCGCCGCCGTCCCAACCGAGGTGAGCCTCGGAGCGTACCCCGCAATCAAGAACCCCCCCAAGATCCACTCGAGCCAAGGAACGATCCTCGCAATCCACGGAATCGACGCGGGAGTGAGTACCCCGTAACGAAGAAGCGTTGCCTCAAAATTAGCACTCGGCTCTAAAAGCTTCGCGAAGCCGGCGTAAGCAAAGACCAGCCCTACAAAGATTCGAGCCGCGACCCAAACCCCGTCCTTCCAGGGGGCCTTCATGAGCCGATGATCCTTTCGACCTCTTTTCGAAGAGCCCGGCTTCCCACCACCAGCTTGCCGTTGACGAAGAAACTTGGAGTCTGCCTGATCCCCAAACCCGCGCCGGAAAGTCTCTCTTCACGAATCACGTTGTCGACCCCCGGATCTCCGAGGCATTGTCCGAAACGCTCAAGATCAAGACCCTCAGCTTGCCCGTAGCGAAGGAGGACTTCAACCGGCGGCTCGTTACGAGTTGACCAGGCCGGCTGACCTTGGTAGAGCGCGTCGTGATACTCCCAGAATCGATTTTCGCGGGCGGCACATTCCGCGGCGCGGTGAGCCAAGGGAGCCCAGCGGTGTCCCTTCAAGGGAAAGTGCCTATAAACAAGTCTCAGGCTTTCACCGTATTCCTTAAAGAGCTGATCGATCTCCATTTTCGCAACTCGACAGGCCGGGCACTGAAAGTCGCTATACTCAATGATTTGGATCGGGGCATTGAGAGCCCCGCGGCCTCGTGGTGACTCTGACGACTCAGGGGAAACTTTTGGCAGGATCACTCTTCCCGCCAACACCCCTCCGATGAGGAGTAAAACCAGGACGGCTCCGGCCAGAAGATATTTCGCAGAGTTAGGCACTCGCCTTCCCCACAAGCTGTTTAACAAAAGAAATAGCTTCTTCGAGCTTCACGAGCTCGGATTTCCCGTCTCGCCGCGTCTTGAAATCGACCAGGCCGTTTTTGAGATTCCTCTCCCCCAGGATCACCTGCAGCGGAATACCGACCAGGTCGGCGTCGTTAAACTTCACCCCGGCCCGCTCATTCCGGTTATCGTAAAGGACTTCGAAGCCTTCCTGGGTGAGTTGGTCGTAAAGCTTCCTGGCTGCGGTGCGGGTGAGTTCATCCGATTCGTTGACAGTAATCAGGTGGAGCTGGTAAGGGGCGACTGAGGCGGGCCAGCGGATCCCCTTTTCGTCGTGATGTTCCTCCACGACCGCCGCGAGGACCCTTGTGACTCCGATGCCGTAACAACCCATGATCGCGGGACGCTTCTTCCCCGTTTCGTCGACAAAGGTTGCGTTGAGCGCTTCGCTATACCTTGTCCCGAGTTTGAAAATGTGTCCGATCTCCATCGTGGTGACGATTTCAAGCTTCGCCCGGCATTTCGGGCAGTGGTCCCCTTCCCGAACATACCGAAGGTCTCCGATCGCCTCCGCCTTGAAGTCGCGGCCGAGATTCACATGTTTCAAATGTCGGTCTTTTTGATTCGCCCCGGTCACGAAATCACTCATCCCTTGGACGTCCCAGTCGGCATAGATCGGAACTCTCTCGAGCCCGACCGGCCCTGAAAAGCCGAGCGGCGCTCCCGTGAATTTAAGAATCTCAGCCGTGGTCGCCATTCGGAGGAAGCTTGCATTGCAGAGTCTCCTGAGCTTTCCCTCATTCACCTCGCTCTCGCCCGAGACCACTGCCGCCACCGGTTTTTCGTCTGCAATGTAGAGCAGGGTCTTGACCAGCTTTTCCCTTGAAATGTGAAATCGGGTCGAAATCTCTTCGATCGTTTTAAGGTCCGGGGTGTCGAAAGGTTCGGGGTTTTTCCCCGAAGGCTCGGGGACTTGAAGTTTCTCAGGCTCCGAACGCCCCGCAATGTCGAGGCTCGAGAGGGACGCACATTTCTTACAGCGCACCACCCGGTCCTCGCCAAAGCGCGATTCGACCATGAATTCCTGCGATACCTTCCCCCCCATCATCCCCGGGTCGGCCGCCACGATTTCGTATTTGAGGTTGCAGCGCCGGAAAATCGCTTCGTAGGCCTGCTTCATCTTGTCGTAGCTTGCGTCAAGCCCGGCTTCGTCCCGGTCAAAGCTGTAGGCGTCCTTCATGATGAATTCCTTGGTCCGAATAATCCCGAAGCGGGGCCGGAGCTCGTCCCGGAACTTGCTTTGGATCTGAAAAAGGATCAGCGGAAGGTTTTGATAAGATTGGATTGCTCCCGCGACGAGTTCCGTAATCACCTCTTCGTGGGTCGGCCCCAGGACAAACTCCTGGCCGGAACGGCTTTCAAAGGAGATCTTGTCCCCTCCGAGGGCCTCGTAACGGCCGCTCTTTTTCCAAAGCTCGGCCGGATGAAGGGCAGGCAGGAGGACTTCATCCGCTCCCCCGCGAAACATTTCCTCCCGGATGATTTTTGAGATTTTTTGAAGGACCCTTTGGCCGAGCGGGAGGTAACTGTAAACGCCTGAGGCAAGCTGCCGGATGAAGCCGCTGCGCAAAAGCCAGCGGTGGGAATTCGCTTCCGCCTCTTTGGGTGCCTCCCTCAAGGTCGGAATGAGCGTTTCGGACCAGCGCATCAGCGGCCCAGCATTTCCTTGACGCGGTCGAACACCTGCAGGTTGAGGAGGTCGTTATAAAGGACAAGGACCATCAGGAGAATTAAGAGGAAGAAACCGATCTGGGTCGCACGCTCTTGGACTTTGGGGCTCACGCTCCGTCCCCGCAACATTTCAATGAGGAGAAAGACCAAATGGCCCCCATCCAGTGCAGGAATCGGAAGCAGGTTAATCACGGCGAGTGAAATTCCAAGCACCGCCGTGAGGTGAAGGACATAAACCAGACCCATCTTGGCCGCTGTCCCTGTCATGGTCATGATACCGATCGGTCCCGAGACCGTCTTAAGCGAGAGCCTCCCGGTCGCGAGGTAATAAAGTGCCTTATAAGTCAATCCCGCCAGGTACCACTCGGTGACGAAGGCCTCGCGGATCGCTTTTCCCGCGGGGAGCTTTTCGATCCGGACCGCTTCGGGGTCGGGCGTAATCCCGAGGCGGGCCATCGAATGAGTTTTTCCGAAGATATCTTCCACCGGCTCAATCCGGACCGCGAGGCGAAGTTTTTTCAAACGCTCTTGGCGCGTAAACTCCAGTTGAACCTCTTCCTTTTGAACCTCCGTCAAGGTCTGCGTCAGATCGCTCCAGGAGTTGACGGCAATCCCCTCCACCGAGACGATCCGGTCCCCCTTCTCAAGCCCGCTTGAGATCGCCGGATAACCCTCCACAAATCCCCCGATTTGAGCGAGCGGTATGGGGCGGCCCACGACGAAGACGCCGGCCAGCAGAATGAAACTGAGAACGTAGTTCATTAAAACTCCCGCGGTGACAATGAAAATCCGCGTTCCGACCGGCGCCGCCATGTAGTCTCCCGGCCTGGGGCCCTCCGCCCCAAGGTCGGAAAACGACTCCCCGGCCGGCTTCACGTAACCCCCAAAAGGGAGCAGGCTCAGAGAATAACGGGTTTCCTTCCCCTGAAAATGGAGGATCTCGGGCCCAAATCCGATGGAGAATTTATCCACGCGCACCCCCGTGAGACGGCAGGCGATAAAATGCCCCCACTCGTGGATCAGGATCAGGATCCCGAGGACGATCAGTGTCGGTAAGAGGCCGGCGAGAAAGCTCATTGGAGTCGGCAAGCCTGGCTGCGGGCCCAGCGGTCTGCCTCGAGAATATCGGCAAGCGAAGGGTCGGTTTTTACCCGGTGCCTTTTCATCACCCGTTCGATCGTGCGAGGAATCGCGGTGAAGGATATTTTTCCCGCGAGGAAAGCCTCCACGGCCGATTCATTGGCCCCGTTCACGACGGTGGGCAGGGTCCCCCCTTTTCTTTTCGCTTCGTAGCCGAATCCGAGGCAGGGAAACCGCCCCAGGTCGGGCTTTTCGAAATGAAGGTTCTTCACTTTTACAAGATCGAGCGACGGAGCGAGATGATTGAGCCTTTCCGGGAAACTCAGGGCGTATTGAATGGGAATCCTCATATCGGTGACGGCAAGCTGGGCCAGGTGAGATCCGTCGATGAATTCGACCAACGCGTGGACCACCGCTTCGGGGTGGATCAAGACCTCGATCCGCTCCACTTCGAGGTTAAAAAGGTTGGCTGCCTCAATCACCTCGAGCCCTTTATTCATGAGCGTGGCGGAATCGATCGTGATCTTGGGGCCCATCCTCCACCGGGGATGCCGGAGCGCCTCTTCGATCCTCACCTTGGCCAGAGAACCCTTTCGCCTGAGAAAGGGCCCTCCCGAGGAAGTCACGATCAACTTTCGGACCGTAGAGGCGGCTCGTCCCTCAAGACACTGCCAAAGCCCTGAGTGTTCACTGTCAATCGGGAGAAACTGGACGCCTCTCGCCCGTGCCTCCTTGAGAAGAAGCTCTCCTGCCATCACAAGCGGTTCCTTGTTCGCCACGGCCACATCTTTTCCTGCACGGATCGCCGCCAGAATTGGGCGAAGGCCGGTAGCGCCGACGAGCGAAAAAATCACCTGGTCCGCCTCACTCGCCGTGCTCGACTCCCGTAATCCCTCCTCACCCACCCCGACGCGAATCTTGAGTTTTCGCAGGCTCGCCTCGACGGGACGGACCGATTCCCGGTCAAAGAGGGAGACCTGTTTCGGACGAAATTCCTTTGCCTGTTTTAAAAGAAGGCCGGCGTTCTTGCGCGCCGCGAGCGCGACAACACGAAACTGCTCCGGGTGAAGGCGAACAATCTCAAGGACCTTTTGACCGATTGATCCTGTCGATCCAATAATCGCAATGGATTTCATGGCGCCTCAGTAACCTCCGGGAACCCCTGTGATGTAACAGTAAACAAACGGGGCGGAAAGGAGGAGGCTGTCAAGAATATCAAGCACGCCGCCGAGGCCCGGAATCTGTCCCGAATCTTTGACGCCCACGTCGCGTTTGATCAGGCTCTCGGCCAAATCCCCCAGCTCCGCAAGGAGCGCGACTGCAATCCCCAGGATTAGAAAGTGAGTGAAGCCGACGTCCGGGAGATAAAGGAGCGAACCCACCGAACAGAGAACCGTGGTGACGAAACCCGCCGCGGCTCCCTCCACCGACTTCTTCGGACTGATATGTTCTACGAGCTTCCGCCGGCCAAAGGTTTTTCCGACGAAATAGGCTGCTGCGTCTCCCATCTTCACGATAAAGATCGTGTAGAACACCCATTCGGCACCGTCCGGAAGAAATCGGAGCTTGACGAGGAAGGAAAGGAACCACGCGACATACATCAGTCCGAACACGGTGACGGCCGTACTCACCAGGGCCTGCTCACGGAGCTTACGGTTAAAATTAAACATGAAAATGGAAAGGGAGGCGAACACGAAGATCAAGGAATCCAAAGACAAGTTGTGAACCAAGGGAAAGACGGCTCCAAAAAAGAGCCCGAGTCCGCGATTGATCACAAGCCCCTTCTTCTCCGCAAGGGTTAGGAATTCATTGAGCCCCAACAGCACGAACGTCTCCACCACCAAAAAGAAGAGCCAGACGGGAGCAAAGAAGATCGTGTAAACGGAACCGCTCACAAGAACCGCCGAGATGATCAGACGATTCCTGAGCTGGGCTCCAGAAGTAGTCATAAAAGGGGAGGGCATTCGATCAGTCCGAACCGTCGGTCCCGTTTTTGATAGTCCTCAATCGCCTTGTGAAATTCCTCCGGAGTAAAGTCCGGCCACAAGGTCTCGGTGACATAAATTTCCGCATAGGAGATCTGCCAAAGGAGAAAGTTGCTCACCCGAAATTCCCCGCTCGTCCGGATCAATAGGTCCGGGTCGGGAAGGTCGGCTGTGTAGAGTTCCCTTTGGATCGCGGTCTCGTCAATGGCCTCGGGGGTGAGTTTACCTTCTTTTACCTTTTCCGCAATTTTCCGGCAGGCATTTGTGATCTCCTCCCTCCCGGAGTAACTCAAGGCCAGGGTCAGAACAAGCTTCTTACAGGAGCGGGTCTCCTCCATATTTCGTTTGATCTTTTTCTGAACGTCGAGACCGAGGTCCTGGATGTTCCCAATCACGTTGAAACGAACACCGTTCTTTTTTAGCTTCGGGAGCTTTTCGTCTAAATAGTGGGAAAGAAGAGTGTTTAAGAGGAAGTTGACCTCAGGCCTGGGACGGACCCAGTTTTCCTTGGAGAAGGTGTAAAGGGTGAGGTGGGAAATCCCCAGCTCGACCGCTTCCTCCACGATTTCGTCCGCCCGCTCGGCGCCCTGTTCATGACCGTGGATCCGCGCCAGCCCCCGCCGCTCGGCCCAACGGCCGTTCCCATCCATAATAACGGCAACGTGCCTCGGAAGGTATCCGCTCATAAAAAAATGGTCTGCGCTCGGTCGGAGCCGACCGAAACGATTTTAACCGGGACGCCTACAAGCTTCTCAAGGCGCGAGAGGTAGCGTTTGGCGTTTGTGGGAAGGCCCTTCCAGCGTCTCACCTTTGTAATTTCCTCTTTCCAGCCGGGTAGTTCTTCGTAAATCACTTCGCATTTCTCCAGGATCGGGGTCTCCGCCGGGTAATTGCGGTAGACTTTCCCGCCGTGGCGGTAGCCGACGCCGATCTTCAGACGATCGACCCCGCTTAAGACGTCAAGTTTCATCACCGCAAGTTCATCGAGTCCGTTGATCCGCGCGGAGTGACGGGCAATCACGACGTCAAACCAGCCGCACCGGCGCGGCCGACCGGTCGTGGCCCCGAACTCTTCTCCCTTTTTTTGGATCCGCTCGAGGAGGCCGGGTGGAAATTGCGTCGGGAAAGGCCCTTCTCCCACGCGCGTTGTGTAAGCCTTCACCACGCCGATCACCCGATCAATCAAAGTCGGCGTTACTCCCGTCCCCGAAATCGCGCCCCCCACCGAGGCATTGGAAGAGGTCACGTAAGGATACGTCCCGTGATCGACATCGAGGAGGGTCCCTTGGGCCCCTTCAAAAAGGATCTTCTTCCGCTTCTCGCTCGCCTCATAAAGATAAAGGGCCGTATCTCTCACGAAGGGTGCGAGCTTTTCCCCGAAACGACAATACTGAGTATAGATTTCCTTAAACGAGAGACCGGGGTGACCGTAGATTTTCCGAAGCGTCAAATTCCTTTCTTCCAAAACGTTTTGAAGGCGCTCCTTGAAATAATCGGGATTCATCAGATCAATCACCCGAATCCCGAGCCGGGCCACTTTATCGGCGTAACAAGGTCCGATTCCCCTCTTGGTCGTCCCGATCTTGGTCGTCCTCTTTCCCCCCTCCTCCTTCAGACGGTCAAGCAGCCGGTGATAAGGAAAGATGAGGTGGGCCTGATTGGATACGAAAAGCCGCCCCTTCACGGAGATCCCGCTTCGAAGCAGCATATCCACTTCATCAAAGAAAGCTTCTGGATCGATCACGACGCCGTTGCCAATAACACACACCTTGTTCCGGTGAAGGATGCCCGAGGGAATCAGGTGGAGGATGAACTTTTTGCCATTCACGCAAACGGTGTGCCCGGCGTTATTGCCCCCCTGGAAGCGCACTATAATGTCGCTTTTCTCGGCGAGAAGATCGATCATCTTCCCCTTTCCTTCATCCCCCCATTGGGCGCCAATCAAAATCCGGTTCATAGTTTCACGAGCTTCACATCCACAATGAAAGGAAATTTCTTGATCTCGGCAAGGACTTTCTCCGGAACGTTCTGATCGGTGTTGATGATCGTCATCGCCATGGTCTTGGTTTTCACCTTGATTCGGCCTAGCGTCATCTCAGCGATGTTGACGTTATTCTTACCGAGGAGCGTTCCGAGGTGGCCGACCACACCCGGCCGGTCCTCGTTGTGGATGAAGAGCATATAGCCTTTGGGCTCCGCATCGAGGAGAAACTCATTAATCTTTACGATCCGTGGATCCTGGTTGGCGAAGAGGGTCCCCATAATTCGGTTCTTTTCGTTATTATGAGACACCTCAATTTCAATGAAGTTCGCGAAGTCTTTCGCCTCCGTGGTTTTTGACTCATTCACCGTAATTCCCCGCTCCTTCGCCAAGGCCGGGGCATTGACGAAGTTCACGCTCCCGCTCGTGATGGGTGCGAGAAGCCCCTTGAGGACGGCCACGGTCAAAGAGGCGAGCGGAAAACGGGTCACCTCTCCGCAATAGCGGACCGTCACCTCTTTCAGTTTCCCCCCAAAAAGCTGGGTGTGAATGAGTCCGATCCGCTCAGCCAAGGTGATCCAGGGCCGAAGCACCTGATAAGTCTCAGGGTCCAGGCTTGGGAGGTTCACCGCATTTCGAATCGCCCGGTTCCGGAGTGCGTCGATCACCTGCCTCGCCACGGCAACGGAAACGTTTTCCTGCGCCTCGTGCGTTGCGGCTCCGAGATGAGGCGTCGCGATCACCTCCGGGCACTTGAGCAAAGGACTCTTTCCAGGCGGTTCCTTTTCGAAAACGTCAAACGCAGCTCCTGCCACCTTACCGGAGCGAATCGCTTGAAGAAGCGCCTTTTCATCGACGATTCCGCCTCGGGCGCAATTGATGATCCGCACTCCCGTCTTCATCTGTTTAAACGCTTCCCGATTGAGGATGTATTTCGTCTCCGGAGTGAGCGGCGTATGAACCGTGATGAAATCGGCCTGCTTGAGAAGTTTTTTGAGATCGCAGATCGTGACACCCAACGGCTTCACGCTGTCTTCCGTAATGAAGGGGTCGTAGCCCAAAATTTTCATCCCGAGTCCCTGCCCCGCCTTCCTTGCGACCTCCCGGCCAATTCGTCCGAGCCCGATAATCCCGAGCGTTTTCCCGTAAAGCTCGGTCCCCATAAATTCCTCGCGCTTCCATTTCCCCTGGATGAGCGCGGCGTAGGCCTGCGGAACCTTTCTCGCAAGCGCGAGCATCATCGTGATCGTGTGCTCGGCCGTGGCCGTCGTATTTCCCTCCGGGGTATTCATTACGATGATTCCCCTTTTGGTGGCGGCCTCCAGGTCGACGTTGTCGACACCGACCCCGGCGCGCCCGATCACCTTCAAATTTTTAGCCGCTTCGATGATCTCCCTCGTGAGCCGTGTGCCGCTCCGAACAATCACCGCATCGTAGGCCGGAATGGTCTCAACGAGTTCGTCAGGCTTCAACCCGGTCTTCACATCGATCTTGAATCCCTTCTCTGCCTGAAGCACGCGAAGCCCGTCTTTTTCGAGTCGATCTGCGACTAAAACTTTCATGGTTTACCCTCTCACCAGGCTCGGTTTCCCGAGCGTAACACCGAACACTTTTAATGCAGACTTTAACGCCGCAAACCCTCGGTCCACGTCTTTTTTCCGGATATACCCCATATGGGCCATTCGAATGATCTGCCCCTTCATTTCTCCCTGCCCGCCCGCGAGGCTGATTCCTTCCTTTTCGCGGATGAAGTCCAAAAGCTTTTCCCCGTCGACCCCTGCCGGAACCCTGACTGACGTGACGCAATTGGAGGGCCTTTTGGAAAAAAGTCCAAATCCAAGCTTCTGGAACTTGTCGCGAACGTAACGCGCGAGGGTCTCTGTCCGCTTTAGAACGTTCCCGAGCCCCTCCTTTTCAATCCGGCGAATCGCCTCACCAAGCGCCACCACAATCGAAATCGCAGGAGTGAAAGGCGTGTCCCATTGCCCAAGCGCCTTTTCATAAAGCGCCACATCGAGGTAAAACCGGGGAAGCTTTGCTTCCTTCATCCTGTCGCGCGCCCGGGAACTTACGGCAAGAAACGCCAGTCCCGGCGGGAGCATCAGCCCCTTTTGGGAGCCTGAAATCGTGAGGTCTATCCCCCACTCGTCCATTTCAAAGCGGTCGGCCCCGAGGCCGCTGATCGCATCAACAATGATCAAAGGGTTCTTTCCCCGAAGCCTTCTCCCGATTTCTTCCAAATCAAAGGTCACGCCGGTTGAGGTCTCACAAAGCTGCAGACAAACCGACTTCAAATTCGGATTCCGATTCACCGCCGCTTCGATCTCTGCCGGAGAGACCGTTTCCCCGTACTCCACCTTAAGTATCTGGGGCTTCAGCCCGTAGGCCTTCGCAATCCGCCAGAAACGCTCTCCGAACTTTCCCGCGTCCGCCACGAGGATTTCGTCCCCGGGCGAATGAAAATTCACCAGCGCCGCTTCCATCGCCCCGGTCCCCGAAGCCGCGAAGGTGTAGACCGGGTGCTTCGTTCGGAAAATCCGCTGGAGCCCCTCGCTCACCTCTTTAAAGAGTTTCTGATATTGAGTTGTCCGGTGATGAAAGAGAGGCCTCCCGAGCGCCCGTAAAAGCTCAGGCGGTACCGGTGTCGGACCCGGAGTTAGCAGAAGTGGAGCGCGTTTCGGCATGACGGATAGATTCTCAGGTTGGACGAATCAGCCTTTCCCGAGCTGATCTCTCGAGGTGATGACCTCGTCCACGAGCCCGTACGCTTTCGCCTCTTGCGCGGACATGAAAAAGTCGCGGTCGGCGTCTTTTTCGATCCGATCGAGCGGCTGGCCCGTGTGTTTCGCCAGGATCTTATTGAGGTCTTCTTTCAGCTTCAAGATCTCCTTCGCGTGAATCGAGATGTCCGAAGCGCTCCCTTGGGCGCCGCCCCACGGCTGGTGAATCATCACCCGGGCGTGCGGGAGCGAGAAACGCTTTCCCTTTGTCCCGGCGGCCATGAGCAACGCTCCCATGCTGGCGGCTTGGCCGACACAGTAAGTCGCGATGTCGCATTTCACGAATTGCATCGTGTCGTAGATCGCAAGCCCCGCGGTGACCGAACCCCCCGGGCTGTTGACGTAGATATTGATGTCTTTGCTGGCGTCTTCCATTTGGAGAAAGAGGATCTGGGCAATAATAAGGTTTGAGATCGTGTCGTCAATGGGCGTTCCAATGAAGACAATCCGATCCTTCAGTAGCCTGGAATAAATATCGTAGGCCCGCTCTCCCCGACCCGTGGTCTCAATTACCATTGGCACCAGATAGCTCATTGAATCCTCCTTCTTCGTTTCTTTATTTCGCATTGTCTTTAATCAGTTGAATCGCCTTCTCGTGTAGTATTTGAATGCCGAGCGCCTCTTTCGCCTCCGTGTGCTCTTCGTAGTATTTCTTCACGACCTCTTCACTCTGGCGATGTCGCGCGGCAGCCTCTTTGTATTTCGCGTCAAAATCGTCCGGTTCCGCCTTCAAACTCTCCCGTTTTGCAATCTCTTCCAATAAAAAGGAGACTCGCACTTCCCGCTCCGCCTCGGGTTGGAGTTTGTCTCGAAGCGCCGGAAGCTCCTTCTGAATCATTTCGGGCCGAAGTTTGCGCCGGTAAAGAGACTGGACAGTGGCGTCGAGGAGCGCGCTGAGTCTCCGCTCCACCACCCCCTTTGGCGCCTCGACCGGATTTTCCTTCACCAAGGCCTCCAGGAGCGCACTCTCGTATTCGGTCTCGCTCTCGCGGGCCTTCCCTTCTTTGATCTGCCCCTCGAGGCGCCCGCGAAGCTCTTCCAAGCTCTGAAACTCTCCCGTCTCCTTGGCAAGGTCATCGTTCAGTTCAGGGAGCTTCTTCGTCTTGATTTCTTTTACCTTCACCTGGAAAATCCCCTCTTTGCCCGCCCATTCCTTGCGCCCGAAATTCTCGGGAAAGTGAATCCGGACTTCCTTCTCTTCCGTAGGGCGGGAGCCGACCAATTGCGTCGAAAATCCTTTTAAGAACTCCTCTTCCCGAAGCTCGAACCAATCGTCTGTTCGGTTTTCAACTTCCTTCCCCTCAATCGAGCAGCGGTAATCGGCAATGAGAAAATCTCCCAGTGCCGCCGGCCGGTCCTCCACCGCCACAAACTTTGCCAACGTCTCGCGGACCCGCTCCAGCGATTCGTTGACCTCCTCCGGCTTCACTTCAACCGCTTTCCGTGTCGCCGCCAGCCCCTTGTACTTCTTCAATTTGATAGGAGGCGGGACTTCGATCAAGGCCTCGTAAGCCAGTTTATCGTCCGTGAACTCCACCCCTCGGATCGTCGGCCGGCCGAAGAACTCAATCTGCTTCTCCCCAATCGCGTCACGGAAGGAACGCGAAATCAGCCTCTCCAGGACCCTTTCCCGGGCCTCGTTCTTAAAATGAGATTCCAGAACCTCTCGCGGCGCCTTCCCGGGACGGAATCCCGGAACCTTGGCCTCCCGGCCGAGGTGCTGGAAGAACTCGTTGTACTCGTCACGGATCATGTCGCCCGTCACGGCAACTGAAAGAACCTTTTCGCAAGGCCCTCCATCTTTAACGCTGACTTTCACGCCCAATCCTTTCTCCTTAAGCTGCATAGCATTAGAACGAATTCGAGCGAGCGAAGGGATTTGAACCCTCGACCCCAACCTTGGCAAGGTTGTGCTCTACCAACTGAGCTACGCTCGCGTACAGACTATGCCTAACCCAAAAAAACATAACATTTTAGGGTCTCTTGCGAGCGCTGTCAAATGACTGAGAAGGCGGCTCCGCAGCCTTAGATCTTGGCCTTTTCTGGCCAAATCAGGGAGGCAATAATAGAAAGAAGGAGGATTCCTCCAACCGCCGATAACGCCACGCCGATCGGGATCTTATAAAGGTCCGCAACCAGCATCTTTACCCCCACAAAAACGAGGATCGCGGAAAGCCCGTAGTGAAGGTGGTGAAAGAGCTTCATCAACCCTGCCAGGGCAAAGAAGAGCGAGCGAAGACCCAAAATGGCGAAGACATTCGACGTATAAACGATGAAGGGATCGAGCGTAATCGCAAGGACCGCCGGCACGGAATCGACTGCGAAAACCACGTCGGTCGTCTCTACCATTAATAGAACCACAAAAAGGGGGGTAGCGAACAAACGGCCCTCTTTCCTTATGAAGAACTTGTCTCCTTCGTAATCAGGCGTCACCGGCACAAGTCGGCGAAAGAGCTTCAGGACCGGATTCTTCTCCGGGTGAATCTCCTGGTCCTTTTCCCTCGCGAGCTTGATTCCGGTCAGAATTAAAATCGACCCAAAGACGTAGATCACCCAGTGGAATTTGTGAATGAGTGCCACTCCCGCAATGATAAAAATGAAGCGCATCACGATCGCTCCCAAAATGCCCCAAAAGAGGACCCCGTGCTGGTAGGCCCTGGGAACGCGGAAGTAGCTAAAAATCAGAAGGAAAACGAAGAGGTTGTCGACGCTCAAGGACTCTTCCAAGAGGTAGCCGGTCAGGAACTCGAGTGCGGCCCTCTCCCCTCGCCAGAAGAAGACGACGACATTAAAAGCGAGGGCAAGTGAGATCCAGAAAGCGGCCAAAAGAAGCGCTTCCCGGATCTTGATCTCGTGGGCCTTCCTTTGGAAGACCTTGAGATCAAGAACGAGCATGGCCAACACAAACAGAACGAATCCGCCCCAAAGAGCAATTTGGTGGGTCATAAGAGATTGGGCTTACGAGATGTCGAGGACGGCCGTCTCGCCCGGGCCGACCGCTTTGGCCCGTTCCAACGCTTCCTGGGCCCTTGCGAGGAAGGTCATAGCGTCAGGCGCTTCTTTGGAATGACAGCCGGTAATCCCGATCGAGAAACTGGCATCGAACTTCTTCTTCCCCTTTTCAAGTTTCCTTGTGCCGGCAAGGCCCCTCAGCCGCCTCGCCACCACCGTCGCCTGCTCCCCCGAAGCGCCCGGTAGGAGTAAAAGAAACTCGTCATTACGAAGCCGGCCTACAATATCCGAGGAGCGGGTATTCTTCGCCACCAGGCCGGCGAATTCCTCCAGAATAAAATCGCCGAACCCCTCCCCTTTTTCCTTGTTGATCTTTTTGAAGCCGTCGATATCGACCATCACGCAGGAAAGATCGAGGCCGTAGCGTTTTACCCGTTCGATTTCTCGTTCGAGCCAGTTCAGGAGGAAGCATTCGTTATAGGCCGCAGTCAAGGGATCCGTCACGGCAAACTTCCTCAGCTTTTCCTGAATCAGCTTCCCCCGCACGAGTACCCTCACTCGGGCAGCGACCTCCTCCGCGTCAAAAGGCTTCGTCACGTAATCAAAGGCGCCCCGGCGGAAAGCGAGGAGCTTCGCCCGCGGGTCGTCTTTCTTGCTAAGGATCAAAACAGGAATCATTTCCTCAACATTTTGGGGTCGGAGATGATCGAGGGCGGAAAGTCCGTTCATGCCCGGGAGGACCGCCTCCATAATAATGACGTCGGGCCGAATTTCGTTGAATTTGGCGAGGAGCTCTTCGGCTCGATTGAAACGGGAGATCTCGTAGCCTTCGTCGTGGAGCGCGCGCTCAAGCACTTCCAAAGTAGCCTCATCGTCGTCCACCAAGGCGACCACCGGGTGTGGTTTCAGCTTCTTGAGATGTTCGTCAATTTCCGTGGGCTTGAGCCCTTCTCTCACTTCTCACCTCACTATTCCGTGCGGCCGGAGAGATTTGAACTCCCATGCCTTTCGGCATTGGATCCTAAGTCCAACGCGTCTGCCAATTCCGCCACGGCCGCGAAAGCGGTATTTGTGACGAATAACGGCTCTTCAAAGCGCCCCCTGAAGTGGCCGATCTCTCACTTCTGCCCCCTGAAGGATTCGAACCTTCGACCCAGCGATTAAGAGTCGCTTGCTCTACCAACTGAGCTAAGGGGGCTAACTCAATTCAATTTAATAGAAGCCACGTCCGATTCGTCTTGTCGTGCCAGACACTATTATTACGGTGCGATTTTATACCAACGGCTTGCGAATCGCCAGTTTAGATTCTCTGCTTGAGGTTTAGTGGGAGGGTCAGGGTAATCTTGGGGATATCTTCGCCCGGGTGGGTCTAGAGGTTCTCGGTTTGCTCTAGTCGAGAGGCTTTACTGAGAAGGTCCTCGAATGTATCGAATCTGATTTTTACGGATCGACCGTTTCCTGCCAGGATGATTTCTGCCTTGTGAAACTCAACCTCCTGGATGGTAGACATAAGATTGCCCGCCGCGTCTCTTCGTTCAATCGAATCAACCTCCATTTTTCCCACTCGGAGTCGGTAGACCATCTCGCTTATGATGAGACGTTCACCTAAAGCGTTCCGGTCAACGGCAAATCTGATGTGGAGACGACCATCTTCCAACCTCACCAGCGTCACATCGCGGCTCGTCACGTCTCCCCGGGCTCTGTGATAATCAATCTCCGCATGTAGAGAATCTGGCCAGGACTTAAAGACGGGGATCTCCTCAAAATCATCAGCGTAGGACCTATAACGGATCTCCTTTATTATCCTCCCGCTCCTTTTCCGAAACACCTCCATCCCGATGGGATCACCCCTGAACTGGAGACCACTTGCGTTAAACTCGATTCTCTCGACCGTGTAAATCGGCGGAGGTTCGGGAGGACAGCGCGCACTACCGTCTTCCTGTACAATGCAGGCGATTTTGGGCCCTTCCTGCTCCACTTCCCTAAGCTGATACCGAACGATGCGGGGAGGTTTCCGAATTCCCAAGATTCCGAACATCGTGTGGAACTCAGGAAGGGGTGCTTTCCCTCTGATTCTCACAACGGCCTTTAGACCCCTGAGATCGACGTTAATACTAATCAGGCCGGCAGCGATAGCGGCGTCAAGATCAGACGCGTCGTACCCAAAACGATTCATTAGATCTTCACGAACAGAGGCGACCATTCGCGCCCTTTTTTCAGCCGTTTCCCTATCCTCAACGGATACCTCGGAAAGAGGACTGACTTCCCCAAGAAACTTCGCCGTGGCGTCGCCCGACAGGTGGGACGATTCCTGAGGGGGGACCGTGTCCTGCGTTGGGTTGGTGGTTGGCGTCATTGTGATTCCGACCGTGAGGACGGAGCCTGGATCTCCAATTTGAGGCTCACCCCAACAAAAAGGAGCTCCACTTAATATGAGCGATGCTGTGATCAATAAATGGGCGAGCGAGTAATAACGTCGTTGCATCTTTTATTCCTCGCTCATGTTGCTGCTACCATCTTCAGCACTTTTATAACTTCCTTACCTTGCTACTAAAAAATAACACTGACATCACCTGGCGACAATCCAACCTCGTCATTGCCGCCACGTTTAGAATCGATTATGTTTATTGTCCCGACCGGAGAGTAACATCTAGCAATTTGGAACTGGTTCGACACTGGGGCGGAAACGCGAGTTACATCATTCCAAGCTGAAGCTTGGCCGCTTCGGTGAGCATACTGGGGTTCCAAGGGGGGTCGAAGGTGAGGTCGACATTGACCTGCTTGACCCCAGGAACGCCTGACACTTTGTGCTGGGCGTCGGCTCGGAGCGCCTCTCCCATTCCGCAGCCGGGTGCGGTGAGCGTCATCTGAATGTAGACCTTGTGTCCCCCTTCGGGCAAGGGATCGATTTCGCATTTATAAATGAGACCGAGATCTGCGATATTAACCGGAATCTCCGGATCGTAGCAGGTTTTCAATTGCTCCCAAACCATCTTCTTCACTGATTCCGGTGTGACCTCAGTCGAGGCTGCAGCGGTCGCGGCAGAGGCGATTTCCTTTCCCAACGCGTCGCCGTCTTTTCCGACGATCCGAGCCATATAGCCCTCTTCGGTAATGACGGTATAACTTCCTCCGAGAGACTGGGTGATCTTGACCTGACTCCCCTTTTTCAGGGTCACTTTCGTCCCCATCGGAATGAGGACCGCTTCACAGTCACGACTGATCGCTGTCAATTCCATCATCCAAACCCCCGATCCCCTTCATCTTTCTCTGTGGAGACCACTTCTTCGGCCCCTTCCATTGCGGCGCGGAGCGTGTGCCAAGCCAAGGTGGCGCATTTCACCCGAGTCGGGAATTCGCGCACTCCCGAAAACACCGTAAGCTTTCCAAGCGCCTCCGTTTCCTCGGATCTAATTTCCCCTGCGAGCATTTTGTGAAATCGATCAAAAAGCCCCTCCGCCTCGTCCTTCGTCTTCCCGGCAACGCTTGTCGTCATCATGGAGGCTGAGGCCTTCGAGATCGCGCAGCCGGACCCCTGAAAGCCAACCTCTTTGATCAGGCCCTTCTCAATCAAAAGGAAAAGTTTCAGCTTATCGCCGCAAAGCGGGTTGTACCCCTCCGCCCGGGCGTTCGCCTTTTCCAGTACACGGAAGTTCCGCGGCTTCCTGTTGTGCTCCAAAATCATTTCCTGGTATAGCTCTCGAAGTTCCTGCGTCATTTGAAGATATCGATCGCCCGCTCGACCGCCTCCGCAAAGTAGTCAATCTCTTCCTTAGTGTTGTAAAAAGAAAGCGACGCCCTCGCCGTGGCCGGAATGCCGAAGCGCTCCATCACCGGCATCGCGCAGTGGTGGCCCGCCCGAATGGCGATGCCGTCCCGGTCCAGAATCGTACCCAAATCGTGCGGGTGGACATTCTCGAGGACAAACGAAAGAATACAGGCTTTCCTCTTTGCAGTCCCAATCATTCTGAGGCCCGGGATTCGTGAAACGGTTTCTGTCCCGTGCCGGAGGAGTTCCGCCTCGTAGGCCGCAATCTTTTCGATTCCCAGCTGATTGAGGTAGTCCACCGCTGAACCCAATCCGATTGCGCCGGCAATGTGCGGCGTCCCCGCTTCAAATTTATAAGGAAGGGTATTATAAAGAGTCTTCTCGAAGGTCACCGCCTTGATCATATCTCCCCCGCCTTGATAAGGAGGCATCTTCTCAAGAAGTTCCGCTTTCCCGTAAACAACCCCGATTCCCGTCGGCGCGTAGGCCTTGTGGCCTGAGAAAACATAAAAGTCGCAGTCAAGATCCTGAACGTCGACCTTCAGGTGAGGCGCTCCTTGTGCCCCGTCCACTAGAACCACCGCCCCCGCTTGGTGAGCCTTTTCAATCATTTCTCGCACCGGGTTGATTGTTCCGAGCGCATTAGAGACGTGACCAATTGCCACAAGCTTGGTCTTCTGGCTAAGAAGCTTCTCGTATTCCTTTAAGAGAAGCTCTCCCTCGTCATTGATCGGAATTACCCGTAGCTTCGCTCCCACCTCGTCACAAAGCATCTGCCACGGAACGATATTCGAGTGGTGCTCCATTGTGGAAAGGATAATTTCGTCGCCTGACTTGATGAAGGCCCGGCCATAAGCCTGAGCCACGAGATTGATTCCTTCGGTCGCGCCCCGGACAAAAATGATTTCGCGCGATTCCCGGGCGTTGAGGAATTTCTGAACCTTAACGCGTGCGCTTTCGTAGGCGTCGGTGCTCTTCTCGCTCAGGTAGTAAACCCCGCGATGGATATTGGCGTTCTGCTGACCGTAATAACGGATTAAGGTGTCAATCACGACCTTCGGCTTTTGCGTGGTGGCTGCGTTATCCAAGTAGACCAAGGGCTTCCCGTGGACCTTTTGGTGAAGCGCAGGAAACTCTTTGCGTATCTTCTCGACGTCAAAAAAGCTCTTCTCCGCCACGATCATGAGAGGACCTCGCTCGCGACTTCCATCTGAAGCCTTTCCGCCAAGAGGCGATTCAGCTCCTTTTGAACCGGTGCGATCTTAATCCGCTGAATCACATCACTCGCAAAGCCGTAGGTAAGGACATCTCGTGCGCTTTTCTCCCTCAAGCCGCGGCTTTTCAGGTAGAAAATCGCTTCTTCATCGAGCTGGCCCACCGCCGCGCCGTGCGTGCATTTGACGTCGTCGGCAAAGATTTCAAGGTGAGGTTTCGTGTCCACGGTCGCCTCTTCGGAGAGAAGGAGATTCTTATTCACCTGGTGAGCATCGGTTTTTTGGGCGTCCTCTCGGACAATGATTTTCCCGTTGAAGACTGCGGTTCCGCGGCCGTTCACGATTCCCTTATAGAGTTCGTTACTCGTGCAACTCGGCTTTGCGTGATCAATCAAAATGGAATTGTCGACGTGTTGACCGGTGGAGACGACGTAAAGGCCGTTTAAAGCGCACTCGCTCCCCTCCGCGTCGAAAAGGACCCGTAGATTGTTTCTTGCGATCCGGCCGCTCCAGGCGATAGAAGAGGACGAAAGAAAACTTCCCTTCTTTCCGCAAACGTGCGTGGCTCCAATGTGAAATCCCTTCTCACTTTCCCGAATGAGCTTGTTGTGATCGAGTTTTGCTCCTTCATCGAGGACGATCTCTGTCACCGCGTTCGTGAAATAAACCTCGTCCGCAAGTGAAACGTAACTTTCAATCACCGTAGCTGAGCTCCCCTTTCCCGCCACGATCAGATTTCTCGGCTGAGACAGGACCGCTCCCTCAGGTGACGAAGAAACAAAGATCAGGTGAATCGGCTCGGAAACGCTCTCTCCAACTCCGAGATCAATAAAGGCACCGTCTAGGACGAACGCCGTGTTGAGGGCCCCAAAGGCATTTTTCTCCAGACTGGCGTAGCGGCCGAGGTGTTGCTCGACCCGAGCAGGCTCCTTCAGAATCGCTTCGCGAAGAGAGCCGACCTTCACCTTGCCGGAAAGTCCTGAGAGATCGGACAATTTAGCGGAATAAAACCCATTCACGAAAACGAGGCGAGGCCATTTGAGAGATCCGAAGCTGAACGACTCGATCTGGCTGAGCGCCACCCCATTCGTCGAAGGGTCCAGAGAGAATTTGAAGGGTGTCCTCACGATCGGCTCAACGCGGGTGTACTTCCACTCTTCATCTTTCGCGGTGGGAAACCCGAGGTTCGCGAAGCGCTCGATCGCGCCCTTGCGGAGGGAGCGGACCCAGGACGGATCCTTGGCGCTCACTCTCTTCTCAAAACCTTCGAACGTGGTGAGGTAGCTCTCTTTTTCGGCTACCATTTTGACTCCCCCCTTAGCGGCTCGACCGGGAAGCGGGTTCTGCTTCCGCCCCTCCGGGCCTAAGGCCCGTAGGGCCGGAGGCCTTCAACCAGTCGTAGCCTTTCTCTTCCAGCTGGAAGGCCAATTCCTTCCCCCCCGACTTCACGAACCGTCCGTCCCAGAGGACGTGGACAAAGTCCGGAATAATGTAATTGAGAATCCGCTGGTAGTGAGTGACAAGAACAATCGCGCGGTCGGGGCGCTTCAGCCAGGTCACGCCGGAAGCCACAATCTTCAAGGCGTCGATATCAAGACCGGAATCGGTCTCGTCGAGCACTGCAAGTTTCGGTTCCAAGACCGCCATTTGAAGAATTTCATTCCGCTTTTTCTCACCGCCTGAGAACCCTTCGTTCACCGGCCGGTTGATAAAATCTTCGTCCATATCAATGACTTTGAGCTTTTCCCGGAGGAGTTTCAGAAAATCGACGGCGTCAAATTCCTCGAGGCCCCGGTACTCCCGAATCTCATTGAGCGCCGCCTTCAGGAAATAGGCGTTCGACACCCCCGGAATATCGGTCGGGTATTGGAAGGCGAGGAAAACCCCCTCCTTCGCCCGCTTATCGGGATCCATTTCCAAAAGGTCCTTCCCTTCGTAGAGAACCTTTCCTTCCGTGATAACGTAGCTTGGGTGTCCGGCAAGCGCCCGGGCGAGCGTGCTTTTCCCGGAGCCATTCGGGCCCATAATCGCGTGGACCTCACCGGGATTCACCACCAGGTCAATCCCTTTCAGAATCTCGGTCTCACCGACTGTGACGTGTAAGTTTTTGATTTCAAGCATCGGCTTTGCCATTTTATCCAACCGCTCCTTCCAAGCTGACTCCGAGGAGCTTCGCGGCCTCCACCGCAAATTCCATCGGTAAATTTTTAAACACCTCTTTACAAAACCCGTTCACAATCATGGAAACCGCATTCTCCGTCGAAATCCCCCGGGTCTTGCAATAAAAAAGCTGGTCCTCGCTGATTTTGGAAGTGGAGGCTTCGTGTTCCGTCCTCGCCGTACGGTTTTGAACCTCGACGTAGGGAAACGTGTTCGCACTGCATCGGTCGCCCAAAAGAAGCGAGTCGCACTGCGTCCGGTTCCTTGCATTTTCCGCATTTTTCAAGACCTTCACGAGGCCGCGGTAGGTGTTCTTTCCGTGCCCGGCTGAAATTCCCTTCGAAATGATCGTGCTTCGCGTGTTCTTCCCGATATGAAGCATCTTGGTCCCGGTGTCGGCCTGCTGGTAATTATTCGTAAGCGCCACCGAATAAAATTCACCGATTGAGTTGTCCCCTTGGAGAATCACGCTCGGATATTTCCAGGTAATTGAAGAGCCGGTCTCCACCTGAGTCCACGAAATCTTCGAATTATCGCCGAGGCACTTGCCGCGCTTGGTGACGAAGTTATAAATTCCGCCCTTCCCTTGCTTATCTCCCGGGTACCAGTTTTGCACAGTTGAATACTTAATCGTCCCCCCCTCAAGCGCCACGAGTTCCACCACCGCGGCGTGCAGCTGATTTTCGTCGCGAATCGGCGCCGTGCACCCCTCGAGGTAGCTCACTGTGCTTCCATCCTCCGCAACAATCAGGGTCCGCTCGAACTGACCCGTGTCGGCCGTGTTGATTCTAAAGTAGGTTGAAAGTTCCATCGGGCAGCGGACCCCTTTCGGAATGTAACAGAAGGACCCGTCGCTAAAGACCGCTGAGTTGAGCGCGGCGTAGAAGTTATCGTTATAAGGGACTACCGACCCCAGGTATTTCTTAATAAGGTCGGGGTGATTTTGCACCGCTTCCGAAAAGGAGCAGAAAATGATTCCGAGCTCCCGAAGCTTCTCCTTAAAGGTCGTCGCTACGGAAACACTGTCAAAGACCGCGTCGACCGCAACTCCCGAAAGCCGCTTCTGTTCATCGAGCGGAATCCCAAGCTTTTCAAACGTTGTGAGGAGTTCCTGATCGACCTCTTCAAGACTGGAGAGCTGTTTCTTTTGCTTCGGGGCGGAATAATAAATGATGTTCTGGTAATCAATCGCCGGGTAATGGACGTTCTGCCAGGCGGGCTCTTTCATCGTGAGCCAGTTCCGGTAGGCTTTAAGCCGCCACTCGAGCATAAACTCGGGCTCATTTTTCTTCCGTGAGATCATACGGACAATGTCTTCGTTGAGCCCCTTCGGAGCCGTATCCGACTCAATCTCGGTGACAAAGCCCCATTTATAATCCTGTGGAATCAGCTCTTCCGCCTTTTTCGTCATCAACGCTTCGCGGAGGACAAGATCTCCTCCGCCTCCTTCTTCTGCGCCACTCTGACCGAAGCGAGCGCCGCTCTCTCCTCCTTGGCCATCATTTCCAGGGTGACCGAGGCGTAGAATTTATCCAAAAGTTCTTTCGTCTTTGCCCAGACCGGCCGAATCCCGCACATACAAAAGTGAGTGCAGACGATATGCTCCCGGATCTGCGGCTGGCAGTAGATCTCAAAGGTGCTCCCCTCAAGCGCCTCAATGATCTCCTTGAGCGTGATCTCGGAAGGGTTGCGGGATAAGGAGTAGCCTCCCCGCTTTCCATGGTGGGAGGTGACAATATTAGCCGCCCGGAGCTTTTGGAGGATCTTCTCTATATAAGGAAGCGAAAACTTCTCCTTTTCCGCGATTTCGTGGATCGTCACCCAGGGGCTGGACGTATGCCTCGCCATATGGACCAGGCATACCAGGCCGTATTCTGTCTTCGTGGTGAACTTCATCTAGGCACCTATTTTCTTCCCTTAAAAAGTATACTAAAGCAGACTAAAACAGTCCAGATTAATTTAGGTCTACGGAGGCTAGAGGGGCCTAATAGGGTTACGAGATTGGGCTTGTTTAGGCGGCGATTAGGACCGCGCTACGGATTGCGGACTCTCGGAGGAGGCCTAGAATCACGGTGTGCGCGAGGAGTTCACCCACCACGAAGTATCCCCGGGCTTTCATAGGAACCCGGAGCTCCGAGCGAAGCATTTTTTCAAACTCACTCACCCCGACCCAGGCGGCAATCCACCCGAGATTGGCCACGGTCCCAGGCTCTTCTTCACGATAAACAAAGACTCCGAAGCTGCGGCTCCTCAGCCATTCCTGGACAGTGACATTTTCGTCTAAGAGGCTCTGCGCGACGCTCTCGGAAAGGAGAAATACGGTGTGTTCCGGGCTCGCGTGTTTTTCAAGATCGCTCACTTTGGAGCGAAGGGCTTTGAGGTCCGGAACGAAATCGACTCCACGCACCTTCACAAACCGCGTATCTTCTACAGCCACCACCCGGGCATTCATCCTTGAAAGAAGGTCCTCCACTCCTTGAACCGGCCGCTCTTCTCCCTGGAGAATTCTTGAAGCGAGCTCTACCACAGGCCGGCTCACTTCTTCCTCCGAAGATTTGGCAATCGCAAGAAGGCTTTCCACGAGCTCAATCGCACTCGCGTACCGAGGGGATTCACCCTCCCACGGGATGAGATCGAGCTTCTCCCAAACATCAACGGTTTCCCGGTAGGCCAGCGTTTCGCTTTCAAGCTTGTGATGCCTGAGCTCGGGATGCAGCGCGTGTACCTGCTCATGACGCAGGAGCACCGTGAGATCCCTCAAGACATTCCAAAGACGCCTCGCCTCGAATCTGCGAGAGTTCCCTTGAGATCCCCTTGCCAGCATAATGCCATTAATCATCTTTGCGCTGACGACAATCTGCGGCTCCCTTCCCCGGAAATCGGTGTAACCGAGCTGATGCGTGAGAACTTTTCCGTCGGGCTGGCTGATTCTAAGATTCCCTTTCTTCGCTTCGCCTACGACAAATTCCTTGAAGCCCTGATACCCGATCCGTTCACCCATTTCGCCCGCCGCCAGAAGCAGGACCTCTTCAATCCGAAGTTCACTTCTCGGATTCCGAACTTCCCGAATCACTCCCGTGAACCAATTCTCCCATCCCTGCGGAACCCCCGCTTGTCTTAATTCGGACCTCACCTTGTCCGCGCCCTTGTCGTCTTCGGGAACCAAAATGACGGTTCCAGGCGCCGTTGGCTCTGTTTTTACCTCGCCCGCCCGGGCAACAAAGAGGTTCATCATCTGAATCATCGTCTGATCGAGATGCCTCCGCATCTCCTCCGCTATCGCTTTTCTTTCCTCTCTCTTCGCCTCTCTCGCCCTCTGAATGTACCCCATCGCCTCCTCATAGGCCGATTCCGAGAGGACGTGTTCTCCTTTGAGGGTCCCATTTTCATCACGATTTTGAACGTACCTTGAGTTCAGGATCTCTTCCGCAAGACGGGGGTTCCCTTGCTCAATCGCATTGATCACTTCGAAATAGTAGTCAATGAATGTCCGCGCGAAGTAATTGATGAAGGGCTTGAACGCTTCCCGGCTCACCGCCGGATCCGGATGAAATACCGCGTCGGGGTTCTCTGCCGCCTTTCCGTACAGTTCCGCCTTCCGGGTGTAGAGCGCGGTCTGACCGTGGTAACGTCCGACAAGCCGGTGCATTCTCTGCATCGCCCCCACATTTACTCTCCCCAAAAGCGCAATCAAGCTGGTCGAATGGGCTTCGGCCAGGACGTCCCGCAAAGCTTTTCCCAGATCGTCGCGGCCGCTTGTGTGAACATATCTCCCGAGATCCCCCCAATCAATCCGCGCTTCTCCGCTTTCCCCCTCTTCGCCGATTTCATATTCAACCGTCTCGTGGAACACATACGGAAGAAGGAACATGGCCAGATTCCGATCCGCCTCCCCGGCATTGCCAAGCTGTCCTGAATGATAAAGCTCATAAGCAATCTTGAGGTAACGCCTGACGAAATGCATTCGATCGATTTTGTTTTCATCCTTGCCTACGAAGGCGACGGTGTCTGCCTTTTCTCCTTCTTCAACGATCCTGATTTCCAGAAGGAGGCCTTGGGAATTCTTGAGCACACGGCTCCCGCTTTGAATCCTCCGCCGGAGCGCCTCTTTTTCCGGACCCTCTCCCATTGTTTCCAGTTCCTTTTCGAGCCGGGCCATTTCTTTGGAGATCTCCGCGATCCGCCCTTGCACCGCATTCTTGACTCCTTCCGGGCCGATCAGCTCTGCATTTCTCTTATAAGCCTCTCCGATCCGAGCCGCCCGGGGACGATTCCCCAGTGCTTTCAAAACGGCTTCGACCGCTTCTTTGGAATATCGGGCCCCTTCCAGTTCACCCAACGCATTTTTCAATCTCTTTTGTTCACTCTCTGTGACCGCCTCTCCTCGCGCCTGCTTCTCAAGCACAACCTTCTCGGCCTCCTGATACGCTTTCTCTTTTGCGGAGGCGAGCTTCTCTACTTTCTTCATTGCCCGCTTCACACGTCCGACTTCTGTAAGGAGCGAATGACGAACCAAGTCCAGATAAGGGTCGTTCTGAGTGAGGGTCTGTTGGTGCGAATCGAGATGATCGGCCCAGCGGAAATGCTGCCGGATCAGCTTAGTCTTGCCATACCACCCCCGGAAGAGCCAAGAGAGCCCATCCCACAGGCTCCCTCTTTCTTCCAAGAACCTGACAAATCGGTAGCGGGAATGGCTGAGCTTTTCTACCCTTCCTCTCTTTGCAATTTCGAGCGCCGCTCTGAAGATCGCTTCCTCGTCAACCTTCTCTCCTCCCAGCGAACGAGAGGCGATCCGCATCGCCCGGTAGGAACGGAAATAAAGGAGAACGCGTTCGTTGCTGAACCGGTCAAGGCGCCGCCCAGCCACCCGGTAAGCGCCTTCCAGATCCTCGAGCATTTTCCAGTCCCGATCGTAATAGAAGTCGCCGGTGACTGCCCCCAATGCGAAGCGAATCCGCTCCCTCTTTGAAAGGTGTCCAATCGCCGGGTTTTCAATCACCTTCCGAATGTCTCTGAATTTGGTTTTCTTGTCGCCAGGCTTAAAGAGTTTTTGCACCCCTCTTAGGATGTTCTCACCCCACCAACGGCTTGCCTTTAGCCACCCCAGCTCCAGGTTCTCCCGGCTAAACCTCCGGGACCATTTTCCTTTCCCTTCAAGGCGCATTTTTAAAAGTTCGTGCTCGAGCTCCTTCTTTCTCATTTCAAATTGGGCTTCACGAAGCGCGTCGGCTTCCTCGCGATTCTTGCGCGTGAGCCGGGTCGCCGTCGATTTCCAAAGGAGCTTCCTGAGCGAGTGCTCTTTTGCTTGATCAAGCTTCACAAGGAGCAGCTCCGCAAGCTCAGCCAGAGCATCTGGGCGGTTCATCACGTGAATGAGTTCCGCACGGCTCACCCGGCCCTCGGAATCGTAGAGACTGAGCGTCAGGGAAATCTGCCCAAGGAGATCGAAGAGATTGGAGTTGAGCTTCGACATTGGCACAAGGCCGTGGTCGATCAGATTCATCACGAACTTCACAATCTCCTCGTCGTCATCGCCATCAGGAATGTGAATCCGAATTCCTGCTCTCAAGGCCCACGCCTCAAGGCCCTGGAGCGTGCTGCGGTTGGTGGCGCCCAGCCCCCGAACCACGGACATCACCCCACGCACCAGGTGGTTTGCGCCCTCGGTGTACTTGCCGTCTTTAAACATCCCTCTTCTCTCGGCCTCTCCCCTAAGAAGACCTTCAGCTTCTTGGCTGAGCTTCCCGAAGCGATTCTCTTCGCCCCCTGTGGCTGCTTTCCCGTCCGCTTCAGGCTTCTCGGTCCCGTGTCCTTCGTTGAGAGTCAATTCCCAGGTCTTCGGCCGATAAGCCTCCGCCCCCTTTGCGGCTCCGGTCGGAGCAACCGTCGGCAGATCCTTCTTCTGAACGTAAAGCCGAATTCGATCTATGACGTCGGAGGGGCGTTTCGCCTCTGTGGTCCCTTGCACAGGTTTGTTCGGATCCTGCTTTTCTGTCAGGCTCACTTCGAGTCCTTCTAATTTCCTGATCTCCTCTAAGATTTCATTTCGAATTTCTTCAGAAAGCTTTTGAAACTCGGACATCGGCGCGACACCGGTTCGGGAATCTCCCGCAACTGTTCTTAGGAAATTGAGGACTCTCTCGCGCGCGCCCGAGATTCCGTCAACGCCGGACTGAGTTCCGCCCAGATTCGGGTCGTATTGGAGTCCCCTGTCATTTTGGAAGCGCTGTTTCAGTTGAAGTAAAATCTCGCGGTCATCGTCCGTCTTCGCCCGTTTAAACCGAAGCTCTTCGAGGAAATCGACCAGCTTTCCGTCAATATCGTCGATCAGCCGCTGGTAGAGGCGGTCTTGGGCGGCAATCTCGCCATTGCGCCGGAGCAAGCCAATGAGTTCTTCATCGGTATAGGGCGTGCCTTGGTCCCTTTGGCCGTCGACCATATGAATCGTCATCGGATGAAAGACCTCGTGGTTTCTCTTCGAGGTCAGGGTGAACTCGCCGACAAATTGATGATACTTTTTGTCTGTCAGCGCCAGGGCCTCCTGCGCGGTGAGATCGCCCCGCTCGACTTGAAGAGAGAGGTCGAGCACCTGATACGGGATCTCGCCCCTTCGGAAAGCCTCCGCTATCCTAGGTGATCTCGCATAGACAAAGTTTTTTTTCGGATTCGAGGCCTGGCTCCACCTCACCCCGCGGTCACGGCTCCAAAGCTGGTTTGCGTCAAAATCGGTCGACCCGGTATTGAAGAGCGACGCAAATTCCGCATCTTCTGTGGCTGAAACGTCGACGCCGCGTGTGGCCCCCCTATCGAAGAAGAACGCAGCCCGCTGATTCTCACTCACATGTCTTTCAAGAAAATGCTTCACGTTCTCCGTTTTCCTCGACTCGAAGGCGATTGGAACGCTTTTGATCTTTCCCTTCTCGATCCAATATTTTTCCCACCCCGTTTCCGAGGTTTTCACAATCAGGACATCATAGGCGCTAGTTCCGAGAAGCCGTTCTTTCAGCTGGGCAATCATCCGGCTGACTTCGACCCCCTTCAGTCCGCTTAGGATATAAAGATGCTGTCTTGCGCCGTCTTCTCTCTCCGTGCGGATCGAAGCGAGCGCTTCCTCCAGTGTCGTGTGCGTGCGAATCTGCTCCCGATAGAGTCTTCGAATACCGTCGTCATCAAAGAACTGGTCCTTGCCGATGTAATCGATCACGTCAACCCCGTAGGTGAGTTTCAAGACGCGCTGAACCGGTCCCCCCAGCGTGCCCGAAAAACCACTCAGATCGTTTCCATTTCCGATCGTTTTAATGAGGTCGTTCCGTGAGGAGCGGATCGAATCTTGAGAAACTTGAACCTGGGAGAGGAGTGCCTTTCTTCCGCTCTCCTCTTTAAGCTGCTCCAACAGCAGATCCGGATCAACCGCCTTGCTGAACATTTCCGGGTGCTGTTCGGCATAGTAGCGCATAAAGACGAGCTGGGTATGCGCCGCAAGGTAAGGGTCGCTTTGCTGAAGCCGGGGGGCCACCGCATTTCCCGAGACGATCTTGACCATATCGACGAGTCTGAAGTGTTTAATCTTGTCGAGCTTCTTTTTGTCCCGAAGCCTTTCCCAGTGCTCGCGGAAGAGCGCCTTTTCATTGTCGTGAAGCTGATTCTCTCCCAGCGCCTCGAAGACCTCCTCAACCTCCTCCTTCTCAAGAAGCCCTTTTTTAAGCAATTCGCTCAGAGCTTCCAGCTTAACTCCCGATTTATAAAGGGTACGAAGAATAATCCGGGCATCTTCTTTAAGTTCCTCCCCCATTTGAATGAGGTCGTTTTGATGACCTTCATCCGCAATGATCTCCTGATAAAGAGCGATATGCTCGCGTTCCGATTGCTTCAGAGCCATCGCCCGGCCGACGATTGACCCCCGGGTGTGTCTCAGCATTTCCCCATATTCGGAGGGCCATCTTTCCCGGACAAATTGTTCTTGAGCCATCGTGAGGGCCTGGTAGGTTTTCTCCCGATTTCCCCTAAACCGCTCCGAGACCCGTTCCGCCACTCTCTGCATAATGCCTCTCCCCACAGCAAACGTGGAGCGGAACTGAAGGATCTCCTTCCGGACGTTTTCGTGAAGATTTTTCCACTCTCCGGAACTTTGATACTCGGCAAAAGCCGCTTCGCTCATTGAAAGGATCGCGACCAGCTGTTCCGGCTTGAGTTCTTGACTTTCGTATTTCTTTGCAATACTTTCTGCGACAGACGGGATTTCGGTCCCGGTAAGAAGCCTTGCGTCAATGATCGTCCCCCGGCCGCCCCGGCTCTGTTCTCTCCCGTTCCCTTTCTCCTCTTTCCAATCCCGGTAGAGGATCCGTTCCGTGGAGTCGTCGACGTAGCGAACAGTAAGGATCATAAGCCCCCGCTCTGCTTCAAGGCGGCCCGATCCGACAAGTCCGCTCTTTGAGAAATGTTCCTGGATCGCCTGCTCCACGTAATCCGGGGCTTCGACATAAACTGCGGTGAGTTTCTTCTCGTTCGCTCCCTTCTGAACTCCGTTCGCTTCAAGGGAGGTATCCGCCTCGTCCAGTACAAACCGGTTGTTTTTAAAGAGCGCCTCCCAGAGTTCTCCGGTCATCTTGCCGCTCTTTACCCGCTGCTCGACCGCTGACTCGATTTCCTTTTCACTCACGTCCCGCTCTTTTCTCTCCTCGCGGACCGCTTTTTCGATTTCCTTTCGGCTTCTCCGGTCCCGGTAGTCGTTATTGAGAAACTCGAGTCCTACGGTGTCTGCCAGGACAATGTCCGCTTCCTCTACACGCTGGATGATGTCTCTCCGGCCGGTTTCTCCTTTATCAAGACGCTGCCGGAGCGCCTCGACCGCTTCGGGGTTATCGCGAATCTCAGTCAAATGATCCTCTTTGAAGACTTCAACTTTCAGTCCCCTTGACTCCAAATACCCGATCACGTTCGGGTCGTTCGTCATCTGATCGAAAAGGGTCTTATTGTGGAAACCAAGAATCATTCGGCCGGAGGGCTTGACGCCGGCTTGCTCTAAGAGTTCGTCCAACGCTTTTCCTTCGTTGGTCTCTTCCCGGCGCACCCGCTCGACCTTGCGGCTGATCACCGCCGCAATCGCGAAGATCGCGTCATTTTTTCCGCCGCCGGCCGGGATCCGGTGAAACGTGTTGGGTCTAAAGGCAAGATTGATGATGGCTTCGACCTGCTGGACTCCAAATCGCTCGTCCGCATCGTAACCGCGCCAGATATAATGTTCGTCAAGCTCGCGGTTAATGATCTCGGCAACTCTCTCGGGAGGCGAGCGGCCCGATCCGATGCCCGGGGACCCTTTAAGTGGTTTAGCCCGAAGAAGCGTCACTTTCTCTGACCGTCCCTCACGCTCGACATCCATATCCACGGCTACAAGCTCAAGACCGAGCTTCTTGAGAACTTCCTCGGATTTAGGATTTATTTTGATCCCCGCTTTCTTCGGTTCGTTCCCCCCCTTGAAAGCTTCTTCCCTTTGATTCTCTCGTTCTTCTTTTCTCCGCGCTCTCTCCGCTGAGCTCTGGTCCGCTTTCCGGGCGGCTGTCTCCCGGGCGCCTGCTCTTTTCTCCTGGTAGAGATCCGTTTCCATCTCAAGCCGACGGGCACGCTCCCTCACGCTTTCAAAAGCCCTCTCCATCTCATCGGCGTTACTCCCCGACACCGCCGCTTCGAATCTCTGCCACGACAGGGCAACTCTCCCCGCTTCGCTTCGGATCTTTCCGTGACTCCTTCCGAGCCGTCGCCCCCTGGCAATGAGCCGTTTGACGGAATCGGACTCCTCCTCGAGCCGCTGCCGGTACTCCTCGACCGCAGGCGCTTCGATTTCGATTCCGAACTGTTTAACCGCTCGCCCGATTCCATATTCCCGGTCAAGCCGGTACAGGGTGAGGTTCGGGCTTTCGCTGACTCCCAACTCCTCGGCCCACCTCGCAGCAGGAATTCCGGTTCCTTCGGCAAGTTCGGCTAAAGTGGTCCAGGGCGCAAGACGGGCAACGGCGTACGAAAGCTCATTCTCCTGGGCAAGAGTCTTTAGATCTTTTCCGCTGTAAGCGAGATGAGAGAAAATGCTCACTTGAGAGAGAAGTCTCCGGCTCAAGAGGCCGACATCGACACCGAGGATCTCTGCGGCGCGGGGAAGTGTTGTTTCCCGGCCGAGCCCCGCAACTCTTTCTCGATTGATCCCCTCTCCCAGCCTCAGATCCTCTGCATTTTCAACGCCGAGGGCCTGCAAGACACGGTCAAGCGTGCCGTAGCCGTTTAGAACCGCAAACGCGTGGTAGCCGATCCCGCGAATCAGGGCGAGATCGGCCAAAGTGACGGGAAGTTCACCCGTGTTCAGCCCAAGGCTCGTGAACGGAATGTCGGGAATGGCACCGATATCGAGCGCCACGTGATTGACGCCCCGTCCCTGTGCCACTGCAATCTCTCCCCAGCGGAGGGAGCCGAGATTTAAAAGACTCTCAAGGTGGCCTTCGCTTAGCTCTGGCTTGGACGCTTGAATTCGCTCTGACAGATCGGAAAGGGTTACTTCACCCGCTTCACTTGCTTGGAGGTTTAACCCAAACGTTTGATTGAGCTTCTTCAGTTCGATTTCCGCCTGGGAGGCCGAAAGCCCTCGCGCCGAGTAAACCTGCCCGAGCGTCGCCCCGGTCCCCGCCACGAGTTCAAAGGCTGAGCCTTGCCCTCTCTCTAGAACCGTGTCGCCTACCGTTGTGAGCCCTGTAATCCTGACGGCCCCACCGGGCGTGGAGAATTCCGCGAGGTAAGGGTTGATCCATTTTTGGAACAGTCCGGCGACGGTCGCTACTGCAACCGCTTCTGAACCTTCTCCCAAGATTGGAATCCCGAATAAGAACATCGTCACGGAAGAAAGGCCGATCAGTCCATTCACTGCAATCTTGGCGAGAGCAAACGTGGCGAGATTAAGAAAGACCGTGGCCACCGGCTCAATGATCGCCTCCTCCACCGCCCCTTGGAACGTACTCATGAACATCTCATTCTTGGCCCATCCTCGAAAGACCCCTGCTGAGCGTCGGAAGACCGGCAGGCTTTCCAATCGCGTCAGAAGCCGCGTCCCGGCGGTATCCGCGAGCCGCCCTACGCTTCCCAGGAATTCCGTCTGTCCTAGCCGTGCCATCAGTGGCTGCGCCAGGTAGAAGACCCCTGCGAAGATCACTCCGTGAGCTAACTGCCACGAACTGAAATCACCGTCGCGGGTGAAACCGGCGGGCGCCAGGAACTGCATTAGAATCTTTTCGATCGGGAGAAGGTTCCCGGTCGGGAGGTGGCTTTTTGGATCCACGTAGTAAAGACTCCCGAACTCGGAGGAGAAGAGATAACCGAAAACACGGGCGGCTGATGAGTCCGATCCCCAGTTCACCTGCATCCAGCCTGCTGCCATTCCGAGCGGCACAAGCTGAAGCTGGAGCTTCGCAATCCTCACGAATCCCGGAATGACGCCATCCTTTCCAAACCAAGAATTAGCGGTGATTCTTCCCAAGTCTCGAACACGTCCAATCGATTTCATTGCAACCGATTTCGCTCCTTCGAACGTCATCCCACGCCAAATCAATGCAAAGTTATTCCAAGCCGCGCCCACAAAATCCTTCGTTTGGGACCAAAGACCGATTCCTCCCTGAGGTCCCGGACTAAGAATCAGCTTACCAAAGGCTTGTCCTGTTACGCTTTCAAGACGGTTTTGCCCCCAGACACCTTCAATCCGCTTCATATCTTTTCCGATTTCGACAAGCAGTCGATTCCTCGCGAAGGCGGACTGCCGAACAATCTGGCCCCCTTTTTCAATGATTCGGGTGCTATTGAAGACCGAACCTGCCAGCTCTACGACCTTGCCGTAGGCCGACCTCAAGCCCCAGTTCACCCAGGCAATCCCCTGTGCGAGATATCCCAAACCTTTCCCGATCGCATAGCCAAGCTCCGACCATCCCTGAAGCGACAAGGTAAGAAGCAAAATGGCCACGCCCAATCCCAGCTTGGCGATTCCCCAAATCATCCTTGGAATTGCGAGAATCCTCAGGACGAGTCTCCCATCTCTGAGCATGAAGGCCCCTTGTATAACGGAATTCAGACCACTCACGATGCTCCCCATGCCAAACCGGGTCACCGCTCCCGCGACCCGGGCGTTAGTGACAGCGACCGTGCGACCTACCAAGCTTGTGCCTCTTGCAACGATAGAGCCCCAGCTTCCAACCACCGCTCCCGCAAGGCCTGCGATGAAGATCGCATCTTGCCAACGGAGACCCACTTTTACCCCGAAGGCCTCTCCAATATCCCGGGCAAAAGTCGATCTTTGACTGACCGGGACTCCAAAAAATGAGCGGACAAAGCTTTGAGCTTCAAAGAGAACTCTCCCTCCTAAGCCGAGCTCCCCCTTCGCAAGCGCCGCTTCCTGGCTTCGGTAAAAGGAATCTACTCGCGGCCAGACTTTTTCATAAATCTTATAGCCCACGACGGCGCCGACTCCCGCACCGTATACTCCGAGCGCAACAGACGTGGTCAAACCGATCAGCTTCCCTCCCAACAGAGTCCCGATTGCCGGCAGCGTCCGGACTAATGACGCCACCATTCCGGGAAACCCGAGCAGAAAGGAAGTTCCGATCCCGACCGCACCTAGGACGCCTCCCGCTAGCATCACTATTTCTCCGGCCTCTTTCAATCCTGCCGAACCATTCAGGCTCCCAATTCCGTAGAGCACCCCTCCCACAACCAGCCCAGTCGCGGCGAGCGCCAATCCGCCAGTGAAGGCGGACTTCGCTGCAAATGAAAGACCGCCAAGTGCTCCGACTCCTCCCGCAAATCCAACCGCTTTAAGAATCAATCCCCCTGTCATGATCGTTGCGAGAACCGCTGTCACCGCCGTGGCAATCATATGCACCTTACCCAAGACTCCGGAATTCCACCGGTTGGTGACTTCTTCCATAAAGTACTGCGTCCAGCCCTTAGGGATCACCGACATACCCGGGTCCGGCTCGGCGAAGAGCTTATATCCCTGTCTGTAAACGAGCTGATGTTCCGGGAAGGTTTGAGATATTCGGTAGACTTGACCCGAGGGGTCGTAGTCATAAATCCATCGGCTCTGACCCTCGGAAGAATCGGGGTTTGGGTTCACGAAATTTACGATTCGGTTCTCCGAGCTGTATTGAAGGGTGGCCCCGGAGCCGAGCGCAAATCGGTACCAGCCGTATTTCGTGCTTTCTTCTGTAATCCCTAAGAGGCTCGACACTCCGGAAATTCCGAGCCTTGTCACCTTTCCTTTCTCATTCGCCACTTCAACACGGACGAGGCCAAAAAGATGCTGCGTCATCGTTCTTCCGTTGAACTCCTTACCCGCGTAATTCTCATCGAGGAGGACCGGTTCTCCTTTGTCGTTAAGCCGGTCTTTATAAATCCTCCAGGTGGCTCCGTCCTCTGTTCTAAAATCGATCCGGGAAGGACCCAAATCCATTGCGATCAACTGGTTCTGGCTGTCGAATCCGTACTGCCGGATCACCTGACCATCGACTCTCAGAACAAGGCTGACAGCGACGCGACCGAGAGTCTGAGCGATCACTTCCCTTGCCTCCTTGGAGAGGTCTTGAGGGGTGGTGTCTTTGAATTGTTCTTTTGAAAAGGCACGGCCTCTCTGGTCAAGAATATTCACAAGGCCGCCGGTCTCCTTATTCATTACGAGATAATCTTCTCCGAGGCGCCTGATAATTTCTCCCTTCTCATAATTAATGACGAGCTCCAAAGTCAGGGCAGACGATTTCTCCACGTTGTTGATATATCTTTTCTCCCAAACGTGCTGCTCCGCGAGCCGCCCTTCACTGTCAAAACCGATCCCTTCGGTCACTACCCCTTCTTTATCCCGTAACACGTAAACCTGATCCACCTTCACCCCTCGACCTACGATCCTGACCACTTCCTTGCTCTCTAACTTTCCTCGGACCGCCATCAATTCATTCGCATCTAACTCAAATGATCTTCCGTCCTCCGCAATGACTCCCACGACCTTTTGACTCTTTAACTCTCGAATCACGAACCGCCCCACCAATCCCTCAGGGGAGTACTGAAGGCCGGCCTCATAATCGATCGCTATCAGAATCTGACCATCCGACGCTTGGTACACAATCTGAAACTTATCGTTGAGCCCCAGGGTGAATGATTTACCGTTCTTGTCCTTCACTTCAAAGGTATGCTCAGCGAACAACCTCTTCCCCCCTCCCAGATTGACCGCAGAATCTCCCTGGTTTTCATAGAAGGTGCCTTGGAGGTCCACGAGCGCCACCGGCTGATTCGTGGTGAGGTCCAGGACCGCGTATTTGTCAAAGCCCGGCATCAGGACAAAGCTTCGGCCGAGCGCCCGATCAATCGCGTAGGTGATTTGACCGTCCGAATTGGCCAGGTAGACCAGTTGAAACTTCTCATCGAAGCCGATCGTTTCCTTCTCGCCTTGGGCGTTCGGGATCTCAAAGGTGTGGGAGGCTTCAACCGATTCTTCTCCCGCAAAGGTCCTTGCCGAGCGGCCTTGGTTTTCATAGAAGGTGCCTTGGAGGTC
>Ga0247727_10000148_pt1 | contig 156438 bp, 154 predicted proteins | sample WisWelCaveWW1625_FD_202498 | JGI IMG/M metagenome (GOLD analysis project Ga0247727, IMG submission 202498) | Biofilm microbial communities from Wishing Well Cave, Virginia, United States - WW16-25 | ecosystem: Environmental > Aquatic > Deep subsurface > Groundwater > Cave microbial mat... | reverse complement strand
CGATGTCGGCTCATCGCATCCCGGGGCTGAAGAAGGTCCCAAGGGTTGGGCTGTTCGCCCATTAAAGCGGTACGTGAGCTGGGTTTAGAACGTCGTGAGACAGTTCGGTCCCTATCTGTTGCGGGCGCAGGAAATTTGCGGGGCGCTTCTCCTAGTACGAGAGGACCGGAGCGGACAGACCTCCAGTAGACCAGTTGTCACGCCAGTGGCATCGCTGGGTAGCTGCGTCTGGACGGGATAAGCGCTGAAGGCATCTAAGCGCGAAACCCACCCCAAGATGAGATTTCCCTGACCGTAAGGTCACTAAAGGCTCCTCGTAGACGACGAGGTAATAGGCCACAGGTGTAAGTCCAGTAATGGATTCAGCCGAGTGGTACTAATCAGCCGTGTGGCTTAACCAATAATTTTTTTCAGTAGTTACGATCAAACAAATCCGGCTTGGCATAACAGATGGCCTACGACCGTAGGTTGTGCCCGTAAGGTTTGTGGCTTGATAGTGAGCCGGCAGAACGACGCAATTGTGAAAAATTTTCCGGTGGCAATAGCGACGAGGCCACACCTCTTCCCATTCCGAACAGAGCAGTTAAGCTCGTCAGCGCCGATGGTACTACCCTGGTAACGGGGCGGGAGAGTAGGTCGTCGCCGGAAATTATTTTTATAAAATCAAAAAAGGGAAAAGATAACTTCTTTTCCCTTTTTTGTTTATGGGACTATGCACTATCCTAAATTGTCGTCGAGATCAATCCGCCCAATTATCATAATCCACCGGCCGGCTCCGTGGCCGGCGATTGGCCGATTGTGATGAGCTATGACTTCTTTGGCCGCCTCAAGCAGAAAACCACGCCGGATGCGCAGGCGACCTACTTTTACATTATCTCAAGGGACGACTTTACAAAGTCGAAACCAACAACGATGGCGATACTGCGACGGAAGTGGAAGAGACCTTACGTTGGGGTGGGCGACGGTATCCACCATACGCCTTTACTGAACATGCTGTGACCATGCTCTCGAGTGTCAACAGTAAGAGAGCTATTAAAGTCAACATCGAAATCATGCGCGCCTTCGGTCGCCTGCGCCAAATTCTCGCCTCTCACGCCGACCTCGCTCGCAAGCTCGAGGCGCTTGAAAAGAAGTACGACGCCCAATTCAAAATCGTGTTCGACGCGATTCGTGAGTTGATGGAACCGGCCGAGCAAAAAGCGAAGCGCAAAATCGGCTTTCTCGCCGACCGCTGAACCGGCCGCATTATTGTCCCCCCTGAAATATTTCCTGTCTGCTCCGCCGTTTTTCTTTCCCGCTAACTGTACAAAAAATTTATTATTATCATCTACGCGCTTGGCAGTTATGTGGGTAATTGGGGTGTATTAAAGAAGCGCTTTGATTGGCGCTTTCCACAGTCTTGGCTTAATCTTCGGCGCAATTTCCGAATTATTGTTCAAACTCAACTCATCTAACTCCTCCGGGCGCGGCAATCGTATCATGCTCGCGGCAGGAGAAATCACCTTTAACCCTAAAGAAAGGGGAAGCATTATGTTTTGGTCGTTGAAGAGGAATTTGCTGGTCGCTTGGACAGGCTTGGCCATGGTCACGACACCCGGTTTGACGCAGTCTCAGAATGACACGCTCAAAACCATTGTTCGTGAAGTGAGAACCGTTCAGGAACATCTCCGCGGCACTACCACGGAAATCAAGACGATGCAGGCGCAGCTCAACAAGCTGTCGGAAACGAAGACGGGCGTCATCCATTTTGCGGCCAGCCTCGGCGTGCGATTCATTTACGACAAAAAGGAGCGCTTTGGGCAGCCGAGCATTTCCCCGATTGACTCCACACTGCAGATCGACAACCGGGATCGGGGCGCGGTGATTATCTCCGGGGTGATTATGGCGACGCCGTTTGTGAAGAAAACCAGTTCGCTGAGGAATCTCGGTTTTGTGGCAAACGTTAATTTGGCCGAAATCTCGAGCGAAACGATCAGCACCGTCAACAGCAAGAGCGTCGAAGGTGGCTTGGGTGTTTCGTATCTGCTCGAGCCTAATTTTGCACTGGCGATAACCTATGATCTGGTTTTCAGCCGGCGGCTGCGCGATTACGTGTTGCTGCGCAAAGGCGGGAAAGTCTATGACAACGGCAAAGTGCTGACCGAGCTTAATCGCGAGAACAACAATCTTTTTATCAACGACAATCTCAGCAGTTTGTCGGTGAAATTTGTCTACCGGTTCGGGAAATAATCGGTGTGATCGTCCCTCCCCCCAATTTTACCTGAATCCGGCTGGTGTACGAGATTCAACGCCGGATTCAGGTTCTGCCCGATAAATTTCCCGGTTCAATTATTCCGCTCTTCAAAGAAAGCTTCGCGCAGGGTGCCTTGCAGGAGAATGCGATAGGTGCCGGTTTGCGGGTCGACGCTTTCGACCACGGCGTTCCATCTTTCCGAGCCGGCGAGAATGTCGGCGAGTTTTTCTTTGAGAATCGGGGAAGAAGGCGGGGTGATTTCCATGACGTCGAAATCACGGGTTTTGAATTTGAACATACGGCTGACCTCCTTGTCAGTGAGAGTGGTCTCGCGCGGATCGCCCTAAGGAACAACGCCGCCGAGCTTGGGGTCCAAGTTGTTTAGCCAGAGCCAATGTCAAACCCGGCGGAAGCAGTTCCGCTGCGGGTATCTCCTAACTTTGGCAGATGAATAAAAAATCGCCCGTAGGCGAAAAACGTATCAATATATGGAAACACCAGCGGGATTCCAAGCGTTGTTACAATAATTTATTAAGAAAACTTCTGCCTGGCTTTACTTCTTTGAGCATACCCAGTATTTTGCACCCTCCGATTAGTGTCTGTATAATTTTGGGATTCAGTTTTTAAATAAACGGCTGTCCCCATTTCGGGCGGTCTTAATTTTTTCTTGACTTTAAGGGCACTAAAACCTATTTTATTTCGTTTAAGACAAAGTGAGGTTGATGACATTGGAAGAAAAGCAGCTTGAGGAGCGCCTGTGTCGCGGGGGAAAACTCCCGGAACACGTGGCGATTATTATGGATGGCAATGGCCGCTGGGCCAAAAAAAGAGTCTTATCTCGCGTCGAGGGCCATCGCGAAGGAATCCACTCGGTGCGCGAGATCGTTCGAGCCTGTGGAGAGTTGGGCATCGGTTATTTGACTTTATACACGTTCTCCAAAGAAAATTGGAGCCGGCCCAAAGGTGAAGTCTCGGCGCTGATGGCGCTCTTGCTCAAAACCATTCGCGCCGAAGTGGTGGAATTGCAGCGCCACAACGTGCGGCTGATGACCATCGGCCGCTTGGAAGATCTCCCGTTTTTGGCGCGCGAAGGGATGGAACAGGGCAGGCGCGTTTTGCGCCACAACACCGGGCTGACGCTCAATTTGGCGCTGAGTTATTCGAGCCGCCAGGAAATGGTCGACGCGATGCGCCGCATTGCAAGCGAAGTCAAAGCCGGCCGCCTGCAGCCCGAAGACATTGACGAGTTCACGATTTCTTCGCATCTTTACACGAGTTCGATTCCTGATCCCGATTTGTTGATCCGCACCAGCGGCGAGCTGCGGTTGAGCAATTTTCTGCTGTGGCAATTGGCGTATACGGAAATTTACGTGACCGACGTGCTCTGGCCGGATTTTCGCCGCAAAGAATTTTATCAAGCCCTCCTTGCCTATCAACAACGAGAGCGCCGCTTTGGCAGGGTAAGTGAGCAGCTTGTTGCTGCTTCCGGCGGGTATGACCCGGCGGACGTAGCTCCGACAAGCATAGCCTTGGAATTTTAACCCTGGTGGCGCAGCCCCAGCTTGCCTGCACCAGAACCAACAATCCCGATTTCCTGCAAAAATCACGCAGTGAAATCGGGAAGTTCCTAACCGGGTCATTTTTTCAATGACGATGAATTTTCGGCGCTGGTTTTTCCTGACCGCCGTGTTGATAGCCGGCGCCATATTTTTGTCGCTCGAAGGATGGCGCTTGCTCAAGCGCAGCGCGTGGCTGCAAAATTACGTGCAGCAACAGCTTGCAGCAAAATTTGGCGAGACGTTGCAATATCAACACCTCGAAGCCAACCTTACCGGCGTGCATTTGAGTCAAGTCACCTACACGCCGCCGGGAGGCGCTTTTGCCGTTTCGATTGAAGAGATCAGCGTCACCTTTCGCCTGCGGGATTTGCTCAAGCGCCTTCTACAAAAACGCTCGCCGCAACGCGCAGTTTCCGCCGGCCTCGCGCCGGCAGATTCGCTCGCTCCACCCTCGCTTGCCGGATATCAGTTGGACGTTTCAATCGAGAGCCCACGCGTGACTTTGCTCGGCGATTGGGAAGCGCGCCTAATAAAATGGACGCGATCACAACCCGAGCCTTCTTCACCTCCGGCCCGTCAGGCCGTTCAGCCTTCCCGCCATTTCGCGCTTCCAGCCACCCGGCACAGTGACTCGGTGGCCGTCTCGGCCAATGTTAATGAGAGAGGCAAAGGATGGAATTTCGATTTTCTCAAAAAACTGGATGTACGCAACGGCAAGATTCTTTGGGATTCACAAGATGGCCACGAGCCGATGGTGTTGGCGGATGAGATCGAGGGCAATTTGGATCCGGCGCTATCAACCGCGCACCAGACCAAATCTGAAGCGCAATTGAGCGGCAAACTGCTGGCCGCAAGCGACTACAATTTTTTCATTCGCGCTCTCATCGATATGAAAAGCGGCGGCATCGATTCGATCAAAATTGCCTTGCAAGAATTATCGTTGCAACGATTAGATGATCTTTGGAAACTTCGGCATGAGATTGCCTCTGATCGCGATGAGAAAGCCGCAGCGCCCGATTCGATGGCAACCCGGGAGCCTTTCTATAAAGCGTGGAAAATTGGCGGTGGCGTGCTCAATGGCCGATTTCTTGTCTCGCCCAAATCTGCTCGTGCGCCAGGGGAGGAAGACGACTCCGTCGAGGCCGCCATTGACCGAGGCCTCGCGAGCACGGCGGCGAAATCGATGGCGGATTTGCAAGTGAGCGGCGAGCTGCAAATTCGCGGCGGCCGATTGCAATTTGGCGAACACAGCCCCATCAACGTTGGAGCGATTGATGGCGACGCGCAGCTTAAAGCCGGTGTGCTCGAATGGCATAGCCGCCAACTCATCAATCAACAAGCCGTGCAACTTGCGGGCACAATGCGCTTCAACCGGCTTTTCCGGCCCGAGCTTGACTTGGCCGTGACCAGCGACTCATTGGTGGCAGCGGAATTTCTCTATCCATTTCTGCGAGCTGGCAAAAATATCGCGCCACATTCCGGTGACACCGCCGCCAATTCTCGCGAGCGCTTCCCAATTCGTGGCCGTCTCGCCTTGCGGGGCCGGATTGCCGGATCACTCGCCGCCCCCGGCCTCGAAGCGAAAATTTTTTCGCCGGCACTTTCGATTGGCCGGCAGCAGGTGCGGCAGTTATCGGCGCATCTGCTTTACACACTGCCTCGGCGCGGCGGCGTTGCCGACTCGACGATCAAATTGGTAGCGTGCGCCGGTGAACTCGACGGTTTGCGCTGGAAAAGTTGGGGCGAATTGAATCTGTGGCATCCGCAACGGCCGTTGCGTTTGAATGTCGTGGCCACTGGCGAGATCACGCCGATCGTCCTGAATTTGATCGGCAAAAACGAGCTGGAACAATCTGCCGCAATGCCGCGTTTCAACGCCACCATCACGGCGCAGATTGCCGGGCCGGTGCAAGCGCCAAAAGCAGAAGGGCAATTTACTTTAAATGTTTTGCACGAGGCGAACGCGGCCAAAATTTTGCCCGATTTGCCGCTATTGGGCAATGGTCGATTCCTCGGCCATTTCACTGTGCACCAAGATACGCTGCGGATCGAGACGAGCATCGACTCGTTGAGGCAAAGCTCGCCGGCGCAACAAACTGTCGGGAGCGATTCGAGGCGGCCGCTGGTTGAACTGCGCGGAGAAATTTTCGGACTTTTTGCGTACAAGGCCAAACTGTCAAAACAACGGCCGTTATTCAAAATGCACGGGCGCGGCGTGCAGTGGCTGCCGGCGATTTTGGGGAAAGCGCTCCCTTCCGGTATTCTCTCCAAACTCGTTTTCGACACTTTTCTGGACGGCCATGCAGACAGCGCAAATATCCGGATCGAGGGCCGGCGCAAAGTCGAGGGCCATACGCTTTTCCAACTCTTCGGATATCTTCGCTCTTTTGGAAAAAATCGGCGTTTGATCTCGGGCGATCTCAAGCTATTTCCCGGGGCGCACAACGAGATCGCGGCTTCGTACTCGGCAGATTGGCAGGACAGCGTTTTTTATGTGACGGATTTGCGCGCCGAAAACTGGCTCGCCGGCGGACTGCAAATCGCGACGGCCGGTGACCATGAAATTCAAGGGAATTTGAAAATCAACAAAGCGAAGTTGTCGCGTCTTGCCGAGAGTGTGGCGCGTGTACTGCCGAAATACGACGGAAATTTGTTCGGTGAAATTCGTTTAGCCGGCACGCTCAAAGCCCCTTATGTAGGCGGCGATTTTTGGGTTCTTGAAGGGCGTTTCAACGGCATCGGTAATTTCTCGCTTAGCGGCCAAACCCGCCTTGACGGCCGAGGTTGGCAAATCAGCAATGTGGAAGTCCGCAAAAACGATCAGCTCTTTTTGCAAGGTGAAATTGGCTATCAGCGCGCGACCCGCGAGCCGCGGTTGGAATTGCGCGGCCACGACGTTGATCTCAGCGAGTTTTTGGGTGCGGTGGCCGGTGTGTCGCCGGGCATCGTGACGGGGCGCATGAGCTTCGACCTAAAAACCGAAGACGCGGTGCGCGCGCCGGACGGCAGCGTGCGCCTGCCTTTGCGCGGCTTTGTCAAAATGCAAAATGGGCGGGTCGTTTGGTTTGCGTTTGACGAAATCGCGATGAATATGGACGGCGCACCAAAGCCGGACCGGAGCTACTCCTATCTCAGCAAAAACGGCGTCTTTTTTCATCAAGCCCGATACGAGAAGAAGAATGCTTTCGCTCTCGAAGGCCAGGCGTATTTGCCTTTCGACCTCGAAACGCCTGTTGACCTTGCTCTCTCCGGTGACGGCAATTTCCTGGCGGTTTTGCCCGATCTCTCCAGCTTTTTTCAACAGACGGCAAGCTCGGGCCATCTCGACTTGAATGTGGCCGGACCTTATAGAAATCTCACCTTGCCCAATTCGTACTTTCGTTTTAAAGACGGTTTTTTAAAAATGAGCAAGGTCGCGCCGGCAGCGTACGATATTGCTGGCGAGGCGTTTGTGGATGATCGCGGCACTTTTATTGATATTTCCAAAGTGGCGGGTAAAATCGGCGACGCCGTGTTGCAATGGCGCACGCAAGAATCTCCGCCGCCGTTATTTGTTGCGGCGTCGAATGGCACGCCGCCGATTTATAAACCTCTGCGCTTGGGCAAATCGCCATTGCACTTTGGCGCCATTTTGGTGAAATCGAGCGACAACGGCGTGCTCGTCAACGTTCCGGGATTGATGGAGCGTGGCGAGGTCGGCCGGTTTGCGATCACCGGCCAGGATAGTTTGGACGAGTTCGTGATCACCGGGCCGTGGGCGCATCCGCTTTTCAAAGGGCGTTTGGCTCTCGAAGGCGTCGATTTTATGTTTCCGTTTGACGAGAATGTCGAGCCGGCGGATTCGCTCGTGCGGAAAATTCTGTTCAACAGCGAGTGGGATGTGGTGGTGGAAAGCCGCAAGGACAATCGCTACGCGCAGAAAACACCGACGGCGATCGACAAGGTTTATGTGAATTTTGGCATCGACGACGCACTCAGCCGATTGCACTTCACCGGCATCTTGCAGGACAGCACGTTCCGCACCGAGGGTGCTTTGATTTCCACCCGCGGCACCGTGGAGTATCTCGATCTCAATTTCCGGGTGGAAAAATTCGGCGCCGAGTTTGACAAGAGCGACTGGCTGCCGATCGTTTACGGCCGGGCATGGACGACGCTGACCGACTCGACCAATTTTCCCTATCACGTTTATCTCACGCTGCACACGGTTGATCCGGTGACGCGCGAAGAGGTGGAGCGCGGCCGGTTTCAAAATGCTTATTTCAAGCTGAGCTCGGATCGGCCGGGCAGCATTTGGGAAAATACCCAACAACAAATTCTCGCGGCGCTCGGTTACTCGTTGGAAAACGTCCGCGCCAAAGCCACCGAGGCGGTCGGCATCAGCACGGATAATTTGGTTTTCCGCCCGCTGATTCGCCCGGTGGAACGGCAGCTCGAGCGCCATCTCGGCCTCGACGTGGTGCGGTTAAGCTCGCGATTCACGCGCAATTTTCTGGTGGCTAATTTCAACAATGACACCGCCACGCGTTTGGCCTCGCCGGTGCCAAGCGAAAATCACAAAGAGAGCGCAGCGCTGGCGATGCTGCAGAGCACGCGGTTGCTGATCGGCAAATATTTGTGGAGCGATCTGTATCTGAATTACATCGGCCAGGTTGAAGTCGGCCCGGACGAAACGCTCGCCACGACGCTCAAGCCTCGCCCGTTGCTGCGCCACACCTTGGGTTTGGAATACCGCATCAACCCGGCGATGCTGCTGCAGTTTGAGTACGATTACAACCCCTTGCTCGTCAATAATAGGGAAGACAGCCGCATCTGGCTGCGCCATTCGTTTCCGGTGGATTTTGGGGGGAAGCCGGAGGAGAAGGAAGAATGAGATTTTAAATTGCCCGAAGAAAAACCCAACGCGACGAGCCGCAATCAAACAGGTTTAAAAAATTTCCAACGGCTAGAAGAACCCAACGGAAAAAGCATTAGCAGTTGGGTTTTTCAATCCGTTGGAAAGCTCTTTTTTTTGTAAAGAGTCTCCTATAAAGGAGACGATGAATTAGTCGAGCCGGCCGGTTTTGCCAAGAAATCGTTTGGACGAAGAAATTAAGCCCAAACGCCATTTTGTTCGTTGATTACGGACAGGTGGCGTTTTGCTTTTGATCAAGAATTGTATCGACAACTCTCCGAAGGCTCCGGAATTGTCCTGCTGATCCTTGCACAATAATAACTAGATCACAACAGAACCAATACCGTCTCCCGAGCGTCTAACAAAATAAGCCGGATGGTTGGATAAGAAAGTCAGATAAAAATCGCTTTACATTCGGCCAAAAAATTATTACCTTATAAGTTGTGTGTTGTCAAAAAGTTCACCTCATACGGGCAGCCGTTAAAGGTTGTAGATCGGTTTGCCGTTCATGAAGAAAAGTGAGTGAAAGATCAGATGCGAGATGTTTTGTCTTTTCTAAGCCATCGCCGCCCGGACGGGCACCGTCAAGTTCAAGTTGTCCCACAAATTTTAGTTGCGTGCCTCGTTGTTTGCTGTTTTGCCGGCAGCGCTTTGGCGCAACGCCAGGCCACTTTTAGAATTTTGGGCATTTCAGTTGAAGGCAACAAAACCGCCGACGCCAATTTCATCAAGCTCAGCTCCGGGCTTTCGGCGGGCGAGCAGGTGAGCGGTGACGACGTGCAAGCCGCGATCAAGCAGCTTTGGGGTTTGAACATGTTTGAAGATATTCAGGTTTTGCTCGATCGCCAGGTTGGGGACGGTGTCTATGTCACCATCAAAGTGGATGAAGCGCCGCGCTTGAATAAGATCGAAGTCGAGGGCAACAAAAAGCTCAAGAAAAAAGATATCGACAAAGAGCTGGATTTGTACAAAGGCCAGGTGATCAGCCCGCGCGACCTTTCCAAAGTGCGCCGCAAGCTGAAAAAGGTCTACGAGAAAAAGGGCTATCTGTTGGCCGAAATCGAGACGAGCACCGCGGCCTCCGAAGATACCGGCCGCGTCAATCTCCGGCTGAAAATTCGCGAAGGCAACAAAGTTCAGATCAAGCAAATTGCATTTTATGGCAACAGCGCCTTCAGCGATGGCAAGCTGCGCAAGCAGTTGAAGAAGACCAAACCGGACGGGTTTTTGCGCGGCGGCGATTTTGACGAAAAGAAATACAAAGAAGATCTCGAAAAAATCGTCGAATTTTATCGCACCGAAGGCTATCGGGATGCCGAGCTGGTCGGAGATTCGCTGTATTACGGCCCCGAGAAAAAAGACATGTTCATCGACCTCTGGGTCAACGAAGGCCGTAAGTACTACATCGGCAACCTCACTTGGGAGGGCAACAAGCTTTACCCGGACAAACTGCTCGCTGCTTTATTGGGTTTTCAAGCGGGCGACGCTTACAATGCCAAGAAACTGCAGCAAGCGGTAACGGAGAAACTGGGCAGTTTGTATTACGACGCCGGGTATATTTTTGCCGGCGTCAATCCAGTGGAAAAGCCGGTCGATAGCACGACAGTCGATCTGCACTTCGTCATCACCGAAGGCAACGCCGTCACCATCAACAAGATTCGCATCGCCGGCAACACCAAGACCAAAGAGAAAGTCATCCGCCGCGAATTGTTTCTGCGCCCCGGCGATACGTTCAGCCGCGAAGCGCTCATGCGCAGCCAGCGCGAAGTGTTCGTGTTGAATTACTTTTCAGACGTGAAGCCCGACGTGCAGCCGGTGAGCGACGATAAGGTCGATGTGATGTTGGAGGTGGTGGAGAAATCCACCGACACCGCCAACATGAGCGCCGGCTGGAGCGAGCGCGACAAGATCATCGGCTCGATCGGCGTTTCCATGAACAATCTCTTTGGCACTGGACAGCGCCTGTCTTTTGATTGGAATTTTGGCCGGAGCTATCGTTCGTTTCAGCTCGGCTTCACCGAGCCGTGGTTGTTCGATACGCCGACCTTGGCGGGGGTCAGCGTCTTCGACACCAAAAGGGATGCGCGTTACGGATATCCGTTTGACCAACGCAGCCAGGGTGGATCGATGCGCGTGGGCCGGCGTTTGCGTTGGCCGGACAATTACTTCCGCACCGACTGGATTTATCGTTTGCAGTACCTCAACTATTCGAACCCGGTGGATACGACGTTGATCGATGATTTCAAGCGCGATTATCCTCTGGTGTCGAGCGCGATCAACCACATTCTGAGCCGCAACAGTTTGAACCGCCCGGAATTTCCGACAGCCGGCTCCGATATTTCACTTTCAGCCGAGCTTGCTGGCGGGCCGTTGCAGGGAAATGCCGGTTACCACAAATACATTTTATCAGCGGATTGGTTTACGCCAACCTTCTTGGGCTTGGTTTGGCACACCGGGTTCCAAGGGGGTTTCATCGACAAAATCAGCCAAGGCAGCAAAATTCCTTTCCTCGAGAAATTTTTCATGGGCGGTGAAGGGCTGTCCAATTCGATCGCGCTGCGCGGATACGAAGATCCGCTGCGTAGTTCCATCGTCGAAGGCGGACAAACCATGTTGAAGTATCAGCTCGAATTGCGCGTGCCGATTGCGCCCAACCCGACGGTGTTTGGCTTGTTCTTTGTGGAAGCCGGCAACACCTGGGAAAGTTTGGCGAAGACCGATCCTTACGATCTGCGGCGCTCGGTGGGTGTAGGCGCCCGCGTTTTTATGCCGCTGCTCGGCATCATCGGCTTTGATTATGCTTATGGATTTGACAACATCAACAGCCGCACCGGCGAAAAAGAAGGCGATTGGAAGCCGCACTTTGTTTTTGGACGTAGTTTCTAGCCTCGACATTAGAGGAATTTTCCAAACAAAGCGGGGATTGAATGATGGATTACGACGGTCCTTGGAAGGAAGTGGTGGAAGATTTGTTCGAGCCGTTTCTGCTCATGTTCTTTCCACACATTCATAACGATGTTGATTTTTCCAGAGGCTATGAGTTCCTCGACAAGGAACTTCAGAGTATCATCAAAAGCAGCGAAACCGGCCGGCGGATCGGAGACAAGCTGGCCAAAGTCTACCTCCGCGATGGTTCGGAAAAATGGTTGTTGATCCACATTGAGATTCAAGGCTACGAGGAGAAAGAATTCCCGGAGCGGATGTATGTCTACAATTATCGCATCTTTGACAAGTTTCAGAAAGAAGTCATCAGCCTTGCATTGTTGACGGACGATAATCCACGATTCCGCCCCAATGAATATCACCGCTCGCGTTGGGGATTTGAAGTATTGTGCCGTTATCCGATGGTCAAGATTATCGACTACCGCGAGCGTTGGGAGGAGTTGGAAGCCAGTTCCAATCCGTTCGCAATCATCGTCAGGGCTTATCTCAAGACGCTGGAAACGGAGGGCAACGTTCAGGATAGATACACATGGAAAAAGCGCTTTTTGCTGGAACTTTACCAGCACGGCATGAAAAGAGAAACTATTCTGGCAATTTATAAGTTTATCGATTGGATTATGAAATTGCCGGATGAGTTGGAAACAGCACTCTTTGAAGAAACTAAAGCTATGATAGAGGAGACGACTGCCATGCCATATATTACCACTGCAGAACGAATTGGCCAAAAAAAGGGGGTTGAGCAAGGAATTGCGCAAGGAATTGAGAAAAGCCTGCCAACGGTTCATCGGGCCCTTGCTACGATCATCAAGATCAAATTTGGCGAGCCGGGCCGAAACTTAAGCGAACGTATCCACCAGGTAAGAAGTTTGGACGCGTTGCAGCAGCTGATGGCGCAATTAGAAGACGCTCAAAGCTTGTCAGATGCTGAAAAAATATTTGACGGAATGATGTTCCAAAACTAGATTCAATTTCAATCATCAATCATGGAGGCTGGTGTGAAAACTATTTTGACTTGGGCTGGCGCATGGCTCGCCGTGGCGATTCTCGGCGGCGCCAATCCCGTAGCAGCACAACTGAAGCTCGGTTACATCGATTCGCAGAAGATTCTCGAGAAATATAAAGAAGCGCAGGACGCGCAGAAGCAGCTTCAAGAGCTGAACAAGCGCTGGGAAGAGGAAGCCAAGAACATGCAGCAGGAACTGCAAACCAAGCTCGAAGATCTCGAGTCGCAAGCTTTGTTGTTGAGCGACGAGCGCAAGAAGGAAAAAGAAACCGAATTGCAGAACCTCAACATTCGCTTGCAGCAGTTCCAGCAGGAGAAATGGGGCGCGCAAGGCGAAGTTTATTCCAAACGCGCCGAGCTGATGCAGCCGGTGATCAACAAGATCAATGACGTGATCAAAAAGATCGGAACGGACGAAAAGTACGATTATATTTTCGACGTCATCAACGGCAACATTTTGCACGTCAGCGCTTCGCAGCCCGATCTGACCGAAAGGGTTCTGGAAGAGCTCAACAAGAGTATTGCAACCACTAAGCCGGCAAGCACGACCACGACGCCGAAGACGCCGGCTTCCACCAAGCCGAAGAATTAGTAAAAAGCAAAAAAACAAACAGCAAAAAGCAATTTGGAATGATGATTTGCTTCTTGCTTTTTGTATTTTGCTGTTTGCCTTTTTCTTTTTGCTCATTTCATCCGCATGATGACTTCCTTGCGACTCACGGCGGCAGAGATTGCGCGTACGGTTCAGGGACGCGTGGACGGCGATGCCGCCGTTATCATTACGGGTCTTGCTCCCATCGAACAGGCGCGGCCGGGCGATCTGACTTTTATTGCCCAGTCGCGTTATTTTTCTTATCTGGAGACCACGCCGGCGGCAGCGGTGCTGGTCGAGGCGAACTGCCCGGCGCCATCATCCAATGGTTTGGCCCTGATTCGTGTGGCCAATCCTTATTTGGCCTTCGTGCAGATTGCCCAAAATTTTTTCCAGCCGCCGGCTCCGGCGCCCGGTGTGCATCCTACGGCTATCTTGGGTGAAGGCGTGCGTCTTGGTGAGAATGTTGCAATCGGGCCGCACGTGGTGATCGAGCCGGATTGCGAAATCGGCGACGGGACCCGAATTGGTGCGCTTTGTTTCATCGGCCGCGGCGCGCGCCTTGGCCAACGCACGGTGCTCTTTCCGCAAGTTCATATCGCGCATGGCGTGCAAATCGGCAATGACGTTATCATTCAGGCCGGCTCGGTGATCGGCTCGGATGGTTTTGGCTACGTGAAACACGAAGGCGTTTATCACAAAATTCCGCACGCGGGCACGGTGATTTTGGAAGACGGCGTGGAGATCGGCGCCAATTGCGGCATCGACCGTGGCACCTTCGGCGAAACGCGCGTCCGCCGGGGCACGAAGCTCGACAATCTTGTCCACCTCGCGCACAACGTTGAGGTGGGAGAGCACACCGTTATAGCCGCGCAAACCGGCGTTTCCGGCAGCACCAAAATCGGCAGCCGCGTCACCATCGCCGGCCAGGTCGGCTTTGTCGGCCACATTGAAATCGGCGACGACACCACTTGTGGCGCGCAAGCCGGCGTCACCAAATCTATCCCCGCCGGCATCACCGTGTCGGGCTATCCCGCGCGCGAGCATCAGCAAGCGCGCCGCGAAGAAGCCGCGCGCCGGCGCTTGCCGGAGCTGCTCAAGCGCGTGCGCGCTTTGGAAAAAGCGCTCGCGAAAATCGTGCCTGGGACATTGGAAAAAAACGATGAGTCGGATACTTAGAAAGAGGTATGCGACTAAAGGAGCAAGCTATGAATAAACGGCTCACCTTGATTTATTGGAAAGGAAAAAAATTCTGGTTGGGCAAGCTACTCGAACATCCGGAGATTATGACGCAGGGGAGGACACTGAAAGATCTCGAGGAAAATATCAAAGATGCATATTTGCTCATGACGATGGATGACGTGCCTGCCAAATACCAAACGAAAGAAATTATGGTATGAAACGCAGCGAATTGATTCGCGAGCTTATGGCGGCAGGTTGTGTATTGTATCGCCATGGCGCAAAGCATGATATTTACATAAATCCGGCTACGGGCGCAAAGCAACCCGTGCCTCGGCACACGGAAATCGACGACCGATTGGCAAAGCATATCAAAAAGTATCTGGGATTATCAAGTAAATAGCAATTGCGAACACGATCAATGATCGAAAATGGGCTGGTGACAAACTGAGGTTGGCGACAGGTAAATTGGTAAATGGATGAGTGTCGTCCCTTGCAATTTGCCACCTGCCCCTTGCAGGAGGAGGAATGCTCGAACAACAACGTACGATTTCAAAACCATTGTCTGTTTCCGGAATTGGATTGCACACCGGCAATCCTTCCAATCTGACTTTTCATCCGGCGCCGCCCAACACCGGCATTTATTTCCGGCGCGGCGATTTACCGGGCAGTCCGCAGGTGAAGGCCGATATTGAGAACGTCATCGACATTTCACGCGGCACCACCATTGCCAAAGGCGAGGCGGTCGTACACACCGTCGAGCACGTGCTGGCCGCCATTGCCGGTTTGATGATTGACAACATCGTCGTCGAGCTTGATGCCAACGAGCCGCCGGTGATGGACGGCAGCGTCTTGCCGTTTGTGCACGCGCTCAAAGAAGCCGGCGTTGTCGAGCAGGACTCCCCGCGTGATTATCTCGTCATTGACAAAACGATCGTCTACTCCGAAGAGAAACGCGGCGTCGATATCGTGGTTTTTCCTTCGGATGAGTTTCGTATCACTTTTTTGGTTGATTACAAAAACCCGGCGTTGGCGACGCAATACACCGCGATTTATTCTTTGAAAGACGAGTTTGAAACCGAGTTCGCCCCGGCGCGCACGTTTTGCTTTCTCTCCGAAGTCGAAGTTTTGCTCAAGCAGGGCTTGATCAAAGGCGGCAGCCTCGACAATGCCATCGTCTTTATCGATCGTGAAATCGAAGCGAGTGAGGTTGGCCGTTTGAAAGAATTATTCGGATTCAAGAACGACATCAAGCTCGGCACCAACGGCATTTTGAATGGCAAAGAACTGCGTTTTAAAAACGAGCCGGTGCGGCACAAGGCGCTGGACTTGCTCGGAGATCTGGCTTTGCTCGGCGTGCCGCTGAAGGCGCACATCCAGGCGGCGCGCTCCGGCCACGCCGCCAATGTCGAATTGGTCAAGCGCATCCGCAAAGAATACGAGAAGATTCGGATCACCTCCAAATATCAGGGCAATCGCAAAGGCAATTTCGTTCTGGATTCCCAGGCGATTTTGAAAATTCTGCCGCACCGGTATCCCTTTATCATGGTGGATCGCATTCTTGATTTGATCCCCGGCGAGCGGGTGGTTGGCATTAAAAACGTCACGCTCAATGAGCCGTTTTTTCAAGGCCATTTTCCCGGCCATCCCATCATGCCCGGCGTGCTGCTGCTGGAAGCCATGGCGCAAGTGGGCGGCGTTTTGCTCTTGAACATGCAATCGAATCCCGAAGAGAAATTGGTTTATTTCACCGGTCTCGACAAGGTAAAATTTCGCAAACCGGTTCGTCCCGGCGATCAGGTTCGTTTCGAAGTGGAAATGTTGAAGTTTCGCCAATCGATTTGCCGCATGGCCGGCCAGGCCTTTGTCGCCAACGATCTGGTTTGCGAAGCCGAGCTTTCGGCTGCCATCGTCGATCGTGACAAGAATTAATTTTAGTGGCAATCGCACCATGAATTTCACCTCGACAGATACCACTTCAATTCGTATTCATCCAACGGCTATTGTTGATCCTAAAGCGGAGATCGATGCCGGCGTAACGATTGGCCCGTACTGCGTTATCGAGTCGAACGTGCGCATCGGCAAAAATTGCTGGCTCGGGCCAAACGTACACGTGGCGTCCGGCGCGCGCCTCGGCGCCGGCTGCCGGATCTTTACCGGCGCGGTGGTCGGCACGATCCCGCAAGATTTGAAATTTGCAGGCGAGGAAACTACGCTCGAGATCGGCGAGCGCACCATCATTCGCGAATTTGCCACGCTCAACCGCGGCACGAAAGATCACTGGAAAACCACCGTCGGCAGCGATTGTTTGTTGATGGCGTATTCACACGTGGCGCACGATTGCACCATCGGCAATCATTGCATTCTCGCGAATGCGGTAAATCTCGCCGGACATGTCGTCGTGGAAGATTGGGTCAGCTTCGGCGGCATGGTGCCGGTGCATCAATTCGTCCGTATCGGCCAGCACAGTTTTGTCGCTGGCGCCTATCGGGTAACGAAAGATGTTCCGCCGTATATTCGCGCCATGGGTGAGCCGATGACTTTCGGCGGACTCAACTCGGTCGGATTGAGCCGCCGCGGTTTTTCCGCAGCAACATTGGTGAAGCTCAAACGCGTGTACAAATTACTCTACAAATCCAAGTTAAACGTCAGCCAAGCCGTGCAACGCATTCGCGAGGAGTGTGAGCTGACGCCGGAGGTGCAAAACGTGTTGGTGTTTATTGAGAAAAGTGAGAGAGGAATTATCGGATAGAAAACTTATGCAACACGCGATGACCACCACCGCCTTCACTCTCGATGGCTTCAGGATCACGAAGACGCTCGGAGTGGTTCGAGGCATCACCGTGCGCTCGCGCTCGATTTTCGGCACGATCGGCGCGTCGCTGCAAACACTCGTCGGCGGGAATATCACGTTGTTCACCGAATTGTGCGAGAAGACCCGCTCTGAAGCATTCGAGATGATGGTTGCCCACGCCGAACAGCTTGGCGCTAATGCGGTGATGGGAATCAGATATGACGCGACCGAGATTTTGCAAGGCGTGACGGAAGTGTTGTGCTATGGAACCGCCGTGATTGTGGAGACGATATGAAACAGTCAGCCAAGTCAATTGATCTCCCAGGACGACAAAGAGCCACAAGTCGCGAGTATGCCTTGAGCCGAGATGCGGCGGAGAAGATACTGGTGCAGATGCAGAAAGTGTACGAAAGCCTTTCCGAGCCGGAGATCGCTGAAATTGAAACAATTGCATTGGAGCGAACCGATTATTGCGGTAAGCGAAAATGATTTAGTATTGAGATTGATCGTGTCTTTGAAGGGGAATCTATGCACGAACTTGACCGTGCTGTCAAAGTCGTATGCGCCTTGAGTCCAAATTGTTTTTTGGACTTGTTCTACGGCAGCGGACACAAGGTGGTGCTGAAAGGCGTTGAAGATGCGCAAATACAAATTCCCGAGCATCGCGCGGACAAAGTTTGGCGCGTGCACGATGGTGTCCGTGAAGGCTGTATTGCGCTTGAAGCGATTGCCGTTCCGGATCGCCGCGACTTCCGAAGCATCAATTTAAAAAATGCCGCTTTGCAAGTCAGTCTTAACGTGCCGGTGATAACCGTTTTGGTTTATTTGGAGCGCGGCAAGTATGCGACGTTTCCCGACGGTTATGAAGATGAGCTCGGCGGGCTCACCAATGCGCATCGTTTCGCGCGAATTTTGCTTTGGGAGCATGAAGAAAGAATTCGCAGCGGCGAGCTAAAAGAGTTGGCGCCCTTTCTGCTGCTGTTCTATGATGATCCGGATCCCGGCATTCTCGAAGTTGAAAATCAACTCATTGAGGCGGTGGCTGACCCGCGGCAACGCACAGAATTGAAGAGTATCGGGGCTATCATTGCGTCGCGGCACTTTAGCGAAGAGATTATCAAACAATATTTGAATTTGGAGTTTCCTATGATTCGCGAAACCACGATTTTTAAGGAATGGCTCGACCAGAGCCATGCAGAAGGCCGTGTTGAAGGCCTCGTCGAAGGCGAAATCAGCGGCAAGCGACTACTGTTGCAAAAACTGCTTGAAAGAAAATTCGGACCGCTTTCGCAAGAGTTGAAAGAGTCCTTGCAAAAGCTCAATAACGAGCAATTAGATGCGCTCGCCACGACTTTGTTTGATCTCGCAACAACTGAAGACCTGCGCGCGTGGTTGATGCAAACCGCAGTTTCGAGCCATCTTAATTGAGCAACGAATCCTCTGATGCTCTGGCGTTTTCTCAACACCGGCGCGAATGCCGGCGACTACAACATGGCGCTCGACGCGGCAATGGCGCAGAGCGGCCTGTGCAAAGAACCGACTTTGCGGGTATTTTATTGGCAGCCGGATTGCATCTCCCTCGGCTATCATCAAAATGCCGAGGAGATTGATTTGTTAAAATGCAAAAAAGAAGGCCTTGAGGTGGCGCGGCGCCCGACCGGTGGCCGGGCCATTTTGCACGCCCAGGAATTGACTTACAGCGTCGTCGTCCCGGCGACGCATCAGTGGTTTGCGATTCTGCCGCTCGATCTTTATCGTCGCCTGAGCGAAGCCATCGCCGTGAGTTTCCGCTATCTCGGCGCCGAAGTCAGTTTTGCGCCGGGCGAGAAATTGCACGTTGATGGCCGGCCGCTGCGCATGGCCTGCTTTGCCAGTGCCGCGCGCAACGAGCTGCTCGCCGGCGGCAAAAAAATCGTCGGCAGTGCGCAACGCCGTTTTCGGCAAGGCTCGCTGCAACACGGCTCCATCCTGCTCGACGAGGCGCACGATAAGCTGCCGGACTTTTTGACTGGCGATGAATCCGCGCGCGCGATCGAGCGGCGGCGGCTCGCAGAGCACACCACTACATTGCGAAAGGTTTGCGGTCGTACGATAACTTTTGCCGAAGCGGCTTCGGCGCTGCGTCGCGGCTTTGCCGAAGCCCTGCACATAGAGTTTTATAACGGTGCGGTTATGCCGGAAGAGAACCAATTGGCGGAAACCTGGCGTAACCGCTTTCAAATTCTGAGAACCAATCATTAAGGAGTCAAGGTTATGCGCAAGCAAATTATCCCGGTCGTGATCATGCTCGCCGCACTTTTTCTCTTCACGCGCATTGAAGCGCAAGATTTTTCACAGGGAACCATCAGCAATAACTACAATCAACTGAAGGGTTCGCAACAAGGTCTTGACGCCTTTGATGAGCAAATCGAATCCATTCTCAAGCTTTTCAGCTCGTTGGTGGGCAGCGGTTTCGTGAACACCGCCTCGGTGCATAGCCTCGGCGGCATCGACGTCGGAGTGCGCGGCGTGTTTGCCGTCATCCCGGATGAATTGCAGAATATCGTGACCACGCCCAAAGATTTGCCGGATCCGCTGCAAGGCACCGACGTCGTGCCGCTTCCTTTCTTTCACGGCAGCTTGGGCTTGCCGGCAAATTTTGAAGTCACCGCCAGATTTTTTACTTTTCCACTCGCCGACGAACCCGGCGGCAATATTACTTTGGTTGGCGGCGCGCTGAAATATGGCTTGCTCGAAGACAATTTGAGTACGCCGGCAGTCGCTCTGCTGGTCGGTTATCAAACCATCTTGGTGCCGGACCAATATGCGTTCGGCACGGTTTCAACGCTAAGCTTCAAGGGTTTCATCAGCAAAAATCTTTCTATTCTCACTCTTTACGGCGGCGGCGGCATCGAGCGCACCGCGTTGAAGATCGATATTCCCGGCCTGATTCAGCGTGATTATGACCTGACTTATCCGAATGGCACGGTCGGCCTCAGGTTTTCGCCCCTTCCGCTTCTTAAGGTGAATGCGGATTTTAATTTTGGCGAGGTCAATAATGTTGCCGCGGGCGTTTCAATCAGTTTTCGGTAAACCCTGTAATTAAATTTTAGGAATGAAGCGTTTAGCTATACTCGGCTCGACCGGATCGATCGGCACGAATTGTTTGAACGTGGTGGAGGCGCACCCTGATGAATTCGAAATCGGCTATTTGACCACGCACGGCAATGTCGAGTTGCTTTTGCAGCAGGCACAGCATTTTCGACCGCGCGCAGTGGTCGTCGTGCAGCCGCCGCATGAGCAGCATTGGGTGCAACGTTTCAAAATTCTCGGAATCGAATATCTAACCGGCGCCGCGGCATTGGCGGAAATTGCCGCCGCACCTGACGTCGATATTACAGTCAATGCCGTGGTGGGCGCTGCCGGCTTGCCCGCAACTTTGGGCGCGCTCCGGCAAGGCCATACCGTGGCGTTGGCAAATAAAGAAACCTTGGTCGTTGCCGGGGAATTGGTTGCCGCGGCGGCCGTCAAAAATGACGGCCTGCTCATTCCCATTGACAGCGAGCATAGCGCGCTCTGGCAGTGTTTGGTCGGCGAGGCCCGCCATCGCATTGAAACGCTGATTCTCACGGCTTCAGGCGGACCTTTCCGGCTGCGGCCCAAAGAGGAGTTTGCTAAAATCACCGTCGCCGAAGCGCTGAATCATCCCAACTGGACGATGGGCCGCAAGATCACCATCGACTCCGCGACGCTGATGAACAAAGGCTTGGAAGTGATCGAAGCGCATTGGCTCTTCGGCGTGCCGGTGGATCGCATTCGCGTGCTCATTCATCCGCAATCCATCATTCACTCGATGGTGGAATTTGTCGACGGTTCCATCAAAGCGCAGTTGGGCGTTCCCGACATGCGGCTGCCGATTCAGTACGCGCTGACGTATCCCGATCGCCTGCCGAATCAATTCCCGCGGATGGATTTTGCGCTCTGGCGCCAGCTCGATTTTCAAGAGCCGGACTTTGAAAAATTTGTTTGTTTGCGCCTGGCTTACGCAGCTTTGCGCGAAGGCGGTACCGCGCCGGCCGTGCTCAATGCCGCCAACGAAGAAGCCGTCCAAGCTTTTTTGCACGAGGCCATTCGTTTCGACCAAATTCCTCATTTGGTTGATAAGGCCCTGCAGCAACACCAAAATCACCGGCAGGCTGATTACGAAGGCGTGCTCGCCGCGGATCGTTGGGCGCGCGATTTTGTACGACAGCGGATAGCTATTTGAATTTGACCAGAAGAGGCGAATCATGTTGCACGATGTTCTTGTTTTTATCCCGGTGCTGGGCTTGCTGGTTTTTGTCCACGAGCTGGGACATTTCTTGGCTGCGAAGTGGGCTGGTATTCGGGTCGAGCGTTTTTCGTTGGGCTTTCCCCCGCGCATGATCGGCAAAAAAATCGGCGACACCGATTATTGTATTTCGTGGATTCCGCTTGGCGGTTACGTAAAAATGGCCGGCATGATCGACGAAAGCATGGACACCAAAGTCGAAGGACAACCGTGGGAATTTATGTCCAAGCCGGTTTGGAAAAGGGCGATCGTCATTGCTGCCGGCCCAATTATGAACGTGCTCCTGACGTTGGCTTTTTTTACCGCCTTGCACTTTGCTTACGGCCTGCCGCAGCCCAGCAACAAGCCGGTCGTGGCTCAAGTGATTGCCGACTCGCCGGCTGCGAAGCTCGGTTTGCAAGTCGATGACCGCATCCTCTCCGTGAACGGCCAGCCCGTTGAAACTTGGGAGCAATTAACCGCGCTCATTCACGCCAACCCGGAAAAGGAAATCGCGCTCGAATGGGAACGGCAAGGCGAGAAGTTGCAAGCCGCCGTGGTTCCGCGCCGCGATTCGCTGGATCAAAAAGGCCGGATCGGCATCGCTCAGAAGGTCGAGATTCGCGAAGCGGGACTGGGCGAATCTTTCGTGGCCGCCTTTGGCCGCTCCTGGTTTCTCACCCGGGAAATAGGCAAATTTATCGGCCGGTTGTTTAGCGGCCGGGAGTCGGTTCGAGAAGGCCTGGCCGGGCCCGTGCAAATGATGAAGATGGCCGGCCAATTTGCGCGCGAAGGCTTGGGCGAAATCGTGAATTTTGTTGCCGTGATCAGCCTGCAACTGGCGCTGCTGAATCTGCTGCCGATTCCCGCGCTCGATGGCGGGCACCTGGTCTTTCTCGGCATCGAAACGATTTTGCGCCGGCCGGTTTCGGTGCGCGCGCGGGTCATCGTGCAGCAGGTCGGCATGGCTTTGCTGTTGGCGCTGATGGTGTTTATTTTTATCAACGACTTTCAAAAGATTTTCCGGTAAAAACAAATTGCTTGCAGTGAAAAGGCCGGCCTCAGAACAAAGAGGTTGGCCTTTTTATTTGTGCGAATGGAATTTTACGATTGCACAAAAATGTTCAAGCTGATTTTTATGCGAGGCTCAATTCCGGCTTGACTTCGATCTCTTATTTTGTTAATTTGGAGTTGGTTAATCCACGTCGGAAGTGACACAAAACCATCTCAACCAAAACCGGGAAAGGTGCGATCATGCAATTTGCAAAACGCATGGAACGTTTAGGCACGGAGACAGCGTTTGAGGTATTGGCCAGGGCAAGAGCTTTGGAGGCACAAGGGAAAAAAATCATTCATTTGGAAATCGGCGAGCCGGATTTCGACACGCCGCTGTTCATTCGCGAGGCGGCGCGACAGGCCTTGAAAAACGGCCGCACGCATTACACGCCGGCCGCCGGCGTTCCGGAACTGCGCCAGGCCATTTGCGAAGAGGTGGCGCGCCGCCGCGGTGTGACCGTGCGCCCGGAAAATGTCGTCGTCACGCCCGGCGCCAAGCCGATCATTTATTTTCCCATCACTGCGCTGATTGAAGAAGGCGACGAAGTCATTTATCCTAATCCCGGCTTTCCGATTTATGAATCGGTGATTGAGTTTGTCGGCGGCAAAGCGGTGCCTTTGCACTTGAAAGAGGAAAAGGCGTTTCGGGTTGATTTGAAGGAATTGGAATCTTTGATCACGCCGCGCACCCGCATGATCATCATCAACTCGCCGCAGAATCCCACCGGCGGCATTCTCACGCGCGAAGACGTCAAGGCCATTGCCGAAATCGCCCGCTCGCGCAAAATCATCGTGCTCTCCGACGAAGTTTATAAAAATATCGTTTATGAAAACGAGCACGCCAGCATTCTCTCCGAACCCGGCATGCTCGACCTTACCATCATGCTCGATGGTTTTTCGAAAACCTACGCGATGACCGGCTGGCGCCTCGGCTTTGGCGTGATGCCGGCACCCTTGGCGCAAAAAGTTGAGAAGCTCATGATCAACAGCAATAGTTGCACCGCCACCTTCGTGCAAGATGCCGGCGTTGCGGCGCTGCGCGGCCCGCACGACGAAATCGAGGCTTTTGTGCGCGAATTTAAGAAGCGGCGCGACCTCATGGTCGAGGGGCTGAATCAAATCAAAGGCGTGCGCTGCTTGAAGCCGGGCGGTGCGTTTTATTGCTTCCCGAACGTCAGCCGTTTGCCGATGAGCAGCAAGCAGCTCGCGGATCTTATGCTCAACGAAGCCGGCGTCGCCGCGCTCTCCGGCACTGCGTTCGGCAAATTCGGCGAAGGCTTTTTGCGCCTCAGCTACGCCAATTCGATTGAAAACATTCAAGAAGCCTTGCGCAAGATGAAGCAGGTGATTGAAGCTCTATAACGGTGCATTTGGCGTTTCCCGTTGCTTCCATCCTTGAAAGAAAGTTCTTGACTCCTTGCCGATTCATCTGTACATTAAGTCTGTACAAGTAATTTAACGTCGAGGATTTTATGCCGATACAGACAACTTACACGAGTGCGCGCGCGAATTTGGCAAAACTTTTTACTGAAGTAACGGCAAATCGAGAAATCGTCGTCATTAATCGGCGCGGCTATGAGGACGTTGCCTTGATTTCCGCGTCGGAGCTCTCAAGCTTATTCGAGACAGCACACCTATTACGATCGCCCAAGAATGCCGAACGCCTTTTGACCGCTCTGAATCGCGCCAAAGCCCGAACGGCAAAACCGCAAACTCTAGCGAAGCTTCGCCGCGAGTTGGGACTTGAGCAAAAAAGATAAAACCCATCTTCCAAGAAGCGGCCCAAGAGATGCTGCTTTTCAGCCGGAGTTCCGTGAAGATTTGCGTTATTGGGTTGAAACTGACCGCAAGGTTGCCCTTCGCGCCTTTGATCTCATCGAAGCCATTATGTGTGATCCCTTTACCGGCATCGGCAAGCCCGAGCCGCTGAAATACTTTGCTGCCGGCGCGTGGTCACGACGCTTGACGCAAGAACATCGCCTCGTTTATGTTGTAAGCCACGATCGTATCGATTTTCTGCAGGCACGCTATCATTATTGAGCTTGGCTGTTTACCAACAGCTTCGTTCGGCAAAAGTTATCACGACTGCAAAGAGATGTTTTAAGCCACAAAGCCTTCCAACGCAACACCTCATAAGGATTTCTAGCATGGCTAACAATACGGCCAAACCTGCAAACGTCAAAAAAACGGCTTTGTATAACATTCACGCTTTACTCGGCGCCAAGCTGGTGGAGTTCGCCGGCTTCTGGATGCCGGTGCAATATCGCGGCATCATCGACGAGCATCGCCAAGTGCGCAGCTCGGCCGGCGTCTTCGACGTTTCGCACATGGGCGAATTTGAATTTCGCGGCAAAGCCGCCGGCGAATTCTTGCAGCGCATGACGATCAACGATGTCTCTAAGCTCGAAGAATATCAAGCGCAATATTCGGCCATTTGTTATCCCGACGGCGGCATCGTCGATGACGTGATCGTTTACCGTTGGCCCGATCGCTACATGATGGTCGTCAATGCTTCGAATATTGAAAAAGATTTTGCCTGGCTCTCTGAACATAAAATGCCCACGGTCGATTTGTCCGATGTCAGCAGGCAATACAGCTTATTGGCGGTCCAGGGTCGAAATGCACACGCCATACTGCAAAAAATCACCAGCGTGAATTTGGCCAACGTCAAATACTACTGGTTCGCGCCCGGAGAAATCGCCGGCGTGACGGCATTCATCTCGCGCACTGGTTATACCGGCGAAGATGGCTTTGAGGTCGGCTTTGCCGCGCCGCATTCGGAAAATGTTTGGAACGCGATCTTCGCTGCCGGCAAAGAATTTGGCCTCGAGCCCATCGGCCTCGGCGCGCGCGACACCTTGCGGCTTGAAATGAAATATTGCCTTTACGGCAACGACATCGATCAAACCACCAACCCGCTGGAAGCTGGCCTTGGCTGGATTACCAAATTGGACAAAAGCGATTTTATCGGCCGCGAAGTGATGGCCAAAATGAAAACCGCGGGCATTCCGCGCAAGCTCGTCGGCTTCGAGGTGGAAGGCAAAAATATCGCGCGTCACGGTTACCCCATTTTAAAAGACGGCGCTAAAATTGGCCACGTGACCAGTGGCACCTTTTCGCCGAGTTTGGAGAAATCAATCGGCTTGGGCTACGTTGCAAGCGCGCATGCTGCTGTTGGCACAGATCTCACGCTCGACATTCGCGGTCGTACTGCGCAAGCACGTGTGGTGAAAACGCCGTTTTATCTGCGGCCTTATTGAACGCATGAAGCGAACAACTCTCCTTTTTATATTCCTGCTCCTCGCCGGAAGCTCGGCGCGAGCGCAAGCGAAAATAGATACACTGCAACTGTTGCACGATGTGAAAGCGTTGTCTGCCGATTCGATGCAAGGAAGAAGAACTTGCACGGCCGGAAGTAAGAAGGCGCAGGAGTATATCGCCGCTGCTTATAAGAAAAATCATCTGCAAGCATTTGAAGGAAGTTTTCAACAATTCTTTTCCGCCTCCGTTAAGGGTGAGCCTTGTGCGGACGCCGCCAACTTGATTGGATACATCTCGGGTTCCTCGACAGATTGCCTCGTGCTCTCCGCGCATTATGATCATTTGGGCGTCGTTGACGGCCAAACCTATTGCGGTGCCGATGACAATGCCTCCGGAGTTGCCACGCTGCTGGCGATCATGGCTTATTTCACCGCCAATAAACCTCACAGTACGCTCATCTTCGCCGCCTTCGATGCTGAAGAGTCTGGCTTGCAAGGCGCGCGGGCATTCGTCAACAAGCTGCCCGTGGACAAAAAGCGCGTCATTTTGAATGTGAACCTCGACATGGTGAGCCGCAGCGACCGCAACGAGCTTTACGTCGCCGGTTGCCATCACTATCCGTTTTTGAAACCGTATGTGGAAAAAATTGCCACGACCAGCGCGGTGAGACTGCTCTTCGGGCATGACAGTGGAACGAACCCGGCCGATAATTGGACCAATGTTTCCGACCACGCGCCCTTTCATCAAGCCGGCATTCCCTTCGCCTATTTCGGCGTCGAAGATCATCGCGATTATCATCGGCCTTCTGATACTTTTGCCAAAGTCGATCAAAAATTTTTTGTCAACGCGGCATCTACCATTCTTGACGCTGTTATTGAGTTTGATCGCAATCTGGCGGCAATTAAATTGAGAACGCCGGCTCACACGCCAAGTGGAAATTAATCCATTCCCGCGATGATCTTTAAGTCGTTTCGCCTCATGTATAAAGCGTGATTTTCTCGCTTGAAAATGGCTAAACCGCTTGCAAATGTGAACAAATTTTGCCATATTGAACGAGTAAATATAAGGGAAATGGCTGAGAAGAAAACGTCAAGTTATTGCTTCCGGAAAAGATGATGGTCGGGTAGGTTACGATTCCCATTTAAAAAGCGGAGGCAAAGTATGTTTTTGCGTTCAGGTTGGATTTTAAAATGGGGTTTTGCAAGTTCGCACAGGAGCAACCAGGCAATATTTAGCGATGAAACAAAAGATCTATATTGAAACTTCGATTCCGAGCTTCTATCATGACGATCGTGTAGATGCAGAAATAGTCGCTCGTAGAAAATGGACGCGCGAATGGTGGGATAATCATCGTGACAAATATATTCTGGTATGCAGCCACGCAGTATTAGATGAACTTGGCAGCGAAAAGTATCCTGAACAAAAACGAGAAAAGGCTCTTGAATTAATCAGCCAAGTGCCCCTCGCCCCCGTAGAGCCTGCGATCTCTGATATCGTTCAAGCTTACATTCAACATAAAGTAATGCCCAATAATCCAGTGGGTGATGCCCTTCATCTTGCTTTAGCCTCATACCACAAATGCGATTTCTTGCTTACTTGGAATTGCAAACATCTTGCAAATGCGAATAAATTTCACCATATTAGACGAGTAAACATCATACTCGGTTTGTATGTTCCCTTATTAATAACACCGCTTGAATTGCTTGGAGACGAAGAAAATGATGAAAGATGATCCTGTGATCGCTGAAATCAGAGCGATACGCCGCCTCATTTCCGCAAGATTCGATCACGACCCTAAAAAAATCGTCGAGTATTACATCAAACTTCAAGAAAAGTATCGGCAACGGCTGGTAAATCTTGCGGAGGTTAAGGAAGAATACCAAGAGAACTCGCTTGGCGCTGAAGTTATAGCCGAGTAGTCAAAAATACGTGCGTGATTAGCACTGGCCCAAATATCGAATTAGTTTGGGTTATGGTTAATTTTAGGAGAGGAGACCATGTCGGAAAAGCAGGCAAGCGTGAGTTCCCGACAGCAGGAGGAAATTTTCGGAATTCTCTTGATGACGTTGGGGATGCTCATCCTTGTAAGCCTGATTTCGTATTTCGTTCATCCGGAAGAAGCGCCGCAGGAGGCGCTGATGCAGCGCGTGGAAAACTCCATGGGCGTCGCCGGCGTTCACATCGCCAACGTGCTCGTCAAATATGCGTTGGGCTATCCTGCCATCGTCGTGCCGTTCCTGCTCATCGCCTGGGGATGGAATCGCTTTCGCGGCTTGGAGACGAAACGCCTGCAGCGCATCAGCATTTACAGCCTGATCGCGGCGCTGTTTTTCGCCACCGTCTTTGCCATGCCACAAGCCATGGCGCCGGACGGCAGCACCATCGGTTACTCGTGGTCGGGTCTCGTCGGCGGCTTCATCGCAGAGCATCTGCACAAGGCTTTCGGTGACTATGGCAGCCCGATCATTTTGCTGGCTTTGGCTGTCGTCGTGTTCATCTCCTTCTCGCAAATCAGCCTTGCCGAAGCCTACGAAAAAATTCGCAGCGGCTCGCTCAATTTGCGCCAATGGTTTCAGGAGAGGTTATCTGCTATTGCTGAATGGCGTCCCCAATTTCCCGCCCCGCAAGTGAAGCCACTGGCCAAGCCGGCCTCCGAGGTTTCGGTGGCGATACGTGGCAACGAAGTCGCGGTTGAAGATGATGAAGAAGAATCGGGAGAGAACGCCGAGCCGCGCTGGAAACGTTTGGCGCGATTGCGTGAGATGAGTGAGAAGCCGTCGAGCCCATCCACCGTGATTCCGGGCAAGCCACCCGAACGGGCCACAGACGGAGTTCCGAAGCCTGTTGAGCCGGCGCCGGAACCGCCGGCAACGTCAGGGACGGCTGCCGTTCGGCCCGCGCCATCTGAAACCTCGACGACGATAACTGTGCCGAAGAAATCCAAAGATGATGTGCCTCCGCCTGCTTTTGGAGAATATGTCTTTCCGCCGCTCGATCTGCTGGAATATCCCAGAAAAATCGACTCCGTGCAAACGCGCGAAGAATTGCTCAACAACGCGCATACGTTGGAAGAGCGGCTGGCCGAGTTTGACGTGCAAGGCAGCGTCGTCGAGATCAACCCCGGCCCGGTGATCACGCGCTACGAATACGAGCCGGCGCCCGGCATTAAAGTGAGCCGCATCACCGCGCTCGCCGACGATTTGGCGCTCGCCATGCGCGCCAAGCGCATTCGTATCGTCGCGCCGATCCCCGGAAAAGCCGCAGTCGGCATCGAGTTGCCGAATCCGGAACCACAAGTCGTTTACCTGCGCAAAATTCTTGATTCCGAGGCGTTTCGCCAATCGGCCTCGCCGCTGACGATCGCGCTCGGCGAAACGATCTCCGGACAGGTTTACGTCACCTCGTTGGATCGCATGCCGCATTTGCTCGTCGCCGGCGCCACCGGTTCCGGCAAAAGCGTTTGCCTGAATGCCATCATCGCCAGCATGCTTTACAAAGCGCATCCGAGCCAGGTCGATTTTGTGTTGGTCGATCCCAAGCGTTTGGAGCTATCGACCTATCGCAAGTTGCGTTTTCATCATCTCACCTTTCGCGAAGATCTCAATGAAGAGGTGGTGACCACGGCGGCGAATGCGCTCGCGGTGTTGCACAGCCTCGAATGGGAAATGGAAAACCGCTATTCGCTTTTGGCGCGCGCCGGTGTGCGCAATATTACCGAATATAATACACGGTTGAAGGAAGGGAAATTGCCAGAAACCGAGGGCATGCCGCCACCCAAGCCGCTGCCTTATATGGTGCTCGTCATCGACGAATTGGCCGATCTGATGTTGACCGCGGCCAAAGAGGTGGAAGAGCCGATTGCCCGGCTTACGCAAATGTCGCGCGCCGTGGGCATTCATTTGATCGTTGCTACGCAGCGGCCCTCGGTGGATGTCATCACCGGCGTGATCAAGGCGAATTTTCCGGCGCGCCTGGCGTTTCAGGTCGCCTCAAAAATCGATTCACGCACGATTCTCGACATGAACGGCGCGGAGAAATTGCTCGGCAACGGCGACTTGCTTTTCTTGCCGCCGGGAAGCCCGGAGCCGATTCGTATTCACGGCGCGTTTATCAGCTCCGAAGAAACCGAGAAGGTGATCGAGCACATTCGCAAGCAGCCGCATTACGAGAAAGACCTGCTGCCGATTCGCACCGAAGGCGAGGATGCCGATGGGCTTGGTGCCGGGGCAGACGGCCTGCGCGACGAGCTTTACGACGAGGCGTTGAAGCTGGTGGTGCGGCACCAGCAAGGGTCGATCTCGCTGTTGCAGCGCCGCCTCAAAATTGGCTACTCGCGCGCCGCGCGCTTGATCGACCAGCTCGAAGCCGCCGGTGTCGTCGGCGGTTTCGACGGCAGCAAAGCCCGCGAGGTGCTCATCGACGAAACCCAATTGGAGGAAATGGGGTTAGATAAGTAACGCAGACGGCTCGTCTGCAAGTGTAGCTAAAGTTTTAACCACCAATGGATGAAGAGGAATTTGATGCAACAATTCAAGCCAAATTCCAACCAAATATGTCATTCGGGAAGAATCTTTTTTGCGCGTGTTCCTTTTTAAAGTTATCATTGTTACAAAATCTGAGGATTAACCCCATGAGATTAAAATCGCTGTTATCTTTGTCAATATTGATTGCATTTTTATTTTTCCTACACAACGTTTCCACGGCGCAAGAGAAGGCCGAAGACATCGTCAATAAAATCCGCCAGACCTACGAGAAGCTCGAGTCGTTGAAGGGCGAGTTCGAGCAGGAGTTCACCTGGGCGCTCGCCGGCGAGACGCAAGTGCTCAACGGCACGTTGTATTTGAAAAAGGGCGACCGCTATCGCGTCGAAACGCCGAATCAAATGATCATCACCGACGGCAAAACGGTGTGGACGTATTCGCTCGACAAAAACCAGGTCTTCGTCGACAATCTGGAAAAATCGAAAGACAACCCGCTGCCGCGCGATTTGATCATCAAATATACGCACGAGTTCAAGCCGAAGCTACTGCGCAGCGAAAAGCTGGGGGCCATTGATTGTTACGTGCTGGCGCTGACCCCGCGCGACGAAAATTCGTTCATCCGCAGCGTCACCGTGTGGATCGACAAATCGACCTGGCTGGCCGCGCGCATCGAGCAGGTGGACATCAACGACAACAAGACGGCGTATGTGTTGAAAAACGCCCAACGCAACGTGGCGCTCGCTGACGCGCTGTTTACGCTTAAAATCCCGGCGGAAGCAGAAGTTGTGGATATGCGGTGATTCTCGCCATATTTGAAATGCTGCCCGCGGAACACACGAAAAACGCGAAAACCCCTTTTTAATCTTTCGTGTGTTTTGCGTGTTTCGCGGGAAATGTGATTGTGCAGGGGTAAATTTCGCAGTACAAATCTTTCCCTATGTCGTAGCGCCATTTTCCTGAGGGGCCACTCCCAGCGCTAACGGCAAAGAGTATCATTAATGTTGCTTTAATTTAGCCCACGATTTGCACGTGCCCTTTCATCGGTTATTTCAAGGAGGATGACTATGAAAATGTACGCGTCGCAACCTCACCACTTATCTTTCCTCGTCGCCTTTTTTATAATCACCTCTGCGTTCGCGCAACCACCCGACAGCACCCTGCGCGAGTTGCCGGACCAGCGCACCTATTTCAGCAAAACCTATTACAACGCGCGCGACAACACCTTCACCACGCGCATCAGCCCCGGATACGTGCACTACCTCGCGAGTGACGGCACGTACCAAGACATCGACACCAACTTGCGCCTGGATAAAAGCGGCGCGTATTACATCATCGACAACGGCCTGTACAACGTCGCGTTTACCGGCAATTTCAGCAAGGGCAATTGGGACGTGGCCTACGAAGTGCCCCGGCCGGTCAAAGAAAAATTTCGCGACCCCGGCAAAGCGCGGCGGCCGGTCACGCGCATGCGCTGGAAGGTGTTGAGCTATGGTTATTGGGATGCGCAAGAAAATCGTTATCGGATTCTTGAAGAGGCCAAGTCCGTCACGCCGGTGGTCTCCGGCAACGTCATCAGCTATCTGCAAATCTTCAGTGATATTGATATACATTATATTTGCGGCAATGTCGGCGTAAAAGAAGAAATCGTTCTTTCTCAACTTGGGCGCAATAACCTGCCCGACCCAGCGCAGTACGGCCTTTCACGTGCGAACACTTATTTCGTTGTGGCCATGGAATTTTTCTTAACGCCGGCCAACATCAACGCCTTCGCGCGGCGACTTAACGGCAAAACGCCAATCAAACAAGGCAACAACTTCGGCTTTGACGGCGATGATCCCATCGACTTTGAAGACGCTGATTCGACCTTGCATTTCTTTTTTCCGAAAGATTATGCGTATGCCGCAGCCGATAGTGTTACCGACTTCTCAAACCGCGTGAGCATGCGGCGGTATTTTTATTCTGATCATGGCAAGAACTACATGCTGGTGGGCGTGCCGTGGAGCTGGATCGATTCGGCGCCGGAAGGGGATTTGATCATTGACCCCACGACTAACGCGGCGATGAGTGAAGATGTGCGGCTGTATGATGGCGGCAACTACGGAAGCGATACTAGGCTGGCGGTAGGGAAATTTCAAAACACCGGCAATTTGAAAACCCGCACTCTGATTAGTTTTAATCTGACCGGTATTCCATCCGATGCCATTGTGCTCAATGCGCAGATGCGGTTGAAGTATTACGAAGTCATTGGTAGTGGTGGTTGGGTCGACCGCTGGGTGCAGGCGCATCAAATGCTGGACAGCTGGAATGAAGCGCAAGCCGACAGCTTGAAACGCCTGACCGGCGTTAATTGGGGCGCGCCACGGGGTCAGATTGGCGGCACCAATCCGGACGCCAACGGCCAATTTGAAAGCACACAATTTTTTTGGCAAAACGAGCAGCAAACCGAGTTACCGAAGTGGAAGAGCTGGGATTTAACGGCTTTAACGCAGAAATGGTTGAACGGAACCGCGACCAACTATGGTGTGATCCTTTGGGCGACCAACGAAGATGTGGCGGGATATACATTTCGTTTCCACTCTTCGGAAGCGACGAATCAAAGTGATCGCCCGGATTTGGAAGTTGTTTATTCCACTGAAGCGACAACGAGGACGGTCTACTTTCTGAAAGATCATTTGGGATCGATTCGCGCGACGGTGCTGGACAGCGCCACCGCGCCGGTGATAGGCTATGATGATTATGACCCGTGGGGTTATCCGCTGGCTTTGCGCACGAAGGCGATACCCAATGCTTATTTGCAAGGAGCGTCGAAGAACAAATTTGTAGGTATGCAGTTGGACGATGAATACGGTTTAAATTGGTTGCACACTCCAGTGAGACCATATGATGGTTTAATGGGAAGATGGGTGACGATGGATCCATTGGCGCTGAAATATCCTTCTCATTCACCTTACAATTATGTTGGCAACAATCCATTGGTGATGATAGATCCCTATGGAACCGATTGGTTTTATTATCAAGCCGAGGGTGAAGATGAATCGACTTGGCGTTATCATGAAGGTAAAACGGCCACCTATACAAACACAAAGGGTGAAAAGGTGACGACCAAGAAGGGGTTTGAGTATTTGGTAAAATACACGATTACTGGCAAAAACACGGCAGGAGCTGAAATCGGTACTATACAGCTTTACAAACAAAATGAATTGGTATTGAATGCTACGGGAGTCTTTACAGGCGGGGCCGGTTTGAAACCAATTCCGGAAGGAAATTTTATGATGCGATTAGATGTTCGTGATAGCGAAGGTCCGCAAAGTATCGTATTTAAACCTGATGGTCCGAATGCAGCACCTCACTGGGGTATTCAAGCAATTCCTAATAGGTATGTAGAAGGGTATGATGTTGGTGGCGCCTACGGAACGGGAAGAATACGGCTTAACCAAGTGGATGAAAACTTGATAATAACTCCAATTCAGAAGGATGGTTACTTTTATCATGGCAAGCTAAACAGCTACAATTTTACCCATGGTTGTGCTTGTGATAGATCGCAAACGCTTTTTAATTACTTTTGGAGTGGTGCAGGGAAAGATTATCGAGGTCGAGCACCATTTTGGGTTATTAAAAATAGATGAGGTATACAATGAAAAATTTATTGATGTCTTTGCTCTTGCTTATAAGCTGCCGCCCTGCTGTTCATGATGAAATAGCTCTGGCGGGGTTTTGGTTACCTGAAATATTAGAATGGGAAAGTCCACCGCCGGATCAAATCGAGGGAATAGAAGGAACAAGGTTTGTTTACACTTCCACGTTTTATTTTTCGACAGATGGTAGTTTCAGAATGATGAACTGGCTCTTGTATAAGTCTTCTCTTGATTCATTAAATGTTGGGGTTGGCGATGGTTTTTCAGTCTTTGAAGGAATTTGGAGACAAGTAAGCGACAAAGAAGTATTGATCAAGTTCAGAGTCGTTTACAGATCGATTGAAAAAGTTGGTGAAAAGCTTCCAGGAGAAGAGATTGAAAATACTTTATCTGTCATCAAATTAAATAACAGCGTTTTAAAATTAAGGATGAATGATAAGGTATTTATCAAGTCAACCATGCTTACAAGTAAAAGCAAAGAGTTTTTACTAAATCCTCATTGGAGTAATTTGTTGAATTCTGATAAAAATTAGTTTTGGAATCTTATCACTCTGACGCCAAAGTGGGGTAATAAACCGGCGAGCAACTACGGCGTGATTCTGTGGGCGACGAATGAAGATGTGGCGGGATACACGATGCGCTTCCACTCTTCGGAAGCGGCAAATCAAAGTGATCGCCCGTATTTGGAAGTGGTGTGGTCACAAACGCTGAAGACGGTTTATTTTCTGAAAGACCATTTGGGTTCGATTCGCGCGACCGTGCTCGACAGTACCACCGCGCCGGTGATTGGGTATGATGATTACGACCCGTGGGGCTATCCGCTGGCCCTGCGCACGAAGCCGATACCGAATGCGTATTTGCAAGGGGCGTCGAAGAATAAGTTTACGGGCCATCTATTCGATGATGAGTATGGCATCAATTGGATACATACTGACCCGCGATCGTATATGCCGGACATTGGACGGTGGGCAATCATTGATCCGCTTTGGCTGAAGCATCCGGATGTGACGCCTTACAATTATGTGCTGAATAACCCTCTTCGATTTATTGACCCTGACGGAATGCAGGTCAGTGCACTTGAGATGCGTTTTCTGCGTGATCCGGCCTTGAGACAAGGAGGAACATCACAGCAGGACATTCAAACAGCATATCAAAAGGGAGTGCAAGTTGGTACGGCAATAAGTGCTGGTGTTTTAGCTGTGGGTGCCGCTGTGGCAGTAACGCCTTACGCAACGGCCGCGGCCTTATCCAATCCGGTTACAACAAATGAAATTGGTATAGCCATTACAGAGGCGTTATCGCCTGGTGCGGAGAGTTTTTTAAATGCTCCAAGTGCTATAAAAGGATTGACCGAGGGAGATCTGCAAAGAGTGTTCATTGGTGGAGAAAGCAAAGCAGGAAGATTTACCGAAGCGCTTCATAATAAATCCTTAGCCGAAGGAGGTTCAAGAGTTGAATCTTTGAAAAGCATGAAGGATGGTAAATTTGTTTTTGTCAAGAAATTGGAGGATGGCAGTTATGAAATTACAGTGCAAACAAGAGCTGGTGGAAAAACTGTAGATACCCAGACTACAAAAGGCACTGCAAAGGAATTAAAGCTGCCAAACTTGGATGAGCTTTATGAACAAGGCGCTGCAAATCACTTCATCGGAAAAACAAAGGAGGATTAAATGAGCTTAAAAGCTGAAATTGTAGAGAACATGCTAATCGTTACTCTTGGGGAACTGTACAGCAACGATACAATTTCTGATATTGTGAAGTTAGACAAATCAGAAAAGACTCATAATGTCGAGAGTATTATAATTGACTGCACAAACCTACAAGGTCTTGATAGTATGGGGCCAGAGCTCTTTCTGATGAGAGCAAAATTTAAAAAAGCTGGCGAGCACCGGAATTTTGTTTTCTGTGGGTTAAATAAAGACGGAGAAGATACTTTTAACTACTTCGCGCAAGGATGTGGATATGAAAACATTATTAATTTTTCAACATTAAATGAAGCTTTAAATTTCGTTAGGAAAAATTAATTCCAATGGATTAATAAAGCAACGGCGGCACGAACATGCGCACCGGCAAGGTGGAAAAATTCCGATCAAACAGGGCAACAACTTTGGCTTTGACGGTGACGAACCCATTGACTTTGAAGACGCCGATTCGACGCTGCATTTCTTTTTCCCGAAAGATTATGCTTATGCCGCCGCCGATAGCGTTACTGATTTCTCGAGTCGCGTGAGTATACGACGGTATTTTTATTCTGATCGCGGCAAGGATTACATGCTGGTGGGCGTGCCGTGGAGCCTGCCCTGCCAAAGCCCTAGGCAGGCCAGGGTTGGATCGATTCCGCGCCGGAAGGGGATTTGATTATCGACCCGACGACCAACGCGGCGACGAGCGAAGACGTGCGGCTGTACGATGCCGGCAACTACGGCTCGGACACTAAGCTGGCCGTGGGAAAATTTCCTAATACGAGCCAATACAAAGCCCGGACCCTGATCAATTTTAACTTAAGCGGCATTCCCTCAACTGCCATTGTGCTGCGGGCCACGATGAATTTGAAGTATTACGAAGCCGTCAATTTTGGCGGTGGAGCATGGGTAGATAGATGGGTGCAGGCACATCAAATGTTGGTGAGTTGGAATGAAGCGCAAGCAACTAAGGACAATCGCTTGACCGGCACAGCTTGGAATGCGACGTATGGCAAAATTGGCGGTACGGTGCCTCCCGCCGATGATGCCAATGGGCAGTTTGAGAGCACGACTTTGTTCTGGCAAAACGAAACGTTACCGGTGTGGAAAAGCTGGGAGCTGACGGCTTTGACGCAGAAGTGGCTGAATGGCACAGCTTCCAATTATGGCGTGGTCCTGTGGGCGACGAATGAAGACACCGATGGCTATACATCTCGTTTCCATTCTTCCGAAGCGACGAATTCCAGTGATCGACCCTATGTGGAAGTGGTGTATTCGACCGAAGCGACAACAAGGACCGTCTACTTTTTGAAGGATCATCTTGGCAGCCTCCGCGCAACGGTGCTGGATAGTGTTGGCGCGCCAGTGATCGGATATGATGATTACGACCCGTGGGGCTATCCGCTGGCGCTGCGGACGAAGGCGATACCCAACGCTTATTTGCAAGGGGCATCGAAGAATAAGTTTACAGGTAACGAGTTTGATGATGACTTTGGAATAAATTGGGGTTATCATATTGACCGATTTTACGATCATCAGGTTGGCCGGTGGTGGGTGGCGGATCCGGTACAGCAGGAATCGCTTTCGCCCTATGTTTATGGCGCAAACAATCCGCTCATAATCGTCGACCCGTTTGGCGCTGATACAATGTATGTCGATTGGCCAAATGGAAAAAGAACTGCTCAATATATACCCGATATTGTAACTATAAACAATCGGCCTCCTAAAATACCTTATTATCCAACTGCTGAAGCCTCAACTCAGGCCATTGATGAGCCGTTGATTGGAGAGGATGCAGTTGCTGGTGCAGCAAAAGCAGGCGTTAAAATTGGTGCAGGTGCTCTTGGAGCTGTCATAATCAAAAACGCTATCAAACCACGAGGCCTCTGGAGGTTAACAGAACAAGGCGCATCGAGGATTGTGCGCCATCCTAAATTCGGAAAGTTTTATAAAAGTATATCTGATGGGACTTGGTGGGTGGTAGATAGAGCTAAGCATGGTGGTAGTGCGTTCAAGGTATTTAAAGAAGAAGGCGGACGACTCAAATGGATCGCCGATGCAGATGAGTTCGGAAATTATATTGAGAATAAACACAAAAGTGCAGTTGGATTGATTATAAACATGAAAGATTTGGAGTTTGTCAAATGAAAATACTTCAATCAACTTTACCGCCACAAGGGTTTTCTTGGTTCAATTACGAAAGTTATATAGACTCGATGAGTTATCGGACGGAACTATACCTTCCGTTTGAAGAGATGAGAGAGGAAAAGCTTGTTCGAGGATACGATTATGCATCTCGTCGAGACAACATGATTGATTTTTTTAAATTTTTCTTCAATGGTCACGACCACAATTTAGTAGTTGGTCAAGAAAAACCTGATGTACCTTGGGGAGGTTTTACATTGGATGTTTGGAAGTTAAGTGGTGATGATTTTGAGCAGAAGTTTGAATTTGACTTTAAAGGAAATCTAACCGACGAAACAAAAGAGTATTTGAATCTTTTGAAAAGTTCTGGAATTGATTTTAAGTACGTAGGTTTTTGTACTTGCAGAGACTGGGGTGCTTTCCTCAGAATTGTCTTGGATTGTGTGCTAAAAAACATTGCGCCTTATTCCCCTTTGATTTACGATATACAACGAAAAATCGTTTTTTATTTTCACCATGCTTTTAGTATTGGAATTTATTACCAGGATCCTCTCTTAAGAACACTGATAGATAGCGCAACTGCTTGTTATGGTCTCACGGTTTCACACTTCAATTATTAAACTTTATTCGAGTAACGATTTGATAGCAAAAACATTGGGAAATTCAAGCTAAAATCCTTATTTCGGATAAAGTCTATTGAAAACGCCAGCCCACTATAGTTGCTGCACTGTCGCGTAAAAGAAGAAATCGTTCTTTCTCAACTTGGACGCGATAACTTGCCCGATCCGGCGAAATACAATCTTTCCCGCGCGAATACTTATTTCGTCGTGGCGATGGAATTTTTGCTGACGCCAAATGACATTAATGTCTTTGCGCGGCGACCCAACGGCAAAACACCAATCAGACAAGGCAACAACTTTGGCTTTGACGGCGATGATCCGATTGACTTTGAAGACGCTGACTCGACCCTGCATTTCTTTTTCCCGAAAGATTATGCTTATGCCCGCCGCCGATAGCGTGACCGACTTCTCAAACCGCGTTAGCCTGCGGCGGAATTTTTATTCTGATCGCGGCAAGGACTACATGCTGGTGGGCGTGCCGTGGAGCCTGCCCTGCCAAAGCCCTAGGCAGGCCAGGGTTGGACCGATTCCGCGCCGGAAGGGGATTTGATCATCGACCCGACGACCAACGCGGCGACGAGCGAAGATGTGCTGTTGTATGACGGCGGCAACTATGGAAACGACACCAGGCTGGCCATCGGCAAATTTCCCAACGCGAGCAATTACTTGGATCGCTATTTGCAAACATATCACTTGGCGACTTGGTTGTAATCGCTGTCGAGCGATGTCCACTGTTAAACTTTCGTAAACTTTGTCGACAAGTCGAGACATTTGTTGCTATATTGGTTGATGAAAAAGGTGAAAGAGCTTCGGCATGCTCTTCTTGACAGTATCAAAGTTGCAAGCCGGCTCTTACAAATTTGAATTTTTAGTTCAACAGCAGTAACCAGCCGGCGCTGGATGGTGCGGAGTCGCCATCGGCTCCGGTTACGCCTCGCCCATGGATGGCACGGCGATCATGAACTACAACCTATGGGTGAAAAGCTATGCGATACTTCGGCAAACCCCGATTTTCCTTAATTGCATTAGCATGGAAAAGTCGGGGCAAGGGAGTGGTGTGTCCGCTCCTACTAACCGCATTTTCCCTCTTCTTTCCCGCCCTCGTTTCCGCACAAGACGAAGGGGAACAGCCCGATTTGGGCCGTTCTCGCGCGGCGCAATATTATCTCGGCGATCAGGATGAGTTGCTCATCAAAGTCAACATTTGGGGACTCGTCCGCCGGCCGGGACAATACATGGTGCCGAAAGACACGGACCTCATTTCGCTCATCTCATTTGCCGGCGGGCCGTTGGATCAGGCCAGAATGAAAAAGATCAAAATCATTCGCTCGTCGATGCCAGCCGCCACGAGCAATGGCGCGCCGATCGGAGCCAACGCCAGTGAGGTGATGCTCGCCAGCCGGACAGGCGGTGCGGCTCTTAATGCGCCATCAACGCCGTCCCAACAAGTCATCGAGGTCAATGTCAAAAAATATCTCGAGACCGGCCAGCAGTCGCTGATCCCGGAGCTGCAGCCCGGCGACACCATCGTGGTGCCCGGCGGCGCGCTGCAATTTTTCGGCAAAGCCCTGGATTTTGTTTCCAAGTTTGCGGTGATCGCTCAGATCTACTTCTGGGTGGATGTGGCCAACAACCGTTAGCCACGCCGGCCCGGCGCGAATCAGCGCTGTGCCGGATCGCCCGCGACGCTGAATTTTGGACGCAGCGAGACTTTTGACGTGGCACGGCCGTTTGCCGGCACGGGAAAAATGTGCTGTCATCGCCGCAATCCGTCCACGCTCGGCGCCGAAATATATTCCAAACCGTTCGTCGATTATTCCCTAGAGCGGAAATCAAAATTTTATCTTTTAGCCAAAGAGAGCATCCATGGAAGAGCTGCACGAGAGACAGGCATCGTTCAACGATTATTTGCGCATTTTCTATCGAGGCCGTTGGATCATTCTCACGACTTTTACGTTGGTGATGGCGATCACGGCTTATGTGACGTTTACTGCCACGCCGGAGTACGAGGCCGCGGCCAAAATCATGATCGAAGAAGAAGGCGGCATGGAAGATTCCATCTTCGATATCGGCGGCTTCATCAAAAAAGAAACGATGGTCAACAACCAGGTCGAGATTCTGAAAAGCCAGACGCTTGCCGAGACGGTGGTGAAACGCCTGCAAGCTTCGGAATGGGCCGGCAAATTGGCGTTGCTCAATCCTCCCGAAAACGGCAAAACCGGGCTGTTCGCCGATGCCGGACGTTGGCTTCGCGATCTGGTAGGATTCGGCGCGGACACGGCCGAGCAGCGCACGCTCGACGACGTTATCGAAGATTTGCAGACCCGTCTGACGATTACGCCGATTCGCGATACCGACATGATTGAGATCAAAGTGACGGGCGACACCCCGGAAGAAGCCGCCTTCGTTACCAACACGCTGGCCACGGCCTATAGCGAGAAAAACCGGCTCGAAAGCCAGGAAGAAGTGCGCCAGGTCAAAAATTTTCTCGACGAGCAACTGAAGCTCGTGCAGCAACAATTGACCGGTTCCGAAGAGGCGCTGAAAAATTTTAAAGAGGGCGAGAAAGTGGCGGCCCTGCCGGATGAGACCAAAGAGCTGATTCAGAAGATGGCGGAATTCGAAGGGCTTTATAACGAGGCGCTCACCGAATATAATTCCAATCGCGAGCGCCTCAAGTATGTCAACGAACAGCTCGATCGCAGCAAGAGGAATTTCGATCTCAGCAATATTTCGGTAACGCCGTACTTTGACGGCCTCAAAAGGCAGATCGGCGAGCTCGAGGGCAAACGCACGAGTTATATCGCCAACTTGATCAACGGCGGCGTTTACCGCGATGACGACCCGCAGGCGCGCCGCTACGAAGAGCAGATCAACATGCTGAAAAAGCAGATGCAGGAAGAGATCACCAAACTGGCGACGGTTGAAATATTGGATCCGGTCGCGCTCAGCGGAAATTTGGTGGCGCGCAAAATCGAGATCGAAGCCAACTTGCAAGCGCTGCAGCCGAAAGTCGAAGCGCTCAAAAAGATCATCGACACGTATGACAAACAGTTTGAATCGCTGCCGGAGAAGAGCTTGCGGCTGGCGCGGCTGGAGCGCACGGCGCAGGCGGACGAAAAAATTTATTTGATGATGCAGGAAAAATATCAAGAGTCGCGCATCACCGAAGTCGGCCAGCTCGGCCAGGTACGGATCATCGATCCCGCCCGCCCGCCCAAAGAGCCGGTTCGTCCGCGCATCAAGCTCAACCTCCTGCTCGGCTTCATTCTCGGCCTCGGTCTCGGCATCGGCGTGACGTTTTTGTTCGATTATATCGACAATTCGGTGCGGACCATTGAAGATGTGGAGAAGATGGGCGTGACGGTGCTCGGCTCCATTCCCATGATTAAAGAGGAGGAAGCGGTCAAGCGCCTCAAATTTTTGCCAACGAGCATGAACGGCAAAAGCGGCAGTTTGGATTCTCAAGAGGCGAAGCGGCTGGTCTCGCGCCTGATTACTCACTTCGCGCCCAAATCGCCCATCTCCGAAGCCTATCGCACCTTCCGCACCAACATTCAATACACCAAGCTCGACCACGAGCTCAAGGCATTGTTGGTCACGAGTCCTGGACCCGGCGAAGGCAAGTCCACCTCTGTTGCAAATTTAGCGATCACTATGGCGCAGATGGGCAGCAAAGTTTTACTGATTGATTCGGATTTGCGCCGGCCGGTTTTGCACTCGATTTTTAGCATCGACCGCCGCGTCGGGCTTTCCAACGTGCTCGTCGGCCGCGCCACGATTGAAGAGGCCGCGCAGACGACTGAGATTGAAAATCTCTTCGTCATGCCTTGCGGTACGCTTCCACCCAACCCTTCGGAGCTGCTTGGCTCGTCGGCGATGCGCGCGACTCTTGATGAATTGAAGAAAAAATTCGACATCGTGCTTTTTGACAGCCCGCCGATCATTGCGGTGACCGATGCTGCGGTGCTCAGCTCCCAGCTTGACGGCGTTATTCTCGTCATCAAATCCGGCCAGACGGACCGCGAAGCAGCCTTCCGCGCGTACACGTTGTTGAAAAACGTCAAAACGCGCATTCTCGGCGCGTTGTTGAACGGCGTACACGTCGAGAGCATGTACGGCAGCTATTACTACTACTATCATTACTATTATTACGGCAAGGACGGCGAGAAGAGAAAGAAGAGCCGTAAGAGCAAAACACGCGCCTCGCAACCAGCGTAAAATGGACGAGGTTGCCTTGGTATGAGCGCGGGAGCGGAGTGCTAAGAACCTAGCGCAGAGGCTACGCCCTTAGGGGCAAAGCCCATGGCGTGAAAGGTAAAACGGGAAGCGAAATGGCGCATTCCGAATCACGCATGACGATTTAGGACATCACCTCAAAGGAGATCGCAACCATGAAATTGCTCGTCACCGGCGGCGCGGGATACGTCGGCTCGGTTCTCGTTCCCCGGCTTTTGGCCGCGGGCCATCACGTGCGCGTGTTTGACAACTTGATGTACGGCGGCCAAACGCTTTTGCCTTTCTTCAGTTATCCCAAATTCGAATTTGTGAAAGGGGATATTCTCGACGAACCGGCGGTGCGCCGCGCCACGCAAGGCGTCGATGCCATCATTCATCTTGCCGCCATCGTCGGTTATCCGGCGTGCAAGAAGAACGAGCAACTGGCGCACGACGTCAACTATATCGGCACCAAGATCGTGGAGAAAAATCGCGACCGCCACCAGCTCGTGCTTTACGCTTCCACCGGCTCCAACTACGGCGCGTTGATCGGCGACCTTTGCACCGAAGAGACGCCGTTGAATCCGCTCACCATTTATGGCACGACCAAAACCAAAGCCGAGCAGCATCTGCTGCAGAGCGGCAACGCGATCTGCTATCGTTTTGCCACCGCCTTCGGCGTGTCACCCAGAATGCGGCTGGATTTGCTGATCAACGATTTTGTTTACCAAGCGGTCAAGGTGCGCAACCTGATTATTTACGAAAGGACTTTCAAACGCACGTTCATCCACGTCATCGACATGGCGCGCAGCTTCATGTTCGCGCTTGAAAATGCCGGCAGCATGCGCGACAACGTGTATAATGTCGGTTCCGATAGCATGAACTACAGCAAAGAGCAAATCGCCGAGATCGTCCGCCAGAGCGCCGATTTTTATCTGCACTTTGCGGATGTCGGCAAAGACGAAGATCAGCGCAATTACGAGGTATCCTATCAGAAGATCAATAAGCTCGGCTATCAAACCACCATTTCCGTGGAAGCCGGCATTGACGAGCTGATGCGCGCTTATCAAGTCGTTGACATCAAGAACCCTTATGCCAACGTCTGAGACACTCCTCGCGCTAAAACATTGGTTTCGCATCGCGCTCGGGCCGTATCCGCGTCTGTTTCTTCCTTTGGCGCGATTCAAAGAAGGCCATCGCGCTGCGGTGGGCAAAGATACGGAGCTGGTCATCGAGGGCTTTCCGCGTTCGGGCAATAGTTTTGCCGTAAACGCTTTTGCGATGGTGCAGCCGCGGCCGGTACGGCTCGCGCATCATATTCACGCGCCGGCCCAGATTATCTTGGCGGCTCGTTGCGATCTCCCGATTTTGGTTCTCGTGCGAGAGCCGGTGGCCGCCGCTTCGTCGTTGGTTATTCGCCATCCGTATATTTCGATCAGGATGGCTTTATACGAATATATTCGTTTTTACGAAACGATCGCGCCGTACCGCGGCAAATTCGTGGTCGGTTTGTTTGACCAGGTCACGAATGATTACGGCGAAGTCATCAAAAGAATAAATCAGCGCTTTTCGACCGGCTTCGCCGCGTTCGAGCATAATGAGGCGAACGTGCAAAAGAGCTTCGCTATGATCGAGCGGCAAAACCGGCAGAAGAATAACGGCGCGCTGGCGGAATTGCGCATCGCGCGGCCATCGCACGCCAGAGAAAAATTGAAAGCCGGAAAACCCCTCGCGCTTGAAATTGAAAAGCAGCAACATTTAGTTGCCGGCGCCACGACCATCTTTCATGCGTTTGCCAAACAGGCACAATTCGAGAGCGCCGGCTTGAGGCAGGAAAAGTTTTGATGCCTCCGGCTTCGTCGTTGCGATGGCGCCTCTTGTCGGGAGGCGCCTGGGCGTTGGGCGGCAAAATCATCACGGCGCTGACCGGGCTTGCCACCTACGCCCTGTTGTCGCGCTTGCTCGCGCCGCCGGAAATGGGTTTTTACTGGCTGGCTTACAGCCTCGTGTTGTTTGGCGGAACCGTCGGCACGCTGGGTTTGAATAATGCCGTGGTGCGATTGATTGCCGAACGCGTGGGCTTGAATGCACCCGGCAAGGCGCGGCGCCTCGTCAATATCGTGTTCGGCCTCGGCCTGCTCGGCGCGCTCGGAATGGGCGGCGCTTATCTGCTCGCCGGTGACGTTATCGCAACGAAGATTCTTGAATCGCCGCAACACACTGCTGCCAACGCCTTGATTGCCGGATGGATCGTCGTTACCGTTCTTCAACAACTTGTCGCCGAGACGTTTCGCGGCTTTCAAGAAATTCGCTTGGCAACGATTTTTGGCGGCTTGATTTCCGGCTTGATTTTGCTCGGCAGCCTTGGTGCCGTCTGGCTGACCGGCACAACTACGCTCGCCACCGTGTTGAGTTTTACCGTGATTTCGATTGCCGCGAGCGCGGCCATCGGCAGCTTCATGCTCTTTAACAAAGTTTCAGCGTTGCCCGGAATCGGCAGCGCCGCTGAGGATAACGGCATCGGCGAAATTCTGAGTATTGCCTGGCCGCTGCTGATCGCGAATTTAACGCACTTTGCGGTGACGCAAGCCGACGTATGGATTCTCGGCGCCTTTCGCGCGCAAGAGGAACTGGCGATCTACGGCGCCGCGGCGCGGTTGATGACCATTATCGTGATGCCGCTGATGCTGCTCAATGCGGTCGTGCCGCCGATCATTGCCGAGCTGCACGTGCAAGGAAAAAAAGAAACGCTGGAGACGACGCTGCGCTCGACTGCGGCCGTCGCCGGCTTTCCCGCTTTGATCGTGCTGCTGGCATTTATCTTTTTCGGCAAGCCCATTTTGGCGCTGATCTATGGCGAGTTTTACGCCAGGGGCGCCGTGGTCTTGGCGATTTTGAGCCTCGGCCAGCTCGTCAATGTTTGGGCCGGATCGTGCGGCATCACCTTGATGATGACGGGGAATCAAACCATTCGTATGGGCCTCGCGGTCGCGAGCGCGTTGCTGGCGATTGGCGGCGGTATATGGGCGGTGCAATCGCACGGAATGGTCGGTGTCGCCATTGCCTCGGCTTTCACCATGATTTGCCAAAATGTGGCGATGGTCTTGTTCGTCAAGAACAAAGTCGGGGTGTGGACGCATGCGAGCCTTGCCGGCGTTTCCTGGCAGAAGATCGTTTATCAAACGCGATTGGGCTTTAAAAGGGAATAGGATGGCATTTCCGAATTTTTTTATCGTCGGCTCGGCCAAAGCGGGAACGACCTCGCTCTATCAGTATCTTCGCCGGCACCCGGAAGTTTTTATGTCGCCGGTGAAAGAGCCGCATTATTTTTCACAAGTGGCGCCCGACCCCGGGCTGCGTTTCATTTATGCGCATAAAAGCGTTCGGGATGAAGCCTCTTACCAAAAACTTTTCCGAGGTGCAAAACAAGCGAGCGCCATCGGCGAGGCCAGCACCTCGTACTTGTGGGATGAGAAAACGCCCGCAAGAATCAAAGCTGCCGTGCCGGCGGCTAAAATCATCATTATGCTGCGCGAGCCGGCGGCGCGGGCGTATTCGCATTATCTGAACGACGTGCGCGAAGGCATCGAGAAGCGGCCGTTTTTGCAGGCGCTCGAGGAAGATCATGCGCGGGCGCGAAAAGGCTGGGGCATTTCCCATCTTTACGTCGAGCTGGGATTGTATACCGAGCAAGTGCGGCGCTATCTCACGTCTTTTCCGGAAAAAAATGTGCGCGTGCTTTTTTTTGAAGAGTTCGGCGCCGATACGAAAGCGATCTTGCGACAGGTTTGGGATTTTCTCAATCTCGAAGCGCCGCGTCAGGGCCACGATGAATATCAAGTGACGCACAATGCTTATGCGGCGCCGCGCAGCATCGTGGCGCAGGCCATTCTTGGGACGCCGGCGTTGCGCGCCATGGGACGTCTGCTGCCAAAACCCTTGCGCCGGCTCGGACGCGACCGTATTCTATTGCGCCAAGAAAAAAAACCGGCGCTCGATCCGCGCGCGCGCGATTTTCTGCGTGAGATCTACGAGCCGGATCGAGCGCGCTTGGCCAAAGTGTTGAAACGCCGCCTGCCGTGGAAATGACTGGAGTATATAGCAAGTTGTAGGAAAATCTCAGCCGGAGTGCGAAACTTCAGTTTCGCCATGCTGAAGCATTGCACTCCGAAATGAATGAAATTCGAAAAGAAATCGCATGAATGCCAGCGCCTTTCCGATTGCAAGAGTTTCCAGTCATTCCGGCGGAATGTTCCTGGGGCTGCAAATGTTTTTCCTGCTCGCCTTCGGCATCCCGATCTTGATGTTGTCCCTGCTCGCCGATTTCAGCTTGAATGCCGAGTCCTTGTTGGGGTGGGTGATTATTGCATATAGCAGCCTCCGGTTGGCATTTTTGGCCGTGGATGGGAAGAAACGACTCATTAGTTTGACGTTTTGGGTATTTGTCTACGTTTGGTTTGGCATTGCCGCGATGCTCCAACTTCTGATCGGATGGTTCCCATGGCGAGGCAGCTATTCAACGGAAATCATCGGCAAGGCTTTTATCGTGGTTTATCTTGGCCTGTTGGCTTATGAGCTGGGCCGCTTGTTAGCGCTTCGCCGCGCTAAGAAAGTGAAAGCGCTTTTTATACATCGGCTGGTCGAGGCCAAACGAACTTTGCTTTGCGTCGTTCTCGCCGTCGTCACGACGATAATATGTATTGATTACTTGGGTGGTCCGGCCAGCCTGTTGGTCTCGCGCGAAACTTTTATCAAGCACATGCTTGAAATTTCTCGCGGGCAAGGCAAGGCCAGCTATATGCTGCTCGCCGCCATGTTGCGAGTGCCGGCCTTCATCGCTACCGTGCTTTTATTGGCGCTGTGGATAAACCGCGACAAAAAGCGAATTATTCATTCCAAAGCCGTACACTTCCTGCTTTTGCTCCTGGTTTCGCTGCTGAACTTTTTTGTGAATAATCCCATGTCTTCGGCGCGTGCCTGGATCGGCACCATCGTTATCAGTTTGCTCTTCATTCGGATTGCCTGGCGCCGGCCGCATTCTTTTGCCTCGTGGACGATTGGCTTGGTTTTTATGTTCATCGTCGTCTTCCCGTATGCGGATTTGTTTCGCCGGAGCATCGATCCCTCGTTTCATGAAATCGGCGGCACCTCGGCCTCCGAGCAGTTGATCAAAAATGGCGACTACGGCTCCTTTCAGCAAGTTTTGAATGGCGTCGTCTACGTGCAGAAAAACGGCATGTCTTACGGGAGCCAGATATTGGGAACCCTTTTCGTTTGGGTGCCGCGCAGCCTCTGGGGAAACAAGCCCATCGATACCGCCGAATTGGTGGCGGTGCACATGGGGTATCGTTATACGAATCTCGAAATGCCGCTGTGGGCGGAAATGTACGTGGACGGCGGCATGGTCGCCGTCGCGATCGGATTGTTTGTCTTCGGCATGCTCACCGCGATTTGCGAGCGCGCTTATCTGGACAATCAGAATAAAGATTCGCTGACGTTCATCAACTTATTCGTGCCCGTTTTTGCCGCTTATCAAATCCTGCTCATCCGTGGGGATTTGATGAGCACATTTTCCTGGATTTTTGCCATCACGCTCTTCATGCTTTTGCCGACCAGATCGGCGGCGAGATCGTCATGAAAATCGCCATTTCGGGCTTATATATCAAGCCGGGTCAGGTCGGCGGCGTCGAGCAATTTCTTTATAATATACTTTTGGGATTGGATGGCGCCGGCGCGGAGAACACATATTATTTGTATTGTTTTGAAGACACCGCGGAAATACTGCATGATTTAAAACTATCAAACAGATTTAAAATCAGGGCGCTCAAAAGAGCCGCCGGCATAAACCGTTTTTTAGTCGAAATTTTTCAGTTGCCGGGCTTGCTGAAAAAGGACGGGTGCCGCGGCGCCTGGTTTCCCAATTATTTTTTGCCCCCGACCGTGCGGATGCCGAGCGTTGTGACCATTCACGATTTGCAATTCAAGCATTTGCCCGACTTGTTCTCGCGGCAAAAGCGGTTGTGGATGGATTATGCGATAAGCCGAACCATGGCCAAGGCCGGCCAGGTTGTCACCATCAGTCATTGGTGCGCGGGCGACATCGCCAGGCTCTACGCGCGGCGGCCCGTGGTCGTTCACAACGGCATTGCCGGCGACTTTGCAAAAGCTGAAAAAGGGCCGCGTGAGGTTTCCCTGGAAAAGAGCAAAACCAGGCTGGCGCTCATTTCGCATCAATATAAGCACAAGAATATCGCCACCGCCATTCGCGCCATGAATCATTTGGAACCGAAGCTGTACGCTTTGGAGGTGATCGGCCAAATCGATTCCGGCACGGACGAGGTGCGGCGCGCGATATCCGATTTGAATCCGGCGTTTGAGTTTCGCGAGCGCGGCTATTTGAAGCGAGGCGAGATGGCGCGGTTGCTCGGCGGGTGCGACATTTTTATTTTCCCTTCGATTTTTGAAGGCTTCGGCATGCCGGTGGTTGAAGCGATGCTGGGCGGCATTCCGGTCGTCGCCTCCGACTTGCCGGTGCTCAGAGAAGTCAGTCTGGATAAAGCAACTTATGTCAAAGAATATTTCAACCCTCAGGCGTGGGCCGGCGCGATTGGGCAGGTCAGGCGCAAGATCATCGATTGCCAAATCGAGACGTGCGCCGCCGAGCTGAGAGCGCGCTTCGCCCCGAGTGTGGCGGCAGCAAAATATTGCGAAATTTTTCAAAACACTTTTGTCGATGCGACAGGGATGGCCGAATCGTCAAATACCAAGATCAGGGATGACAACATGCGACAAGCAGCACCGCCGGCGTTTCTCGACGCCGGCATTTTGCGGATTTTGCCATGTTCAAACATCAAAACACTGTTCTGACTGCTTCCGTCATCATCGGCGATTTGGTGATTACGGCCGCAGCATTTGGTCTGGCTTTTTGGCTGCGTTTCTATACGGATATTTTTCCTCCGGTCAAGGCGCCGGAACTGATGCCATACCTCGTCGTTCTCGGCTTCGTCTTGCCGCTGTGGCTCGCGCTGTTCTCGTCGGTCAAGCTCTACAAATCGCGGCGCAATGATTCCGTGTTCGCCGACGCCGGGCCGCTTTTTTTGAGCCTCGCGCTGGGCGTCGTTTTTATCTCGGCGTTTACTTTTTTTTACCGGCCGGTGGCGTTTTCGCGGCTGACGTTTCTGTTGTTCGGCCTGCTGAATTTCTGCCTGATTTTCGTCGAGCGCATTACAATTCGCTCCACGTTGCACTATCTTCGCCGCCGCGGCTATAATTCGCGCCGGGTGCTCGTCGTCGGCGCCGGCGATCTCGGCTTGCGCGTCGTGCAAACCATTCAGTCGCATCCGGAAATGGGCTACGAAATCGTCGGCTTCCTGGATGATTATTTGAGCAACGGCGTTTACAAGGACAGTTACGGCCTCCAAGTGCTCGGCAAAACGGTTGCGGTCGGCGAAGTCGTGGAAAAATTCAACGTCAATCAAGTGATCATCGCGTTGCCGATGCAGGCCATACGCAAAATCTCCAACATCGTGCAGATTTGCGAGCGCGAGGGCGTCGCCACGGACATCGTGCCGGATTTCTTCAAATTCATTCAGCCGCGCACCCGCGTTCAAAGTTTTGCCGGCCTGCCGTTGGTGGGCGTGCGCTTTACGCCGGTGGACTCGTTCTCGTATCGGATTCTCAAACGGGTTTTTGACGTCGCCTTCTCCTGTATGGCGCTGTTGCTCAGCGCGCCGCTCTTGTTGCTGATCGCGCTCGGCGTCAAGCTCACCTCGCCCGGCCCGATCTTTTTTGTGCAAGAACGGATCGGCGCCAACCGCCGGCCCTTTCGCATGCTGAAATTTCGCACGATGACCGCCGGCTCGGAGCGGTTCGACAAACAAGCCGGGCTCGGCATGCGCAACGATCCGCGCGTCACGCCGCTGGGCCGTTTCTTGCGGTATTGGAGTTTGGACGAGCTGCCGCAATTTTGGAACGTTTTACGCGGCGATATGAGCATCGTTGGGCCGCGCCCCGAGCGCACTTTTCACGCCCGGCAGTTCAAAGACAAAATCCCCAACTACATGATCCGCCATCAAGTCAAGACCGGCATCACCGGCTGGGCGCAGGTCAACGGCTGGCGCGGCGATACCTCCATCATCAAACGTGTGGAGTACGATCTTTTTTACATCGAGAATTGGTCATTCTGGCTGGATTTGAAAATTATCGCGATGACGCTGTTGCACGGGATGTCGAACGGAAATGCCTGATGATTAAAATCTTGAGGTGAACCCATGTTTTTCGTCAACGCAAGGATGCTGAAATATAAATTTCGCACCATAAGCTTGGCGTTGCTTATTTTTGTTGCAAGCGGTCCGGCTTCCAATGGGCCACCGGCTGCCGCGAAAAAACCGAATATTTTGGTGATTTTAGTGGATGATCTGCGGTGGGATGCCTTGGGAATTAGCAGCCATCCTTTCTTCAAAAGTCCGAACATCGACCGTATCGGCAACGAAGGCGCGATCTTTCGCAATGCTTTCGTCGTCCATTCGCTCTGCAGCCCCAGCCGCGCCACACTGTTGACCGGACTTTATACGCATCAGCACGGCGTCGTCAATAATGACATTCAGCTCAAACCCCACCTGCCGACGGTGCCAAAGATTTTGCAGGCCGCCGGCTATGAGACGGCACTTATCGGCAAGTGGCACATGGGCCTCGATGCGCAACCCAAGCCTGGATTTAATCACTGGGTGAGCTTCAGGAGCCAGGGGAGTTATATCGATCCGGAGCTTAATGTGGATGGCAAAACGCAAAATGCCAAAGGCCACATGACGGACATCTTGACGGATTTCACGCTGGATTTTTTGTCGAAAGACCGGACCGCGCCCTTTTTTGTGATTCTTTCTCACATCGCCGTACACGAACCTCTTACCGTGCAAGAGCGTTTTGCCGGAAAATACGAGAAGGAAAATGTGACGTTGCCGCTGTCGTATGGAGAGAACCCCTCGGGAAAGCCTGAATTTTTGAAATGCCGCAGTTTCCGGAATGATTCCTTGTTGACGGACAAGGTGAAGCGGTATTTTGAAACTTTAGACGGCGTCGACGAATGTGTCGGAAAACTTTTTGATAAGTTGAGCGAAAAGGGCATTCTGGACGAAACACTCATTGTTTTCACCAGTGATAACGGCTACTTCCTGGGCGAACATAATCTGGTTGATAAACGGGCGGCTTACGAAGAGTCGATTCGCATTCCGTTGTTGATACGATATCCTAATTGGTTCGCAGTCAGCGCCGTCTTTCCAAAGCTCATGGCTTTGAATCTGGACATTGCACCCACGCTGCTCGAGGCTGCCGGCATCGAAGCGCCTCCCGGCATGCCGGGGCTGTCATTGCGAAAACTCGCCAGGGGCGAGGTGCAACGACAGAGTTTCCTTTATGAATATTTTTTTATCCCAAGGGACTCTTGCACGCCGGCGATGCGAGCCATCCGAACGCAGAGCTATAAATACATCACGTATTTCGATACGACGCAAACGGCGGAGCTCTACGATTTGGTGAAGGATCCGGTCGAAGTACGCAACTTGATCAACGATTCGACATATACCGAGGTTTTGAAACGGTTGCGTTTTCAGCTTGATAGCCTGCGTGTGGCTACGGGCGACAGCACCGTTATCGATACGGTCGTGGAGGCGAGCGATAAAAGCATTCGAGGATTCGCGCTGTACCCGAATTATCCGAACCCGTTCAATGCCGGAACGACGATCAAGTATGCGCTCACGCGGGCGATGCACGTGAAATTGAAGCTTTTCGATATTCACGGACGCGAAGTTGCAACTTTAGTCGATGAGATACAACCTGCCGGAATAAATTCCATTCACTTGAACAGCTCGCACTTGAGCAGCGGCGTGTACTTTTATCGGCTCATTGCCGGCGCCTTTGAAGAAACCCAAAAATTGGTCATTATCAAGTAACCCAGTCGGCTCGACTGGGCAGTATTTTTCCTTTTGAGGTGCAAACGACCATGAGTCGTCCCGACAACACCTGGAGCGTCACGCTCGTGAGCGAGCAATACGCACCGGACAAGTCTTCAACGGCGCAACTGTTTCCGGAATTATTGGGAGAGCTGAAGAAACAAGGGGCTCGAATATCCGTCTGCACGCTGACGCCCGGATACGTCAAAGATGCGCCGGCTGCGCCATGGTGGGAGAACGCCAACGGGATTCGCATCGTCCGCGCGCCGCGCCTGCCTTTTGCGCGCACCAACCGCAAAGGCGAAGCGCTGAACTGGATTTGGGGCGTCGTGTCCATGAGCGCCCTGGCGCTGTTCGTGCCGCGCCGCAGGCCTCTGTTGATCAGCACCAACCCGCCGATGGCACACATCATCGGCGCGCTCATGAAGATTCTCAAAGGCCAGCGTTATCTGGCGTTGTTCTATGATCTCCATCCCGAGCTTTCCTGCGCCGTCGGCATGTTGCAGCCCGGAAGCTTGGTCGATCGCCTCTGGCGCCGCGTCAATACTTGGGCTTTGCGCCATGCGGATTACGCCATTTGTTTGGGCACATATATGGAGAAAACCGTGAAAGCGCGATGGTCCGAAGCGCGCACCGTGATCATCTCCAATTGGTGCGATCCGGGCGTCGTACGCGTTTTGCCAAAAGCCAGGAGCAAATTTGCGCAACAGCACGGCCTTGCCGATAAATTCGTGGTGCTCTTTTCCGGCAACCTCGGATGGCGCCAGCGCCTCGAAGTATTGCTCGACGCCGCCGAGCGTTTGTTGGATACTCCCATCCGTTTCGTGTTCATCGGCGAAGGCGCGAAAAAAAACAAGCTCGTGGAAGCGGCGCACGCGCGCCATTTGCACAACGTGCTGTTCTTTCCGTATCAGCCCCGCGAGCTGATGGAGCATTCACTCGCCGCCGCCGATGTGGCGGTGGTATCGCAAGAGAGAGAAGTGATCGGCAGCGGCGTGCCCTCAAAGATTTACACCTACATGGCCAGCGGCCGGCCGATGATCGGACTCGCCAGCCGGCCGTGCGAGCTGACCGATTTGATCAGCGAAGTCGATTGCGGCTGGAATTTTGACGAAGACCGCGACGCCGAAGCGATGGCGAAAAAATTGCGCGAGCTGCTGCAAAATCGCGATAAAGCGGCCAAAGCCGGCGCGCGCGCGCGGCAATATTTTGAGCGGCACTTCACTTTGCAAATTTCGGCGGCAAAATACGAAAAGCTCATCAAAGAATTGAACCGGCTCGGCCCGGCGCCGCATCTTTTCTCGCGTTGGTTTTCGCTGCGGCGAGCATCAAACGCTGAGCCGCGCCACGAAACGCCGCCGTCCAAAACGCCGCAACGTCAAAATAAGAATGCCGCACGTTTGGCTTCGGCAAGCGCGAAAGCGAAAACGACGGTGCCGGTATAATTGCAAACTCAGGGATGAAATTTTATAGCCACGACGGTAGAAAATGAAGCATATAATCAACCTTGGCTTGAGGCGGAGCGTCATCTGGCTTCTTGTGCTCAGCGCTAAAATCGCGCCGGCGCAAGATCTCGCCACGCTCCCCACCAATCATTGGGCGTATCAATATCTGCAGCAGCTCGGCTTGCGGCATCGCACCGCCAGCTCGATGTTGTTGACGCTGCCGTTGAGCCATCAACAGGTGGCGGCGATTTTGGACAGCACCGGGCCGCTTGTCTCCGGCGCGGCTGAACGATTTTGGCTGCACAGATTGCAAGCGCTCACCGCGACGCCCGCTTCACTTCGTCCGTGGCTGCAGGCCGGCGGCCGTGTTATTGAAAATGCCGGGCGAATGGAGACCGACGATCTGCGGTCTCGCCTCGCCGTGCGCAGCCATCTCGGCATTTTTCCGGATCGCCATCTCGCGTTGTTCAATGTCATCAATCTCGATCAGGCGCTGCGTGATGATCCGCAATACCTCGGCAAGCGTTGGCGCGGGTTCACCGGTTATACCGAACAAGCTTACGCGCGCTTGCATTTCGGCAAATATTTGATTAAATTCGGACGTGATTTTCTGTGGTGGGGTAGAGGGCAGGACGCCACTTTATTGATTTCGGATTACTCACGGCCGGTGGATCATTTTCTGGCGCAGTTGACGTTGCCGCGGCTGCGGGTGACTTATGTGGCGGGAAAACTCGATCGCATGCCGTTGGCGGATTCTTTGGCAGTGCGTTATGCCACCGGCTTTGCAGAACGCTATCTAGCGGCGGGCCGCGCCGAATTTGAGCCGGTCAAAAATCGGCTGCGCTTGGCAATGACGCAAATGGTGGTGAATGGCGGCCCCAATAGCGGCTTTGAATGGTATTTTTTGAACCCGTTTGTTTTTTATCACGGCGAGCAGCTCAACGAGAAAGACCTGAACGAGAAACAAAACGGCAACACGTTTGGCGCGTTGGATTTTGTCGCCCGGCCAAAGTTGGGATTTGAGTTTTACGGTCAACTGCTCGTTGATGACGTGCAAATCGAGAAGACCCGGCGCGGCGATTTGGAGCCGAATGAAATCGCTTATCTTTTGGGGGCAGAAATCGCCGATCCCTTCGGCGCGCGCGGCGCGAGCGCCGGCTTGGAGTATACTCGCGTCGCCAATCGCACCTACAACACTATACAGCCGTGGGAAAAATTCTTGCACCGCCATCGTCCGCTCGCGCACTTTCTCGGCAATGATTTCGACCGGTGGCTGCTGCGTGCGAGCATGTACGCGGGAAAGCAAGTGCAGATTTTTTTGATAACCGAGCTGCGACGTCGCGGCGAAGGCCGCATCGATTCGGTGTTCGATCAGCCGTTTAAAGATATCCCGTTGGAGGAAGGTTATAGCGAAAAATTCCCCACCGGCGTGGTCGAAAAAAGCTGGCATCTTCGCCTGGAGGCGCGTTGGCATCCGCGTCCGGGATTTTTTCTGGCAGCGCACGGGCAATATGCGCACTACAAGAATTTTGCGCATCGCGCCGGCGTGAAAGAGAGCGACACGGGTTTGTTTCTGCAAATATGGTGGGAAAAAGATTGGTTGATTCCAATCGGCAATTAACGTGTTCGTAGTAACGCCTTATGAACTTTGACATTCAAGTTCGGTAATGTTCTCCAACCAGAACTCATCCCCCTCCCCCTTCTCTTGGGAAGAGAAGGGGGAGAAGCAGGTTTGAAGCTTTGAAAGTCCCCTTCTCTTTTTAAGAGAAGGGGATTTAGGGGATGAGTTCTAATTTGCCCATTACCGATTTTGATCGTCAAACTTCATTAGGCCTCCTCATTTGCTAAGCAGCAAATAAATTTCATTATAGCTTGTATCGGCGTCTTCATGCGCTGGCCCCTGAAGGGGCTACTACAAACTTATTTTTAGAGGAACGTCCAAATGAACCAAACCGAGCAATTCATCCGCGAAACGATTGAAGCGAGCATCAACACCAAAAACATATTGCTGCAGCGGTGTGTCCACGAAATTTTCGAAACCGGTCTTGAGCTGGCAAGGTCGATCCGGGCCGGCGGCAAGATTTTATTCTGTGGCAACGGCGGCAGCGCCGCGGATGCGCAGCACCTCGCCGCCGAGTTGGTTGGCCACTTGCGCCGGGAGCGCCGGCCTTTGGCCGGCCTGGCTTTGACGACCGACACTTCGATTTTGACCGCGGTCGGCAATGATTACGCGTTCAAAGAGATTTTTGTCCGGCAGGTGCAAGCCCTCGGCCTTCCCGGTGACATCCTGGTTGGCATCAGCACCTCCGGCAATTCGGAAGATGTGCTCGCCGCCGCGCAGGCGGCGCAGAAGCAGGGCTTGATCACCATCGGTTTGCTCGGCAACGACGGCGGCAAGATCGGCCCCGCGGTCGATCACAAAGTCATCGTGCCGGCCAAAGACACGCAGCGCATTCAGGAGTGCCACATCCTGGTCGGCCACATTTGGATGGAGATGATCGAGCACGAGCTGTTCGGGCATTGACACGGTTAGCCGGTTTGCCTGTTAGCCCGTTCGCTTGTTGATCGTCGAAATGACGGCATTTGAAGCATCGAGGTTAAACCGGCCAACGGGCAAACCGTCCAACCGTCCAACGATTTTAAAAGCCGGAGATCACCTCTCCGCTTTCCACCCATAGAAAAGCCCTCGACGAATGACTCGAAGAGGGCTTTTTCTTTTTCACTTGCTCTCCATCGCCTCAACGCCTTCCCAATCTTCCGGCACGCTTTCGACGACGAATTTGGCGGAACGCCGCAGATAAAGCTCGGCGGTTTTGTCATCGGGATTGGCGTTTAAGACGTTTTTAAAACATACGACCGCCGGCGCGAATTCTCGATTAAAATAGAAGTGCAGCCCTTCCTCAAAATCCGCTTTGGTCTTTAGCTTCAAATCGATGACCGCCTCCGGATCGCCGTTGTAGACTTCAAAAAGCGAGATCGGCACATCCTTGCCTTTCACTTGCACCTTGCCGAGAAAGCGCGTGTGATAGTCGCCGCGATTTGTGAGCTTGTTCAGCGTGGTTTCGCTCACCACGATGGAGGCGCCGTAAAACTTGCACAAGCCTTCGATGCGGTTCGTCAAGTTCACCGCATCCGAGAAAATATCGCCCTGCATGCGCTCCTGCTCGCCGACGATGCCCAGCATCAAATTGCCCGTGTGCAGACCAACCCCGATGTTGATCGCGGGTGCATTACGTTTTACGCGTTCCGCATTAAACCCCTGCAATTGCTTCAGCGTCGCAATCGCATTGTTCACTGCATCTTCGGCCTGGCGCGGGAAGAGCGCCATGATCGCATCGCCGGTGTAGCGGTCGACGAAGCCGTGATACTCGCGCACCGTGGGACTCGCAATGCTGAAGTATTCGTTGATAAAAGCGAAATTCTCCGCCGGCGTCATTTTCTCCGAAATCGTGGTGAAGCCGCGAATATCCGAAACGAAAATCGTCACCTCCATTTGGGTGTGATCCCCGAGCTTCACGTCCACCGCGCTTTCTTTTTGCAAATAGCGCAGAAACTCGCGCGGCACGAAGCGGCCAAAGGCGGTATTGATCTTGAGCAAATTCAAATGCGTTTTGATGCGCGCCAGCAGCTCGTCTTTGGAAAACGGCTTGGCGAGATAATCGTTGGCGCCGGAGCTTAAACCCTCAATCAAATCCTGCACTTGATCTTTGGCCGTGACCATGATCACCGGCAGTTCCGCCGGCAGATATTTTTGGCGCAAACGCTGGCAGACTTCATAGCCGGACATGCGCGGCATCATCACATCCAGCAAGACGAGGTCGAATTTGGTATTGTCAATCGCTCGCAATGCCTCCTCGCCGTTGTAAGCCTGGCTGAAACGATATTTGCCGAGAGTGAGATGGTTCGCCAGCACTTGCTGATTAACCGGCTCGTCGTCCACGATGAGAATGTGGAACGCGCCATTTTGAACCGAAGGGAGAAGGGGGAAGGGAGAAGGGCGCTGGTCGTGGGAATCTGAGCTTGTCACTTCGCGCCCTTCGCCCCACGCCCTTCGCCCTACATCTCGGACTCTCGCAAGATCAATGGTTTTGACCTGTGCTTCGGGTTTTCCCTTTGAAACCGGCAATGTGAAAGTGAAAACGGCTCCTCGTGCCGCTTCGGACTCCACCCAAATTTTCCCGCCGTGCAGCTCGACGAGACTTTTGGTGATCGCCAGCCCCAAGCCGGTGCCGCCGTATTCGCGGGAAATCGAGGCATCAACCTGCTCGAACGATTTGAAAATGTCTTGCTGCTTGTCTTTGGAAATGCCGATGCCGTTATCGGCCACCGAGATTTCCACCATGCCATTTCTTTGCGCCGCCGAAATTTTCACTTCGCCCGACTCGGTAAACTTGATGGCGTTGCCCACGAGATTGTGCAGAATCTGCTGCAAGCGGTTCTCGTCGCCTTCGACCGGCGGCAAGTCCGGCGGTATCTCATTTTTCAAAATGAGATTTTTGCCCGCCAACAACGGCTCGCTGAATTTCAGCACCAATTCCACCAGCACGCGCATGTCGATGGGTTTTTGTTGGATGGCGAGATGCTGGGTTTTGAGTTTGGAGAAATCGAGAATGTCGTTGACAAGGCTCGCAAGTCGTTTGCCGCTGGCGATGATCATGCCCAGGTTAAGCCGCATCCTTTCGGGAAGCTTGACGCTCGGGTCCACGACCGAAGATTCCGCCAAGCCGATGATGCCATGCAACGGCGTGCGCAACTCGTGGGAAGTGTTGGCGAGAAAATCATCCTTGAGTTTATCAACTTGCCGCAAGCGCTCGACAATCTGTCGTTGACGCGCCAACTCTTTTGCCTGCGCCAAGGTTTTGTAGCGGATGTAGCCGAACACCGCGCCGGCAAACATCAGCCCATAAAGTGTGTATGCCCACCACGTCTTCCACCACGGTGGCGTGATGGTGATTTTGAGCGAAGTGCCTTCTTCATTCCAGACGCCGTCGTTGTTGGAGCCTTTCACCCGCAACGTGTATGTGCCCGGATCAAGATTGGTGAAAGTGACATCACGCTTGGTGCCGAGATGAATCCAATTGTCGTTGAAGCCTTCCAGCTTATATGCATACTGATTTTTGGTGTTATTGAGATAGCTCAGCGCCGCGAACTCAAAGGTAAGGATATTGTCTTTGTACGAGAGCTCGATGTGCTGTTTTTCCGAAATGGCTTTCTCGACGAGGGGTTTCCCTTCGGCTTCATCGGTATTATAGTGTTCGAAATGGGTGATGACCATCGGTGGAATATACGGATTGTCTTTTATACTGTCAGGGTGAAAAACGTTGAAGCCAGTGTAGCCCCCGAAAAACATCTCACCGGTTTTCGTGCTTTTATGATAGGCAGTCCAAAACTCATTATCCTGAAGACCATCGTTTTTATCATAGTGTCTGAAAGTCCCGGTTTGGGGGTTAAATTTTGACAAGCCGTTAATATTAGTGCTGAGCCAGAGATTTCCCTTGTCATCCTCCAATATTCCCAGAACGGCGTCAGCCGGCAACCCGTCCTTTTCCCGGTAATGTGTGAATACTCTTTTGGTTTTGTCAAATTTGCTTAACCCACTAGCCGTTCCGATCCAGAGCGTCCCCGAATGATCTTCATAGATTGTGTAAACAATATTGTTGCTCAAACTACCGAGCTGTTGTGGATCATGTTTGTAGCGAGTAAAGGTTTCTGTTTCTCGATCAAATTTGCTGAGCCCTCCCCCATGTATGTTTGCAATCCAGAATCCTCCCATGCGATCTTCATATATCAAGAAGACTGCATTATCACGGTAGGGTTCGGTTTCGAGGGGATTAGGCATATAATGCGTAAAGGTTTCTGTTTCTCGATTAAATCTATTCAATCCGTAGCCTGTCCCAAACCAGAGTACACCAGCAGTGTCTTCATGGATTGAAAACACGTGGGGGAAGCTCAGGCTGTTCGGGCTCTCTGGGTTACATAGATACCGCTTGAATTTTCCCGTTTTTCGATCAAATTTGTTCAACCCATCCACCGTTCCAATCCAAAGCGCACCCAGGCGGTCTTCAAGAATTGAGTTGACCTGATCATGACTAAGGCTATTGGGATCGTTGCGATGATGGGCATAGTGCGTAAATTTTCCCGTTTCTCGATCAAATTTATTAAGACCTTCTTCCCAGGTTCCGATCCAGAGCGTCCCCGAACGGTCCTCAAAAAGTGCCCCGATGCCATTATCACTTAAACTGTTGGGATCGTGGCGAACTTGAGCATAATGCGTAAATTTTTGCTTTTCTCGGTCAAATTTATGTAAACCGTTTTCGGTTCCAACCCAGAACGCCCCGGAGCGGTCTTCATACAGTGAATTAATGGTATTCGAGCGCAAGCTATTGGGTTGATCGATATTTTTTTCATATCGCGTAAAGGCATCTTTTTTCCGGTCAAATTTGTTCAGTCCGTTAGTCGTTGCGACCCAGAGTACGCCGGAGGGATCTTCATAGATTGAATTTGGGTACATTGTGTTGCTGCTGAGGCTATTGGGGTCATTGGGATCATTTTTATAGTGGGTAATAATGGGAACAGATTCCTTGCCGCCCGTTCGGACAAGCTTATTGAGCCCTTCGCCCCAGGTTCCGATCCAAAGCACTCCGGAGCGATCTTCTTGAATTGACATGATAATATCGCTGCTTAAACTATTGGGGTTATCGGGGTTGTAATAATAGCGAGTGAATGTCTCCGTCTCACGGTCAAACTTATTCAGTCCATCCCTCGTTGCCACCCAAAGCACCTCTGAGCGGTCTTCATAGATTTCATTGATATAGTTGTGGCTTAGGCTGCCGGGGTTATTGGGGTCATTGGGGTCATGTGTGTAATGCACAAATGTAACCGCTTCTTCTTGAAAGCCTTTGCTGTCTTTCCCCGAGCTCGGGGCAGGCAGGACGAGTTTGTTAAGCCCTCCGCCCGAGGTTCCGATCCAGAGCACCCCGGCGTGGTCTTCATAGAGTGCCGAGACTCCATTGTTACTCAGGCTATTGGGGTTATCGGGGTTGTGTTGATAGTGAATAAATGTCTCTTTTTTGCGGTCAAATCTATTGAGGCCGCCGTCAGATGTTCCAACCCAGAGCACCCCGGAGCGATCTTCGTACAGGGCGGCGTGGCCTAAGGTATTAGAGCTCAGACTGTTCGGATCCTCCGGGTCGTGTTTGTACACGGTAAAGCTGTAACCATCATATCTATTCAGTCCAAGCCCTGTGCCAAACCAGAGAAATCCTTTGCTGTCCTGTAATATGGAATAAACTTCGCTTTTCGAAAGGCCCTGGTCAACGGAGAGGTGCTCGAATTTGACTGGCCGGTTTTGGGCGAGGAGAAATACCGGCGGGGTTAGCGTGGCCAGAGCGAGCAGGCCAAGCAGCAGTGTTTTGCGCCAGATGGTTTGGCTTGGCCAGCAAGATTTTACAACGATCGCTTTCATATTTGACCTCTTTCCAAGTCATGAAAAATGGACGAATGACAAGGCAAGAATTTTGTTGACATTCACTCGATTTTTCACGAAATTTTAGCATGCAGCGTGTGCAAAAATGAACCAAGGAATAGGCTGACTTTCATCAAGTGAAGATAAGGAGAATTAGATGATTACAACTTCTTTAAAAAAATTCAAACAAAATGCCAAGATTTTTTTGGAGCAGTCTCGAAAGAATCGTGAGCCCGTTTTTCTTGAAAACAAATCAGATGGCTTCGTGCTTTTGCAGTTGGATGATTACAATTCGCTGATGGAAACCCTTTATCTCCTGCAAAGCGACGCCAATGCCCAATGGCTGCAAGAATCCATCCGGCAAGCCGATAATGGGCAGCTCATTCCCTTCGAGACGATCAATGAAAAATTTGGTGTTGACTCCCAACGCGCTTGAGGATCTGGAATTTTGGGCGCATTCAAATCCCAAGACGCTAAAGCACATTTAATCGCAACGTTTTCACTTGCTCTAACTCCTCCCAATCCTGCGGCACACCTTACACCATGAATGGGCAAAGCCGTAGCCAGCATATTTAGTCAGCCCCGCCCGCGTACCAAACCACATGAAGTCCCGCTGAACGGGATTTTGCAGGGTACAATAGATGGCAATTTGCGAGAGTCCCTGCTCAAGTGAGATGCGCTCAAATTTGACCGGCCGGTTTTGGGCGAGGAGAAATGCCGGCGGATTTAGCGCGGCCAGTGCGAGCAGGCCGAGCCGCAGCATTTTGCGCCATGAATTTGGACATTGCCGGAAAGCGATAAGGGTGTGTTGCATGGGTGATTTCCCTCCGTGTCGCGAGGAAACGAGTTGACCTCACAGTTATGCTCACATGGTAATGTCACTAACTTTCAAGAAAAGCTAAAAATTTCACGCAAAGACGCGAAGGCGCAGACAACCTGCAAGGATAAATCGAGGCGCAAGGCCTCGCAAGATAATTATGGCAAGATGAATTAAAAGCTTTTTAACTATTTCGCCACAATCATCTTGCAAAAATGTTTTTGCGAACTTGTACGATGCGTGCAGTTTTTCTTTTTGTGATTTTGCCGTTTCCAAAAAGTTGGCAGCATTGGACATCTTGCCTGCAGTCTGGAAGACTGCGCTACGCTTTTTCCCCGGGAGCGAGGCAATACTTGAAAGAACTTGTTCTAATCTTGAAATTTCAGAGAGTCCCCGAGTGAAGGTCCGATTCGCTCAGTCACTCTTGGCCGACGTGCTGCTCTCAGCCGCCGGCTTGAAGCCGAACTCCTTGGTCTTCTGGTCTCCCAAAAGCTTGATTTCCCCAAAAGTGGTTTCATATTTTTGTATGTTTTCTTCCAAAGCACGCGCCAAAGATTTCGCGTGCTGCGGGGTCATGACGATGCGGGCGTGGACGCGCGCTTTCGGCACGCCGGGGAAAAAACGCACGAAGTCGATGACGAACTCCGACGGCGTGTGGTTGATGATCGCCAAATTCGAGTAAATGCCCTCGGCCTCTTTTTCACCAAGTTCGATGTTGATTTGCTGTTGGACGTTGTTGTTCATATCTCGTTTCCTTATTTAATCTTTCATATTTCCTTCCAATCGTGTTAGCCGGTTGGCCCGTTCGCCAGTTTGCCGGTTTGATTATTAACCGGCCAACAGGCGAACTGGCTAACAGGCAAACATTATTCTAACAATCCGGCTTGCTGCAAAATCAGCCGGACCTCCTCGCGCACGTTTTCGCTCACCGGCAGCAGCGGCGGCCGTGGGTCGCCGCCGAAATAGCCCAGCTCGTCGAGCGCGGCTTTCAAGCCGGGCACGCCGAAACGGCCGGCGACGGCGCGGCCGACCGGGGCGAGGCGATTGGCCAAGGCCTGCGCGACGTCCCATTTTTCATCTTCCACAGCGTTGAAAAGCTCGACGCATTCGCGCGGCGCCACGTTCGCGACCGCCAAAATCGCGCTGCGTATACCGTGCGCCAAGCCGCCGAGAAACACCGGATCTGCGCCAATGAGCAGTTGAAAACGCGACGGCGTTTTTTCGCGCAGCTCGACAAGCTGGCCGAGCTGGCCGCTGCTGTCTTTTATGCCGATAATATTGGGATGTTGCGCAAGATTGACGACGACATCGATTGGCAGATTGACGCCGGTGAATCTCGGCACGTTATAGATGAGAATGGGAATCGGCGAAGCCTCGGCTACGGCTTCAAAATGGCGGCGCATGGCCTCGGGCGCGAGCAGGTCGCGATAGTAGCTCGGCGTGAGCACGAGCGCCGCATCGGCGCCGAGATCGGCCAGGCGGTAGGTCAAAACCGAGGTGGCGTCGGTGGATTCGAGCCCGCTGCCGGCGAGCAAAATTTTTCCGGCGGGAATGGCGGCCCGAGCGACGCGCACTAATTCGAGTTTTTCCGCTTCGGAGAGCAGCGGCGCTTCACCAGTTGAACCGAGCACGAGGTAGCCGGAAAGCCCGGTATCGTTCCAGCGGGCGAGATTCTCTTCGAGCCGAGGCGGCGCGCAATGGCCGTTCTCGAATGGCGTCGGAATTGGCGAAAAGATGCCTTGCAGGTCGAGTTTCATGATGATCTCTGTGAAGTAATATTTTTGCAAAAAGCGAAGAAAGCATAAACGCATTAAAATAGGCAAATAAAAGGACGGCTGCAAGGAAAAAATGCTTTGAAACGCGGGGTGCATTGCAGTGCGGCATGATGGGAAAATCTTTTCCACCGAATTCCACCCTGCGGGCGCAGCCGATGCCGCCGAGTGTCGCCGAAAGAAGTTGTCAGAAATTTTTCTTGTATTTCACAATAGAGTTTCTTAATTGGTGTAAAGGTGAAAGGAGTTTGCTGTATGCCCATTCCCGAAGTGCTGATCGAAAAAAATCACCCGGCCGAGCCTTTGGCGCATTTGCTCTGGCGCGCTCATCAGCATGCGCGCGCGGCCGTGCGAGTGGCGCTTGCCGAACGCCACCGCAGTGAAATGTCGAATGTTGCCGTGCATGCCGCCATGGATACGATTTACGGCATCGACGTCGTCGCTGAAACCGCGCTGCTGCAATTTTTGGGCGAGCATCAGCACGAAGCGCCGGCGTTTCTGCTCGTAGGCGAGTTTGAGCAGGGCGAGGCCTTGCCGTTCGGCCGCGGCGCGGCGCCATTTCGCGTTCTGCTCGATCCCATCGACGGCACACGCCTGTTGATGCACCAAAAATCAAGCGGATGGATACTGGCCGGCATTGCGCCCGAAAAGGGCGACAACACCCGGCTTAGCGATATTTTTTTCTCTTTGCAAACCGAACTGCCGCCCCTCAAGCAAGTTTTTGCCGATACGTTATGGACCAGCTCTCTTTCTACCGTATCCAGCGTGCGCACGAATTTGCTTACCGGAGATCATACACCTTTGCTCTTGCTGGCTGATGCGGCCACCGATTTGCAGCACGGATTTGTTTCTTTTGTCAACCTTTTTCCACGCGGCAAGGCGTTGCTGGCCAAGCTCGAAGAGGAATTTTTGTATGCGCAAGCCGGCGCGGAACTCTCGGCAGAAGAGTTGGCTATTCACATGGGAATGATTTTTTCAGACCAACACCTTTCCACCGGCGGGCAGCTTTATGGGTTGATGACCGGCCAACTGCGGTTGGTCGTGGATGTGCGACCGTTGCTCAATTTGCACTGGCGCCGGCAAAACGAAGCCACCGTGCTTTGCGCGCATCCTTACGATCTGGCCGCATATTTGATCGCGCAACGTGCCGGTGTGGTGCTGTATTCTGCAACCGGCGCGCAGTTGGATGGCCCCACCAACCCAACTGCGGAAATTGGCTGGATAGGGTTTGCCAATTCAGCTTTGGCGAAACGCTATCTTCAGACTATTTTACAGTTGTTGCAGCGATTTAATTTGGTTGGGTGAGCGCGACTGCCTCCAAAATTGATCTGAAATGGCCGATTTCAAACCAGTCACCGGGCGGAAAGGGAAGATCATTCAAAAAAAAGCTGTGAGCACAATGTGGATAACTTTGTGTAAAGGATCCGTTCGACGGCACTTCAAAAATATAATGATCACCGAAAGATTGTTTTTAAGCGAATGCTGCATTTGTGTGGCAGTTTATGGATTTATGTCGAAGAATTTGTTACGGATTTTAAAGCTTTAAAATCAATAAATTACAGTTACTTCCAGATTTCTGTCTACAGGTTGTGTCTGATTGTCTCAAAACCACTATCTACAGCTATTCTTATGGCAAAAACGCAATAAATCGCGAAGGCCAAAGCTCAACGAGTGTATACGGAAGCGGCCGCCGGTTTATAAGATGTGGATAACTTTTGATTGCTGCCAGTTAACAGATGTGACGCCGGCCATCGTGTGTTTCAAAACAAAACGGTATGTAATTTTGCGTTCTTGCGTAGCGTCGAGTTGATTGTCAATATTATTCAAATTTTATTCACAAAAGGCTTGCAAAAAAGCTGAAGAATCGTTAAATTTCTCTGTTTGTAAACCAAGTCGGGGCGTAGCGCAGTCTGGTTAGCGCACTTGACTGGGGGTCAAGGGGTCGGAGGTTCAAATCCTCTCGCCCCGACTTCTAAAATCTTTCTTTCCCAAGAAAGGGCAGGGACACAAAAGCTTGTGTCCCTGTTTTATTTTTGCCTGCTCTTTGCCTTGTTTGATTCCGCTTTCCCCTTCTGCATGAAATTCCAACCGAAAGATGATAACGTCACCTCTTCCGTAGCCGACTGAAAAAATCAGCCGAAAAATTTCTCTTGACAAAGTTTTTTGTTTTTGCTATTATTGGACGCACATCAAAAGTTTCCTTCCCGTAACATAAAAACGTTGCCAAGATTGTGAACGCTCAGGAGAACCGAATGAGCAATGAAATCCGGAAACTCTCAATCAAAGAAAAAGTGGGATACGGTTTTGGGGACCTCGCCTCGGTGCTATACTGGCAAACCATTTCGGCTTATTTGCTTTACTTTTACACGGACGTGTTCGGCATTACGGCAGCCGCTGCCGGAACCATGATTTTAGTCAGCCGATTGTGGGATGGCGTCAACGATCCGATGATGGGGATCATCGCCGATCGCACCAACACCCGTTGGGGCAAATTTCGGCCTTACCTGTTATGGATGGCGGTGCCGCTGGCGATTGCGGCTGTTTTCACGTTTACAACTCCGAATTTCAGCCCGACCGGCAAATTGATATACGCCTACGTCACTTTCAATTTAATGATGATGCTATACACCGCCATCAATATTCCCTATTCGTCTCTCTTGGGCGTCATCACGCCGGATCCGATTGAGCGCACGAGTGTGTCGTCATATAAATATGTCTTTGCTTATATCAGCGGCACCATCGTGTCGGCTTTGGCGCTGCCGCTTACACACTTTTTCGGAAAAGGAAATGAAGCGGCCGGATGGCAGATAACCATGATCGTATTTGGCATTGCCGCAGTCATATTCTTCCTCATCACATTTTCGTTTACAAAAGAACGTGTCCAGCCACCCAAAACGCAAAAATCTTCCATCGGGCAGGATTTAAAAGACCTGTTTTCAAATAAACCCTGGGTGCTGTTGCTGTTTACAACCTTGTTGATGATTCTCTTCGTCGCCACCCGCATGAGCGTGACGGCGCATTATTTCAAATATTATGTCGGCGATCAAGAATTTACGATTTTCGGGAAAACGTATACTTATGGTTTTGTCGCCCTCACCTCGGCATTCAACGCGATGGGGCAATGGCTGGCCATTGCCGGCGTCATCTTCACGAACTTTTTTGTCAAAAAGGTCGGCAAGAAACAGGCCTTTCTCATTCTCTTTGTGACTGCCACGATCTGCACCGCGGCATTTTTCGTTTTTAAGCCCGAGCAGGTTATGCTGATGTTTATCTTCCAGGCCATTGGCTCGTTTACGGGTGGCCCTTTAAGCCCGCTCATCTGGGCCATGTATGCGGATACGGCGGATTATTCGGAATGGAAGACCGGCAGAAGAGCGACGGGCCTGGTTTTCTCGGCTTCCACGATGTCACAAAAATTCGGTTGGGCCATCAGCACATTCGTGGCGGGATCGCTGTTGTCAGCTTTCGGGTTTCAAGCCAATGTGGCGCAGAACCCCGACGTTCTGTATGGCCTGAAATCGCTGGTGAGCATTATCCCGGCGGCCGCCGGCGTTTTGGCCATCGTTTTAATTCTGTTCTACAAATTGGATGAAAAAATGATGAGCCAAATCGAGGCGGAATTGAGCGCGCGGCGAATGAAGAGTACGGAGAAATAATCGTAACCATCAAAACAAAAGCGGTAAGCGGATGAAGCGGATTGAGCAGATTATGATTCTGACAAACATGTTTTCGCAAGCGATCTTAAACGACACCAGCGTGCCCACCCGCGCGCAGACGGCGTTGCCAACATGAGAGCCATTGATGGCATTATTCGAAGCCACAAGACCGCTGCTTGGGTTGAAGTGTAAATTATTTGACTTTCAGTCATTTTTTCTATGCGAAACCACTTGTCATCGCGAGTCCCGCGCTTTTGGCGGGACAAAGCGATCTTTTTGCGAGCAAGAAACTGCTTCGCTGAGAAGCGATCGCAGTGACGGTTTCTTGGAAGCGACTTCCTAAACTGCGAGACCACCATGAAGTACAAGGCGAAATACAGACTTCTTGGGTTCATGATTTTCGTCATCTTATTTTCAGCATGTGGAGAAAGACCAGGCAAAATGACCGTCAAATTGCACGACAACTGGAAGTTCAAAGAAAGCGGCAAAGATTCACTGCATACCGCCGCGGTGCCGGGAACCGTTCATACGGATTTGCTGCGCGCGGGTTTGATCGAAGATCCATTTTATCGGGACAACGAAACCAAGCTGCAATGGATCGGCAAAACCGCTTGGGAATATCAAACGCAATTCATCGTTCAATCTGAGCTGCTGAACTACGAGAATGTTGAACTCGTCTTCAAAGGGTTGGACACCTACGCCGCTGTTTTCTTGAATGACTCGCTTATTTTGGAAACGGACAACGTGTTCCACGAATGGCGTGCTGAGTGTAAAAGCCTACTGAAGAATGAAGAAAACACGTTGCGCGTAAACTTCCGCTCGCCAATAAATGAAATTCTGCCAAGAATGCAAACGTTCGATTATGAGCTTCCCGCGGTGAATGATCACGGCGAGAAAACCAGCCCGTATACGCGGAAAGCGCCATATCATTATGGCTGGGATTGGGGACCGCGCTTTGTGACCTGCGGCATCTGGCAACCCGTTTACTTGGAAGCTTGGGATAACGCAAAGATCACGAACCTGCACGTGGTTCAAAATCAACTTGATGAAAAGGCCGCGAAAATCACGGCGAACGTGGAAATCGAGTCAACTCGTGAAACGGAAGCGACGATCGAAGTCGCGTTGCAAGACGGGTCATGTAAAACGGCGCGGCAAACGGTCAAATTGATTCCGGGCGTCGACACCTATCCCGTTGAAGTGACAATTGACAACCCGAAACTTTGGTGGCCGAATGGCTTGGGTGAGCAGCATCTCTATACCGTCGAGGTGAAGCTTTCTGCCGGCAATCGTGCGTCTGATCAAGCTGCAAAGAGAATCGGTCTGCGCACCATCGAGTTGTGGCAACAGCCGGATGCGTTCGGCAAGAGCTTTGAGTTTGTCGTGAACGGCCTGCCGGTTTTTGCCAAAGGCGGAAATTGGATTCCAGCGGATAATTTCACCACCCGCATTGACAGAAAAAAATATGAGCATCTTATCAGATCGGCCAAAGACGCGAATATGAATATGCTGCGCGTTTGGGGCGGCGGCATTTACGAAAACGACGATTTCTATGAATTGTGCGATGAGTTGGGCATCATGGTCTGGCAGGATTTCATGTTTGCCTGCAGCATGTATCCGGCGACGCCGGCGGATTCGGTGAATGTTGAAAAAGAGGCGATCTACCAAGTCAAACGCCTGCGCGATCATCCGAGTATTGTTTTGTGGTGCGGCAACAACGAGGTGGAAGCCGCCTGGATGGGCTGGGGTTGGAAAGAGCGCTTGCCCGCCAGTCTTTGGGAAGATTATCTGAAACTCTTTCATGATATTTTGCCGAGAGTTTGCGCCACGTATGATTCGTCCCGCACCTACTGGCCCAGCTCACCGAGTTCCAATTTGGAAGATTCGCCCAATTCGCAAACCTCCGGCGATATGCACTATTGGGGCGTCTGGCATGCCGAAAAACCGTTTGCAGAATACTTGCAACAAGCGCCGCGTTTCATGAGTGAATACGGCTTTCAATCTTTCCCCCAAATCAACTCCTTGAACAAGTTCACGTTGCCCGCAGACCATGCGTTGGAGTCGGCGGTGATGTTGACGCATCAAAAGCATGGCCGGGGCAATCAACTCATTCGCACTTACGCTTTACGCGAATTTGATGAGCCAAAAGATTTCGCTTCTTTCCTTTATATTAGCCAAATCGTGCAGGCCGAAGGCATCAAAATGGGAACGGAGCATTACCGGCGCATCATGCCGCGTTGCATGGGCGCGCTGTATTGGCAGATCGACGATTGCTGGCCGGTGGCTTCCTGGTCTTCCATCGACTATTATGGGAATTGGAAGGCGTTGCACTATTACGCCAAAAAATTTTATGAGCCTATTTTGGTTAGTCCGCATGTGGCAGACGATTCCGTGAACATCTACGTCGTTTCCGACCGTCCGAGTGCAGTGGCCGCTGAAATCACGGCGACGCTCATGAAATTTGACGGGCAGATTTTGAAAGAGACCGGCAAAAATATTTGGGTGCGTCCGTTGGCGAGCAAGAATTATCTGGTGATCAATAAAGCCGAGTGGCTAACAGGCCAAGATTCTTCCGAGGCTTTTCTGTTCGTCGAGTTGAAAGACAATGGAAATATTTTGTCCAGCAACACGGTTTTCTTCGCGCCGGCGAAGCATCTAAACTTGCCGAAACCCAATATCGACGTCGCTATCGCGAAATCCAGAGAGGGCATGACGATTTCATTGCAATCCGACAAGCTGGCAAAGAACGTGTTTCTTTCGACGGATAACTTCGAAGGTTTTTTCACCGACAATTATTTCAATCTGATTCCTGGCCGCAAAATCGAAATCGAATTTAAAGCCGAGCAAGCTATTGATAGCAAGGTCTTCAAAGGCGCTTTGAAAATCATGACACTCGTTGATGCTTTTGAAGCGAAAAAGCCTGGTTCTGCTGCGACTGAATAAATAACAGAATCAAAAAAGAAAGTATTGGGGCGAATTTTCATTGCGCGATGATTAGCAATGCGTCAATCAAACAAGTGAAGAAGCACTAAACAATGCGTTGAGCGGCTTAAAGCACGAGCACAGTTTGGGTTCAAAAACGAGCGCCTATGCCGGATTGCGTATTTTGTGAAATACTTGCTGGCGGGCTTCCTTCCAGTATGGTTTATCAAGACGAACAGTGCAGCGCCTTTCTTGATATTCAGCCGGTGAACCCAGGTCACCTCCTCATCGTGCCCAATCGGCATGCGGCTTTTCTGGCGGAAATGGACACAGAAACCGGGGCGCAGATGTTTCGCGTTGCTCAACGTCTAGCGCAGGCCTTGCGGCGAAGTGAGATAGGGTGTGAAGGGGTGAACCTCTTTTGGGCAGATGGAGAAGCCGCCATGCAGGAAATTTTCCACGTGCATTTGCACGTTTTCTCGCGATATCGCGGAGATGGCTTTGGCTTGAAGTTTGGCCCTGCATACTTTCAGAAACCGCCCCGCACCGAATTGGATGCCGTCGCGAAAAAAATACGAAACGCTTATAATGATAAAGATCGGCTTTCTGGATAGCCCACTACAACTTTAAGTTGTGAACGTTGAGAGGAGGAAGCAAACGTGACACTGATGATTTGACAAACCGGAGATTACCGTGGTTTGGGAACAAAGATGGCACCCGTTGCGCGAAGAATGGGTGATTATTGCCGCCCATCGCCAGGATCGCCCCTGGACCGGTGAAACGATTCAGCGCCAGAGGGCAGAGGTACCCGAATATGATTCCGGATGTTATCTGTGCCCGGGAAATCAGCGCGTGAGCGGAGCACAAAATCCCCATTATAAACAGACTTATGTTTTTGACAACGATCATGCGTGTGTCAGTTGGGCTGCGCCGGCAATCTTGCAAAAAGAAACGGGAGTTTATAAAGCCACTTCGGCTCATGGCGTGGCGCGCGTCGTCTGTTACAGCCCCAAACACAATCTTACGCTCGCCGAGCTTGAGCTGGCGGAAATCATCACATTGCTCGAGGTCTGGCAAAAACAATATCGTGAGTTGGGCAACCATCCCGAGATCAATCACGTGTTGATCTTCGAGAATAAAGGCGAGGCGGTTGGCGTGTCGAATCCACATCCGCATGGCCAAATTTACGCGACCAATTTTGTTTTCAAGTTTATTGAAACCGAAGCGTGCGTCTCGCAGGAATACTTTGGCCAACACCGGCGAACATTATTTCAAGATATCCTTGCGGAAGAAAAAGCTGACGGCAGGCGCCTGATTTGCGAAAATGCATCTGCCATGGCGTTCATACCATATTTTGCCCGGTACGCTTACGAAGTTTACGTCGCTCCAAAGGAGACACATCAGAGCTTGGCGGATTTGTCGCGTGAAGAGGTACAAGATTTTGCCACAGTTCTTAAACAGGTTCTGATCAAGTTTGACAATCTCTGGCAAATGCCTTTCCCATACGTGATGCCTTTGCATCAAGCGCCCACCGATGGCAAGGATCATGGCCGTTTTCATTTTCACATTGAATTTCATCCGCCCCTGCGCAAGCCGAATTTGTTGAAGTATCTCGCCGGCCCGGAGATCGGCGGCGGCAATTTCCTGAGCGATACTTCTCCGGAAGAAAAAGCGCAGGAGCTGCGAAACCAGGCAAGTGTGCATTACAAAAAATCGTCGACACCAAAGCAAAACAATTAGGTAACAGCATGATTTGATGGCGGAATAATTTTTAAGACAATTATTCTGCCGATAAATCATCCTGCCATAACAAAAGTCGAGATCAGCATGTATCGGATCGTTCAAGGTTCAACGCATGGCTTGCAAGACGTCGCTCGTTTTGTCGATCTCCTCAATACGCTCGATCAAAACGACGTGCCGGAAGCACGATGGTTGTTCGATCCGGAAAAGGAGTTGATCGTAACCCGCGCGCCCGGGCGGCTCGACGTCATGGGCGGCATTGCTGATTATTCCGGATCATTGGTTCTGCAATTGCCGCTCAAAGAAGCCACCTGCGCAGCATTGCAATTGGCTACCGAAAGGAAATTGCGCACCGTAAGCTTGGGTGTCAAAGCTGGTAATTCGGCAAGATGTTTTGAAATGCCTCTGGGCGATTTCGAAGAGCACGGAACTACGGTCGATTATCAAACCGCCCAAAAGCATTTTCGCCAAAATGCGGCAACTCAGTGGGCGGAGTATGCGGCCGGCGCTTTTTTCGTTTTAATGAAAGAACGAAAGATTGCGTTCAATAACGGTGCGCACATTTTGATCTGTTCCGAAGTTCCGGAAGGAAAAGGCGTCAGTTCCTCCGCCGCGCTTGAAGTCGCGGTCATGACGGCCGTGGCCGCCGCATTCAAGATTAAAATGTCGCCGCAGGAATTGGCGAGGCTGTGCCAAAAAGTTGAAACCTGATCGTCGGCGCACCCTGCGGCAGCATGGATCAAATGACTGCTGTTTGTGGCTAAGTCGGACAGCTTTTGTCGCTGCTATGTCAGCCCGCTATTTTGCAAGAGCCGGTCAGAATTCCCGACAATATTTCTTTTTGGGGAATTGATTCTGGAGTGGCGCATTCCGTTTCCGGCGCAGGTTATACTTCTGTGCGGGTGGGCACGTTTATGGGATACAGAATGATCGCCGAGTTGGCGGGGTGCAGCATGTCGCCGGCGATGAGGAAACAACACGTTTGCACAAGCGCTACAAATTGGCATGGTGAAGTATTGGGGCGTCGGCAACGAGAACTGGGGCTGCGGCGGCAACATGACGGCGGACTATTACGCCGATCTGTACAAACGCTATGCGACGTACTGCCGCGATTACGGCGCAAACCGTCTCTTTAAAATTGCCGGCGGCGCTCCCGGGGGAGATTTCAACTGGACGGAAGTCCTGATGAAAAAAGTTAATCGTTCACAAATGCTCGGGCTTTCGCTGCATCATTATTTCGTGAACGGAACTTGGGAAAGGAAGAAATCCGCGACCGTGTTTGAAGAGAGCGAGTACTTCACTTTAATAGAAGCATGCCTGGCACTGGATGCCCTGCTCACCGGCCATATCAAAATCATGAATGAATATGATCCTGAAAATCATATTGGCTTGATGGTGGACGAATGGGGTGTCTGGCACGAAGCCGAGCCGGGCTCGCCGTCTGGTTTTCTCTATCAGCAAAATACCTTGCGGGATGCCTTGGTGGCGGCCCTGTCGTTGAATCTTTTTCACCAACACTGCGAGCGGGTGAAAATGGCCAACATCGCCCAGACCGTGAACGTGCTGCAGGCGATGATTCTGACCGACAAAGAGAAGATGATTCTGACGCCCACATACCATGTATTCGATTTGTATAAAGTGCATCAAGATGCGCTCTTCTTGTCTTCCGAGTTAAAGACAGAAGATTATGAGCACAACGGTCAGAGCCTGCACGCATTGCATTCCTCAAGCTCGAAGGCGCAGGATGGCAGCATCAATATCAGCATCTTGAACGTTCATCCCGATAAGAACATTCTTTTGGAGTGCGAATTGAGAGGAATTAAAGCAACACGTGTTTCCGGGAAGATGCTCACGGCTCAAAAACTGAATTCACACAACACCTTTGACCAGCCTGACAACGTGAAGGTCGTGGATTTCAAAGGCGCCTCTTTGCAGAACAACGTGCTCAAAGTTGAGATGCCGGCGAAGTCGGTGGTGGTGTTGAATGTGAAATGAGTTCATAATGTCTGTCCGGAAACGCCGATTTGGGCTTGTCATCGCGAGCGTTTCTCAGCGAAGAGATCTCCTCGAATCCGCACCAATCGTGCTTTCGAGAAGATTGCTTCGTCCCGCTAGAAAACGCGGGGCTCGCAATGACGCCCCCAATGGAGTTTTCGGACAACACTATTTAGCAAAGCCCGAAATATAAAAATGCGCTGTCCCTTTAATCAATACCTTTATCTACCCGGTACACGCTGGTTCCTCGTTTTCAGCTTGATGAGTTTGTTCTTCAACCCAAAAGCTATCATGGCTCAAATCATCGGCGATGCGGTGGATGTCAGTCAGGATTTCCAGAAAATGGAACAGGTTTATTATATCGGCGAGCGCATCACGAGTTATGATCCGGCCGGCGGCATGGGCACACTCGAATGGGCGAGACATCTGCGGCAGCTTTCGTTGTCCTTCAACAAGCTCGATCGCGGCTTTGCGCGTTCTCCCTCCACGGATTTTCCCGGAACGGAGTATGATGAAAATCCGGCGCTGCCTTTTGCGATCTCGTTCATCAATCCTCGCACCGTGCGGCTGCGTTTTGCGACGCGCGCGCAGCCATTGCGTGATCTCCCTTCGCTCATGCTCGTTTCCGATCCGCCGCAAGATAATTCATGGAAGATCGAACCGAACGAAACGGACGTCACCTACACCGGCGCTCATGGAAGTGTGCGCCTCACCAAAGAGTCGTGGCGCATCGAATTTCTCGACAGGTCGGGTCGGCTGCTAACGGCGACGCAAAACTTTAAAGAGATCAACTCGTTTTCGCAACCGTTGCCTTTTTCATTCGTGCGCCGCGGCAGTGATTTGGGCCGCAGCATTGCCGCGAGTTTTCGACTCGCGCACGATGAAAAAATTTTTGGCTGCGGCGAGTCGTTCACTCGACTGAATAAGCGCGGGCAGAAAGTCCATGCTTATACACGAGATGGGATGGGCGCGCAGACCGAAAAAATGTACAAGCCCATTCCGTTTTTCCTGAGCAGCGCCGGTTACGGCATGTTCGTTCACACCAGCGCGCCGGTCACGTTCGACTTCGGCCAGGCGTTCGATCAGTCCAACTTGATTTATACCGGCGACGAAACGCTCGATCTGTTCATCTTCATCGGCAGCCCGAAAGAAATTCTTTCCGAATATACGGCGCTCACGGGACGGAGTCCGGTGCCGCCGTTGTGGTCTTTCGGTTTGTGGATGAGCCGCATCACTTACAAATCCGAAGACGAGACGCGCGAGGTGGCGGCCAAGCTGCGCCAATATCGCATTCCCAGCGACGTCATTCATCTCGATACCGGCTGGTTTGAAACGGATTGGCAGTGCAATTTCAAATTTTCTCCTTCGCGCTTCAAAGGCCCGGCGAAGATGTTGACGGATTTGAAGCAGCAGGGCTTCCGCATCAGTTTGTGGCAACTGCCTTATTTCACCAGCAAGAATGAAATGTTCGCGCAAGCTGTTTCGAAAGGCTACGTCGTGCGCAACGAGGGTGGTGAGTTGCCCTCCGAAGATGCCATTCTCGACTTCAGCAATCCCGAAGCGGTGAAGTGGTATCAAAGTTTGCTGACGGGTTTGCTGAAATTGGGCGTGAGCGCGCTCAAAGTTGACTTCGGCGAGGATGCGCCTTTGCGAGGCGCCTATGCCAACGGGCGAACGGGTTTCTATGAACGCAATCTTTATCCGCTGCGTTACAACAAAGCTGCAGCGGGAATCACCAAACAAGTAACGGGCGAAGCGATCATCTGGGCGAGAAGCGCGTGGGCCGGCAGCCAGCGTTATCCGCTGCATTGGGGCGGCGATGCCGAGAACACCAATTCGGCGATGGCCGCAACGCTGCGCGGCGGATTGTCATTCGGGCTTTCAGGCTTCACGTATTGGAGCCACGACGTCGGCGGTTTCGTGCAAGCGCCCTCGCGTGATCTTTATCGTCGCTGGCTCGGCTTCGGCGTGCTCACTTCGCACACGCGCTGCCACGGCGTTCCGCCGCGCGCGCCGTGGGCTTATGACGAAGCGTTTGTTGACGACTTTCGCCGCACCGTCGAGCTGAAGTACGCGCTCATGCTGTACATTTATGCGCAAGCCAAGGAATCCTCCGAACACGGCTTTCCGATGTTGCGCGCGCTCTTTTTCGAATATCCGGATGACCCGACCTCGTGGTTCATCGATGATCAGTACATGTTCGGCTCCGATCTGCTCGTCGCGCCGTTGTTTGAAGAAAGCGATACTCGCAACGTTTACCTCCCGCCCGGCTCGTGGCTTGATTATCAAACCGGCCAAGTCTATCGCGGCGCGCAATGGCATCGTATCATTGCCGGCGAAATTCCAATCGTATTGTTGGTGAAAGATCACGCTGCGATCCCACACATTCGCGTCGCACAAAGCACCTCCGAGATGAACTGGAATGAGATCGAGCTGCGCGTGTTCAGCACGGATAAATCGCTGGCCACCGGACTTTTCTCGCTGCCGGAGGGAAAACTGCAAACGCTCAAATTAGAGCAGGGCGTTGTGATGAAAACCGATCCGCTTCAGGGCAAAGTGAAATGGCGGATCAAGCGGTTTGAGAAGAAGTGAAGATGAAATTAACGTTGAGGTTAAAAAGCGCCCCGTTTGGGAAGGATCTTTTAGTGGGTTGTGTTTTTTCTTTTTAGGAGAGTAATGCGTAATTTTATTAACAAGAGGATGAAGAAATTTTATGCAAACAGCTTCCGCAACACTTCCAATGGAAAGATCAAAGGCTTATCGAGCCATCTTGTGGGGTGGTTTGATAGTCGGGGCTTTGGACATAACGGCGGCGTTCGTCAATAGCGGCCTGCGCGGAGTTGGCCCGCTGCGCGTCTTGCGAAGCATTGCCAGCGGATTGCTCGGCGCAGAGGCCTCGAAAGGCGGCCTCGCCACTGCCGCGCTCGGCGCTCTGTTGCACTTCTTTATCGCGACGGTAGCAACCGCGGTTTATTATGCCGCGAGCCGCAAGCTGAAGCTGTTGGTGCAACAGCCGATTGTTTGCAAGCTGGAAGCTTGCGCTACAAGTCTTCGCGATCGTGATAGTTTTTCGGGGCAATACGATAAGGAGTAATCCATGAACAGATTAGCTTTTTTCGTCGTTTTGTTTTCATCAGCATCAGCTTTGGCGCAAAAATTCGATGGCTTGGCACTAACGCCGGCAATGATTTGAGAAACATGTCGAAAGAGACGATTGCGATTCTCACAAACGGAGAAGCCATCGCCGTTAATCAGGATTCTCTCGGCATTCAAGGATTCCAATACTCGGCAAAGGATAGTCTCGAAATTTGGTTAAAGCCGTTGTCAAAAAATGAGTGGGCCGTGTGTTTTTTGAATCGCGGGCCGGAAACGCAAGACGTCGCCTTTGCATGGAAAGAGCAGACCATAACAGACGACTTTTCCAAAAGGGGAATAAATTTCAACCAAACGACGTTTACTATTCGCGATTTATGGGCGAAGCAAGAGGTTGGAAAAACCAACAAACCTGGAAACGGAACGCCTGCTCCTGCGGCACTTCACCCTCGATGATGCAGCGTTCATCCTCCGGCTTTTAAATGAGCCCTCGTTCATTCAAAACGTCGGCTACAAGGGCGTGAGAACCCTCGAACAAGCTTCCGGTTATCTCCTCGAAGGCCCGATCAAAAGTTACCAAATACACGGCTACGGGTTGTATTTGGTGGCGCTCAAGGAATCGTTTCAACCCATTGGTATGTGCGGCTTGCTCAAACGCAATCAGCTCGAGGATGTCGATATCGGCTATGCCTTCTTGCCTGAATTTTGGTCAAAGGGGTTTGCATACGAATCAGCTTCTGCCGTCTTAAAGTTCGGTCTGAACGTTTTGGGCCGCACTAAAACGCTGGCGATTGTTTCACCCGATAATGCGGCGTCGATCAAGGTGCTCAAAAAGCTGGGGTTTGCATTTGCTAAAAACGTTCAAATGCCGCCTGATAACTCCGAGGTGGCTTTGTACCAATGGCATCAACATAAGATGGAAGATTTGCGATGAAAGTTCTCATTTTCGGCGCGACGGGTGCCGCAGGCGGGAGCGTGCTGCGAGCTTGTCTCTCCGCCTCGGGCGTTGATGAAGTGCGCGCCATCACGCGCCGGCCGCTTCAGATCGCACACCCCAAGCTTCGCGTGTTCATCCACGATAATTATTTGCGCTACGACGGCGTCGAAGCCGCCTTCGCAGGCATCGACGCCTGTCTCTTCTGTCTGGGAATTTCCTCGACGCAAGTTTCGGGAGAGGCCGAGTACCGCAAAATTACGCACGACTTCGCCCTTGCAGCCGCACGCACACTTCAGGCACAGAGTCTGAATGCCGCCTTTCACTTCATCAGTGGCAAAGGCACACGCATTGACGGAGGCTTCATGTGGGCGCGGGTGAAAGGTGAAACCGAGCGCGATCTCATGGCGCTCGTCGGTGCAACCTGCTGGCGTCCTGCTTTCCTCGACACCGACCCTTCTGACTCGGGGCCGCGGCTCTTTCAACTGCTGCGGCCGCTGTTTCGATTGTTGAAGCCTTTCCCCAATTTATATGTGTACGGTCAAGATCTGGGGCGCGCGATGTTGCAAGCCACCGTTGAAAACATGCGCGGGCGCGTGATCGAGAATGCGGAGATACGCGACGTCGCGAGTCGTTATAAGAAGTGATTTGCGTGCGCTTTTTTTTTAAGGAGTGAACGCCATGTGCAGAAACATCAAGCCTCTTTACAACTTTGCCCCACCCGCGACGGACGAAGATATTCGCGCCGCGTCGCTGCAGTTTGTCCGAAAAATTTCCGGCTTCAACAAACCCGCTAAGGTTAATGAAGCAGCATTCGAGAATGCGGTGAATCAAGTGGCGCTGATCTCGAAAAACTTGTTGGCTTCTCTGGTGACGACGGCCACGCCGCGCGATCGGGAAGTCGAAGCGCTTAAAGCGAAAGCGCGCGCCAAGATCAGGTTCGGCTGACATCACCATGAGCAACGCGGCGGACGAGTTTTAATTTTTCTTGCAAAATGCAACGTTTTTGTGTTTGGGTAGGAGTAGATCAAATGTATTCTGGCGAAAAAAATTCTGCTTGGTCCAAAAAAGGGGCTACGCTTAGCGATAAATCGGCTCGAAAAGAATTCGGGCTTTCACAAGAGAAAATTATTGAAGCCATCAAAGCCGGCAAACTGCAGTACCGCCTTAATAATGTATTCGGAAACCCCTATTTGAGGCTGCTCCGAAGTGAAGTCGAGGCGCTTGTGAATGAAAAATATGGCAGCAACTACCTTAAGAAGAAAAAGCTCAAAAAGGAGTTAGCACAGGTCAACAAAGAGTTGAAAATGTTGAAAACCCAAATAGTCTCCCTGGAACGGAGAAAAGCTGAGCTGACTGGAAGCCTTGATAAATGAGAAAACTCCAATCTGCAACCAGCGGAAAACATCTGCGACGCGTCCGGCGCATTTGTGCCGCGCTGCCGGAGACGACGGAAAAACCCTCGCACGGCGAACCCGCCTTCTTCGTCCGTAAGAAAGTCTTTGCCATAATCCTTCTTGTTTCAACCCCCCAAAATCCCTTGTAAAATGGCGTCAGAAGTTGTATTTTTCTCTTTCAAAATACTTCGACGATTCACCGGCTTATTGCACAATTTACTCAAGATTCGATGCCATGCGAAAGACCGTTGTTCTCTACGGCGTTGCTCTGGCGGCGTTGACCGGCCTGCTAAAGTTTATCGAATACCGCTTCTTTGTCTACGATCTTTCTCTTGAGTTTTATCTCGGTATTGTGGCCGTGCTCTTCACCGGACTCGGCGTTTGGGCGGGCTTGAAGCTCACGCGCCGAAAAACTGTCATTGCCACGCCGGACTTCAAACTTAACGAACCGGAGCTGCAGCGGCTGGGCATCAGCAAGCGTGAGTACGAAGTGCTGGAGCTGATCGCCCAAGGTCTGTCCAACCAGGAAATTGCCGAAAAGCTCTTTGTCTCACTCAACACCGTCAAAACCCATTCTTCCAACCTTTTCATGAAGCTGGAAGCGCGCCGGCGCACCGAGGCGATCCGCCGGGCGAAAGAACTGCGGCTATTGCCCTAAACTTTCGGGTGAATCTTCCATCTACTCCTCAAATCGTACTTTTGGGTGATGCGTTTGTACTTGCCATTGCTTATATTTCAGGCAACCGTCAGGACGCTTATGGCCGCCGGCTCCGTGAATTGCGCGAGCGGCCCGACAAAATCACGGTCATGCTGACCTCAAAGCCTCCAAACGGTGAACCACTATTATAAGGAGTAAATCATGCGAAAAGTAACGCTCACCTACGGTTTGATGGCAGGCGCCATCATCTCCGTTCTCATGCTGCTCGCCATGATCCTGTGGGAAAACGGGGCGATCGATTTTGACAACAGCGCGCTTATCGGCTATGGCAGCATGATCATCGCGCTGTCCATGATCTTTTTCGGTATCAAATCTTACCGCGACAATTATCAAAACGGCACGATCAAATTCGTCAAAGGGTTGCAAGTCGGGGCGCTGATCACCCTGATCGCTTCGCTGATGTATGCGGCCTCCTGGGAAACGTTTTATCAAACCATTCCAGAGATTAAGGCCACCTTTATGGACAAGTATGCAGAGCATTCCCTTAATAAGATGAAGGCGAATGGCGCTTCACCTGCCGAGATCGAGCAAAAGGCCAAAGAAATGGCCGGCATGGCGGAAATGTACAAAAATCCCGTGATCCGTTTCGGCTTCACGATGCTCGAGATTCTGCCGGTGGGCATCGCCATTACCTTGATCTGCGCCGCGGCTTTAAGAAGAAAAGACCGGAAAAATTTTGTTCCAGGTTATGTTAGTGCGAAACTCTGAAGGCGCTACACGATAAGAGATTCTGCATCTGCTATTGGTATCCATTTTAAGCCAGGAGTAAACTATGCGAAAAGTAACGCTCATTTTCGGTTTGCTAGCCGGCGTCATCGTCTCCATCTTCATGGTCATCACCATGCAGATGTGTGCAAGCGGCGTGATCACTTTTGACAACAGCGACTTCATCGGCTATGGCAGCATGGTCATCGCGCTGTCCATGATCTTTTTCGGCATCAAATCCTACCGCGACAATTATCAGAACGGCGCCATCAAATTCGGCAAAGGACTGCAAGTCGGCATGCTCATCACCCTCGTTGCCGCGCTGATCTACGCCGTGGCCGGGGAAACGTATTATCAAATGGATCCGGAGATTAACACTAACATAATGGACAAGTATGCTGATTACCACATTAACAAACTGCGGGAAAACGGCGCCCCGCCGGACGCGATTGCTCAAAAAGCTAAGGAGATGGCCGATATTAAGGAGATGCACAAGAACCCGCTGCTCCGTTTCGGCATGACCTTGGCGATCATTTTGCCGGTGGGGATCATCATCACCTTGATCAGCGCCGCGGTTTTAAGAAAAAAGGAATTTCTTCCGGCATAACACCATACGAACACAAAGGAGATACGATGAAGATCAAACTCACCAGCGTCATGGTAGACGACCAAGACAGCGCTTTGAAGTTTTATACCGAAGTTTTGGGCTTTATTAAAAAAAACGAAATTCCAATGGGGGAAGCCAAATGGTTAACCGTTGTCTCGCCCGAAGGGCCGGACGATATTGAGTTACTGCTCGAGCCGATGGGATTTCCACCGGCCAAGACATACCAAAAAGCTCTTTTTGAGGCGGGGATACCTGCAACGGCATTTTTTGTCGAGGATATTCAAAAAGAATACGATGGCATGAAAAAACTGGGCGTGGTGTTTCGCGGGAAGCCAACAAAAGCAGGACCAGCAACCGTCGCCGTATTTGAGGATACTTGCGGCAACCTCATCCAGATCTGCCAGGTCTAATCATTGGCAAATGAGAAAAATTTCTTGTCAAATGGCGGCAAAAGTTTTATTTTTTCTATCATCAACAGGAGAATCCTATGTTACGCGAAGAACATTTGCGCATCTTAAACGAGCAATACGTACGGGCGTCGCTGGCCGGCGACGTCGAGTGGTATCGCGCGCACCTCGCCGACGAGTTTGTCTGCATTGAGTCCGACGGTTCGGTACTCGACAAAGACGCCTTCCTGCAAATGACCGCCAAAGGTTCGGATCTCGCGGAATACCGCCTCGACGAGGTCGAAGTACGATTCTACGGTGAAGTGGCGCTGGTGCGGGCCACCGGCTCGTGGACGGCGAAGAACGGCACTCCCGGAATCAGCCGCGATGTCGACGTGTACGTGCGCTCCGGCGATGACTGGAAGGCGGTATCAGCGCAGATCACGCGACCGGCCTGACATTGTACGGCAAAGGGGCGCGACTCCAATTTTCTTCACGTCTTCAAAAAACATTGAAAGAGTTATGATGCGCATAGCTGTTTCAGGAACGCATTCAACAGGCTTGCTCGCCTGGAGTCTCAGCTTAAATCAATCAGAATGAACTAGTGCTTCACGTATCGAGACGATATGAAGACCGTCCTCACCGCTGTCGTGCGCTTTCTGCGCGGCCTTCGACGCCCTGCGAAGACCACCAATCGCCGTTTGCTCCGTGAGCGGGGAGAAGATGCAACGACGTCTTTTGTCATTCGGGACGCGACAGCGGCAGACATACCCGCTCTGGCCCGTCTTCACGTGACAGCTTGGAACGCCACTTATCCTGGATTCCGCTCGCCGCCAACTTACGAGCTCCGCGAACGTCAATGGCGCGAGGCGTTCGCGATGGCTGACGGGAGTTGGTTCTGTTTTGTCATCGAAAACCAACATGGCGAATTGGTAGGGTTTGCCAAGGGGACGCGATACGCGCACCCTGATCAACCGGACTATTCCGGTGAGCTGAGCAAGATCTACCTGCTCCCTGAATACCAACGCTTGGGCTTGGGGCGTCGACTCGTCGGGCACACCGCACACCGATTTCTCGCCCAGGGAATTTCAACGATGCTCTTGTTCGCCGATGCTGGCAATCCCTCCTGCCGCTTCTTCGAAGCCTTAGGAGCAGGGAGGTTACGTGGCCCCAACGGCAAGGTCAGTTACGGCAATTATGGCTGGCGGGGTCTAGAGACTCTCGCCTCAATCTGTCCCATCGACGGAGTTTGAGAAGGTCGCCCAACGGCACACCGTGCGCTCTGCTCCATGACCTGGCCGCGCACAAGCGCATGAGCTTAACGAGTTGTCTCGAAGAAATCCTGCTGCACACCTGCGAGCCGCTCGGCGACGGCGTCGCCAGCCCGCATACCAAGAGCCAGCTCAGATATATTCAGAAACTGAAAACGAAGCACGCTATCGACTACGACTGCCAGGCGAGCTACCGCTTCGTCGAGAAATCACCCGCAAACGAGTGACGAGAACTGCCGTTCTCAATCTTGAGCAATTGCTGGAGCACGCCATCGTTCACCTCCTGCGGCACCGGCGGCAGATAGAGAAATTCATGCTGCAAGGCGAGATTACCGCACAGTCAGACGTCTAACGATTTAAGAATTCGTGCGGCGCGATAAAAGTTTCTTCCTCTACAATACTTACTCGTTTCAAACCAGAAAAATTTCTATAACGCTTGACATTTAACGTTTGGCGTTATATATTTACCTATGATCCGGTCATTCAAAGACAAGGAAACGGAGAAAGTTTTCCAGCGCACTTTTTCTCGCAAGCTGCCGCAAAATATTCAGCAAGTCGCTTTCCGCAAGTTGCGAATGTTAAACCGCGCTGCCACACTTAATGATTTGCGCGTTCCGCCTGCCAATCGGCTCGAACAATTATATGGCGACCGTACAGGCCAACACAGCATTCGTATAAATGATCAATGGCGGGTATGCTTTGAATGGCATGTTGGTGATTCATATAAAGTTGAAATAACCGATTATCATTAGGAGCGTTAGGATATGCGCACCAAGAAAATTTCCCCTCTACATCCCGGTGAAGTTTTATTCGAAGAGTTTCTCAAGCCCATGAACATTAGCCAAAACAGATTGGCTCTTGACCTCGGCGTTCCGCCACGGCGTATCAATGAAATTGTGCTGGGCAAACGTGGCATATCCGCTGATACGGCGCTGCGTCTGGCGAGATACTTCAACATGTCGGCGCAATTCTGGCTGGGGCTGCAAATGGATTACGATCTTGATGTCGAGGAAGATAGATCGGCAAAAAAGTTTGATCGAGAAGTCCGCGTGTATGCAACTGCGGCTTGAGAGATAAATTCGCACAGACGGTCGGCGCCTTTCAACCTCGCATTCCTGTCAGTGGCCAGCGAGCGCCGCGACAGTCAACTCCTTTCAAACCCAAAAAAAATTCTTGTAAAATGACATCGGAAGTTGTATTTTCTCATAAATTCAAAGGGAGGTCATTAGCAGGTTGCTGAAAAACGTCATGCCCGCGAAGGCGGGCATCCAAAAATTCAACAAAAGCATGGATTCCCGCTTTCGTGGGAATGACAATTTTTAGCGATTTTGGCCTTTTTCAGCAGCCTGTTAGAAGATTGTTCCGAGTTTAAATCGTTACTGTCGGAAATTTTGGAACGTGGTAGAGTCAAAAGTTTCTTTCGGAATTATTTCACTAAGAAAGGGACTGACTCCTGAACGCACCCAATATGAACAAGCCCTCCGAGACAGACTGGGCGCGTGTTGATACAATGACAGATGAAATGATTGACACTTCCGACATTCCGCCCTTATCGGACGAGTTTTTTTGCTCAAGCGGCCTGGCGAATGCCGCGACCATCCGTGTCTGTCACCGTGCGCGTCGAACCGGATATACTGGAGTGGTTTAAAGCACAAGGCGACGAATACGTCCGTCTTATGACTGCAGCTCTCCGCATCTATGCTGAAGCACATCAAAAATCTTATCGGTCAAGTTCGTCCATGATCCCAAATCAGTGAAAAGAAGAGCAAAGAAAGTGATGCCGTTGAGAAAAGCATATCGCAAAGGCGCTCTCGGCGCGATGATGGATGAGTATGAGCGTGCCGCCTCGGAGCTTTGACGTTTAGTGGAGCAAATTCCTGATGATGAATTCGTCTGGATTGTTGACCCGCAAACGAGTGACGAGAACTGCCGTTCTATTCAAACCATCATGGCTCACGTGGTGAGCGCGGGGTACGGCTATGCCGATCATATCAGGTCCCGATTCTCCTTTATGGTTTCGACTATCTATGGTGCAAAATCGGGATTCTCCATCTCCTCAACCCGCCCTCCGAAGCGGCTGTTTTCGCGTCAGGAGTCGGTGGCGCAGCTTGAGTCCATGCTTGAATACACGGCGCAAACGTTGGAGGGCAGGTGGGAAATGACGGACGAGGAGATTGAGAACATAACCATGCATACAGGCTGGGGAGTGACATACGATCTTGAGCAATTGCTGGAGCACGCCATCGTTCACCTCCTGCGGCAAAGGCGGCAGGTGGAGAAATTCATGCTGCAAGGCAAGATTACCGCTCTATCGGACATCTAACAATTTAAAATATTTTGAAATTTTCTGTTGCGTGTTGCGCAAAACGTTCTATATTTGTATGATTAAATCATTCAAGCACAAAGGACTGCAGAAGTTCTTTGAAACGGGCAGTATCGCCGGTATTCAACCTGCACATAAGCAGAAGCTGAGAATGCGTTTGACGGCATTGGATACCGCAACCGTGCTTGAAGATATTAATTTGCCAGGATTTCGTTTGCATCAACTGAAAGGAAAGATGCAAGGATTGTGGGCAATTGATGTCAGCAAAAACTGGCGCATCACTTTTGAATTTCAGGATGGTGATGTGTACGTCGTCAACTATGAGGATTATCACTAATGAGCATGTATAACCCACCACACCCAGGCGAGTTTATTCGGGAAGTTTACCTTGAACCTCTTGGAATAAGCTACCGTACCATAGCTGCAAAACTCAAAGTTGCACCTTCTACATTCAATCGGCTGATTCGAGGCCAAAGCAACATTAGCTCTGAAATGGCGCTGCGTCTTTCAAAGACACTCGGGCGTTCGCCTGAAAGTTGGTTGATCATGCAAAATAATTACAATCTTTGGCAGGCAAAGCAAACGATCAACCTTGATGAAGTAGAAGAACTGGCAATTGCCTGAACACAATGTAGCAAATTAAGACCGATAGAAATTCGTGTTGAAAGCCGGACATCGCCAGATCACAACAAAAGAATTCGCGCGGCGCGGTGGCCTGTTTCAAACCGGAAATAATCCTTGTGATAAGAAAAGCATATCGAAAAGGCGCTCTCGGCGCGATGATGGATGAGTATGAGCGTGCTGCCTCGGAGCTCAGACGTTTAGTGGAGCAAATCCCTGAAGATGAATTCGTCCGGATTTTTGATCCGCAAACGAGTAACGAGAACTGCCGTTCTGTTCAAACCATCATGGCTCACGTGGTGAGCTCGGGGTACGGCTATGCCGATCATATCAGGTCCCGATTCTCCTTTGTGGTTTCGACTAACTATGGTGCAAAATCGGGATTCTCCATCTCATCAACTCGTCCTCCGAAGCGACTCTTATCGCGACAGGAGACAGTGGTGCAGCTTGTGTCCATGCTCGAATACACGGCGCAAACGCTAAATGGCAGGTGGGAAATGACGGACGAGGAGATTGAGAACATAACCATACCTTCACGATGGGGAGTGACGTACAATCTTGAGCAATTGCTGGAGCACGCCATCGTTCACATCTTACGGCACAGGCGGCAGATAGAGAAATTCATGCTGCAAGGCAAGATTGCCGCTCGGTCAGGCGTCTAACGATTTAAGAATTCGTGCGGCGCGATCAAAGTTTCTTCCTCACATAATACTTACCCGTTTCAAAGCAGAAAAAATTCTTGTAAAATGGCGTCAGAAGTTGTATCTTTTCTTTAAAATAATGGCAAGGACGATTTTGGGGTAACAATCGTGACGTTTGTTTTGGGGTTACAGCAAGTGCACTTAGAAAATGTGAGAAGCATCGTTCACGTAATGTTGCAAGAAGTGTCGAAAAATTTTGAGTGTCATGGCGAAGAAAAATTTTCGTACGGAAAATTGTTAAATGGTGCTGTTGCGTCTGTAGTTCACTGCGAAGGAATATGACTTTTTACATAAAAGTCTTGTATACGAGGGAATCATGATTCAATTAAGTAAAGTGAAGTTCACTGAATTAGAGGGTACGCCGCAAGAATGGAGCTTAGAAGGCCTCTCTCTTGGTGAAGCAAATCTTATCGTAGGTAAGAACGCCTCGGGTAAAAGCCGTACGCTTAACATCATTCTCGCGCTTGCGAGGCAATTAGCAGGAATCGACCCACTTGGCCCGTCTGGGAACTATGATGTTGAATTCAACTGGGACGATAAAATAATTTATTACCAACTGAAGTATGAAGATGGGCAAGTACTTCAAGAGAGATTTTCAATTGACGATAAAGTTCTACTCAATCGTGGGAGAGGCGGTGAGGGCACAATTCTGGCGGAGGAGATAGGGAAAGAAATCCGCTTCCAAACACCAACAGGTGAACTCGCTGCCGTCGCTCGACGAGACACCATCCAGCATAAATTTCTAGAACCCTTGTATTTTTGGGGCTCTTCGCTACGCCATTATTCCTTTGGCACTGCTCTCGGAAAAGGGTACCTAACAATTTTGGTGAAAATGGAGAAGAACGGCGAAAAAATTGACGAATTAGATCCCAACGCCGTTGTCATTTTGTATAGGCGGGCAGTAAAGGAACTCACTGATGAGTTTAGTCAGGTATTGATTCGCGACATGAAACAATTAAACTACGATGTAGAAGAAGTGGGAGTCAAGACTCCGGTTTCGATTCGTGTATCCGGGGCGCCAGGCGAGTTAGTCGGTCTCTATGTCAAAGAGAAAGATCTCCCAGGAATTACTGACCAACATAGCATGTCTCAGGGCATGTTCCGCGCATTGTCGCTTCTCGTCCAAATCAATTATTCACAAATGTCCGGCAAGTCTACATGTATTCTTATTGACGATATAGGTGAAGGACTAGATTTCGATCGATCTTGTCGGCTAATCGACCTTTTGCGTGAGAAGGCAAAAACTTCCAATACTCAGATAGTCTTATCCACTAACGATCGATTCGTAATGAATCGCGTTCCACTTGAAGAATGGTCCGTAATGCAGCGTCATGGTAACCACGTACGAGTTCTGAACTATGGTAATTCAAGAGATCTCTTTGAAGAATTCAAGTTCACGGGATTAAGCAATTTTTCGTTTCTTGAAATGGATTTCGCAAGTGGACCACCAGCAGAGGAGGCAGGGGGCCATGAATAAACTGGCGATATTTGTTGAAGGTTATACAGAAGTTGTGTTCGTTGAGGAATTAATTGAAGAAATCGCAGGGCAAAATAAGGTAAAGATTGAACACAGAAATATCCGCGGAGGTAGTACAACTCGGCGCATGATGAGGGTTATCAAAGCTGCAAAGCTACATACCGGAGATAAGTACTACGTTCTCATCCTTGATTGTGGAAATGATGAACTCGTAAAGACAAGGATACAAGAAGAACATGAAAACCTTACCAAGTCGGGTTATTCAAGACTAATCGGTATTCGTGATGTTAGGCCAAATTTTACTTATGGAGACATTCCGAAACTTGAAGCAAATTTGCCGAAATACATAAAGACGAAGTTAATTCCCGTCACGTTCATTCTCGCCATCATGGAGATAGAGGCATGGTTTTTGGCTGAGGCGACTCACTATCCGAGGATTGAACCGTCTATTACTGTGGCAGCGATAAAATCGAAATTGGGATTCGATCCTGAAAACGATGATATGGAGCAGCGACCTCACCCAGCCAAGGATCTCAATGCCTGCTATGCTATTGGTGGAAAAGCCTATATAAAACATCAGGCAAAAGTTACTGTTGATGCACTCGACTACGCGCTTATTTATACAAAACTCTCCACTAAAATTAATTACTTGAACCGACTGATCTCTATCATTGATACGTTTCTCGCTTAGATTCAAACCGCGAATCTACGGGTGTAGCCCTCGCGAAAAAAGAGGCCAAGAATGACAGAGGCACCGAAGATGGCCACAACAGATGATCCGCGCGCGGCCTTCATCGAGGCTGCTGTCTGGCACGGAACGCTGGAGCGCGCCGAGGCGATCCTGGCTGCGCACCCTGAGCTCGCGAGCAGCGATATTCACGTCGCGGCGATCCTGGGCGACGATGCCGCCGTGCGCCGCTTCCTCGCGCTTGATCCGAAGAACGTCACGGCGAAGTCGGGACCGTACGGCGGGGATGCGCTCGTCTACCTTGAGTTCGAGACCGCGTTGTATGGAGCCGCCGGCGTCGCGCACCACCCTGAGATGACGCGCCTTCTGCTCGAGCGTGGAGCTGATCCGAATGACGTGGAGGTCGTCTATCACTCGCCGGAAACGCACGACAACGCCGCGATGAAATTCGTCGTCGAGACCGGCAAGCTCTCCGCCGAGAGCCTCGCGATGATGCTGATTCGCAAGCACGACTGGCACGACTACGAGGGCGTGAAATATTTGCTCGAACACGGCGCCGACCCCAATCTCAAGAGACAGCGGGGTTGGCGGGCCATTCATCACGCCATCGCACGAGACAACGACCTCGAAATCATCGCGTTGCTGCTCGACCACGACGCCGACCCGACGCTGCGTGAAGAGGGCGAATCGGCAGTTGCAATGGCCGCGCGCCGAGGACGGGGTGACCTGCTCGCGTTGTTCGAGCGACGAGGCATTCCCATCGAGCTTCACGGCGTCGAGCGACTGATCGCCGCATGCGCCAGGAACGACGCGGCGGGTCTCCGTTCCATCGCGGAGCGTGAACCACAGCTCATTCGCGAAATCCTCGCGCAGGGCGGCAAGCTGCTCGCGGAATTCGCCGGGACCTGGAACACGGAAGGCGTTCGGCATCTTCTCGATCTCGGCGTGCCTATCACGGCGTTGTACGAGGGCGATGGGTACTTCGATATCGCGAAGGACAGCACCGCGCTGCACGTGGCGGCCTGGAAGGCGCACCCGCCGACCGTGAAACTGCTCATCGAACGCGGCGCGCCGGTCGACGCGAAGGATGGAAAGGGGCGTACTCCATTGGCCCTGGCCGTGAAGGCGTGCGTGGACTCGTACTGGACTTACAGGCGCTCGCCCGAATCGGTGGAGGCGCTGCTCCGCGCGGGCGCGTCGGTGAGCGGCGTCGCTTTTCCATCCGGCTACGCGGAAGTTGACGAGCTGCTTCGGCAATACGAAAGAAAGCAATGACAGAAAAATAAACGACAGAAATATGGGGTTTAGCATCTTGAAAGAAATACTCACCGTGGATCAACGAGAAGCCATAAACATTCCGTTGCGTGAATCATGACAAATTTGCGGATCATTTTTCTGCCCTCCATTTTTCTGTCTTTTGCTTTTCTAAAAAATTTCGGGTTCAACTTCACACCAAGTTCATCCAATCTGGGTCTTTATTAATAGAAGGTGTCTGCGGATAAGGAAAAAATCACCTCGTTCGTGCGCGCGGCGCAAGCTGGCGACGATCTCGCCTTTGCGGAATTGGTCCGCTCGTATCAGGACGTCGCAGTGGCTTATGCCGCGGCGATTTTGGGCGATTACCATCTTGCCGAGGATGCAGCGCAAGAAGCTTTCGTCGAGGCGTATCGCAAGCTGCCCTCGTTGCGCGAACCGGCGGCGTTCGCCGGATGGTTTCGCTCCATCATCTTCAAACACTGCGACCGCATCATGCGGCGCAAGCGGCCTCCCATTACCAGCCTGGATGCTGCCCTCGAAGTGGCTTCTCCGGAACCCTCGCCACACGAAATCCTAGAGTCGCAGGATACCGCCACCTCTGTTCACGAGGCGATCGCGGCCTTGCCCGAGGCCGAGCGCCAGGTCGTCCTGCTCTACTACATGGGCGATCACTCGCATACGGCGATTGCCAAATTCCTCGAGGTCACACCCAACACGGTGAAAACCAGATTGTATTCGGCGCGTCAACGATTAAGGAAACACATGGCACACATCGAGAAAAATTTGCAAACCGCGCGGCCTTCGCGCGATCCGAAGTTCGCCGAGAAAGTTCAGCGCATGATCCAGCCCGAGGCGCTGAAGAAAAACGAGCCGCTAACGTGGTCTCCCGGAATGGGCGCCGAGGTCTGGGAAATGTTCTGCGCAGCCATCACCGGAGATTTGGAGACCATCAAGCGGTTGGTGGAGAAAGACCCGTCGCTAGTGCGCTGCCATCACGCCTACCGTACGCCGCTGTATTTCGCCGTGCGGGAAAACCAGGTCGAAGTCGCTGCATACCTGCTCGAGCACGGCGCCGATCCGATAGGTTTGGCGGTTAACGACAGCTTCCTCGATATCACCCGCGACCGCGGGTACGAAGAGATGCAAAAGCTGCTGGAAGCCCATCTCGCCAGCACCCTTGGCGCCTCACCCAAAGGAACTGCCATCGCTGCGGCGATCCGCGAGCGCAACCTGCCCAAAGTGCGAAGCCTGCTCGACGCCGCGTCCGAGCTCCTGCATGCCGGCGATGAGCGGAGCAATCAGCCCATCCATTGGGCGGTAATGACGCGACAGCTCGACATGATCGACGAGCTGCTGGAGCGCGGCGCAGACATCAACGCCAAGCGCTCCGATGGCGCGCGTCCGATTCAGCTCACCAACGGCGATTACAATTATCGCGGCTGGCGCGATGTGCCCAAGGACGTCACGACCACACCTGGAGAAGTGCTCGCGCACCTTCGTACACGCGGCGCGTATGTAGACATTTGCACAGCCGCGCATACCGGCGATCTGAATCGCGTCAAAGAATTGCTGGATGAAGACCCCTCGCTGGTCAACCGCGTCTCAGACTACGTCACGTACTACCTGGGCTCCGGTGCACCCCTGAAAAACGCCGCTGCCAAGGGGCATATCGAGATCGTGAAGCTCTTACTTGAGCGCGGCGCCGATCCGAATTTGCCCGAGGAGGGCATCGCCCCGCACGGCCACGCGCTGTATTCGGCGGTCTACAATGGCCACTTCGAAACCGCCAAGCTGCTGCTGGAGCACGGCGCGTATCCGAATCCGGAAGTCGAAAGTTCTGCGGATGCGCTGAGCATGGCGATCAGCAACAAAGACGAGAAGATGGTTGAGTTGCTCTGCTCGTACGGTGCTGCGCGAGCCGTGCATCTTCTGGCTTATTACGGCGATGTGCAGACGGCGGCGGCTGTGTTCGCGGCGAATCCGGCACTGGCCGACGATCCCGAAGCGCTCACGAATGCGGCGGGAGAAGGCCAAGAAGCCTTCGTGCGATTGCTGCTGCGTTACCAACCCGAGCTGCCCAAGCGCATCAACTTTCCTTACTGGTCGGTCGGCGCGAAGACACGCGAATTGAACGAACTTTTATTTAAGCACGGCATGAATCCGAGCCAGCCTGATTGGCTGCGCATCACGCCGCTGCACCACTTCGCCAGAAAGGGCGACGTGGAAAACGCCGCGATCTTCATCGACCACGGCGCCGATCTGCATGCGCGCGATGAGGACATCTGTTCCACGCCGCTGGGGTGGGCGGCCAAATTCGGCAAGACCCTGATGGTCGAGTTCCTCCTGAGACGCGGCGCAAAACCGAACCCTACGGGCGTAGCCTCCCCCGACGATCCACCCTGGGCCACGCCGCTCGCGTGGGCGACTCGGCGCGGGCATCACCAGATTGTGGAATTGCTGAAGCAATACGAGAACACAGGCGCGCTGCCCGCTCGCAACCTCGAGCACTACGAAACGCTCGCGAGAGACTTCGTCGCAGCCTACAACTCCGGCGATGAAGGGGCGCTGCAACGCATCAACGACTACTACCAACCCGAGCGGACATCGAACTTGGATCAGTTTCGTGCCGGCGTGCGCGAGCGCTTGGGCAGGCCGTCGAAATCCGAGAACGGAAACGACGACATTGCTCTTGCCGAGGCGCAATTCCTCGTCGCCCGCTCGCACGGCTTCGCGAGTTGGGCGGAGTTGGTGAAACACAGTGAACAATGAAATGAGAATGCGAATAATTGTTTATGCGTTCAAACTCAGGAAAAAATTCTGAAAGTTTTCTTAAATTCAAAATCCAATTAAACACGGAGTCACGGAGCAAACTGAGAAAGCACGGAGTGCAATAATTATTTTTTAAAAGCTTTTCTCCGTGACGCTCCGTGAACTCCGTTGCTCCGTGTTTTAAAAAGCCTTTTGAATTTTTTACTGCCTGCAGGGCTTCAGTTTGCAGCTTGTCTGAAAATCTGAAGTAGGCTCTTACCGATCACTCATATTGAAACTCGAAATGAAGACCGAACCGAACATCAAACAAGCCGTGCCGTTTTTCGCCGTGTCGAACCTCGAAGCGTCCAGCCGCTATTACGTCGATGGCCTCGGCTTTGAGATGACCAACAAATGGATAGACGAGGGCAAGCTCCGCTGGTGCTGGCTGCAACGCGGCGGCGCGGCTCTGATGCTGCAGGAGTTCATGAAGGAAGGGCACGACTCGTGGGTGCCTGAGGGTAAAGTGGGCGTGGGCGTATCGATCTGCTTCATCTGCGAAGACGCCTTGGCGTTCTACCACGAAGTCACAGCACGCGGGATTCAAGCCTCGCGACCCTTCGTCGGAAATGGGATGTGGGTCACCTCGCTATCGGATCTAATTCGAGAGTTACACGGATGTGCCGGAGGAGACGGAGTACTCAGAATGAAAGCAATATTCAAAACCGCCGCACCGTATCGCGAAGACGCAATGAATCTGCCGGTAGAGAATTTGGCAGCCGCCATTCCGTTTTACGAAACGGTCATGGGGTTCCAGGTTGTCTCACGGAAAGATTCGCCGTGCAAGTCCGCCATCCTCGGTAGAGATGGCATTCAGATCGGTCTCGCCGAAAATGGCGGCGATCCGACTCAGGAAGGATGTTTCTTCGAGGTTGATAATGCCGAAGCCGCCTTTTCGGAATTGAAGTCGAACGGCTTAAAAAAAGAAGAGGCTGACTTCCGCATTGACCAATACGGCGACACGTCTTACAAAGTTTTTTTCGTCATCGCACCAGACGGGCTTTGTTACTGTCTTGGTGAACGGCAAAGTTGAGAATCGTTTTGGAAAAAACTTCAGATCAATTCAAATTCTTAACCAACGGAGGTAAATATGGCTATCGTAGTCAGATTCCAAGTGTCCAATATGACAGCGGAAAAGTATGACACCGTTTTGAAGCGATTGGAAGCGGCTGGCGCGGGTGCTCCTGTCGGCCGCTTGCACCATGTCAGCTTCGGCGCTCACAACAACCTGCAAGTTATCGACGTGTATGACTCACCGCAATCGCTCGAAAACTTTGGCAAAACGCTTGTGCCGATTTTGACGGAATTAGGAATTAAAGCGGAACCCAATGTCGAGGAAGCCTATAAGATCATCAAAGGCTAAATCGAGCCGCGCCAAGCACACGGCGTGCTTTAATTTGGCGTCTTCTTGACGGCTGCGCCGGCGGGATAATCTTCAGGTGCGAGAAATGCTGAACGCACATCTTTTCTATGAGGTGAATCCCCGCGCAGCCGTGAAGAGACGCAAATGTTAGGCTGCAAAAACAGCCACTTTTTTTCGGCTCGATAACCCAAACTAAAAACCTGTCTGAAAAAACAGAAATCAGTTCGTTACGAGTCAAATCTGTGCAAAAAAAACTTTCACGCAAAGACGCAGAGACGCAAAGGGTCCGCAAAGAAAAGCTTATCATGTAGTGACGCGTACTGCATTATCAAGTGCAGATAAAATCAGGAGAAAATTATATGACCGAAAACGAATTATCTAAAGAAAAGTAATTGTTGATGTAAAATCAGTCGAGCAAATACCCCCCGTATATTTTAGACAAGTTCGGAGTTATTTGCAGCTAACTGGGAGCAAGTTGGGCTTGCTTTTAAACTTCAATGTTCAAGTTTTGAAGGACGGTATTTATCGAATCGTTTTGGGCTTGGGGGAATAATGCTTTTGCTTTCCTTTGCGCAATCTTTGCGTCTCCGCGTCTTTGCGTGCGCTTTTGTTTTTCGTTGCGGCGCGTCGTGTTGTAACTGCTTAATGATATAAAAATTCGTGCGGCGCGATAAAAGTTTCTTCATCCATAATAGTTACCCGTTTCAAACACGTGCAACTTCGAGAAAGTCGGGGAATTGATAACCGATGACTTTGAATTCTATCATGACAAATGGGGCTTGATTGCGACCTCCAGAACGGAATTTGTGGAATCAATATGGAGAATTTCACGAGTATTGAGCTATGATCACAAGCCGGCTGAGTGAAGCCCGAAGAAGAGGTGAGCCGTTGCATAAATACTTACCCGTTTCAAACCGGAAAAATTTTTTGTAAAATGGCGTCAGAAGTTGTATTTTCTCTTTGGAAAATTTATTTCCTGCCGCCGCATCCAAGTTACGCCGCTGAATAGGCGAAATCCGGATTCACCGAGTTTCGAGGAGAACATGGCAAGCAAAGTGAAAGGCATTCCCGATGGCGCGTCAGTCGTCATCCCGAGATTGGTGTGCCGGGACCCCGCCGCTGCGATTGACTTCTGCGCCGGCACATTCGATGCGATCGAGCGTGTCCGCAGGCCAGGCCCTGACGGGACGGTGGCGCATGCATTGATGACGATTGGCCCCGCGATGATCATGATCGAGAGCGAGTGGCCGATCCTGACGAGCCGTGCGCCCAAACCAGACGGAAGTTCACCTGTCGTGATCTATGTCTATGTCGAGGACGTGGATCAAACCGTGGAGCGGGCGATCGCTGGCGGGGCGCAGGTCCTGATTCCAGCACAGAACCAGTTCTGGGGCGACCGTACCGCGTGGATTATGGATCCGTCCGGGCACGTGTGGACCATCGCTACACGTATCGAAGAGACGGGCGAACAAGAGCGAAAGGACCGGTGGTCCAACATTCTGAACGATCATGATCGCTCCTGAGATCCCGTTGAGGTAAACATGTTTGTTTTTATCCGTGCGGTTACTTACGCAGCGCTGTTTATTGGCCTCGTGCTCATTTACGTACCGGCCCGCCTCTTGTCGTGGTCCGGCATTGTCCGCCCCGTGGCGATTGAAGTGCAGCAGGTTGCCGGGATGATTATCGGGGCTGTGAGTGCGATGGTCGCCCTGTGGTGCATATTCACCTTCGCCTCTGTCGGAAGAGGCACTCCGGCGCCCTTCGACCCGCCTCGCCGGCTGGTGATTCAGGGTCCCTACCGCTTCGTGCGGAATCCCATGTACATTGGCGCGGGACTCGCCCTGGCCGGTGCCGCGCTCTTTTACGAGTCGTTGCCGCTTTTGGGTTATACAGGCCTCTTCTTTCTCGCCACGCACCTTTTGGTGGTGTGGTATGAGGAGCCCGCTCTACGACGAACCTTCGAGCAAGAGTACGAAGCGTACTGCGGCCGGGTCAGGCGATGGTGGCCGAGCGTATGAACGGCACATCATCTGACGCCACTAACAAGTGGGATGGAGCCGACTCGCTATCGCTTGCGGCTCATCCCTGACGTTACTCCCAGATCTCCCTCCAGCCGCGTCCACGAGTCTGGAATTTGGGTCGCGTGAGCGAGCATCCGAAAAAAATCTCCGCTTCCTGTTCCCGTCCGGTGACTTCGTTCGTCATATCAGTGAAAAGCGGGCCGCACCGTGCGGTCTGCCACAAAAAGGGAGCGCGGACTTTCTTGTCCGCGACGCGCGAGTGGACTCGAAAGTCCACTCTTCCCTCACGAAAGGAGCATGCATATATGGAAAGATTTCTCTTTGTCTTCCGCAGCGACAGCGACGCCCATTACAAGATGAGGTCCGAAGCGATGCAACAGAACCATCAGCGGTGGCAGGCCTGGCTGCGTGAAGGAGTCCAGAAAGGCTGGTTGGTCGATGTCGGAGACGGTCTGAAGGAGGAAGGGCGAGTCGTCAACGCGAAGAAAGTCGTCATCGATGGACCGTTCGTGGCTCGGGAGCGTCTTTCTAATGCAGTAGGACATGTCATTTCACGGTCAAAATCGTCAGCGCTGGCTGCGTACGGGTTGAGTGTCGTACTCGCGTTCACACTCCTGGCTTGCCACGTCGACTCGACCGCGCCGGAGTCGGAGCCTCAACCAGTGCCACGGCCTCAACTGGTCAAACCCGAGTTTAGGATTCTCGCGGAGGATGTCGTCACGATAGACAGAGGGAGTTCGATCACTCTCGAGGTCGAATTCAAGGATTCGACTGGCAGCTTGGTGCCTCGCCAGCCGGAAGCCTACTCGTGGATGAGCACGAACCCGGAAGTGGTCAGCGTAGCGGCGGGTGGCGTTCTCAATACGGGACCGGGCCTTGGACGCGCTCGGGTCACGGTCCGGGCTCCGAGCGGAGAACGAGACAGTGTGCTGGTCTGGGTGCAGCCTCCAAAAGACGCACTCTCGGAGTTTCGCATCACTTTCCTGTACGCAGATGATGTCCCGCAGGAATGGAGAATCGCTTTAGAGTCCGCAGCGGCCCGATGGCAGAAGGTGATTCGCGGGGTGCTTCCAGAGGTTCAATTGAATACGTCAGAGGGAGACTGGCCAACACCACCGGATGAGCCGCCGATCCCCCCGCTCACCGGGGTCGAACGCGGTGTGCGAATCTACGTTGGCTTGTCCGGTCACTTTCCACCCGGCACTTATGTGGAAGCAGTGGGCGGGCCCTTTCTCCAGCGGCCACTCCCGTACCCAACCACTATTCTCGGTGGCATCACGCTCAATCGTGACCATCCAGTCACCACTATATCTCCCCAGAGATTGCGTTATCTAACTGTGCATGAATTGGGTCATGCTCTTGGGCTTGTGGGTGTAGTTCAAGGCTTTCCCCCGGATTGGTTTGATTTCAAGACAGGCCGCTACACGGGGGAGTTGGCGCTTGAGGGCTATCGCCTGGAGTTCCAATCGCGTCAAAGCCATATATTTGTCAACAACGGCTCTCACTGGGCGTTCCCGGGAGACGTAATGAGTTGGACAGGGTGGGGGCAACACCTTATTACCTTCGTCTCAGTAGGGGCTTTGATGGATCTTGGTTATCCGGCCGCTTGGTATGGAGCAGGGGAGTACTGATTCAGATGTAGCAGTGTTACGAGTCTGGAATTTGGGTTGTGTTAGCGAGCATGCGAAAATAAATTTCCACTTCCTGTCCCCCTGCGGTGACTTCGTTCGTCATATCAGTGAAAAGCGGGCCGCACCGTGCGGTCTGCCACGAAAAGGGAGCGCGGACTTTCTTGTCCGCGACGCGCGCGTGGACTCGAAAGTCCATACTCCCTTCACCTCACGAAAGGAGCATGTATAATGGAAAGATTTCTCTTTGTCTTCCGCAGCAACAGCGACGCCCACTACAAGATGACGCCCGAAGCGATGCAACAGAACCATCAGAGGTGGCAGACCTGGCTACGTGAGGGGGTTCAGAAAGGCTGGTTGATCGACGTCGGCGACGGACTGAAGGAGGAAGGACGAGTCGTCAACGCGAAGAAAGTCGTCATCGACGGACCATTCGTGGAAGCGAAGGAGGTTGTCGGCGGCTTCTCGATTGTCCAGGCCGACACCATCGATGCCGCCGCCGAAATTGCCAAGGGCTGCCCGATGTTTCTCAGCGGCAGCACCGGCGGCACGGTGGAGGTGCGGCCGCTCTGGGGATTTTCGCTGAACAATTAATTTTGTAGTCCCCGCCCCTTGTGGGCGGCTCTCGAAATCAATGAATTCGCGGTTGTAAAAGTGCCCCACAAGGGGGCAAGACTACGAATTATGTCCCAGACCCCATTGGAACCTGCCGCTCCGCTCGTGGAGCATTTCTTTCGCCATGAAGCGGGGCGATTGGTGGCCGTGCTGACGCGCTTCTTCGGTTGGCGAAACTTCGACCTCGTCGAGGACATGGTGCAGGCGACGCTCTTGGATGCGCTGCAAGCATGGCGCGTTCGAGCTCCCGGCAATCCCTCGGCGTGGGTCCATCGCGTCGCCAGAAATAAGATACTCGATGCGCTGCGACACAACAAAATCGGCCAGCGCGTCTTGGTTGAATGGGCGGCCGCTCACCCCGTGCAGGAAGAAGGAATCGACGAACTGTTTCTCGATTCGGAGATCGAGGACAGCCAGTTGCGGATGATCTTCGCCTGCTGCCATCCACGCTTGGCGCGGGAAAACCAGTTGGCTCTGACTTTGAAGGCCCTGTGCGGCTTCGGCAATTCCGAAATCGCCCGCGCCCTCCTGGTTGGCGAAGAGACAATCAAAAAGCGCCTCCAGCGCGCCACTCGCGATTTGATCGACCATCAAATCGCGCTCGACCCGCCCGCAGCCAGCGAGCTCCACCAGCGTCTCGACAGCGTGCATCAGGTGCTTTACCTGCTTTTCAACGAAGGCTACAGCTCGTCCAAAGGCGAAACGGCTATTCGCGCCGATCTCTGCGAAGAGGCGGCCCGGCTCTGTCACCTGCTCTGTTCGCAACGCCGCTTCAGCACACCGCCCACGCACGCGCTGATGGCTCTGATGCTGTTCCATGCCGCCCGCCTGGAGGCGCGGCTCGATCAGCGCGGTTCCATCTTGCTCATGGAGGAGCAGGACCGCGGCAAGTGGGACCGCCGGCTGATCCGTCGCGCGCAAGAGTTTCTCGACCAGTCGGCCGAGGGCACCGTCATCTCCCCGTTTCATCTGGAAGCCGCCATTGCCTGCCTGCATTGCACCGCGCCGAGCTATGCCGAAACCGATTGGCCGACGATCCTGCGCCTTTATGACGCCCTGCTCGCGATTAATCGCTCGCCGGTGTACCTGCTCAACCGCGCGATTGTCCTGGCCCAAATCGCAGGTCCGCACGCGGGCATTCGCGCGCTGGACGAAGCCGGCCGCGACCCGGCTCTGCGGCATTATCACCTGTTCGACGCCACGCTCGGCGAGTTCTACCGCCGCGCCGGCGACCTCACCCGCGCCCGCCAGCACTTCGAAGCGGCTCGGCAGAAAACCAGCTCGCCCTGCGATCGTGAGCTGATCGACCGGCGCTTGGCTACATGCGCGTCGGCCGTCTGAGTATCAACTTTCTATTCACCAAAATTTTTACGGAGGTATTGGATGTCTGCAAATCAAACCGGCAAACTGCTCCGCAGCGCGCCATATTTTCCGGTCGCCAATGTAGAGCAATCGATGATTTTCTATGAACAGAGATTAGGCTTTCGGTGTGAATACGCGGGGGGAACGCCTCTGCAATTTGCCATCTGTAGCCGCGACGGCTTCGCCATTATGCTGCGCAAAGTTTCAGCACCCGAGCGTATTGTCCCCAACGAAAAACAGGGAGGAACCTGGGACGCCTTTTTCTGGGTGAGTGATGCGCCGGCTTTACACGCCGAACTCAAGTCGAAGGGTGTGGATATCGTCTATGGTCCGCTTATTCAAGAAGCCTATCAGATGAAGGAATTTGCGATTCGCGATAGTGATGGCCACATGCTCGGCTTCGGGCAGGCGTTGGCTAGTAACGCTTAGTCTGTAAAGGGGGGCTGTGCAAAAGGTAAAGATTTTTGGGGGAGATGACATTAGTCGTATTTTCTCTTTTAAAATATGCAGCGCTTCAACATTCGAGACCATCTGAAAACTGTCATCATCGCTGTTGTGCGTTTTCTACTCGGTCTCAGAGGTCCCTCGAAGACAACCAACCGTCGTCTGCTGCACGAGCGCGGCGAAACCGCGATGTCTCTCACCATTCGGGAAGCCACCGCTGTAGACCTCGTCGCTTTGGCCCGTCTTCACGTCGAGACTTGGAATGCAACCTATCCCGGCGTGCGGTCCAAGCCGACCTACGAAATCCGCGAACGGCAGTGGCGCGAGGCGTTCGCGGTGACCGACGGAACTTGGTTTTGCTTTGTCATTGAACGGTGCGACGGCCAACTGATCGGATTTGCCAAAGGGACGCGGAATGATCACCCGGAGTTTTCGGGAGAACTCAATAAGATCTACCTGCTCCGCGAATACCAATGCTTGGGCTTGGGGCGTCGGCTCGTCGGCCACGTTGCCCGTCGAGTTCTCAGCCAGGGGATATCTTCAATGATACTGTTCGCCGAGCCGCAAAATCCATCCTGTGCGTTCTACGAAGCGTTGGGAGCGGAGCGGTTGCGCGACGCCGCTGGCCGCTTTCACGGCGCTTACGGCTGGCGGGATTTGCGGCGCCTCGCCTCCATTTGTCCCACCGAATGAGTCTCAAGATGTTGACGACTCGGCGCTGCCGAACGATATACGAATTCGTGCGTCGCGATAAAAGTTTCTTCCTCCATAATACTCACCCGTTTCAACCCAAAAATAATTCTTGTAAAATGGCCTCAGAAGTCGTATTTTCTCTTTATAAAATAGGGAAAGGACGATTCTGGGACAACAGTCGTGACGTTTGTTTTGGGGTTACAGTTAGCTCTCTTAGAAAATGCAAGAAGCATCGTTCCTGCAACCCGGCAATAGAGTGCGAACGACTCTTGAGCATGATGGTGAAGAAAAATTCTTGCACGGAAATTTGTTAAATGGCGATGTTTTGTCTATAGTTAACTGCGGATGAAATTTTTTTGTCGCCGAATACAAGTTAGCGCGTATATGCATGAGATTTTTACGAGGCTAGAAATAACACCAACTTGCTCCCAACGAAAAGCTGAAACGAAGAATGACCGACTATAAAATATTCTACTCGTGGCAGTCAGACTTACCAAATGCTACGAATCGCGGATTCATTGAGAAAGCTCTTAAACGTGCTGCAAAATCAATACGAGATGACAAATCCATACAAGTGGAACTGGTTGTAGATCGCGACACCATTGGGGTGCCTGGAGCACCCGATATTGCTAGCACGATTCTTGCCAAAATTGAACAGGCTAAAGTTTTTGTCTGCGATGTTTCGATTATTAAACAAGAAACGGAATCTCGCCCGACCCCAAATCCGAATGTCTTGCTTGAATTAGGGTATGCATTGAAGGCGTTGGGACAAGAAAGGGTTATCATAGTAATGAATTCAGCCTATGGTGGGCTAGAACTTCTTCCATTTGATCTCCGTTTGAAACGAGTTATCACCTATAATATGGCTGAGTCAAATAATGATCGTTCACCAGAATGCAAAAAACTTGAAAAAAGTTTGGAACAAGGGTTACGCACTATTCTTAAAAATTTGGAAAGGCAGTTACCGAGTGATTTAATACATGCATATCTAGAAAAAGTCGCAAGCCAACGTATTGAAAACTTATTAGAGGATAATCTCTACTTGGATCGTGAAGCACAACAACACGAAGAACAACTACATTCACGCTCTGTATCATATTTCAAGCATGATAGTGAAGATGAAAAGAAATTTTCACAACCAGAACCCTTAGACCGCATTGTTGATCATGAATCCAAGGTAATTCTGTTGGGAGAACCAGGTATTGGCAAAACAACCAGCCTTCAACACTTGGCACGAGATGCTGCAAGGCGGATTCTTAGTCACTCAGTTGAGGCTTCTGATTATGCAAATGAAACCATTCCTATTTACGCCGAACTAAAAACTTATCGCGGCGAATCACTTGAAGCTTGGTTAGCGGAACAAGTTGAAAAGGTATTAAAGCGTTGCGGACGAGGGTTGGGCGCAGATTTGAACGAACGCACGCGCAAAATAGATTCTTGGCTCAAGTCGAACGACAAAAAATTTCTGATTTTATTGGATGGATTGAATGAGGTGCCAAATAGTTATCGCGAAAACATTTGTAACGAGCTTAAGAGCTGGTTTCAGTATCCACCGCAGATTGTTGTTTCTTGCCGAGAGAGGGAGTATGACGAAAGTCTAAGTGCATTTGGTAAGTCGTATGTAATGAGGGGACTTTCTGAAGAGGAAGTAAAAGAGTACTTATTTCGAAGCTTAGGGGAAGCAGGACATACATTATATGAAGATCAAATTAAGAAAGATTATAAGATTAAGTCTCTCGTTTCTAACCCTTTTATGCTTCAAATCATCAGCTTAATCTCACGCGATGACCCTACTATACAACTACCGAGAAATCGCGGTTTGTTGTTTGAAAAATTGACACAAGTTATGCCAAGACTACGTCGCCAAGACGGGACTGTAGATAAAGTTTCCCTTCCTGTCGTATTTTTAGATTTGAAAGCATTGGGTTACTATATGCGGTATTATAACAAGTTGAGCCCGGGCTTTAATGATGTATCCCAATGGACGTTCCAAGAGACTCATCCGTTAGAAGAAGTATTGGCCCAGGCTAAAAATTGGCGCTTTCTCAAATCGGACGGAAGATTGGGTGAACCGATAGAGTTTCTACATCAACTTTTTGTGGAGTATTTTGCTGCTGCTGCATTGAAACATGGTTTAGATACAGAGTTAACTCTTGATCGGATGAGAAGAGATGCAATCTTCCATGATGATTGGGAGGAAGTTATTGAGATGTTAGCAGGTATTCATGATCAGCCCACAGAATTCATCAAGTGGCTTGGTAACTGGATACTAAAAGATAAAGATAGATATTTAGACATACACAACAGGAGGATTTTTGACACGGCCTGCCTACTCTACCGATGTTGGAGGACAACTAAAACTTTAGAAAGCAACGAAGAGACAAAAGATATTGTCGTTAAGGCACTGTTAATTGCCATGCACACATCTAATCCAATTACGCCAGTAGGCGATGCTCTAGAGGATATAGGTGGCAAACTAATAATAGATTCATTGGCCAGCGAGTTACAGAATGCAAGTCCAGACTCCAATTCTCTCTTTGGAATGCGAGCTCTGTTTGTATTGAAGCGAATAGGTGATACGAGTGTAATTAAGCCGCTTCTAAATTACTATGCAACTCGCAGTGACCGCGAAATTGAACGCAATCTCGCAGTAGAAGCAATAGTGGCCATACTGGAAAGAGAGGAATTTGATTCCTTGGCGGTTGAAGCTTTTACTAGTGCTCTTGAACATTCCAATCCACGATTGCGCGCACTTGCGGCCCATTTACTTGGGGAAGGTGGAGTGGTCGAAGCGTTGCCTAAACTGGATTCGTTAGCGGTAAATGATCTAGAAAAAACTCTTTGGGGTAAAGTAGCAGATGTTGCAAATGAAGCCGCTCGAAAAATTCGTCAGCAATAGCATTACATGCAAAGAACTGGAATGGCTTGACACAAAGGTAAGTAAGCTGCAAAAATTAGCGGCGAGCATTTGCAAGAAAAGCTGAAGAGTGTTACAAAAGTAGGTTGATCGGTAATACAAAAATATGTCATGAGTCATAACTAATGCGGCTAATGATATAACAATTCGTTCGGCGTGATAAAGTTTCTTTCTCCATAATGCTTACCCGTTTCAAACAAGAAAAACTTCCTGTAAAATGGCGTCAGAAGTTATATTTTTTCTTTTAAAATTTGAGTTTCTTGGTTATTATAAAATCTTGCCTGCTTCAAAAAGGAGATAACCAATATGCACAGTTTTATCATGTTGAAGAGACTTCGTCATTGACCCAGCTCATTGAGGAGATTGACATCATACAGGCAAAAATCAACGCACAAAAACCTCTGCAAGAAGCCATCTGGGCGACCATTCAAGAGAAATTGCGCATTTAGTACCATTTACAGAGCTGGTGGCTCGCAGTCTTTTAAACACGCAACAAGTTATCTTCAGGATCTCACGGAGAATTCAAAATGACGACTCGTGCAAACGGAACATTTGAAGTCAAGCTGATTCCTCAAGCGTCGGACGACAAATCCGAGGATGCCACCCTCGGCAGGATGTCAATCGACAAACAGTTCCACGGCGATCTCGAAGCGACCAGCAAGGGGCAGATGCTGAGCGTCGTTACGGCTGTAAAAGGCTCGGCCGGTTACGTCGCGATCGAACGGGTCAGCGGAACGCTGCACGGCCGCAGCGGCAGCTTCGTGCTCCAGCACAGTGGCACGATGACGCGCGGTGCGCCGCAACAGTCTGTCACGGTGGTGCCGGACTCTGGCACTGGCCAGCTCGTGGGTCTGGCGGGCAAGATGACGATCATTATTGCCGGCGGAAAGCACTCGTACGAATTCGAGTACACGCTCGCCGAAACCGGATAAATAAACATGAGATCACCACGCGGTTTTTTAGCAGCGTTGTTTTTTCTATTAGCGATCCCCATCGCCGTGCTGGGTCAAAGGTTTTTTGGCATAGGGCAACGGCTGGAAAAATGGCTGGGCGATTTGCTCATATTTTGGTTTGTGGCGATGCTGCTCATTGATAGCCAGGGCAAGACGAGGATTTTAGGATTTGTTGCCATGTCAATCGTCGTATGCGTGGAGCTGTATAGCTATAGTTTATCTTATCTTGGCGCCTCATTAAATGCGGCAGCGCCAGGTTTAAAGGTGTTGTATCTCCTGCCGTTTGTGTGGTTTCTTTTTGAAAGCAAAAAGAAAATTTCACTCGAAGTCGCGCGCGGCTTATGAAAAATAAAGTTGTGAGGTAAGACCGAATTGAGGAAACCAATCATGACAAATGCCAGTGCTATCGGATTGCGAGTGGTCTTGATCTTAGCCGGGATAGTTATCATTTTCACCGGCGTTAATACAGCGTTTGGCGGGATGCTAACTTTAGGGTGGCAGGGACAAACGACGTTCTTTGAAGTAACGGATCAGCATTCGTATCTGGTGCAGGATAGCCATATCCGTTTCCTCGGCGGGCTTTGGACGGGGACCGGACTCCTTTTTATCATTGCCTCCAGCAACGTGGCACGGTATCAAAGCGTGTTGAAATTTGCTTTTGTTTTAATTTTTCTGGGTGGGTTGGCGCGCTTCAGCCAGATGCAGCTTGACATCACCTTTGGCAAAGATATTGTGGGCTCGTTGGTCGCTGAGCTTGTCGGCATGCCACTGCTTTATTTCTGGTTATCCGGAACGGCCAAGAAGCCAATAAAATAAAACTCAAAACTAGCTACCTGACAGTTTTTAAAATTAGCCGTAAAGCATGAAGGTGATTGAGAACGCCAGTGAATTGGCCAGGCGGCGTTCAATCATTCGACAGCCAATACGAAAAATACTGAGATCACGTCGATCCGCACGATCAACTAAGCGACGTAATCCCACTTTGATGACATGAGAGCCAAGAGCAACAAGCCAGACATATAACAAAGCGGCAGCCAAAGTTAAGCGTGACAAACGCATAAAATGCCGGAGGTGAGTCCGCTCTAAATCAAAACCATTACGCCAACAGATTGGTTTGAAAACGGTGGCTATGAGTGAGCCAGCTTTTCCCAAGCCATGCACATTGACCCGGCTTGGTGATCACCTCGCCAAAACGTTGCCAGTGTTTCTGACCAATCGGTTTAATCAGATGGCTGGCTTTTTGGCGTAAGACGTCGTTCCAACCCCAGCGTTTCAGTTCTTTGAGCACGTCAACACTGCCAAATTCGCTATCGCCAACCAAAAAGTCAGGGACACGCTTCGGCAGGAGACCACGGATATAAGACAGCATGATAAAGATGTATGAAGTCCTTTACCGAGCGTTCGTCCTAACATTTCCATTAAGATCGAATGACCTTCTACCTTACCTTGCTACTCTCACCCTTACCGCCCGATCTCCTTTCATCTCTCGCACCACATCGAACGCTACGCGCTGCCCGTTTTTCAACTGCCGGCTGGGCACAGTGACGTCGATATCGCTTTTGTGGACGAACAGCTCTTCGTCGTCATCGCTGACGATGAAGCCGAAGCCTTTGGCGGCATCCCATTTTTTGACGATTCCGTATTGCATCGAGTTTCTCCTGTCGTTTTTAGAACGATACGGCAGAAACCCAAAAGATGCAAGTGAATTTTCTTCAATATTTTCCAACGCGGCAAGCCCAATCAAAAAATAATCGCTCATTCCGCCGCGGCGGGAGAACGGCTCACGGAAATGAATTATAAAAATCTTTACTTCCGTGTGAGTTCCATTCCGTGAGCAAAATTTTTTGCCCACGGCCGCAGGCTTTTTCTACAAGATTTCACATTAACAAGAGGCTTTGAACTTTTGAAAAAATTCATTAAAATGATAATATGGAAAATGCACGCGTTGAGAGGGACCTCGGCGTAAATGTGAAATTCATTCACGCCAACGCCGAGACGGTGGCGTTGGAAGGGACGTTTGATTGCAGCACGTCTTCATATATTCCCAAGTACGTCGATGCCGACAAACTGCTCGAAAATATTACGCCCGCGTTGCGGCCCGGCGGCGTGATCGTGCTGCACGATTTTTTGTATCATCGACATCCGTTGGCGCGCAAGATCTGGCATGGCTACAATCAAGTGCTGAATTTTGTGGGAAGGCACCTGTTTCCGGAATGCAGGTGGTATGTGACAACAATTTGAACGATTTGATCGTTCGCTCAAATTGGCTGGAGGAATTTGCCATGGCGTTTCGCGAGCATGGTTTTGTGGATATTGAAATCGAGCGCTTGACTTTTGGCAGCGCGGCGATTATTTCGACAAAGAAAAAGCGTTTGTAGTGGCGCCTTCAGGCGCAAGGGATGCCACATGAACACCAAAGCTTTTGCCGATTGAAGCAATCTTTAAATTCGCAAGCTCGACGCCTAAAGGCGTTACTACGAACCAAGAGGAACAAAATTTATGGAAAACTCACGGCTGGATATTTTAATGAAGAGTTTGGAGGCAAGTCCACACGACGCTTTTACGCGTTATCTCGTGGCGTTGGAGTTGTCCAAACTCAATCGCCACGAAGAGGCCATTGCTCAATTCGAGGCTTTAGTGAAAGAGCACCCCAATTACGTGCCCACCTATTATCAATTTGCGCAACTGTACGAAAATCTCGGCCGCACTGGCGAGGCGATTCGAATTTACAAGCTTGGCCTCGTTGTCGCGCGCAACGCCCGTGATGCGCACACGGCGAGCGAGATTCAAGCGGCGTTGGATGTGCTGGATGCTTGATCCTGGATGCTTGATCCTGGATGCTTGATCCTGGATGCTTGATCCTGGATGCTATTTACAGCACTTTCAAAATCCAGCATCACGGATCCAGGATCCAGCCTAAAAATCCCGATTCACCCGAAACGTTACGACCACGTCTTTCCCGCCTACGTCGGTGCGCTTGGCGAACTCGACGCGGACCTGGCCGTCGCGGTTGGTCAGCGCCAAGCCCGCATCGGTTTTGAGACTGTTCCACGTCAGCGAATCAAATGATTTGTCCGCAGCGGTGTTGTCCTCCGCGAACCAGGCGAATCCGGCATCCGCGAACAAAATCAAATTGAACTCTTCGATGATCGGAATATCGTGCAACCGGCTGGTCTTGGAATTTAAGCGGTATTCGACGTTCGCCAGCACCATGCGGTCGCCGGTGAACTCTTTGAAGCGATAACCCCGCAGCGTCGAGAGGCCGCCGAGATCGAAAAGGTATTGTTGCGGCAAAACCCCGCGGCCGGTGCCGGCGCGCAGCCGAATGTCAAAATTTTTTCCGTAGCCAATCGGCTGATAGCGCCGAACGTCGACGATGAAACGCTCGAAATCAAATTCGCTATCCAATTCCGGGCGGCTCGTTTCGCCTTCGAGGGAGACCAGCCAGCCGCGATGCGGATGTTCGTCGTGGTCGCGGGTGTCGAGCACGATGCTGCCGCGGTAGCTGATCATCGTGCCTTTGTCAATTGCCGGATTGGAACGAAATCTTTTCTTGTTGACGAAAAGCGACCAGTCGGTTTTATTCCGAAGAGCGAAGTGGTTGTCATGGCGATAGGCGGCGGTCAGCTTGAAAGGCCGGCCTAAATATTGGGTCGCATAAAAACTAAATCCATCGCGGCGATAATAATCCCGAAAATCTTCGTTGATCAAAGCCGCGGCGAGGCTGTTTTCCACTTCCGGAATGATCCACTCGTCCTGTGAGTCCGTCCGATCGTGCGCCTCGCCGCCGAGGATGAAACGAAAGGCGCGGCCAACATAAAATTCCGCGCCGGCTTCGTACTGCCACCGTTTGGCTTTGAAGCCATAACCGCCGAAGCCGAAGACTTCGATATTGGCGAGGTAACGACGATTGTAGGTGCGCGGCAACTCACCGCCGAGAAACAGGCCGTCGACGCGATTGTAGTGGGCCTTGAAGTCGAATTTATTATTCCAGTCCTCCTGCCAGCGTCGCCACTGGCGATGGCGATTCCAGCGATGCTCCTTCTCTTCGCCTTCGTCATCTCGCGCGCGCCGGGTTTCCTCTTTTTCCTCGATCAAGTAACGCGGTGAAGTTTCCACCATGTCGCCGAAGATGCGGCTGTTGGGCCGGCGGTCGATGCGCCCGCCGATGCTCACCACGTCGCCAATCACTTCGCCGGTCGAATCGATCAGCGCGTCGCCGCGAATGACGAGCACGGAGCCATTCACTTTTCCCGCGATGGTCACGGTGCCGCGCGTGACGACTAAATCGTTCTCCAGCGTCACGCCGGTGGCAACCGCGTAATTTCCATACTCGCGGCGGATACGCGCCTCGTCGCGGTGTTTCAAATAGCGCTGCTCCGCCGCCTGACGCAGAGCACGGTCGCGATCATCGCGCTCCTGCACAGTCGTCTCTGGAGAACCAAGCGCTTCTCCGGCGTTGGCGGCGCGCGAGATCAACAAGCCGAAAATCAATAAAAGCGCGAGCACGGCGACCAGCAAAAAAATTAGTTGCTTCATGACCATCCGATCCGTAGCGGTTTTGTTCATGGATTTTCCTCCTCCGCAATGTGGCAACGATTAAGCAATTCGTAACTATTCAGGTTTTCTTATAAGGCAAAACAATTTGGGGCAAAACGATTAAAGCTTTTAGGAGAGTTGTTTCGCCACAACGGGCGCAGCCTTAATGGTTTTGCCTTGATTTCCTCGATTTCGACAACACTCCCTGAATAGTTTAGCGACTCAATCATTATGCCAAGATAATGAGGTTGAATCAATGTTGGCAAGGGGCGCGTTTATTTTGAGCAATTTACTAATTTTTCTTATGTTAAAAAGGGTGGAAGAAAATCTAGTTGGAGCCTATCATGCGTGGCAGCGACAAGAGGTGTGTAACATAAACATAAGCAGGAAGCGCCAATTGTGGCGATTGGCTACACCATTAAATTTCGAGCGGGGCTGATTCTTTTTCGGCATGAACGAACAAAAGTCGCCAGATCAAAATGCTCATGCCGATCGTCAAACCCACATCAGCAAGGTTGAAAACAAAAGGCCAGCGCATGTCGCCAAAGCGAATCTCGATGAAGTCGATGACTTCCCCATAAGCCAAACGGTCGATGAGATTGCCGATGGCCCCGCCAAGAATGAGGGCAAAGGCCAGGCGATGCGAAAAAGGCGCTCGGCGCACGCGATACAGATAAACGAGAATGGCGGCGCTGGCAACCGCCGCGAAAACGGTGAGAAAAATTTTGTTGCCTAAATCGAGGCCGAAAGCCATGCCTGGATTTTGAATATAGGTGAAGTGCAGAACGTTGCCCAAAACGACGAGCGATTCGTGGAGATCAAATCGGCTTTTGATCGCCAGCTTGGAGAGCTGATCCGGAATCAAGACGAGCAGGGAGAAGATGAAAATCGCCATGTGTAATGCTTTTACTTTCTTTTTCGTCTCCTTGTATGAAGCTTTTTTAAATAAGCTTCGATCTGTTTCGCGGACAAACCATTGAGCCGCGCTTCCACAGGCAAACCTTTGAGCCACTCTTCCACAGGCAAACCATTGAGCCGCGCTTCCACAGGCAAACCTTTGAGCCGTTCTTCGGCTGTTAGCTTATCCAGGTTCTCTCTAGTAAAATCGCGGTAGAAATCATCCCAGGTATAAGGCATGGCGATACCCTCTATACGATAACGTTGATACAACTGTTCAATAATAGACGATGCAATTCCATCATGCCCCGCACCTCATTATGTTTCTCTGCTAAAATAAAGAAATGAAACGATAAAGTCAAGCTCTCTTTGGCGAACTTTTCAACGGCCTAACCGACTAACCAGCCAACTTTTCTTTGTCGCGGCGCAGTGCTTCGATGAGCGCTTGCATATCTGCCGGCAGTTCGCTTTCAAAGTGCAACGGCTGCTGCGTTACCGGATGGATAAAACCCAGCGCTCGCGCGTGCAGCGCTTGCCGCTTGAAGTCTTGCAACAGATTGACGAGAAAACGCGTGTCTTCGATATTCAGCCCGGCCACGTGGCTTTTGCGGCCACCGTAGACGGGATCGCCAAACACCGAATGGCCGCGATGCGCCAGGTGGACGCGAATTTGATGGGTGCGTCCGGTCTCCAAACGCAAGCGCACCAAACTGAGCAGGCGAAATTTTTCAATCACTTCGTAATGGGTGACGGCCCATTTTCCCGGTGTTTGCGAAACGACGATTTTGCGCCGGTCGCTTGCGCTGCGAATGAGAAAACTGGAGATCGTTCCCTGCTGCGGCGCCGGATGGCCCCACACGACGGCGACGTACTCGCGCTCGCTGGATTTTTGTTTGAATTGCGCCGAGAGCGCGGCGTGGGTGTAATCGTCGCGCGCCGCAACCAGCAATCCCGAAGTGTCCTTGTCGAGACGGTGTACGATGCCCGGACGAAATTGGCCGCTGACTTGCGAGAGATTTTCATAATAGTAGAGCAGCGCGTTGGCCAACGTGCCGGAGGGATGGCCGCACGCCGGATGCACCACCATTCCCGCCGGCTTGTCGATCACGATCAAATGTTGATCTTCGTAAACGACGCGCAACGGAATGGCTTCGGGGATCAACTCGCTGGGAGGAGGCGAGGCGAGACGAATTTCGATGATTTCGCCGGCAACGACTTGATGGCTCGCTTTGGCCGCCGCGCCATTGACCGTGATCAGCCCGTCGTGAATCAATTGCTGGATCCGGCTGCGGGTGAGGTCGGGCAAAAATTGCGTCAGATATTTATCGAGCCGGTCTTTTTGTTGTTGCTCCGGAACGCGCAAGACACGCGCCGGCTCAATTTCTGCGTTGGGCATCACGCCAGTTGTCCTGCTCGTCGCTTGGCGCCGGCTGTTGCGCCGGAAAGGCCGGCGGCGAGGGCTGCTCGGATTTGTCGCGCTCGAAAAGCACCAACGAAATGAGAATGATCATGCCGACGGTCACGGCGCTGTCGGCAATATTGAAAACCGGCCAGCGCAATCCGATGCTGTCGATGCCGACATCGATGAAGTCAATGACCTTGCCATAAGCAAAACGATCGATGAGATTGCCGATGGCGCCGCCGAGAATGAGCGCCAACGAAAAGCGTGGATAGAATCTTTCGCGGCGCATGCGGTAAAGATAAACGAGAATGACGAGGCTGGCAATCGAAGCGAAGATGGTTAAAAAGAGCCGGCCACCGGCGCCGCTGTCCCTGAGGAAGCCGAACGCCATGCCCTCGTTTTCGATATAAGTGAACTGGAAAAAATTCCCAAAAATTTCAAGTTTTTCGCCGAAAAAAAACCGGGCTTTGACAGCGAGCTTGGTGATTTGGTCCAACACCACAACGAGCAAAGTAAACACGAGTACCCACATACCCTTTAACGCCGACAAAAAATGCATTGCGATTCCAATACTGGTTTTGAGCGAATGAATTGAAAGCGTGTTCCTCACACCCGGCGCCGCCAGCTTTTTCGCGTGGAGCCGCGGTGTTGGCTGAAACCGCGTTTCACCCTAAATCGTTGTTTGGACTTTTTTCTTCGTTGGCCTTGCAGGTGATGCACAAAACGGCGTGCGGAACGGCTTCCAGCCGCTCTTGCGTAATGGGATTGCCGCAATTTTGGCAATAGCCATAGCCGCCGCTTTCCACCCGCTCCAACGCCTGGTCGATGCTCGCCAGCAACCGGCCTTCACGCGTGGCGAAATAATACGCCTTCTCGCGCTCGTTCGTGTCGGTGCCGAGATCGGCCATGTGAAAAGCATAAGACGAATTTTCGCCGGACGCTTCTTTTATGGTGTGCGACGCATCGCCATTTTTGAAATCGTCCAGCTCTTGCAACAACTCGACGCGCCGCTCGAGGAGCAGCCGCCGAAAATTCCCGAGATCATCCGGCGTAAATGCCTGGTTTTGAATGTGCATTGCAGCCCTCCTCGTTTTGGGGATTTCCCAGACACAAGGTACATTTACTCTTACGTTATTTAATCCTTAAAATCCGCTCAATGCAGATAATGGTTTTTTCGCCACTGATTTCCCACTCTTCGCGGTGGGCACGGTTGGCAGCGTCCAACCGGGGCTCCAGCGTTTCTGCCAGCGTTTCGTTTTTTACATAAGCCGACGAATGCGCGAGCGCGCGCGATACCTTGTCCGAGCTTGCGTAGTAAATGCGAATTCGGTCGATGACATCGAAGCCGGCGTCCTTCCGCATATTCTGCACGCGGTTGACAAATTCCCGCGCCAAGCCTTCGTTGATCAGCGCCTCGTCCAAAGTCGTGTCGATTGCCACGGTCCACTCGCCTTCGGTTGATACGGCCAGGCCCGGAGCTTGTTCCGCTTTCGTGCGGAAATCATCCTGGCTGATCATCACCTCTTCGCCTTGTAGCGTCAGCGCCAGCTTGTCGTCGGCTTCAAGCTGGCGAATTTGCTCCGGAGAAAGTTGGCGGATGGCATCGGCCACCGCATTGGCTTTTTTGCCGAATTTCGGGCCTAGCGATTTGAAGATCGGTTCGGCGCGCGGAACCGTAAGCGCCTCCGTGCCGGCGATCACTTCAACGGTTTTTACGTTCAACTCATCTTTGATCAAATTTGATCCCGCGAGAATGGCGTGCCGCTTCTGTTCATCTGCGGCCACGACGAGGAGGCGGCGCAACGGTTGCCGGACTTTGATCGCTTGGGCATTGCGCAAGGCGCGCCCGGCGGTCACGATATCCCGCACCAATTCCATTTTCGTCTCGAGATCGGGCTGGCGAAATTGGAACGCCGCGTTGCCCGCGCTCGGAAATTCGCAGAGATGAACGCTTTCTACTTCATTCTTGTCGATCAAGCGGCGATGGAGCGCCTCGGCTGTAAACGGCGATACCGGCGCAATGAGCTTGCTCACCGTCAGCAAAACGTGATACAGCGTTTCGTAAGCCGACTGTTTGTCCGCGCCCATTTCCGCTTTCCAGAACCGGCGCCGGCACCGGCGCACGTACCAGTTCGAAAGATCGTCGATGACGAAATCATTGATGGCGCGCGCGCCGCGGGTCACGTCGTAGCGGTTATATGTTTCTTCCACGCGCGCCACGGTGCGGTTCAGCGTCGAGAGCAGCCAGCGGTCGATCTCCGGCCGCTGCTCGAACGGAATGGTATGCCCGGTGAACGCGAATTTGTCGATGTTGGCATACATCGCAAAGAAGGCGTAAGTGTTGATCAACGTGCCGAAGAATTTATTGATCACTTCCTGAACGCCGTTGGGGTCGAAACGCGTCGGCATCGACAACTGGCTGTTGGTCAACAAATACCAACGCAGCGGATCGGCGCCGTATTCCTCCACAATTTTAAATGGATCAACCGTGTTGCCGAGCGATTTGGACATTTTCTTGCCGTCTTTATCAACCACATGTCCAACGACAACGCAATTTTTGTAACTGGTCTCATCAAACAATAAAGTCGAAATCGCCAGCAACGAATAAAACCAGCCGCGCGTTTGATCGATGGCCTCGCAAATATAATCGGCGGGAAAATTGCTTGCGAAGGTTTCTTTATTCTCAAAAGGATGATGCCATTGCGCCACCGGCATGGCGCCGGAGTCAAACCAAACATCGATCACTTCCGTCACGCGGCGCATCGTGCCACTGCAATGCGCGCAACGCCACGTGACGTCGTCGATATAAGGCTTGTGCAAATCATCGAGACGTTTGCCGCTAAATTTTTCGAGCTCCGCCATGCTGCCGAGGCATTCCTTCGCGTCGCACTCGTCGCAAATCCAAATCGGCAGAGGCGTGCCCCAGAAACGATCACGCGACAGCGCCCAATCCACGTTATTGTTGAGCCATTCCCCGAAACGGCCTTCGCCGACTTCGGACGGATACCAATTGATCTTGCGGTTCAGCGCCACCAATCTATCTTTGTAATCGCTGGTGCGAATGTACCATGATTTTTTGGCATAATACAGCAGCGGTGATTTGCAGCGCCAGCAATGCGGATAACTGTGCCGATATTTCGAAGCTTTATAAAGCTGTCCGTTCTTTTTAAGATGCGCGATGATTTCGGGGTCGGCATCTTTGACAAATTTGCCTTTCCACGTGGTGACTTCATCGGTAAAACGCCCGCTTTTGTCGATGGGCTGCAAAACCGGCAAGCCGTAACGCCGGCCGGTTTGATAATCATCTTCGCCGAACGCCGGCGCCATGTGTACGATGCCCGATCCGTCTTCGGTCGTCACGAAATCGCCCAGCACGGTGTAATAGGCGCGGCGATCCGTTTTGCAAAAAGTGAACAGCGGTTGATAGTCGATATTTTCCAGCTCGCGGCCTTTTTTCTTCTCGAGAATTTTATAATCGCCATCCAGCGCGCTCAATCGCGCTTCAGCCAGAATGAGCTTTTGGTAACGATGCGAAACCTTGACATAATCAACTTCCGGGTGCAACGCCAAAGCGACGTTGGAAATCAGCGTCCACGGCGTCGTCGTCCAAACGAGAAAAAATGTGTCCGGCTCGTTTTTGATCTGCATCTTGACATAGACGGAAGGATCTTCGACGTCTTCGTAGCCAAGAGAAACTTCGTGGCTCGACAACGCGGTTTCGCAACGCGGACAATACGGCACGATTTTATGGCCGAGATACAACAAATCTTTTTTCCAAAACTCTTTGAGAATCCACCAAACGCTTTCGATGTAGCTATTTTCGTAGGTGATGTAGGGCTGATCGAGATCGACCCAATATGCGGTGCGCTCGGTGATTTCATCCCAAACCGTTTTGTATGTCCATACATTCTCGCGACAGAGCGCGTTGAATTTGTCGACGCCATACTCGATGATTTGATCTTTGCGCGTGAAACCAAGCTTCTTCTCGACTTCGATCTCGACCGGCAGGCCGTGCGTGTCCCAACCGGCTTTGCGCTCGACGCGATAGCCTTGCATGGTTTTGAAACGGCAGCCGAAATCTTTCATCGTGCGGGCGATGACGTGATGAATGCCGGGGCGGCCGTTGGCCGTCGGCGGGCCTTCATAAAAGATGAACGGACGATTCTCGTCGCGGGTGAGAATGCTCTTTTTGAAAATATCCTGCGTTTTCCAGAAGTCTAAAACTTCCTTCTCGATAACAGGGAGATTGAGGTGCTGTGGAAATGGTTTGTACATCCTGCGATGCCTTTGAATCCGTAAATTACTTTGCCCGTAAAAATAGTCCGTGAGGAATTGATTTAGCTCACGGATACTCAGGTAAATGCTTAACGAACGTTAGCGCTCCATTAACCGTATTATAAAATACCGTATCCGCCGTCCAGAATTCGCAACCGTGCAATTCCGCAAGTGCGGCATAGGTGGCGTCGTAAACCGTGCGCAGATTAAACTGCCCTGCGATTTCACGCGCGCGTTGGCGCATGTTTGGATGCGTGCGCAGTTGCACAGGCACCTTGTCGAGTCCGGTGAACGCTTGTTTTGCATCGGCAAGACTTAATTTGCCTTCGTAGACACGCTTACGAATGGCGGTATCTGTTTCACTGGCAAAAAAAGGCGGCGCGATAAGCGTCATATTGTTGACGATACAATCCTTCAACAATCGCCGTGCCGTAACACGATGCGTCTCTCCTTTCAAAACCAATTTCACCGCCACACTCGCATCAATACAAAGCTCGCTCATAAACGATTAGCCCGCTCCTCGCGAATTTGTCTGATATCATCAGCCGCGTCAAACTCGCCTTCGATACTTTCTGCAATCGCATCCAATTCTGCCAGTAGTGCGTCTGCCATCATCTCACGTTTGCGACGCGTCGATTCCGCATCATGCGACAAAGTTGTTTTTAGCAACCCACTCAACTGCTCGCTAATATAGGCGACCAGCTTGAGTTGCTCAGGTGGCGGCAATTGGGTCGCCAATTGCTCGGCTTGTTCTAACGTCACCGGATTAGACATTTTCACACATCTCCGGAAGTATTGCTTGCTGAGATTGAGTCATAATTAACGCTTCCAACTTTTTCTTATTGGCGTTACGATTTTATCCGCGCAGCTTGGCTAATTCTTCACGCAACCGTGCCAGTTCCGCCTCCGCTGCCTGTCGGGCTGCAAATTCTTGTGCGGCTTTTGCTTCTGCTGCCTGCCGCGCGGCTGCTTCCTGCGAGGCTTTTGTTTCTGCTATGCGACGAGCGGCTTCGGATTCTTCGTGCGTAAGCAAACGCTGGCCGGTTTTGGGATCATATAAACGCAGCCGGCCGTGCTCGACGACCAAATCCAATTCCAAGGCTTCACTATGCAGACGCGCTCCCATCATCGGCACGTAGTCGTTGCCTTGCAGACGAAAGCCGCGCAAAGGCCCGCTAAACAATTCGCCGGTCGGGTCGAAGAGAAAGTACTCTTTCACGCGCCAACCGGCATAGATGACGCGTTTGTTGCCGAGGTCTTCCACCTTCGTGCTCGGAGAGACCAGCTCGATAATAAAATCCGGCGCTTTGCCTTCGTCTTCGATGACATAAGAGCCGCGATCTTTTTTCTCCACGCCTTTCACCACGATAATGTCGGGCGCGAGAAACTTCCATTCACCGGTTTCGTCACAATAATGTACGAGAATATTGCCGGTGACGTATATCCCCGAATCGGGGCGATAATATTCTTCCAAGGCGTTGAGCAAAGCAATCATTTGGTTGCGATGCTTATCCGTTTCGGCCATAGGCTTTCCATCCGATTCAGGAAAATGAAGCGGCTTTGTATACTGGCGCGAATAAAATGCGGATGCAATTGCTGTTGACATAGTTTTAAACCTCCGGGCCTAACCCGGCAATATTCACTATATGACACAAACTAACCTATGATTCCCATCTCCTTCGCCATCTCATACGTATCAAACAGCGGTCCTTGCCAAAACCAATCGATCTTGACCCAAAACTTTTATCGCAATGGCGCTCATTGTAATTGCACCGTTCCTGTTACACAATCCTTCCTCATTTACAATATTCCCATCGCTCTGGCCATTTGCGACGCACGCAAAAGCGGCGTCTGCCAAAACCATTCCAGCTTGACCCAAAACCCCGTCAGCACATGAGAAAAGAGCTTGCCGTCTTGGGGTGTGATGGGATGATAGAGCCCGTCATCGCCAAGGTAAAAAGCCGCGGCGCGTTTCTGCCGTCGATCAATGACCCAATATTCCCCCACGCCAGCGGCCTCATATTCCGCAAATTTTTCCTGCCAGTCCCGGATTTCACTTTCGGGCGAAACGAATTCCATCACCAAGTCGGGAGCGCCATCAATGTAGTTTTCGCGAATGATGTGCGCCCTTGATTTTCGGACAAAAATAACATCGGGATTGCGCCGCAAGCCAATGCGAAGGCGGACTTGCGTATTACCGGAGGAAATGACCTCACCCGAATCGTTTTCTCCGGCGAAGATTTCAAGCAAGCCGCCAAAACGTGCTTCGGCAAAGCCATGTAAAGTTGATTCGGGCGTCATAACGATAACCTCCCCGTCGACGTAATCTGCCTTCGTATCTTCATCGCACCACGCTTCGAATTCCTCTTCGGTGGCAAAACGCGGCGGCGATGCGGTTTTAATTTCATCCAGGACGATAATGCTCATAACGATTCGCTAAACTAAAGTTACATTTTTTCTATCACCCATTTCATCAACCGCGTCAGCTTCGGCTCGGCTTCGCCGGCGATTTTGAGAATTTTGGCGATGTCCACCGGCTCCAACGCATCGGGGAGGCAGGAGTCGGTGACGACCGAAATGCCGAGCACGCGTATGCTGGAATGTACGGCAACGATGACTTCCGGCACCGTGCTCATGCCGACCACGTCCGCGCCGATTTGGCGCAAAAAGCGATATTCAGCGCGCGTTTCCAAATTCGGGCCGGTCAGCGCGACATAGACGCCTTTCTGCACGCGCATTTTTTCTTCCAACGCCACCTGCTCGGCGAGCGCGATCAAAGATTTGGTGTAAGGCTCAGACATGTCCGGAAAGCGCGGGCCGAGCGTCTCGTCATTCGGCCCGATCAGCGGGTTGTCGCCAAGCAGATTGATGTGGTCGGTGATGATCATCAAATCGCCGGGCGTAAAAAGCGGGTTGAGGCCGCCGCAGGCATTGGAAACCACCAATGTATGGCAACCGAGAGCTTTCATGACGCGCACCGGAAAGGTGATCTGCTTCATGTTGTAGCCCTCATAATAATGAAACCGGCCTTGCATCGCCATGACGCGCTTGCCGCCCAAATGCCCAAAGATCAAACGCCCGACGTGGCTTTCGACGGTTGAAACCGGGAAGTGCGGAATTTCAGTGTAGGGAATGACGGTTTCTTGCTCGATCTCCGCCGCCAAGCCGCCGAGGCCGGTGCCGAGAATCACGCCGATCACAGGCTCGAGAGAGGTTTTCTGGCGAAGGACGTGGGTCGCTTCTTGAATCTGCTGGCGCAGCTCGCTCATGCGTGGGGTGCTTCCTTTCCTGTTTTCAGCCTGGCAACCTTGCGAAGGTTCAGCACCTTCGCAAGGTTGGGTAACTTACGGTTTATCCGAGCCGTTCTTTTGTTTTTTGCGAATTTCTTCCATCAAGCGCTCGCGTTCGGCTTCCTGCTTTTTGCGCTCGTCATCGAGTTTTTGCTTTTCCGCGGCAATTTTCTCCTGCCGCTTTTGCTCTTCCACAATGTCTTGATTCGCCGTTTCTTTGCGGGAATCCTTCACCGCTTCGACGGCGATGTTGAAATCACGCACACCACCATTGTGGGCGAACAGCGCGGTGCCGAGCGCAGTGCCCGCTCCGGTAATGATCCACAACGTCGTGTGATCGCCGCTACTGCTGTTGCGGTCGATCAACGCGCCGGCAAAAAAACTCGCCCCAAAGCTCAACGCACCGCCGCCGATGGTATACAGCCAAAAATTCTTTTGAGTGCGCCGTTGTTTGACTTCATCCTTGGTCACCGGCTTGCCCACCTCGTCCACCATCGGCAAACGAGACGCACAGCCAGCCGACAAAAATACTGCTACTAAAAAAACGTTTAAGAATGACTTCGCCATGATGCAGCCCTCGTGTTGTTGAAGTTCAAGTGATGTTGCTGAGGTTCAAGTAATAAAGTGATCGGAAATTTTCGGCTCTTTTTTCCCGTCGGAAGTGTCGGCGGGTTTAGTCTTGGGCATTTCGCGAGTGGCCGCGCCCGCCGGAACAGCGCCGGTACGGCTCCCTGCTCCAACCGGCGATTCCGTTGGCCGAGTTTCGGGGCGTTTTGCCGGCGCGTTGTTGCGCGGGACCATGCCCGGACTCGTCGCACGGCTGGGTTCTGGAACCATGGGGCGAGCCGGTGCCGCCGGCCTGGAAGCCTGCTCTTTTTCCTGACGCATCAGTGGAGCGTTGTTGTCCCGATGATCATTCTCGCCGAATCCGAGATCATCCAGTTCCAAAACGCCGATCAACTCGAGCTGGCTCTCCAACAAATGGCGCAGACGCCGGGCGAACGAATCTTTTTGCGCCCGCACGATCTGCAGATCGTTTTTGAGCTGCGCCAGCTTGTGCCGCGCGTTTTCGAGAATTTTTTCCGCCTGCAGCTCGGCCTCACGCACGAGCAAATCCGCCTCCCGCCTGGAGTTGTCGCGAGACAGTTGCACCGACTCCTGCGCGTTCATCAACGTTTGCTTGAGCGTGCGCTCCACTTCTTGATAGTCGTGGAGCTGGGTGCGCAGTTTGAGCGTCTCGTCTTCGAGGCGGTTTTTTTCGCGCTGCAAGATTTCAAACTCTTCGGCGACCATTTCGAGAAAAGTGTGAACCTCTTCGGGATCGTAGCCACGCATGAGGCGCTTGAATTCTTGCTTCTTGATATCAAGCGGTGAAAGTCGCAAAATGATCCTCCGTAGGGGATAATATAACGTCAGCCATCACGTTTTGCCGACGCGAGGCGGTCGGGTTATTTTGCCGATTTGACGGCCCATGATTTCGTCTCTCGGCGCCTGCCATCGACCAATGCCTATGTCCAATCAAGCTCGTTCGCCAAAAATTGCCCGGCCGACACGCACCATCGTCGAGCCTTCTGCGATGGCCAGCTCAAAATCATCGGTCATGCCCATGGAGAGATGCCGCAAATGCACGCCGGGCAAACCGGCGGCTGCAATCTCGTCCCGCAACGCGCGCAAGCGCCGGAAGCAGCCTCGAATGATTTTGGCATCGTCCGTCAATGCGCCAATCGTCATCAAGCCGGTGAGCTGCAAATTCGGCAACTCCGCCACCACCTGCACGAGCGGCAAGGCTTGATCGGGCGAAACGCCGAATTTCGACGGCTCACCGGAAGTATTCACTTCGACGAAAACTTCCACGTGGGATTGGCGGGCGGCGGCATGTTGCTGCAGAACCTTCGCCAAGTGGAGACTATCGATGGACTGAATGACCTGAAAAAGTTCGAGCGCTTTTTTGGCTTTGTTGGTTTGCAGATGCCCAATTAAATGCCATTGCGGCTCCGATCTTTCACCAACCGATTCGCGCCGAAAGGCCGGGGAAATTTTGACGGCAGCCTCCTGGACGCGGTTCTCGCCGAAAAAACTCACCCCGGCGAGATAAGCGGCTTGGATCGCGCTGGCGGACACGGTTTTGGTTACTGCCACGAGCGTCACTTCTGCCGGATTACGGCCTACCCGGCCACAAGCGGCGGTAATCCGTTGACGAACAGCTTCAATTCTTGCCCGAATATCCGCTTCCCGTGGGGTCGCTTGACATAACGGATCGATTTTGTCCATCCAAGAAATATAAGCGGATATGAATTAAAATGCAATGAAAATTTGTGCTTGGAAGTAATGCGGTTTAAATAAAAATTTTGCTTGACAAAGATTGGTCTTTTTGCTACTTTTGACAAGTTAAAATTTCAGACGGCTGCATAGCACCTTAAATTTAGAGGAGGGGAAAATGACGCCGTCAAGATTTGAGAAGCTGCGAAAGTCACCAGCCCAAATTCCACGAACGTCTGTCTCACCGGCTTGAAGCCCGCGGGCCGGGAGGCGGGACTATGTCCGTGGGGTTTGGGCTTTTTTGTTTAGCACTGAATTATAAAAAGACCGCAGAAAATTTAAACCAAGTCAACCGGCACAAAAACTTTCTAATAGTAGAAACATTTGGGTGGACGTCATATTGGCAAAACTTTCTGATAGTAGATATTTCGAAAATGTCTACCATCGGAAAGTTTTAGTGAAAAAAGTTTCTAAATGTGGAAACAAATGTCTATATGTAGAAACATGAGGTGAAGCAGGTTTTGTCGTATAATTCAAGTTAGCGCTGTCGAGAAGTAAATTAATGGCTGTTTGTGTGGAGGAGATATGATGAGGAAGAGGTGGTGGATAATCGTTTTGCTCTTAGCTCTCTCTATCAGTTGGGTAAAAGAAGCTCTTTCGCGAGAATTTAACCCAGCGAAAACTGTCTCTGTGGATACGACAAATATAGAAAGGCGTCTTAATGAGGCGGAGAGAGCTATTGATGAACAGAACCAAAAACACAAGATATTACTTGAAGCAGCGGAAGAACGGAATAAGCAATTACAGACGCTTCTTCAATGGCTTGGGGTAGGATTTATAGTGCTAAGCGTTATATTCGCTGGTATAGCCGCTTGGGCTAGCTGGCACCAATCACAGCAACAAGGTCAACTTATTGGTGCTCATGTTAGAAGTGCCGAAAGTGTATCAGACGTATTAGGTGTGGTTCAAAATATCTTGGATAACAGATTGTTGACAGTGGAAGAGGAGCGAAAAGAGATTGTTGAGTTAAGAACGCAAGTCGGGGGTGTGACACAAATTATTAACCGCTTGAAAGCCGGAATAGAATATCAACGAAAACGATTTGAAACTACTGCTGAGGAACTCGCTCTAATCCCTAGACATGATTTCAAAAAAGCCGCCAACATACAGGCTATTAACGCTTTTGCACGAGACATTGATAACTTTAGAGTACAATATCCTGAAGATGAGTTTAGCGGACACTGTCTGTACATTCGTGGAATCGCTGCAGTACTCAATGATAATTTCAAAGAAATTCATGATTTTCTTAAGCAAGTAATTACTTTGGAAGGCCCAAAAGCTGATAGTAATCTTCCTTCTCGCAAGAGACTTGCAAATGCAAATTACTATCTTGGTCTGAATCATTCAAATTTAGGAGAACTAGATGACGCCATTCGGCTCTTAGAACAAGCACACAAACGCGACCCTGAAGGCACAGATTTGCTAACACGGTTGGTAATGGCTGAGACCTATGTGATGTCTGGTCAATACAAGAAGGCTGAGGGATTTTTGCAACAAGTTGAAAAAGGTCTGGAAATTCTTAAACCAAAGCAAAAAGGCGAACTCTATAGCCATCAACTGCGTTTATATAGTCGAGCCTATTTAATACGAACCAATATGGCGCTTCTCGAAAAATCGGGAGAATGGAAAGACCAAGCGAAGCAATTTGCCGAAATGGCTTACAACATTGATCCAGACTACTACTACGCATCATTTAATTTGGGGCAGATATTACAAAAGTTTTGGGAAGATAAAGAGGAAAATCAGGCCAAAAGACTTTTTAGTGATGCATATTCAAAGATACAGGAATCCGGACATCTTCACTTTGTGAAGGAGACTCGAATACGTATTCTTCTCCTTATGGTTGCAGCGATTTGTGGCAGATATGGAGAAACAGTAAACGGCAGAACAGTAAACAAGCTCTTAGACGAGGCTCGACAATTAAGAAATGAACTGCCCAAAATTGATAATCGGATGTGTACAGTGTTCTCTCCTCTAAGCAAGCTAAATGAGAACTCTGAAACAATTGGTATTCATATTGAAGAAATCAGAAAAGGAACAGTTCTATTGTAGTGCCAAATTGTAGCATTAGATTCACACGCTTATTTCACTATATACTTGAAAACATAAAACCATGGTGAAAGGCAAACGGCGTGCGAGCAGGAAGTAACTCGTAAAGTTAATGGAGGCTTCTATGATTAACTTTGCTTTTAAGAGCACGATACTCAAGAATTCTCTGTGGGGATTTATCTTTTTCATTTCTGCCTTGTTATTTCTCCTACACAAGCCCGGTAACGCACAGATCGATCTCAATAATGGCTTAGTTGCTTACTGGAGTTTTGACGACGGTACCGCGACCGATAATAGTGGCAATGGACACAACGGGGCGATTAATGGTAATCCGCTATATGTGGCTGGAGTTAAAGGCAAGGCATTGAGATTTGATGGGATTGATGATTATGTTGAGATTCCTGCGCATGCGGGTCTTGATAATCTAGACTTTACAATTTGTTTTTGGGTTAACCGAGATGGCTATGGCATCAATAATATAGGTAGCATCATCGATAGAGCTTGGCAAGGTAAAAATTCTTCTACTATCGCAGATGTGCTTACAGTCTTTGTTAATGATGTGAGCATACGCGACGACAGATTAAGGGTCTATTACAACTGGGATGGTCAACCTCCCTTTCCGACCAGCGAGTATTTCCTTTCAACAAAAGTTATTGCGGATAGCGTGTCTTACTTTATTTGTATCGCAAAGCAAGACAGAATATTGCGTATTTACGAAAAAGGCCTCAGAACAGATGAATTTGTTCTGCCAGCGAATGTCAATCCTTACGTGCATTCAGGGAATTGGTACCTCGGTACTCAAATAGACAACGGTTCTATAGTGAGTGCATTCAAAGGTATCTTCGACGAAATTCGAATGTATAACCGAGCCCTAAACGAAACTGAGATCCAAGCCCTGTATCAATCCATCACTTCCGTGGAGGATTCAGAGAAGTCAACAGAGGCACCGGCGAAACCTTCCCTTTTTGCAAACTATCCGAATCCTTTCAATTCCTCGACTATAATTCTTTATCAACTCCCACAAGTAGGAGATGTTGAAATCGTTATTTATAACCTGCTTGGTGGTAAGATTCGTACGCTTGTCAAACAAGAACAACCGCCTGGATATTATCGAGTTCTTTGGAATGGTCGAGATGAAAACGGCACCGCTGTGTCTTCAGGGATTTACCTCTATCGTCTGAAGTCTGAAGATTATGTGCAGACAAGAAAAATGATTTTGGTGCAATAAGTATAAGGAATATAAACGTGCTGGCTTCGCGAAACTGAGTGCTCGCTCTGAACGCTCTGCAAATCCCCCATTTTAGCAGAGCAAGTTGGAAAGTTCGTCTATAAACTCGGGAAGTGAAATTGCTTGAAAACAAGTCTTGAAAATCTGCCGAAAGATAAACAGGAAGAACTTCATCGCGTCGTAGAAATCATCCGCGAAGAATTTAAGCCCGAGATGATTATCCTATTTGGAAGCCATGCTCGCGGCAATTGGGTTGAAGACGCTTATATCGGCGAAGACGGAAATTACTACACATACCAAAGCGATTTTGACATCTATGTGCTGATGCGTGGCGGTAAACTCGCTCGTCAAGTCAATCGCCGGAAAAGCATGCGAGATAAATTTCGCGCTGAAATTAAAACCCCAGTACGAGTTATTTCAGATAGCGTCAATTACTTCAATCGTTACTTGCGGACAGGGCAATACTTTTTCACGGATATAAAAGAAGAAGGCATTCTTCTGTTTGATTCGGGAAATTTTAAATTAGTCGAACCGAGAAAACTCACTCCGGAGCAACAACTAAAACAGGCAGAAGAAGATTATGAATTTTGGTTTCAGAATGCAAATGAGTCTCTTGAGTATTTCCAGATAGCTTTCGGGAAATCACACTACAGAAAAGCAGCTTATGAACTTCATCAAGCTACCGAACGCTTGTACTCAACGGTGTTGCTTGTTCTAACCAACTATAAGCCTACAGGGCACGATATTGAAGAATACGGAACAATGGCATCAAGCCAAGATCCAATTTTTCTTACAGTTTTTCCCCGCGATACTAAGGAGCACGAACACCTTTTTGAATTACTGAAAAAAGCCTATGTTGATGCTCGCTACAAGAAAAGCTATAAGATTACAAAGGAAGATTTGGAATGGCTTGCTGAGCGGGTGAAGAAACTTCAGGCTTTGACCGAAGAAGTTTGTAAGAAAAGGATAGAAAGTTTGAAAGCAAAATCTGGAAATAAAGTAGAAGTATAGACATAACGATGTAATTTAATACAGACATAAATTTGTAGTGAATGGCAACTACTGCGCTAACATTGCGTTAGCGCAGTGCAACCATCTGTTGAATCCAAACAAGGCGAGTGAGAAAAAACCAGTTGCAAAATTCACGAGACATCGTATATTCTCCAGCCGTTATGATCCTGCGTAGAAGCGACGAAGCGAGTCCCACTAGCAGAACTCACACTTTCGAGAAAACGTGGGCACGCTTGCACTAGATACTGCGCGGTCCCCAGATCTATCCCCGGTGACCCAACATACGAGAAAGGTAAAAACATTATGAGTTTTGAACAGATTGAGGACAAAGCTCTGCAGCTCTCGGAAGGAGATCGTGCGAAGCTTGCACAGAAGCTATTGTTGAGTCTCGACGTACTTTCTGAATCCGAGATAGCAGAGGATTGGTTAATAGAGGCGCCGCGCCGCGCGAGAGAACTTGACGCGGGCACTGTCCAACCTATTTCTGCTGAAGAGGTCAGACGTAAAGCTCAGGCCCTACTACGGTGAGTTACTTATTTCATCCAGCAAGGTTTCCTTCACAAGCAAAACGAGCAATTCACGGCGTGCGCTAACGCAATATGCTGAATTGGTTTTTCGGCAACTTGAGCCTGGCATGGAGACACATCTAATGACTGAATTTGCGATTGCTTAGCTTTACACTACTCGGGCAATCATTTCGTAGTCGAACACAAAATCTTATTTTAATACAGTCGAAAAGTTCGTGGTGAAAGCCAACGTTCGCGTCTAACTTGGCGTCAGCGCTGAAAATTCGCCTGAACAGCCACAAAATCTCTAAATCAACGAGCGCGATTGGCAGCCATCGACATTGAGGCACGCGCCGGTCACAAGACTCGCGCGCGCCGAGGCCAAAAAGACCACGACATTCGTCACTTCTTCCACCGTGCCGAAGCGGCCCAGCGGCATTTCTCTCGCCACCAATGCTTTCATGCCCTCCGGATCTTCCAGGCAACGCTTGTCCCAACTCCCGCCGGGAAAACGAATCGATCCAGGCGCGACGCTATTTACCCGAATATTGTGCGGCGCCAATTCGGTGGCCATAATTTTGGCGAGGCTGATGAGCGCGGATTTGGTGGTATTGTAAATCGACAAATTGACGCCGCCCGACTCTCTGCCGAAGATGGAGGAGATAAAAAGAATCACGCCGCTATTTTGCGCGCGCATGTGAGGAATGACCGCCCGGCTGACGCGAACGTGCACCATCAAATTGAGGTCGAGGATCGCCTCCCAATCTTCATCCGAAGTTTTCTCAAACGGGCCGCGGCGATTGCCGCCGACGTTGTTGACGAGAATATCGATTTTGCCAAACTTGGCGACGGTCTGCGGCACGAGCTGCTCAATGTGATCCGGCTGCGTTACATCGAGCGGCAGTGCGAGTACGTTGACATTTTTCGCGCGGATTTCCGCGGCCGCGGCTTCGAGCTGCTCCGGGTTGCGCGCGCAGATGGCGAGATGGCTTCCTTCCGCCGCCAAGCCGAGCGCAATGCCTTTGCCAATCCCACGGCTCGCGCCGGTGATAATGGCGACTTTGTCTTTCAAGAGCAAGTCCATGAAGTTTTCTCCGGATTCAATAGGTCAAAATTATTGAAAGAATCTTTGATAAAAAAAGAAGCCACTCTCTTTAAGATGTTAAGAGTGACTTCTTCACGACAAGCTTTATCTTGACAATGTTAAATTAGATTGACTGTATCAGTCCAGCGAGGCTTCGCCTCAAACCGACAAGTTAAAGGCTTAAAACATCTTTTGGGCATGAAGTTTGCCTTTCTACTGGCATAATACTGTTTTGGCTGTGGTTTAACTTCTATTTACGCTTGGCGAGTTGGTTTTGGCTGTCACACCGATGAGGCAGTGCTGTTTTTTTCTGGGACAGTTGTATTAACCTTAGACAGTTTTTTGGAGCACTTTGTTGCATTCGCTAAATACTTTTCCGCATTTTTGATTTTTACGGTCATCCATCAAGGAGGAGAACATGAACCGCAAGCTACTTCTTGGCAGTCTGACGTTTTGGTTCTGCCTTGCCGGAACCTGGTTTGGGGTTGCGCCTGCTGAGGCCCAATCTCAAGTGACGCTCGCCATTCCTGCCGGCCTTGCCGGCTTTCCCGGCGATACGTTAGTGGTACCGGTGTTTATCTCCACGGCTCAAGCCATCAGTCAGGCGCAAATCGTGGTTGAGTTTGATGCCAAAGATTTTGCTTTTATCGATGCCGCGGTCGGCCCGGATGCCAGTGATTTTTTTGTTTTGCAAACCCTCGTTCACCCCCCGATTCCCATCACAACCTCAGGCGCTACTGAAAACGTCTTGGTGCAAATTGCCGGCAACGGCGCACAAACTTTTAGCGGCAACGATCGCAATGTGATGCTGCTGCGCTTCAAGGTCTCCGGCTCGGCCGGCGGCGCTTCGCCCTTTGCCTTCGCGGCGGATACCACGGCGACGTTTCTGGTCACAAACAACTCGGTGAATTTGGACGGCACCGATTTGCAATTTATTAATGGCAGCGGCAACATCGCGAATCTGGCGACGTTGAGCGTTCCCGGCGGCTTCAGCGCACCAAAGGCCGAAACGCTGCAAGTGCCCGTGCGACTTTCCTCGGTGCAGGCCATCGGCGTTGCACAAATGGTGTTAGACTACGACGGCAATGACCTCCAATTTCTTGAGGCCAGGCTCGGCCCGGATGCCGCTGATTTTTCCATATTGGTTGAAACCAACCTGCCGTTCGCTGCGGCGACCAACGGCACCAACAAAAACTTGCTGGTCACGCTGTTTAGCGGCGGCGCTGGCGTTGTCGGCAACGACAAAACCATTCTCACTTTGACTTTTTTGGCAGCCGGAGAGATCGGCGGCAATTCGCCGATTGCGTTCGATCGCGGCGTGAATCGCACCGTGCTCTCAACGGTTGACTTGGTTGATTTGACCGGCGCGGATCTGGCTTTCCGCGACGGCGATGCCACGATTCTGCCGCCGTTGGTGATGCTGGGTGGCAAGTTGTTTTATCGCAACTCAACGGTGCCGGTGTCAGGCGCAGACGTTGCGATCGCCGGCCAGGCCACCGACATCACGAAATCGGATGTGGCCGGCAATTATGTTTTCAGGGGCATTCCGCAAGGCTCGTATATTCTGCGGCCGTTCAAAACCGGCGACGGGCGCGGCGCCATTCAAGGTTCGGACGCGCTGATGATTCTGCGCGCGACGGCTTTTATCGACACGCTGACCGCCGAACAAAAAATCGGCGCCGAGGTGACGCGCGACGGCTTGATTACGACTTCCGACGTGCTGGCGGTTTTGCGTTATCTCTCGGCGCAGACCAGCGGCACGGCGCAGGTGGGCAATTGGATTTTTCAACCCACCGCGGCCGCCATGCTCGTGCAAAGCGACACCACGAAAAATTTCCAAGCCTTTTTGTTGGGCGACGTCAACGGCAGTTGGGCTTCGGCCCCGCCAACGTTAGCGAAAGCGATGGGGTTGCCGTTGGCGTCCGTGCGCTTTGGCGAGTGGCGGGTTGACGGTGAAAACGCTTACTTGCCCGTGCTTGCCGGAAAAGATGGCGACGTTTTTACTTTAATTGCGAGCCTTGATTTGCCGCCCGATGTCGGCAGCGCGTTGCGCTTTGTGGCGGCGTCGACGAAAATTCTCGCGGCGACAAACTTTGACGCGGCGAACGTTTGGCGTTTAGCCATGATCACCCCGGAGGGCATTGCGCCCGAAGGAAAAATCGGCGAGCTTGTGCTGTCGCGCGCGATCGCAACCGGCTCGCCGAGTTGGCAATTCAAGCGCGCCGAAGTCAATGACCGCGTGATGCAGACCACCGGCGTGGAAGACCGCGAGACGAACAATGCGATTCCAACTGAATTTGTTTTGCAGCCGAATTACCCCAACCCATTCAATGCGTTAACCTGGATTTCTTTCGGCATCCCCTCGCAAGCCGGCGAAATCGCCGTGCGGTTGGAAATTTTCACCGCCGATGGCCGGCGCGTGCGCGTGTTGGTGCAAGGCAAATATGCGCCCGGCACGCATCGCGTGCTGTGGGATGGCCGCGACGAGTTTGGCGCCGTGGCGCCGAGCGGCGTTTATTTTTATCGCGTTCACGCGGGCAAATTCACCGCGAGTCGCAAGCTCGTGATGGTGAAGTAAAGGCCAAATGGTTTCCTCTGTTGATTCGAAAAGTTGATGTGCAACAAAGCCGCGCTTGTTTCGGGAAGTGCGGCTTTGCTTTTTGGTGAATTGGGGTAAATCTATTTTGGTAATTGCGCGAGGCGAGAATTACCAAAACGATAGAAGCCCTCCTCATGACGCAAAAATTTCAAGCGCCCAATCTTCGAATACGAAGCGTTATAGCGCTGATTGCGGGGAAACCTCTGCATGGCGCAGGAATTGCAAGACAGGAAGCAAACTTTTTTTGGAGGTTAATACCTATGAAGCAAGTTCTTGCCATTCCCGCCGTGATCGGCGCCGTTTTGACTTTCTCTCTCAGCGGCTGCGGAAAAGATTCCTTGTCGAGCAAAACCGGCAGCCTGACGTTGAGCATCAGGGCCATGCCCGTTTCCGCGCCGAAAGCTGCAAGTCCGCAAGCGCGGCAAGTTACCATTACCGCTGCCAAAGTGGTATTGGGTGAAATCGAGATCGAAAGCGTCAACGGCGATAGCACGGACTTTGAGTCCGAAAACCCGTTCGTGGTGAATCTTGATCTCACGGGAGCGACCACGAACCTCGGCACCGTTTCGATTCCTTTCGGAACCTACGACGAGCTTGAGTTCGAAGTCAAAAAATTGCGGTCGAGCGACAGCACAATTTACAATGCCAATCCTGATCTTCAGGGACGCAGCCTCTACGTCCGCGGTTACGTGAACGGTGACACCAGCGCCGTCTTCACTTTCAAGAGCGATCTTGAAGCTGAGCAGGAGCAGGCGTTTTCACCGCCACTGGTCGTCAATGAAAGCTCGCCCATAATCATTCTCGTGCTCTCCATCGACACGAGCACCTGGTTCAACGACGGCGCCGGAAAATTTCTCGATCCCCGTTTAACGCAAAATCAGGAAGCCATCGAAAGAAACATCAAAGCCTCTATCAAAGCTTATTGAAGGTTTTTGCTTGTTTTTTGAAGAAAATATCTTGAAATTTACGGCATGACAGAAAATCGCCGTTCGCGACGGCCAGGTCATGCGCCTGAGGCGTCGACGCCGGCCTGGATTTTTCTTTTATGTGCATTCGGCTTGGTGTTGACCGCCCGGGTATTTGATGCACATTTTACTTGCGACCACGGCGCTATCATTCGTGGCGATCGCACCCAAAAAGAAATCGCGCTCGTGTTCACCGGCGATACTTTTGCCGACGGCGGAGCGCACATTTGCCGGGTGTTGTTGCAGCAGCAAAGCAAAGCCTCGTTTTTCTTCACTGGAAATTTTTATCGCAATTCCGATTTCAAAACACTCATCACAGGTTTGCTGGCGGATGGCCATTATCTCGGGGCGCATTCCGATGCCCACTTGTTGTATTGCGCGTGGGAAAATCGCGATAGTTTGCTCGTCACCCCGGAACAATTTACCATGGACTTGGCCGCCAATTACCGCGAAATGGAGAAATTCGGCATTGCCAAAACCGCCGCGCGTTATTTCCTGCCGCCGTACGAGTGGTACAACGTCACCATCAGCGCCTGGACGCAAGCGTGGGGATTGCAGTTGGTGAATTACACGCCCGGCACGCGCTCACCTGCCGATTACACTTATCCGGAAATGCAGGCCCGTTATGTCCCCAGCGCCAAGATTTACCAAAGCATTTTGTCCTACGAAACGAGCCACGCCGAAGGCTTGAACGGTTTCATTCTCTTAAGCCATATTGGCACCGATCCCCGCCGCACCGATAAATTCTATTTCCGGCTGGAAAAATTGCTGCAGACCTTGCGCGACAAGGGCTACCGCTTCAAACGCATTGATGAGCTTTTGGAGCGGCCGGAGTAGCTTAACCTAGAAAATGCTTGATTCTGTGTCTGCGTTGTCGTAACTTTACAGTGGTAATATTGTATTTTCTTTACGGGACTTACATCATCATTATGGTGGCCTGCGATGATTCAAGAACAAAATTTAGACGTGAAAGATTTGACGAATGCGAGTCGTGTTCGCCAAGTACTGAGCCGGGTCAAAAAAAACGGTAACCGTTATATTGTCACAGAAAATGGTGAGCCATTTGCTTTGTTGTTGCCGTTGGAAGGTGGCAAGCCGCGAAAACTGGATAGGGAAAAAGCCTGGCAAGAGTTGTTTAAGCTCATGGATTCCGTGCATGCACGGAACGCCCATATTCCTGCTGCTGAAGTCGAGGCTGACGTTGACGCCGCGATTCGGGAAGTTCGACGCACACGAAAATAAGTCTTGTCATGCTCACCATCGTTCTGGATACGAATATTTTGGTTGGTTCGTTTTTAACGCCTCATGGTGAGAGCTGGGAAGTCGTACGCCGGGCGAAAGGCCAAAAGCTGTGCCTTTCGCCTTTTATTTTAACCGAAGTGTGGCGTACACTTCGCGTACCACGCCTTAAAAAGAGGTATCGTTATTCCGATGCTGAGCTCGCGCAGTATGTACAGCACTTGCGCTCCATCAGTCGCATTCAAACGCCGAAACGATCCGTTCGTGTGTGTTCTGACCCTGACGACGATCACATCCTCGCGTGTGCCATAGATGTCAATGCCGATTATTTAGTCACTCGCAATGTCAAAGATTTCCCTAAAATCTACCGTGGCGTTACCGTGATTCAGCCAGGGAAGTTTTTACAATTGGTACGACCGTAAATGAAAAAGCTATCATACGGGTGTAGCCTTTTGAGAAATAGGGGATACCTATGCCAACCGAGAACCCGAAAATATTCATCAGCTACAGTTGGGCCGATTGCGACGTGGTTTGGCCGTTAGCGGAATCGCTGCACGCCAAAGGCCTGGAAGTCTGGATTGACAAGCGTGAAATACGGCCCGGTGATCGCATCACCGAGCAGGTGCAGAAGGCTTTGGTGGAATGTGGCGCTTTGCTGCTGATGTGGTCACAAATGCCAACCTTTTTAATAAGAAGTCCGACCGGGTCTACGCAGTATAAAGTTAGATCAACTTGTGAATTCGTGACGGTACTAAATTTTTAAAATCGTTTAATTTGCTTTTAATTGCAGGACCAACGTATTTAATTTGCAGTTTTACACAACTGTACACTTAACTTCTATCCCCAAAAGAACCAGGGGCTACATATGATTGATGCTTCAATACTACGTTTGCATGCAGATCTTAGAAAAGCACAACGAGGAAAATGGGCAGTTTTTCTCGGTGCCGGGTCAAGTTATGACTATGGCATCCCCACTATGTCTGAAATGGCGAATATATTAAGGCATTTGATTGATGGCATTGATAGTATCCCCAACAGCGGTTCATCTCATGACGTTTCGGATGAAACACTAAAACTGCTCAAACTACTGGTAACGCAAGCTATTCAAAATGAAATTCCGTGGGATCTTGAGCAGCTTCTGGCGCGGCTTCACCAACTGTACGATGCAACCAGTTGTGCAGGATTGCCTTTTACACCAGCAATCGCCAGCATCAAAGACCAATTACTATCACCAGAGAACATTAATCAAGCTTCAAACGAGTTGCTATTGTTCGTGGCAAAAATGTGCGAACTAACCGCCCAGAAACTCGTCAATCGCGGTACAGGTTCCATCGAATACCTCGCAGATTTTGTTCGCTCATTCTCAGCGTTTGGCAACACGCTAAAAGTTTTCACAACCAACCTCGACCTGTGCATTGAAGCTGCAGTTGTGCGACTATCGCAACGTGCTCGCCGATTTCGGCGACCGGAGTTCTTATTAATCGATGGTTTTGATAGTGGCATTGTTCCTACTTTCAATCTTCGGAACTATGTAAGAGGGTGTTTGAAAAGTATAAAAGTGCGACTGACCGGTCACTTAAAGTAGTTGAATTGTAGAACATTTTGCGCCTAAAAAGTGACCGGTCAGTGGCTTTTCAAACACGCTCTTAAATTCTACCCTCAAATTCTATCCTCCAATACCTTCGGGGCCGCCTTCACTGCCGCATCGGTCGTTTCAATAATCGACGCCACGGAAAACGTCTCGATAATGCCCAACGCGCCGGTCTCAAGGCAGACTTTTCTTCATTTGCCAACGTCTGTTGGTATATAAATTGATAGTTGTAAAAAAATCAGGAGACGAATTATGTTAGGAAGACAGAGTATAGAGCACCAAGATTCCGAACGCGCGAACGGGGAAATCAATACCGTCATCGGCCGTGGTTCTGTCATTGAGGGCACATTCACGGTGCAAAACAGCGTGCGGATCGACGGAAAAGTTCGCGGACCGGTTGAAGTCGGCGGGTTGCTTATTCTTGGCAGCGGCGGTGAGATTGACGGTGAAGTTCGCGCGCGTGACGCTATAATCGGCGGGACAATCAAAAATAGGATTCTCGCCAGCGGCAGAGTCACACTCGAGCCCAAGTCAGTCGTGCAAGGGGAAGTGAATACGTCACGACTGATAATCGAGGAAGGTGCAACATTCGAAGGAAAATGTGTGGTGGGTCATAATGAAAAACCATTGGCTTTGCCGGAGCGCTTCAACAGGAACGGCCTGCCCAACTCGCGGGAAGTGAAATAGGTATCACGACACGAAGCCGACGCCTGACTTTGAGTCATCTTGACTTGCGCCAATATCACGATAATACTTCTCGCAGCGCCTTTACTTTCTTCCACCCATTGGTTTCGAACCCCTTTGGTGAACCAGTCATACATTTCCCCCGGTCAAACTTTCAGCTTTCTTTTTATCAGATTCTATCTTCCAGCACCTCCGGCCGGGGTTGGGGAATCACCACTTTGTTGACCAATAAGCCTTTGTTCCGAATAAAATCCGCGCCGGCTTCCACGGCGGCGGTGACGGCGGCCACTTCGCCGGTCATCGTCACATAGCCCTTGCCGCCGATGGCCATAGCGAGATGGATCTGCAGCAACTGCACATTCGCCGCTTTCACTGCCGCATCGGCGGCTTCGATGATCGACGCCACGGAAAACGTTTCGATAATGCCCAACGCGCCGGTCTCGGTGATCACGCGCGTGCCGCTGATGGCGGGAAATACTTCCGGGTGCACGTTGGGAATGAGCAGATTATCCACGATGGACTCGCCGCCGATGTCCATCCCCACTTCCATACTCGAAGAGACAGCCGCGGTTTCGCCGGCGATCATCACCATAAACTTGCCCGGACAAATGGTGCGGTTGAACACCATTTGCACTTCGGCCGTTTTTAGCAGCGCGTCGGCCACTTCGTAGCCTTTGGCAATGGAGGTGAGTTCAATTAAGCCGATGGCGTTTTGCATGCTTAAGTATTCCTCTAAAAAGTTTGTAGTTACGCCTTCTCCGCCCCGCATCCTTATGAAACGAGGAAAGGCGGAGCGGGGCAGGCGTCGTGCTTATGGAAATTAACGAATTTTTTGATTTGAAACTTCGTATGCCTAAAGGCATCACGACGAACTACGCCCTCGCTATGACAATGCTTTGACCCACCGCCGTAATTTGGCCAGTGATACTCGCATGCGCCGGCACGCTTAACGTGGACTCGGAGGCGGCGGCCAACAGATCGCCTTCGCGAACGCGATCACCAGCGCGCACCACCGGCGAAGGCGGCAGCCCGACCGACGCTTGCAGAGAAATGGCCACGCTTTTCGGCGCGATCTTTTCGGTGTAAAGCGGCGCTTCAGCGGTGAATTTGTGCAAGCCCAGCTTGCGCGCCAGCCGTTCGGTCGGCACCGAACGATACGGCTTCAGCGGATGCACGTCTTTGGTCAATTTTTGCAACTGTTCGGCGGAAAGCCATTTGCCCTGTTGCTTCAAATCTCTTTTCGTCACCACGCAAACATTGCGTGGATCCAACTCTTCCGGGCAGGCCCACAGCGTGCAGATGTTGCACTCACAACACGCCTGCGCCCAATGCGTCAACGTGTCGCTCATCGGACCGGTGGTGAGCAGCGAGCGCATGACGAGATGCGGCTGAATCGGATAACCGAGCAGATAGCGCGGGCACATTTCGGTACACAAGCTGCATTGATCACAAGCGGATTTGCCGATGCGCTTGTATACCGGCTCGGCTTGTGACTTGCGTTCCACCAAGTGAGTGTCGCGGCCGAGCACGATGATGCCGCTGGAGACGCGCGTCACCGGCGTGCTCAAATCCGTCACCACTTTGCCCATCATCGGGCCGCCATCGAGCAACACAAAATCGTCAATGGTGGCGCCGCCTGCCACATGCAGCGCCTCGCCGTAACTCATGCCGATGGGAAACCATGCGGTGAGCGGCTGCTTCACATGTCCGTGTACCGTCATCAGCGAATGCGTCACCGGCTGGCCTTGCGCGGCGCGGCGAATGTGATACAGGGTTTCGACATTCTGCACGACGACGCCGATGTGCAGCGGAATGCCGCCGCTCGGAATGCGGCGACCGGTGCTATGATAAACGACTTCGTACTCATCGCCGGCGGGATAAACATCTTCCATTTCGAAAAGAGAAATATTCGCGGGCAGCTTTGAAGTGACGGCGGCGATGGCTTTGCGGTTTTTGTGCTTGATCGCGACGATGCCCTTGCTGGCGCCGACATGCTCCATGACCAGCCGGAGGCCGTCGATCATATCCGCGGCGTAATGCTCCATCAGCACTTTGTCTTTGAAGAGCAAAGGCTCGCACTCCGCGCCATTGGCGATGACGGTATCCACACGGGCATCGATCTTTTTGTAGGTGGGAAAACCCGCGCCGCCCGCACCGATGACGCCGGCGTCACGCACCTGTTGAACCAAGTTTGCCGTCTGCATGGGAGATAAGATAGTGAAATTTTAGCGACGGGTCAATGAATTTTTTAGTAAACGAATCGTGCGGATAAAATCTTTGCTTTTTTGCGCAAATTTGACTACACTGATTTGCAATCAAAGATTCGGCGTATTCTATTGAACTATTATTTTTGTATGCGGATTGAGCGGATTTCAAGAGGTTGTTTGTCAGAATCATTATCCGCTCAATTCGCTTAATCCGCTTACAGCTTTAGTACGGTTCGGCATTTTGCTCAATACAAAAGTTTGGTTCAACATGGGAAAAGCAATCATTACCGTCACGTGCGATTGGGATGGCCTGGACTATCCTTTAAATGGACCGTACAACCCTGAAGGCAAGCCCAATTTTCGCTTCGATCGTGGCGTGCAAGCTATTCAATATTTCAACAGAGTTTTTGACGATAGAATCCCCATCATCCATTTTATTTGCCCGGTCTATTTTACCCGCAGCAAATTTCTAACAGAATATTATGTGGGTAGAATCTCACAACTTATCAACGCCAGCAACTGTGAAATTGGATTGCACATTCACGGCTGGATAAGCTTGATGCAAGCTGGTGGCGTCGCGCCGCGAGATCCGGTGCAAGATCAATTCCTACCCGATTGGGGCTCGCCAGAGAATAACCGTTATGGCCTGAGTGTGCCTTACAAAAATGACGCTGGCGAGGAGCAAATCGATTATGGCCATGGCGTGCCTTTGGGCGTATACAGTCAGGATGAAATCTGTCAGCTCGTGGAAAGAGGAAGGACATTATTTGTTGAGAACAAGATCCTCAAGTCAAGTGCAGACTGCAGCAGCTTCCGCGGCGGCGGCTGGATGGCCAATGACGCGGTTCTGGCCGCTATACAAATGGTTGATCCGCCATTTCGATACGAGGCCTCGGCAGTGGACGCTTCCTTTTTTGCCAATGGCGGCGGGGTTTTGGATCATTGGCTGACTCAACTGTGGGGATCACAAAGACAAGTTGAAAACTCATATCTGGCCAATAGCCTTTTTTTATCGGCATATCCAAACGGAATCAATATTTTCGGCCGTTCCAATGACGTCTCAGAAGCGCAGCCGCAGAAAATTCAAAAACTGCTCGAGCTTCCCGATACCGCGATTCTGGCGGACTTTGTTGAGGCCGGTTATATGAAAGAACAAATCGATCGCGCCGTTGCCATGGCCTCGAAGCGATCCTCCGATTTGTACGTCAGCCTCGGCTTTCATCTCGAATCCGGCGGCGATCCACGTTTTGGGATGAGGTTCGGACATATCGAGCGGGTGATCGACGCGTTGAAATATGTCGAGCAACAATACGCGGGGATGGATAAAATTCAATATCTCACCATAGCAGAGGCCGGTAAGCGATTTTTGCAGAGTGCAATCACTCAATGCTAGGCGGGCAACGTATCATTCAGGATGCATCTTTTAAGTTTCGTAACTATAAAGCGGGACAGAGAATCCGCAAAGATAAATCGAGTTGCAATGTGTCGCAAGATAATTATGGCAAGATGATTTAAAAGCTTTTTAATTATTTTGCCACAATTATCTTGCAAAAATGTTTTTGCAGACTTTTGCGTCTTGGCGTGCGCTTTTCTTTCCTGATTTTGCCGCTTCCAAAAAGTTAGTGACATTGAGCAAGATGTTTGCGCTACAACCCGTAAGTGCGGCATTATATTCGCCCCGACTTTTTTTATTGACATTGACAGGCTGTTTTACTATATTAATTTTACTTTAAACGTAACTTATAGGAAAAACGAAAGAGTATGGCAAATCATCAATCTGCAATCAAACGTATTCGTCAAAACAAACGGCGGACCCTACGGAACCGGGAATATCGCTCCGAAATGCGGACGACGCTGAAAAAAGTCGTGTCTGCCACAGACCGGCAATCCATCGAGAAGGACTTGCACGCGGCGGTGTCTTTGCTCGACAAATTGGTCAACCGCGGCATTATTCATCGCAACAAAGCAGCCAACCAAAAATCGCGGCTGACGCGTTTTTTCAACAAGCTGCCGGCGGCGCCCGCTTCGCATTAGCAAGGCATAAAAAACAAATCGGAACCAGTTAGATCGATTTTCGATTGCACAATTTTTGAAACCGGGTACGTTTATCATATCCGGTAACCCCCTAAATCCGGAGTGATGACTTCCCGGTTTCTTATTTCGAATTTTTGAAACGTTTGGCCCAGGCGCAATTCTTTCCTGTTTCTTTTCAAAGCAAAACGGGAAGGAATTGCGCCTTTTTGTTTTTTGGTGCCGCCTCTTGACATTTGGCGAAATCGTTTTATATTTGTATGCGTCGCAAAAAGCACAATGGCGTATGAGATCGCTGTGGGTTTGCTGGCATGAAAGGCGGAAGGAAATCGATGAAACAAAAACTGTTTTTACCTTGTCTGATAGCGTCGTTGTTGTTGATGGCTATTTCCGGCGACGGCCGGCGCGAGGATAATTGGCCCTCGTTTCGCGGCCGGCACGCCGCCGGTGTTTCTGAAGGGCAAAATCTCCCCGAAAATTGGGACGGCGAGCAGGGCGTCAATATCAAATGGAAAACCAGGATTCCGGGATTGGCGCATTCGAGTCCCGTCGTTTGGGCGGATCGCGTCTTCATTGTCACGGCCATTAGCAGCCGTGGTGAGGCCACTTTTCGCCACGGCCTCTATGGCGACGGCGACGCTTCCGACGACCGCTCCGTCCATCAGTGGAAGGTATATGCCCTCGAAAAAAAGAGCGGCAAAATTCTTTGGGAGAAAACGGCCTATGAAGGCGTGCCGCGCGAGAAGCGACATATCAAGGCAAGCTATGCCAATTCCACTCCGGCGACCGATGGCCGATATGTGATCGCCTACTTCGGCTCGCAAGGCTTGTACGCCTTTGATATGAAAGGCCGTTCAATTTGGAAGAAAGACCTCGGCGTGCTCAACGCGGGCGCCTACGATGCGCCGGACTACGAATGGGGCACGGCAAGCTCGCCTATCATTTATAATGATCTGGTGATCGTCCAATGCGACACGCAAAACGAATCCTTTTTGCTTGCCGCCGACATCAAGACCGGCAAGACGGTTTGGAAAACGATTCGCGAAGAATTGCCCTCATGGGGAACGCCGACGATTTATCCCGGCAAAGATAGAGTGGAGCTTATCACCAACGCTTCAAATTTTATTCGGGGCTACGATCCGGCCACCGGCCAAGAGTTGTGGCGGCTGGGCGGAAGCTCCAAAATTACCGCACCGACGCCGGTCTTTTCCGATGATTTAATTGTTGTCGCGAGCGGCCGGCGCCCGGAGGCTCCTATCTTCGTCATTCGAGCGGGTGCTGCAGGAGATATTACTCTCGGCAACGAGCAAACTTCGAGCAAGCATATTGCCTGGAGCAAACAAAAGCGCGGATCCTACATGCCCACGCCGCTCATCTACGGCGATTACCTCTATGTGCTGGCTAATCAGGGCATTTTCGATTGTTATAATTTGAAGACCGGCGAAGAAATTTATCGTGAGCGCATTTCGCATCAGGGCGGCGGATTCAGCGCTTCGCCGGTGGCTGCTGATGGCAAGCTCTATCTTCCAAGCGAAGATGGCGGCATTTTTGTCGTGAAGGCCGGGCCAAATTTTGAGTTGCTCGCGACGAATCCGATGGGTGAGTTGCTGATGGCGACACCGGCAATTTCTTCGGGAATGATGTTCGTCAGAACACAGCATCACCTTTTTGCTGTCGGGCGATAACCGAGTGTTAGGCACCATAATAAGTAAAGCGCGTATTCCTTGACCGATCATAACGAAAACAAGAAATCATGAATAATCCCGTTAAATTATTAATTCAGTTTTTAGCGACAACGATATGGTTAATTCAAATCGGAATTTGCCAAGCTCAGCAGGATAAGTTTCAAAATGCAAAAATTGCAGTTGGAAAAGGTGATTACCATGCCGCCATAAAAATCTATGATGCAATTATAAGTGAATATCGAGATAAAGATCAAGCTATAGTCGCAAGAGCATATTTTGAGCAAAGTGATGTCTACAATCTACTAAGTGACAAAAAAAGCCAGGAAGAAGCTCTGCGGAAAGCAATTCAAGCAGATCCTAAGAATCTGGTTTATCGTCGCAAACTAGCAATACTTTATGAAAAATCAGAAAGACTTGCCGAAGCGATAGATCAATATGAAGAAATTTTAAAGTTAGATACTACAGACACAAATGTCTTAAATAAATTGCGTGAACTTTACGAGCAGCTTGTGATAAGTCATCGAGTTGAGACCAAGAAATATCTGAATTATTTGCAACAGGCTATACAAGTGAATCCTCGAGATACGGAAGCAAACTTAATGTTGGCAAAATTCTATGAAGAACAACAAATGTTTGAGAAAGCCAAAAAACAGTATTATGTAGTTTTACAATATGAACATGACAATGCTGACGCAAGAGAAGGCCTCGCACGTATCCAGATGTTGATACGAACGTATAGAGAAGGGAAAAAAGTTTACACGACTGCTGAAGCACTTAAGCCGTTCCCATTCTCAGTTGATAGGATAATTGACTCGCTACGGCTTGCTCAAATTGCTTTTAATGCTCCAGAGACAATGCGAGTTAGAGAAACATGGCAGGTGGTTTTATTGATGTCTATGAGCATTCCGAGTGCTCGCTTACTTTCTGGGTTTTACATTCTTCTTGATACATCAAAAATTGGAAGAATCTATGAAGACACTGTTAAGGTAGGTACAAAAATGGAAGCCCATCTCAGCGGCCACGGTTTTATAGTTAAACCTATAACACCGATTGCCCAGCTAGTGAGTGAAGATGATCATACGCGCTGGGAATGGACTATTATTGCTGAGGAACAAGGAATTGCTATGCTTTATCTCACCCTTAACACATTTATAGAATACGGGAGTAAAGAAATAACACAAACGATTCAGACGTATCGAAAACCAGTGTTTGTATATGTGAAGCCTATAGATGGCCTTTTAGCTCTTATTGATAAACACATTTCGTGGATAGCCGGTATCATCGGTGGGATTATCGGTGCTATTGTTTCTCATCGTTTAACCTTGTCTCACCAGATGAAAGATAAGAAAATGTCGAGTGCAAAGAAGAAAAGTACAGGTAAAAAAAGCTGAGTTGGTTTAGTCAAATTTAAAGAGTGCCTAACCTTGAGTGGTGCGGACTCGGCGAGCTTCACACGCATGCGATATGAGTCGTCACGTCCCTCTTCATTATTCATCAACTCCACGGAAGCGAATATGGCCGACCACATTCGTAAACCCGGCATTTTGATTACCGGCGCCAACGGCGAAATGGGCCACGGACTCATCACACGCCTGGCCGCAGAAGGCAAGCATCACATTATCGCGCTCGATATTCGCCCCGTCGATGCCAGCTTGCAGCCGCATTGCGACGCCACGATCGTCGGCGATATTCTCGACCAGCGGCTGCTCGAGCGCTTGCAAAGCGAGTACGAGATTCATTGCGTCTATCACCTGGCGGCGCTGCTCTCCACACGCGCGGAGTTTACGCCGGAAGCCGGGCATCGCGTCAATGTTGAAGGCACACTCAACTTGCTGAAACTGGCCATCGAACAATCGCGCTGGCACGGCCAGGTGGTAAAATTCATGTTCCCCAGTTCAATCGCAGTTTACGGGTTGCCGAATCGCGAGGCCAAACAAGCCGTCGGCAAAGTCAAAGAAATCGAGTGGAATTTTCCGGCCACGATGTATGGCTGCAACAAACTGTATTGTGAGCATCTCGGCCGCTACTACGCTTCGCACTATCGCCAGCTCGCAGCGGACAACACGCTGCAAGGCGGCATTGATTTTCGCTCCATTCGTTTTCCCGGCTTGATCAGCGCGACGACGGCGCCGAGCGGCGGCACGAGCGATTACGCGCCGGAGATGCTGCACGCCGCGGCGCAAAATAAAAGTTACGCCGGCTTCGTTCGCGAAGAGGTACGCATTCCGTTTATGGCCATGCCGGATGCGATCAACGCCCTGTTGAAATTGCAAGTTGCTCCGCGCGAAAAATTAACTCAATCCGTTTACAACATCGGAAGTTTCAACCCGAGCGCCGGTGAGATTCGCGACATCGTGCGGCACGCTTTTCCCAAAGCCGACATTACCTTTCGGCCCGACGACAAGCGCCAAGCCATCGTCGATTCCTGGCCCGCAGACGTTGACGACTCCGCCGCCCGTCGCGATTGGGGCTGGGCCCCGGAGTACGACCAAGCCCGCGCGTTCGGAGAGTATTTGATTCCGGGGATAAAGGAGCGGTATCGCGTATAATCTCCGAATTTGTTGTCTCGTCAAAATAGCCAGCTTGACGATCGGCTAAATTGTCTCATTGCAAACAAGAACATTGCGTTTAAAAGGCGCATCTTTGAAGCGTGAAAAAGAACCAGTTAAATTTTCAAAAAACGGTTGATATGTACGAGGGTATACAGCTTGAATTAGCACCGGAATTTGTGCCTCTCGTTGTAAAAAAAGCCGTCAAATTGCAGCGAGCTGCAAACTTTGAATCAAATTCAGAGAGAAAAGCTCTCGAAGATCGCTATGCGGATTTTTTGAGTGAGCGACCGGACTATAGACAACTGGTTACTTATGTTCCCAACAAGACCATCCCCATATACAACTGGTTCAAATTTAAAGAAGGGTTCTCCAGACAGCTTGTCATTAATTTGCTGGCCAAGTTCGGTTTGCAAAATGGCGCAACGGTTTACGATCCTTTTGCCGGATGTGGCACAACTTTGCTGGCTTGTAAAGAAAAGGGGGTGGCCGCCATCGGTACGGATATGTTGCCGGTAGCCGTTTTTGTTTCTCAAGTTAAAATCACGGATTGGCCGAATCGCGATACTCTTTTGCATGCGGTTGAAAAACTGTTTGCCATTTCGTTTAAAACCCCGGCTTTGACTTTGCCCCAAATTAGAATTATTGACCTGGCCTTTCCGGCCGACATTCAGGAGCAAATATTATTTTTCAAAGAACAAATTGATGCTTTTAAGCAGCCTATTCGTGATTTCCTGATGCTTGGCCTGCTGACTATTCTCGAAAGTGTAAGCCGCACTTCGAAAGATGGGCAGTTTTTGCGGCTCGTAGACAAACCGCTCCCCGAGGTACGGGATGCTCTTCGCATAGTGCTGATGTCAATGATCAGCGACTTGTCTACGATGAGTGCTTTTAAAGCCAAGGCCAAGGTAGGGACGAAGGTGATGATTGGTGATGCACGACAATTATGTTTGCCCCAAAGTTTTCATGGGAATGTGGACGCAATTATCACCTCGCCGCCTTATTTAAACCGCTACGACTACTCGCGTTCCTACGCTCTTGAGCTTTGTCTCTTAAGTGTTAAGTCCCATCAAGACATGGTCGCGGTTCGACACAGCCTTTTGCGCTCTCACATTGAGAGTCGCGCGCACGACAATAAAAATATCAATTTGCCGGCGCTGGAAGAAATTTTGGCACAATTGCATCAGAAAGAATTGAATAACGACCGCGTGCCGATTATGGTGCAGGGATATTTTGAGGACATGAATGCAGTGATTAAAAATATGGCAACTTATCTCAAACCGGGTGGAAAAGTTGCGTTGGTTGTTGCCAATGCCCAATTTGCCGGTGAAAGCATACCCACCGATCTCCTGTTGTCTGAATTAGCAGCCGAACATAGTTTGGAAACAGAAGAAATTTGGATAACCCGCTACAAAGGGAACAGTTCACAACAGATGGCCATTTATGGCAGGCGGCCTGTCCGGGAATCAATCGTTTTTTGGAAAAAACATGCCTGAACCTGTAAAAACTGAGCTCCGGCAGCGTTATCTTTCGCGCTCGACGCTGTTTTGGAAATTCGTAAAAGACGCAAAATTTGCCAAGCTTCAGTATCTTGCCCGATCAGCTTCCTGGAAAAAACTTGATTGGGATTGGGAAGCGCTGGGAATAACTCCGGCGGGCAGGGCCGCCGCCGAATCGTTTGGATTTGTTCCGGCTGAAGTATTCGCGCATCCAACTGTTGTTCAAGAGCACCCGGAATTATTTGACTATTACAGATTGCTCGCCTGTCTTCCCAATAAAGGATTATCCCAAATTAAAACGAATAAAAAGATCAAAGATTTTGCCAATCGTTGTGTTTTGCTCAATAATTTTATTTCCGAACTCTTGAGCAGTTCGAGTCGCCTCAATCGCCACATTATCCTGCACACGATTTTTGCTGAAGCGGGCAGCGAATGGCAAGGCACATGGGTTAACAATATTGGCCTGCTCGCCGCACAGAACCTTGAAAAGTTGCTTGTAGATTATGCCCGCACGAAGGATTTAATCGATAAAAAAGCAACAGAGGCAGCAGCCGAAAAAGAAAACCGCCTTGTTTTAAAAAGCGGTACAACCATTATCTTTGGCTCGGAACCGGATATTGAATTTCGAAATTTAAAAAAGGGGCTGATTTGTGTTATTGAAATCAAAGGCAGCGCCGACAAGGCAGGTGCACAGACTCGCCTCGGGGAGACGAAAAAATCATTTACGAAAGCCAAGTTAGAAAACCCTCGTTGTGTTACAATTTTCCTTCCCAGCATTTTGACGCCCGCAGTTCAAAAACAGCTACAGACAGAGCGCGATATAGACAAGGTTTTTAATTTGATTGAAATTTTCAAAGATACGGCAAAGCGGGATGAGTTCATGGAAGAGCTTTTCAAGTATATTCTCCGCGAAAAATTCTAAATGAATTTACCTTCATAAAGTGGGCACAGCATAGTCGTGTCGCTTACTGAATACCTCCAAATTGATCGGAGTTGCTCAAATGTCCAAACTCGACTTTCTCAATAACGAAATCCAAGCCCTCAAAGAGCAGGGTCTGTTCATCAACATCCGCACCATTGAGAGCGCGGTGGGCGCGTGGATTCAGGTGGATGGCAAGCGCGTGCTCAATCTGTGTACCAACAATTATCTCGGCTTTGCCAATCATCCCAAACTTAAAGAGGCAGCGAAAGCCGCAATTGATCAATACGGCGTCGGCCCGGCGGCCGTGCGCTCGATTGCTGGCACACAAATATTGCATCGCCAGCTTGAGCAGAAATTAGCGGCTTTCAAAGGCGTGGAAGATACGATTTCCGTGCAATCCGGTTTGTTGGCGAACCAAGCCGTCATCCCCACCATCACTACTGCGGATGATGTGATTTTCTCCGACGAGCTGAATCACGCCAGCATTATCGACGGCACGCGCCTATCGAAAGCCAAAGTGGTACGCTATAAACACAACGACGTTGCCGATCTCGAAGCCAAACTCAAAAGCGAACCAGCGGCGCGCAACCGTTTGATCATTACCGACGGCGTGTTCAGCATGGACGGCGACGTTGCGCCGATGAAAGACATTGTTGAAATCGCCGAAAAATATGATGCGCTCACGATGGCGGACGATGCGCACGGCGAAGGCGTGCTCGGCCGCGCCGGCCGCGGTATTGCGGATCATTTCGGCTTGCACGGCCGCGTCGACATCGAAATCGGCACGCTCTCCAAAGCGTTTGGCGTCGTCGGCGGTTATATTGCCGGAAAAAAAGCCATCGTCGATTATCTACGTCAACGCGCGCGGCCGTTTCTCTTTTCCAGCGCCGTCACCCCGGCGGATATTGCCGCGTGTATTGCCGCCGTCGATATTCTCGCGGAATCCGGCGAGCTTGTTGACAAGCTGTGGGCGAATACAAAATATTTTAAAGATAAAATGAAAGCGCTTGGCTTCGATCTCGGCCAAAGCGTCACGCCGATTACACCGGTGATGGTCGGCGACACAAACAAAGCGCGTGCTTTGAGCCAGAAGCTTTTTGAGAACGGCGTTTTTACGATGGCCATCGGCTTTCCGACCGTGCCAAAAGGCAAAGAGCGGCTGCGCGTGATGATCTCCGCGACGCACTCGACCGAAGATTTGGATTTTGCGGTGAAGGCGTTTGAGAAAGTGGGGAAAGAGGTGGGGGTGATTTGAATTCCACAACGCGGACGAGCCTGCCCTGCCAATGCTCTAAGCAGGCCAGGGCCGCAACCAAAAAAGCTTAACAAGAGAAAACAGAGCAAACAGAGAAAGCAATGATTGGAAAATGCTCTTTAGTTTTTTAATCTCTGTTTGCTCTGTTTTCTCCGTGTTAAAAATCTTTGCTTTTTTTGCACACATTTTACTTCTTAGAGACTAGATATAATTCACAGGCACAGTCGAAGAATGAAACGAGATATGCGCCAACGCATGCTATCAAAGTAAGCCAGAAATTGCAAGTGTGGTCGTGTCGCAAAGACAGACCGCTTACGAGTCCATCAAGCGCGATCATACAGCACTGTCAAGATGGGTGTGCGGCGGTAAATGTGGCGCGACGACGATTAGATAGTTTATGTTCTTGCAGCAATACTTTCGCCGGAATTCCCAAACCCGAATGAAGTGCGCGAATCATGGATAAAGTTAGCGCCGTTTGCGTGAGAGAACCTCGGAAACTTTGCCGCGGCTTCCAATGAAAGGCACCAGATCCTGTGGCGTCAGGTTTTGTTGTTCCATCCGAAACTTGATGGCCTCAATAGGATCTGGCAAAGTCATTTTGACCGTTTTAGACTCGTAGTCCTGAACGAGCAATGTCAGAAGCTCCAGCCGATCTGCTTCTGGTGTGTCCACATCCGGATCGAGATCAATTAATTTCTCGATAGCGGCAAGGGCGGTTTTATAATCCGATTCGGATTTTATAATTTTGGCCATATTTTGCCTTCCTTAGAATTTCCACTTCGAGTACTCTGCATGTGTTCCGATTCTGTTGACAAGAACGACTTGGTTTTTGTAGCTGACTTTGACATCTAAGCGATATTTGTTCTCTTTGAATGTTCCCCCATTTTTGTTAATATCATTGCACCCGTCATGAGAACAATAGACAAAATTTGAAATCCATGTGCGCGCACTTTTTGTCTTTTTTGATCAAAAGAGGCATAACCAATGTTCCACGTAACGACAGTCCCTCGCCATCTGTTTGCATTTTCCGGGTTGCATGTAATGCCTCACTTACGAGTGGTAGCGCAGACATCTTGTCTGCAGTCTGGAAGACTGCGCTACGGTTTTCCACCGATAAGTGAGGCTCCCGTTGCACTTATTATGCGCTTGCATTTAAACTTGCTTTTATATATTTTTGACGCATACTCCCAACGCGGACGAGCCGCAATCAAACAGGTTTATGACAAAAAACAATAGCGCTACTGTTACGATCTAATTCAAACCCTGGCAAACTTTTTGAAATGGAGAAAAAATGAAACGATCATTCATAACCTTAATTGCATGGACACTATGGCTGCATAGTGTATTCGCCCAAAATATTACTGAAACCAAACTCTCCGCCGGTGATAGCGTTTTAGCAGCCTTCGGCCACGCCCTCGGGATTTCGGGGGACTATGTTGTTGGCGGCGATTGGCAAAAAGATAATTTTAAAGGCACAGCTTATATCTTCCACCGCAATGGAGCTGTCTGGCAAGAACAGGCCAGACTCAATGCCAGTGACGGCGCAGAGGTGGATGAGTTTGGCGCAGCCGTTGCCATCTCCGGCGATTACGTCATTGTTGGAGCGCGGGGGGATGATGATAAAGGAAGAACATCAGGGTCTGCTTATATCTTCAAACGCAACGCGACGAGTTGGGCGCAACAAGCCAAGCTGACCGCCAGTGATGGCGCTGACGCCGATCATTTCGGAATTTCGGTCGGAATAGCCGGCGACTACGCCATTATTGGGGCAGACGGGAACGATGATAAAGGAGACTATTCTGGTTCAGTTTATATCTTCAAACGCGATGGGACCAGTTGGAGCCTGCAAACCAAGCTCAAAGCCAGCGCTGGCGAGAGAAGTGATGACTTTGGATTTTCGGTCGCTATAGACGGTGATTACGCCATTATCGGATCTCCATTGGATGATATTGGTAATAATTTTAGTCAAGGGGCAGCTTATATCTTCAAACTCCACGGGACAAATTGGGAGCAACAAGCCAAACTCACCGCCAGTGATGGCGGCGAATTTAATTATTTTGGAATTCAGGTCGCGATAGCTGGCGACTACGCTGTGATTGGTGTTCTGTCTCGGGAATCAGCCTATCTCTATAATGGTTTTTCGACGGTAGTCGGTGTTGATGATGAAAGTTCAACCACCCCAACAAAATTCAAATTAGAGCAGAACTTTCCCAATCCCTTTAATCCCAGCACTATCATTAATTACCAGCTTCCAGCAATGAGTAATGTTGAATTGACGATTTACAATCAACTGGGGCAAATCATCCGAATACTGATTCACGAAAGCCAACCGGCGGGCGCGTATCAGATTCCTTGGGATGGCCGAGATAACGCGGGAGAATCCATTGCCAACGGCGTTTATCTGTACCGGTTTAAGGCTGGCTCTTTTATTCAGGTCCGCAAGATGGTATTGGTGAATGGAAAATAATGAGTGCCAAACAAGCCGTTCTTTCTCTATTCGGAATGCGGCGGAGAGGCGGATTCCGCAACGTCCCGAAGATCAGTCAAAAGTAGAGTGGATTCGTAACCCAACACAAAAAAGTGCCTAACATTCATTTCAACTCGGACCAAACCGCGCAGGCAATTTTCTAAACCAACGACGCAATGAATCTTGATTCGCATTCGACTTCGACGACCCTTGCTCTGCCCGCGTCCGTGCTGCCGAATTCCGTCTCCCTCAAACGCTCGCTCGGCTGGAAAAGCTTGTTGTGTGTCGTATACGTCACCGTTTGTTCGGGGCCGTTTGGGTTGGAAGAATTCGTCACGACGGTCGGGCCGGGGATGACATTCATTCTACTCGTGGTCACGCCGATTTTGTGGGGACTGCCGCTGCTGTTCATGTCCGCCGAGCTCTCCAGCGCGCTGCCGGTGGAAGGCGGGCTCTATCGCTGGGTCAAAACCGCGTTCGGAGATTTTTGGGGATTTCAAGCCGGCTGGTGGTGGTGGATCAGTTCTTTTCTCGATTGCGCCATTTACGCCGTACTCGTCGCGGACTACTTCAAGTTTTTCGATCCGCAAATGAACGAAATCACCCACTGGGGCATTGCGCTCGCAGTCATCTGGTTTTTCACGTTGCTCAACATCCGCGGCGTGGAGGTTGTCGGCACCAGCTCGATTCTCTTCGTGTTGTTCATGACTTTGCCGTTCATCGTCATGATTCTGCTCGGCCTCCCGCAAATCTCGCACAACCCTTTTCTGCCGCTGATTCCGGAAGGCAAAAGCCTCACAAGTGTTTTAAGCTCGGGCTTGTTGATGGCGATTTGGTTCATCAGCGGCTTCGACGGCATTGGCACCGCCGCGGAAGAAATCAAAAACTCGGAGCGAACGATTGCCCGAGCGCTCGTGCTGATTTTTCCGCTCGTGCTCGCGAGCTACGGCTTGCCGATTATTGTGAGTCTCGCGATCGACCCGAACTGGCAAAATTGGGAGTCCGGACATTTCGCCAAAATCGCGGAAATGATCGGCGGTCCGTTTCTCGGCGGCTGGGTCTCGATGGCCGGCGTGATTGCCAACATGGCCTTGTTTGGCACGTGGCTGCTTTCTTATTCCCGCATTCCGTTTGCCATGGCACACGACGGTTATTTGCCGAAAGCGATCACGCGCGTCTCGCCGAAATACGGCACGCCGGTGATCGCGATCGTGCTCAGCGGCGTCATCTACAGCATTTTTGCGTGGGGCGATTTTCAAAGCCTGGTCGTGATCAACATTTGGGTCATTCTCTGCGGCATGTTTTTGGAGTTTTTTGCGCTGGCGAAATTGCGGCGCAGCCGGCCGGATTTGCCGCGCTACTTTCGCGTGCCCGGCGGCAAAATCGGCTTGTGGCTCACGGTAATTTGCCCGGTGGCGGTCGGCTTGTTTGCCATGCTGGCGAGCGGATCGGATGAAATCATTGCCGGCTCCCTCGCGGTGGCAACCGGGCCGATGGCGTTTTGGCTGTGCAAGAAATTCGTCAAATTGCGGAATGGGTGAATATCAACACGGCCCGCTTTGCGGGCAACCCAAAGGATACCACACGGATCAAAAACGCACGCGGAAAAAGCTTCTGGAAAATTCCTTGTGAGTTTTTGATCCGTGCGAAATTTAAATGAAAATAATATATGAAACCTCGCGCTATTTTCTTGCGGCTCGCCCTGAGCCTTGCCGCTGTATCGCAATCTGCGTTTCCACAAACGAATTTTTGGCAGCAATTCAACGGGCCGTACGGCGGCGTGATGTATGCGTTGGCCGCCGACTCCGGCGGGTTTCTTTATGCCGCCACCGAGAGCAATGGCATCTTCCGCTCAATCGATAACGGCGCCACGTGGACGCCCATCAATAACGGTTTGGGAAGCTTGTTCATCAATACCATCGTTGCCGGCCGCAACGGCCATTTATTTGCCGGCGACGATGATGGAAACGGGGTTTTTCGCTCGCTGGACAAGGGCGAAACATGGGTGCAGGTCAACAACGGTTTGGATGACTCCAGAGTTCTGGTTCTCACGGTTAACGCTCAAGGCCATCTCTTCGCGGGAACTTCGACCGGGGTGTTCCGCTCGATTAACAACGGCGACACCTGGGTTCTCCTTTCCAGTGGTTTGCCACGCAACACTTATTTGGCCCTTGTTGTCAATACAAACGGACACGTTTTTGCCGGCGCCTCGGGGCGGGGAGTGTATCGTTCCACCGACAACGGTGATACTTGGACGAATGTCGCTTTGGATGGCGCGACGGTGTTCACCATGGCCGCCAATGCCAACGGCCAGCTTTTTCTCGGAACGAGTCGTTTCGGCATCTTTCGCTCGCTTAACAATGGCGACATTTGGGCGCAAGTCAATACCGGCTTGACAGATTCGACGGTGATCATTTTGGGAATCAATTCAAAGGGTGCTATCTTTGCAGGAACCAATAGCAGCGGCATGTTTCTTTCCACGGACAACGGCGCGAGCTGGAAAACCGCTAATACCGGCTTGAGAGCTGAAACGATTGTTTCGTTGACCATCAATACCGAAGATCAAATTTTTGCCGGGAGCTTTGGCGCGGGTGTCTATCGCTCAATGGATGACGGCGGCAGCTGGACACACGCCAGCGTTGGCATTATCGAAACCAAAATTTATTCTCTTGCAACCAACTCGAACGGGCAAATTTTTGCCGGTACCCAACAGGCCGGGGTGTTGCGCTCGGACGATCAAAGCGGCAATTGGACGGCACCCAATGGCGATCTGATCAAGGGCAGAGTTTTTGCGCTGGTATTCAACGCCGCCGGCCAATTATTTGCCGGGTCGGAGAGGAGCGGCGTTTTGCGCTCCAGCGATAACGGTGACAGTTGGACGCCGGTCAACACCGGCTTGACGAATTTGGATGTGCGGGCGTTGGCTATCGATGCCAACGGCCGTTTATTCGCCGGGACGCTCGGCAGCGGTGTTTTGGTTTCAATCAACAACGGCGCAAGCTGGACGCCGGCCAACAACGGTCTGACCGCCGGCATTATTGTAACGTTGGCGGTCAACTCGCAGGGCCATATTTTCGCGGGCACTCTCAACGGCGTCTATCGCTCGACGGATAGCGGCGCGAACTGGAGGCAAATCATCACCGGCCTGACGAATGTCGATATGCGGGCCTTGGTCATCAATCAAAACGATCACATTTTTGCTGGAACGTGGGGCGGGAGCGGCGTCTTCCGCTCCACTAATAACGGCGATACTTGGACTGCGGTCCCGCTTGGCTTAACATTCAGCCGTGTCATCTCACTCGCCATTGGCAAGCGGGGGCATATTTTTGCCGGCACCGAAGGCGGCGGCATTTTCCGCTCTATCGACAATGGCGGCAATTGGGCGCCGCTGAACGACGGTTTGTCGAGTGCATTTGTGCGAGCGCTGACATCGAATGCGAGCGGCTATGTTTTTGCAGGCACCCTTAGCGCCGGAGTTTTTCGCAGCATTCAGCCAACCACCTCTGTAAGTGAGTCGGCGGCGAATTTGCCCGGTGATTTTTTTCTGGCGCAAAATTATCCCAATCCATTCTGGAGCGGAGCGACATCCCGCTCTGCGGGAAACCCTGCCACCACGATTGCGTTTGCGCTGCCGAGCCTCAGCCAGGTGACGCTAAAAATCTTCAATCAAATCGGCGAAGAGGTCGCGACGTTGGTCAATCAAAAAATGCCGGCCGGTCAACATGAAGCTCGCTGGGATGCAACCGGCCGGCCGAGCGGCGTTTATTTTTATCGCTTGCAGGCAGAGGGTTTCGTGCAGACGAAGAAGCTCATATTGATAAAATAGTTCGTAGTAATGCCTTTAGGCCTCGAGCTTGGGAAATGGAAAAATGTCTCAATAAACAATAAACTTTTATGCGATGTCTGCGGATCTTGCGCCTTAAGGCGCTACGACGAACGTCAGTTTATATGAAAAAAATTTCCGCGCTCGTTCTGGCCGCCGGGGAATCGAAACGCATGGCCCCGACTTTTCATGAAAAAGCTTTAAAAGGAAAATCGGGGCAACATAAGCTGTTGCTGCCGTTTGCCGGAAAGACGATCGTGGAAAGCACCGTCGATGCCATTCTGCAAGCGCATGTCGATGAAGTCATCGTCGTGCTCGGCCACGAGGCGGAGAAAGTGCGGGAAGCTTTGCAGCGCCGGCCTGTGCAAATCGTCCACAATCCTGCCTATCAAAGCGGCATGGCAAGCTCGATTCATGCCGGGCTGGCGGCGCTTGCTCCGGATGCCGGCGCGGTGATGATTTCGTTGGCTGATCTTCCTCTTGTCCAATCTGCGGAGTTGAATCTTCTCATTTCATCCTTTTTAAGCACTAAAGAGAAAACGATTGCCGTGCCGACTTTCGCCGGGCAGCGCGGCAACCCGGTGATTTTTGATCTACGTTATCGCCACGAAATGCTCGCGCTGCGCGGCGATGTCGGGTGCAAATCGATTCTGGCTCGTCACCCTCAAGCCTTGTTGGAGGTGGAAATGCCGACGGCAAGTGTTTTGGAAGATGTGGATACACTGGAGGCGTATGAGCGTCTTATTCGGGCAAAACAGTAAACACCAAAGCTTTGCTTGCTTTTGGAATTTTCGCTCCGTAAATTTATTGTAAAATTAAGCACAACAAGGAGGCCAAATATGAATCCAACGTTATTAAGTAAGCAATTCATTATCGATGAAGCAGGCAATCAGATTGGCGTCATTTTGCCCATAGCTGATTATTTGTTGGTTGAATCATTGCTTCGTCAGCATCAGCCAAAACCAGTGCCGGCACGAGAACAACGGCGAAAACAATTGCAGCGCGCAGCAGAGATCATGCAAGAAGAATACGCCAAAGATAACGAACGTAGTGAGCGAAATTGATTCGCTTGCGATTAAGAAGGCCATTGCTTTTGCGCTTGATCTTGAAGTGCCAATGGACGAATAAAATTGCAAAAATCATAGAAAAAGATACGGAAGGCAGCCACGGTGGGAGACATATTTACTTGATTTTGATGTTTTCCCTCAGTAAATTATCAAAACATTGGAGAAAGTTTATGCAACAAGAAATCATTCGCGGCCAGGCGCGCAACATTCTGGATAAGTTGCCCGAACCCAGATTGAGCAGCGCCTTGAATTATCTCAAAATTCTTGAAAAATTGCCTCCGGATCAACTAGATGCACTTGAAGAGATGCTCGAAAACTTGGGTTGGTCAATTCTGGCCTCCGAAGTTGCAGAAGAGGAGTGGCAATAATTATGGCATGGAGACGAGGGGACGTTGTTCTGGTAGACTTTCCGTTCGTTGATCGTTTTGGCTCAAAGCATCGTCCAGCTCTAATTGTCAGTGGCGGTAATTATCATAGCGAACGCCATCGAGACGTCATCGTCGCGGTTACCTCTACTCAGGTACACAAGTATCGTGGCAGTACTGATTATTTACTCAACGACTGGCAAACAGCAGGCCTTTCCCAACCTTCGGTCGTTCGCTCCACTCTTTTGACTATATTATCCGCTCGAATCTCACGCCGAATCGGACATCTTAGTGACGCAGACTTGGGCCAAGTCGAACTGCGGTTAAAAACAAGCTTAGAGCTTTAATCGACAGCGTTAAGGATTTATAGACCTCAACAAGAAGGCTTTTTGTTTTCCGGAGAACTTCATGGAATCCAAAATCACCAAAACCCGCAAGTACCGCCTCGACATGAACGAAAAAATTCTGAATAGCGGCTGCAAAGACTTGCAGAAATTTTTCGCGCTCATCATCGGCGGCTCGATCGTCATTCCGCATTTGCGCTATGCTTTTGAGATACTCGATGAATTGCTTGATGAGCAGGGCGGGAGTGGCAAAACGTAAAGCCTGAGGCATAAAAACGTCAGGCATAAAACGTGAAGATTGTTAACCAACCCTAAATGAGTAAATACGTTGATAGAAAAAAATAATACCGTCGTCGCCGTCACTGGCTTGCACAAGTCTTTCCACGGCAATGCCGTGCTCAAAGGCATCGATTTGCGCGTTGCGCCGCAAGAGCTGACCGTGCTCATCGGGCCTTCCGGCTGCGGCAAGTCGACTTTTTTGCGATGCCTCAATTGTCTTGAAATTTTCGATCAAGGCAAAATTGCGATCGGAGAAATTAATTTGGAGCGCGCCTCGGCGCACGCGCCGCTCGATAATCAATTCCACGCCAAAGTCCGGCAGTTGCGCATCAACGTCGGCATGGTTTTTCAAAGCTTCAATCTTTTCCCTCACCTGACCGTTTTGCAAAATATCATGAAAGCGCCGATGGTGGTGAAAGGCCTCGCGGCGGCGCAAGCCGAGGCCACGGCGCGCGAGCTGTTGAACAAAGTCGGGCTGTCGACGCACGTGCATCATTATCCGACGCAGCTTTCCGGCGGGCAGCAGCAACGCGCCGCGATGGCGCGGGCTTTGGCGATGCAACCGAAAGTGATGCTTTACGACGAGCCGACTTCGGCACTCGATCCCGGATTGGTGGATGAAGTTTTGCTGGTCATGCAAAAATTGGATGAAGAGGGCATGACCCAAATCGTCGTCACCCACGAAATGCGCTTCGCGCGCGACGTGGCGGATAAAATCGTCTACTTCGAGGGCGGCGAAGTCGTGGAAACCGCTTCGCCGGAGCAAATGTTCTCCGCACCGAAAGATGAGCGGACGCGCAAGTTTCTCAAACGGTTTCTTTAACGAGACTCTCGTAAAAAGTCATCAAAAAAATTTAGAACTTCCATCGAAGTGAACAAGGATTCACATAAATATTATGTTATTGGTTATGATTTACGTGTTTTCGGTCTATGCGCTGTTTTTTTAAAA